>Ga0335075_10000108_pt1 | contig 162682 bp, 135 predicted proteins | sample Lox_Sample_24_FD_206723 | JGI IMG/M metagenome (GOLD analysis project Ga0335075, IMG submission 206723) | Soil microbial communities from Loxahatchee National Wildlife Refuge, Florida, United States - Lox_Sample_2.4 | ecosystem: Environmental > Terrestrial > Soil > Wetlands | place: USA... | reverse complement strand
TCGGACTTAGATGGAAGAACTTCAACCAAGCTGCTTCCACCATGTGCGTAACGGAAACAGTCTACAAGGGCAATATCCGTCCATGGGGCAAGACCAAGAGAAGCCTGGCGGCGATCCACCTGCCGAAAGATCTGGTGGCGAAGCTCGCCGAATGGAAGCAGCAGTCATCGGATTCGTCTCCAGATGCTTTCATCTTCCCAAATCAAGATGGAGGCTTTCTGGATACGGATAACTATCGCAAGCGGGTGCTGCACAAGCTGGCTCGAAACCTAGAACTGCCGAAACTGACATTTCAGGTCATCCGCAGAACGATCGCCACTCTGGCCCAGAAGAAGGGAACAGTCAAAGACGTGCAAGGCGTGCTCCGGCACTCCCGCGCAGCCACCACGACCGATGTCTACATGCAGGAGATTCCTGCGAGCGTCCAGGCGACGGTCAATTCAATTCACCGCGAGTTGAAGGCGAAGGCCGGGTCTTCAGTTCGCACTGGAAAGAGGTCTTTGCCAAGACCCCAAACGCACAAAGCGGAGCTGCCGAAAGGCGGAGTCGCTGCGGACGAGATCAAGGCCAAAAGCGCAATTTCCGCGAGTCGAAAGAATGGAAACAAAACGGAGCAAACTGCGCCGCTTTCTGAGAGAGGTTCTTTGAATTTGCTACCAAATGCTACCAAACCGGAGAAAGGAGAATCTGCAAGTTACTGATTTTATGGTGGACCTGGTCGGGATCGAACCGACGACCTCTTCCATGCCATGGAAGCGCGCTCCCAGCTGCGCCACAGGCCCATTTCGAATGGAATAAATTTATTGTCGTTTACAGGGTCTGATTCGTCAAACCTGCCCGCATCTGGCAACTTGAAGCCAAGATGCAGCATCGTCCCTAAACATTATGTGGCAACGATTTGCAATTGCTCCCATGGCGCTCGCGCTTGCCGTCTTTTCGGCAACTATCACAGTGAGCGCCCAGATGGCCGCGACGGCCCAGCCGGTGGCCCATACATCCGCAGGGCCTTCGCCTTCTTCGCTCCTGCAGCAGGCGCTCTCGAATGTTCAAAGCACCACCGCAGATTTGGATATTTCGCGTTGGAGGACATCGCGCGAGATGCGTAGCGCGACTCAGGAAGATATCGATTCCATCCAGCACGACCTGAACCAGACACTGCCCGGCCTTCTTGCCCCGGCAGACGCGGCGCCAGGGTCGGTCCCCCCAACGTTCGCCGTATACCGCAACGTGGACGCGTTGTACGACGTTTTGCTACGCGTTTCTGAGGTTGCCGTCTTTGCAGCGCCGGGTGATGAGGCCGATGCGATCGCTTCGTCATTGCAGCAGCTCGAGGAAGCACGGAGCAGGTTGGGCGACTCGATTCTTCGCGCTTCGCAGCAGCATGAAGCGCAGATCGCAGAGTATAAGGAGGTCATACGCGCGGCCAAAGCTGCCCAGGCTGCGCCGCCAAAAGAGATCATTATTAACGACGGACCGGCAGGAACTTCTGAGACCGGAAGAAGAACGGAAAGGAAGACAGTGCGGCGGAAACGCGAAGAGAAGAAACCGGCTCCAGCGAAGCCCGCGCCCGGAACGCCGAAACCGACGACTTAGCCGTAATCGGCCAGATTCAAGACAGCCCCGCTTTACAGCTAAATGAAACATTTTTCGCGTGAAACGGGAACCCCAGGCTCCCCAGTCGGTGTCTATAGCTAATGTGAGTGGGGGTTGACGCTCGCTGCCTCCGCCGGTGGCAGCTGTAACGCCTATTCGCAGGTTGGCTTTGCTTCCTGTTAATGTATGAGGAGCTTCTTCAATGCAAGCGGGAGCTGTAGTGGGCAATCTGGCAAGCGTTATCGGCATACATCCTGAGGAGTCTGCGCTGGTCGCACAGTTGAAGGCAGGCTCGGAGGACGCGTTTGCATGGCTCATTGCGACCTACCACCAGCCGCTCTACAGCCTGATCGCACGAACCATACCTGTGGGTTCTGACCCTGCCGACATCACGCAGGAAGTATTCCTAAAAATCTATCGCGGCATCTCCGGTTTTCACGGCGAAGCGAGCCTGCGCACCTGGATTTACAGGATTGCCCTGCATGAGGCCTCCAATCAGCGTCGCTGGTGGTCGCGCCATCGGCGGCAGGAAGTGACGATCGAAGCCGATGTTGGCGACTCCGGAGATGGTCACCAGCTGCACCTGAGAGACACACTGATCGATGAACATGAGTCGCCGTTTGATCAGGCAGTTCAGAGCGAAATTCATGAACGGATCGAGGCGGCATTACGTGAAGTTCCAGAGGCATTTCGTGCGGTTATCGTGTTGCGCGACCTGGAAGGCTTCACCTACGAGGAAATCGCTGAAATTCTGACCGTAAATCTGGGGACCGTGAAGTCGCGATTGATGCGCGGACGAGCCCACCTGAAGGCACAATTAGCGCCTTACGCCGATGCGGCGCGCAAGAGACCCGCGAAGACAGAACAATCCGGGTTGGTAGCGAAGGAGGCCTGATGAAGTCTTGCCAATCCATACGCGATCGATTTTCCGCATATCTGGACGGTGCTTTGACGGGCATTCTCATGCAGGAGATCGCGACCCATCTGGAAAGCTGCGTTGAATGTGAGCGCGAGTTCGCCGGCTGGCGCGAGATGCATGCGGCGCTTGCCTCTCTTGGGCCGGCTCGGGCTCCGGCCGATCTTGCTCTGCGCCTGCGGGTGGCAATCTCTCAGGAGCAGGCTCGTACGACACGGCAGAGTTTTGTCCGCTGGCAGGTGCGCTGGCAAAACACAATGGCGCCCTTTCTGCTCCGCGCCTCGGCGGGCTTCGCCTCTGCCGTGCTGCTGCTTGGGACCGCGGCCATGCTGGTCGGGGCCTTTGCGTCTCCGCAGCCGGTTGAAGCGCGTGATGCCTCAGCCGACACAGCCACCAGCCCGCGCTTTCTTTACTCCATGGTCTCTGCGACCACGCCGGTCTCCGCCGGGATACGGCCGGCAAGCCTGCATACGTCCGGGATGAGCGTGGCGGAGCAGGCCCGCGTGATCCAGAATGCAAATGACGTGGTGGTTGAGGCGTATGTGAACCGCTCCGGGCGCGTCTACGACTATCGGATCATCTCCGGGCCGAATACTCCGGCTGCGCGCGCTCAAATCGAGAATCTGCTGTTGTTCAGTGTATTTGAGCCGGCCCGCGCATACGGCGAGCCTGTGCGCGGCGTCGCCGTATTGTCATTCTCGGGTATCGCTGTTCAGGGTTAGAGCTGGGAACTCAGCCCTGCGCGTCCTTGTATTCCTCGTACCAGGCCATCTGAATCGCTTCCAGCTTTGATTCATTGGACTTTGCCGGGTCGTCGCTGAAGCCCTCAAGCTCGACGACCTTCTTGTGCAGATCGGTGAAGCGCACCGTAAGCGGATCGATGTCAGGAAACTTCTCCTGCAGTTGAATGCCGATCTCCTCTGCGTCGTTCCAGGTAATCTCCTGAGCCATAGCGGGCTTACTCCTTGTTCTGGGCGAGCGCAAGTGGCTTGCCCTCGGACACATAATTGCGGTTCCAGTTGGGGATCTCAACAACGTACGTTCCCGGACCGGTAATAACAGCCTGGCAGCCGAGGCGCGAGTTCAGCTCAAGTCCCGGCGCCATGTCGAGCCGGTCCAGCTCGTCGTCCTCTGCCTCGCTGATTCCCGACGCGCCTTCCTTCACGAGGATATGGCAGGTGGTGCAGGCGCAGGAGCCTCCGCAGGCATGGTCGAGAAAGATGTTGAAGTTCTCGGCCACATCGAGGAAGGACATCGGCTTGCCGTGGCGGTCATAGGGCATGCTTCCGTACTCAAATTCGACCGTACGGCCTTCGGGGAGAAATGTCACCCGTACCATGTTCGGTGCGGGCGGCTTGCTTAGGTCAATTTCCTGATTTGTCTTCTCTGTCATCGGTGTGTCTCAATTCGTTTGCCGCAAATTCTATTTGATTTCAGCCGGAGCAAAGGGGTGCGGCGCAGTTGGGCCCTCGCCCAGTTTTTCGCCGGCAGATTCCATTGTCTGCCCGCCAAGCGCCGTGGATACGGCTGCATCCATCATCAGCTCAGCAAAACGCCGCGTCGCTTTGTCCAATGCTTCCGTTCCTGCGCGGAGGCTGGTAAGGTCATCGCCTTCCTTCAGAACGAGCAACTCTTCTGACAGCGTGGCGATCTGCTGCTTTTCCTCTTCAGCGAGCTGCAACCAGGCTGAATGGCCCGGCGCTTTCTCGACAGCAGCCAGAATCGTATTGGCCTCATTGCGCGCCTCAATCAGCTGGCGCTGCCGGATGTCTTCCTCGGCGTTGTCGAAGGAGTCCAGAATCATGCTCTCGACTTGCTCATCGGTAAGGCCGTAGGTCGGCTTGACTTCGATCTCAGCTTCCTTGCCGCTTCGCTGCTCGCGCGCAGAGACGTGCAGGATACCGTTCGCATCGATCAGGAACTTAACCTCAATGCGCGGCAGTCCCGCGGACATGGGAGGAACGCCTTTCAGATCGAACCGTGCCAGCGAACGGCAGTCCTTCGCCAGCTCACGCTCACCCTGCAGCACGTGGATGGCGACATTCGTCTGCCCATCCACTCCCGTGGTGAAGTGCTCTGTGGCTGAGGCGGGGATGGTCGAGTTGCGCTGGATGATCTTCGCGACAACTCCGCCGAGCGCCTCAATGCCCAGCGACAACGGAGTGACGTCGAGCAGCAACATGTCTTCCGTGGCCTTGGAACCACCTTCAAGGATATGCGCCTGAACAGCCGCGCCGAGCGCAACCACCTCGTCAGGATTGAGCTCGATATGCGGCTTCTTGCCGCGTGCGCTCAGGTGGAAGATTTCGTCCGTCAGGGTACGGACTCGCGGAATGCGCGTCGAGCCGCCGACTAAAACCACCTCGTCGATCTGCTCCGGCGTCACTCCGGCGTCCTTGAGCGCCTGCCTGCACGGGCCAATGGTGCGCTCGAGCACCGGCTGAATAATCTGCTCGAGCTGCGCGCGCGAAATCTCCCTGTAATACGGTTGGCCGCCCGGCAGTTGCACGCTGATCCTCGTAGTCTCCGCACTGGAAAGAGCAATCTTGGCCTCGATGACGGCCCTTCGGATCGCCTGCACGGCCTCGGCATTGCCGCTCAGGTCAAGATCCATCTCGCCATGAATGTCGTCGAGCGCGATGGCGATCAGGAGGTTGTCAATATCGTCCCCGCCAAGATGCGTGTCGCCGTTGGTGGCGATGACCTCGAAGATCCCCTCGTGCAGCTTGAGAATCGAAATATCGAACGTTCCTCCGCCCAGGTCATAGACGGCCACGATACCCTCTTTCTCGCGGTCGAGGCCGTAGGCGAGCGCAGCAGCGGTCGGCTCGTTGACCAGGCGCAGAACCTCAAGTCCGGCCATGCGGCCCGCATCCTTGGTAGCCTGGCGTTGCGCATCGTTAAAGTACGCCGGAACCGTGACCACGGCCTTGGTAACCGGCGCGCCGAAATACCGCTCAGCATTCTTCTTCAACTGCCGAAGGACGTAGGCGGAAATCTCAGGTGGAGTGTACTGCTGGTCGCCGAGCTTGAGGCGAATCACCTCGCCGGGCTGGATATCATCGGCCAGATGAAACGGAAACAGCTTGAGCTCGCCCTGAATGTCTTCAACGCCGCGCCCCATCAGGCGCTTGGCGGAGTAAATTACGCGGTCCGGCGCAGTGGCAAGAAATCTTCCGGCCGGATTACCCACGATGACCTGTTTGGCCGCAGGGATGGCAACGACCGACGGCACAAGGTTCACGCCGTCTTCGCCGGGGATGACAACAGGATGGCCGCCCTGCATAAACGCCACCAGCGAGTTCGTGGTTCCAAGATCAATTCCTACGATGCGAGCTTCAGCCATGCTTCTACCTGTGAGTTCCCGAGCCGCAAAAGCGAGCAGCTCAATCTGCAAATCATTCCTTTAATGGATGCGCTCACCCTTCCAGCGCCTCGTTGACGTCACGAACAAGGTTGCGCAGGTATCGACGGCGATCGAGGAGCGCAACCATCTCATCTTTAATTTTAGATGCCTCAGCCCCTGCGGCTTGAGCGCTCGGGAGTGCAGCGTCCCACTTTGTCCACTGCTCCCTTAAATTGGAGTCAACAGCGGCGAGCTGGGATTCAAAGGCGGCGCGCGCCTTTTCAAGGTCAGAGCGGAGCTGAGGGTCGTCCTCACCCATTTTGCGGTTCATGCGCATCTCTTCGAGCTGCATGTTCAGCTCGAATACCTCTTCCAGCAAATCAGCGGGAACGCGCGACTCCTTCGATGTGCCATCGTCGCTCTTGCCCGCCTCCAGTACTACGCCTTCCAGCCGCAACAGGTGCTCGGTGCGGGTGACCGGGTCCTTCAAAGTACGGTAGGCGTCGTTTAGCAGCGACGTCTGGTCCAGACTCCACTGCTGCTCCTCGGGCGATTTCGTGGCGTACACGTCGGGGTGGTACTGGCGGCTGAGCCGGTAAAAGCCGCGCTCCAGCTGGGGCAGGTCCACATGGAGCTTGCGCGGGAGACTGAAGACGGCAAAATAGTCAGGCGGGTTTTGTACGCTGCTCATGGCCGATGCTTTCTACCCCTCCAAGTAATTCTGTAATTCATACGTGGGAAAAGGCTTAACTAAATTAAGACCATTTCAGTCCACTTCCAGTATACGCCTTCCACAGCCATGAAACTCCGCGCGCGAAGCCACAACGGCCGACGATCCCAGCAGGTTTGATGTTTTTGCACAGAGAAGTGACGCGCGACACGACAGCCGTCGTGAATGAGGACTAAAATTCGCGGGTTGCAGGGAATTCTGCCCACAATGAATCCCTGTTGCAGTGAAAAGGAGATTTCTTATGGCGACAATTACAGCTCTTCGGCCGGGGAGCTACGGCTTTCCTGTTTCGATTCGCAAGCAGTACCAGAACTATATCGGCGGCGAGTGGGTGGAGCCCTCCACAGGGCAATACTTTGAAAACGTAACTCCGGTGACCGGGCAGGTTCTGTGCGAGATTCCGCGCTCGAATGCGGACGACATCAACCGCGCGCTGGACGCGGCTCATGCCGCGAAGACGGCGTGGGGCAGGACCTCCACGACTGAGCGCGGACGCATATTGGAGAAAATCGCGCAGCGCATGGAAGAGAACCTGGAGATGCTGGCCACCTTGGAGACGTGGGACAACGGCAAGCCGCTCCGCGAAACAATGGCCGCCGACCTGCCGCTCGCGATCGACCACTACCGCTACTTTGGCGGCGTCATTCGTGCGCAGGAAGGCACAATCTCCGAAATCGACGAGAACACGATCGCGTACCACTTCCATGAGCCGCTGGGCGTGGTGGGTCTTATTATTCCGTGGAACTTCCCGCTGCTCATGGCCGCATGGAAGCTGGCTCCGGCGCTGGCCGCGGGCAATGCCGTCGTGCTGAAGCCAGCGGAGCAGACTCCGCTTTCAATCCTGGTGTGGGCCGAGCTGGTCGCCGACCTTCTGCCTCCGGGCGTGCTGAACATTGTGAACGGATTCGGCCTCGAAGCCGGCAAACCGCTGGCGTCGAGTTCGCGCATCAACAAGGTCGCCTTCACAGGCGAGACAACTACTGGCCGGCTCATCATGCAGTACGCCTCGCAGAACATCATTCCCGTCACGCTGGAGCTGGGCGGCAAGTCTCCAAACATCTTCTTCGAAGACGTAATGAGCAAGGACGATGCCTTCTTCGACAAGTCGCTCGAAGGCTTCACCATGTTCGCGCTGAACCAGGGCGAGGTCTGCACCTGTCCGTCGCGCGCGCTCATTCAGGAGTCGATCTATGACCGGTTCATGGACCGCGCGCTCAAGCGCGTCAAGGCCATCAAGCAGGGCAACCCGCTCGACAAAACCACGATGATCGGCGCGCAGGCCTCAACCGAGCAGATGGAGAAGATCCTCTCCTATCTGGACATCGGCAAGCAGGAAGGCGCGCAGGTGCTCATCGGCGGCAAGCGGGCCAGACTCGATGGCGACCTGGCCGACGGCTTCTACATCGAGCCGACCGTCTTCAAGGGCAACAACAAAATGCGCATCTTCCAGGAGGAGATCTTCGGACCGGTAGTTTCGGTGACCACCTTCAAGGACGATGACGAGGCCCTCGAGATCGCCAACGACACGCTGTATGGGCTGGGCGCGGGCGTGTGGACGCGGGACATGAATCGCGCGTACCACTTCGGCCGCGGCATCAAGGCCGGACGCGTCTGGACCAACTGCTACCACCTGTATCCGGCGCATGCGGCCTTCGGCGGCTACAAACAGTCGGGCGTCGGCCGCGAAACGCACAAGATGATGCTCGACCACTACCAACAGACCAAGAACATGCTGGTAAGCTACGACCCGAACGCGATGGGGTTTTTCTAATGCCTCAGGTTACGCAGAAAGTTGTACCTGAGCAGGTGACCCGCACAGCAGCCGCTAAGGATTTGATGGACAGGCTGACCGCCAAACACGGTCCGCTCATGTTCCACCAGTCGGGCGGCTGCTGTGACGGCAGCTCGCCCATGTGCTATCCGCGCGGCGAGTTCCTGGTAGGCGACAGCGACGTGCTGCTCGGCACGCTGGGCGACACGCCGTTCTACATGAGCAAAAGCCAGTTCGAATACTGGAAGCACACGCAGCTCATTCTCGACGTGGTTCCCGGCCGCGGCGGCATGTTCTCGCTCGAAGGCCCGGAGGGCGTTCGCTTCCTCATCCGCTCCCGCGTATTTACGGACGACGAGATTGCAGTGCTGCGCGAGGCGGGGAGGATTTAGGAATAGGATTGAGTTGATCTACGATCGGTGCCCACTTTCGTGGGCTGGATGCGCGCAACTTGCGCATCCTCACTTAGCAATTTGCTAACGGCCTTCGCGAGCCGTGATAAACGCGCAGCACTCTCACGTTGTTTCTGTCGATCGCGAAGATGATGCGGTGCGATTGGTAGATGAGATGTCGCACCTCTTCTGCCAAGACTGTCTGCTCTGGAATCACCGGGCATCGGCGAGGCATGGATTCCAACGAAAATAGTGCGTCCATCAGTCCATTCCACCAGTGAACAGCATCTTCGGACTCCTGTCGGTCTTGCTTCAGGAATCCGTAATATTCCTCTGCGTCCGATAAAGCGGTATCAGTGATCTCTACGAGGTATTCCAAGCTTCGCGCCAAGGTCCTTCAGAGCTTTCCGTGCGGGCTGAACTCTACCAGCCTTCACATCTTCCAGACCTACCCGAATCGCAGCCACTACCTCAAGCTCTTCCAGGCGGTCGAGCAAACTCTGGTAACTGGCGGCGTCCTGCACCACAAGCTCCGCGCGTCCGTTCACCGTGAGCACCAGCGGCGTTCCGGACTCTTTAAGCTTGCCGACATACTGCTTGGCGTTTCTTTGAAAGTCGGTCACGGAACGGACTTCACGCAGGTCGATCATAATCACCTCAGCACGAGAAAAGCATAGCATAAGCATTGAATTCCATGCTTATGCACAACTCTTCGCAGAGGCAAACCAAGCCTTGGCCAACCGCCTGCTCCACTCTATTGGTCCGTCGGCGTTACCGGGGTCCTCGGCGCGCGCAGATGCCGCGCCGGTGTACTCGGCGGAGTTGGCGGCACCGGCGCTGTCTGGGCGCTGCCTTTGCGCAGCTCCAGATCTCCGTGCGTCGTGGAAAGCTCAAGCTTCACGCCGCCCTCCCCGATCGTCCCGGATATCTGCTTTTCGCCGCCGTCCGTCTTCACCTCCAGCGGAAAGTCCGTCTGCAGATCGCTATCGTCGGTTGTGCTTGCAGTTACCGCAAAACTCGCGTTCGCAGGAACCGTAAGCATCAGCGCTCCGGTCTGGTTCCTGATCTCCACGTTGCCCAGCGGCGCCGCCGTCGTCACATTCACGTCTCCGTCCCTGTCTTCAATGTGAAGATTGCCCGCCACCTGGGTGAGTTCAATGTCCTTCGAGTGCGTCACAATCCGCACCGGCCCTTGCAGATCGTTGGCGGTCAGGTCGTCAGAGTCCAGCGTCAGGTCCCCGCCCAGCTTCTGCACATCGATCGACGTGCGTGAGGAGTGGAAGTGGACCGCCCCGCCCATCTGTTCCATGTGCGTATCGCCAAAGAACTCGCCGTCGATCACCGCCTGGCCGTTGATCTCAGACAGCGTCACGTCTCCGCCCTGCCCGTTCACAAATGCCTGGCCGGTGACGGCGTGAGCTGAGAAGTCTCCGTTCTGCATGTGCGCGTGCACATCTCCGCCCATACCGTCGAACTTCACGTCTCCATGTCCGTCCGTTACATCTGCATTGCTCTTCATCCCTTCAACAGACACGTCCCCATGCCCGGCATTCACCGTCAGAAAGCTCTTCTCCGGAACCGCCAGCGTCAGATCCACAGCCGCGCCCTCATGCCCGGGCACCGTCACCACTACGCCGGAGCCTGCCGGCGTAATCTGCGGACGCACCGCGTCAAAAGTCTTCTGAATATCGCCATCCGACCAGGTGTGCACCACCTCGTGCGCCTGCAAGTGTAGCTGCCCGTCCGCTGAAGGTGTGATCGTCACATCTCCGCGCGGATTCTGCACGTTCACCGTTCCGTTCGCCGTAACCGCCTGCGTCATCTGCACGTCCCTGTCGTGCTCATCGCCAAAGGTAAACAGCAGATCATTGCCGTTCACGCCGAACTGCCGTCCCATTGGCCGCAGCCAGTGCGCCGAGTGCGCTCCCCAGGCCAGAAAAAGCAGCACCACAACCAGAAATATGAATCCGCCGCCTGCCCTGCGCCCTGCGTACGGATCAGACCGGTCCAGGAAGTACTCGAACAGCGAAATCAGCCCCACAGCGATCAGCAGCAGAGGCCACCACCGCGCAAACCAGTCCCACACCGCAAAACTGTTTAGCCGCCCCATCTCCATCAGAAGCGCAATTATGCCGATCGTTACCAATATGATCGGCCCGGTAATCGAGGGTCGGCGCACGCCTCGCCAGTACGCACGCCAATACTGCCGCTGCGCTCGCATCTGGTCCCGTTGCGCCCGCGCCCACTGGCGTGCCTGCCGCGGGTCCTGCGGATACTGCCCGGGATTCGGCGGCGGATTCTGCGGATTCGTACTCATCGCTTACCTCCCCTCCCGATCCGTTCCTCGCGGCATATCCGGCGGAGTGGTCGTCAACGTAGTCCCCGACGATGACGTCTCGTTCCAGCCGCCACGCTGACCCGAATACTGCGGCGGATATTGCCCGGGCTGCGGTGCTCCTGTATACGCTCCCGGCGGCGGAATCTCGCTTTGCGCCTGCATCCATGCCGCGCGCTCCGCCAGCATCAGCAACCCAAGTGCAATCAGATACAGCGGCCAGCTCTGCCCGAAGGTCAACACGTGCCACTGGTCCAGCAGCGCCGTCACTCCGAAGATCAGGATCATGATCGGGCCCCGGATCCGGTGCAGAAATACATAGCGGTTCATTGCCCACCCCCCTGTGGTCCGGATGCCGGCGGTGGCGGAGGAGGAGGCGGTGGGGGCATCTCGCGCGTCCGGCGAACGAACAGCAGGATGCCAAACCCGATGATCAGCAACGGCCACAGGTGCCCGATCCAGTCGAAGTGGAAGATGTTCATCGTGTTCAGCAGGAACAGCACGCCCAGCCCGATCAGAATGATGGCTCCCACCGGCTCATTCCCTTTTCCGTACCTTCCCCTCGGAGGCGGTGGCGGCGGTACGCCCGGCGGTATAGGCGGCACGTTTGTGTACGGAGGCTGCGTAAACGGGTCGGCGTAACCGCTCGATGGAACAAATCCTGCTGCGGGCGGCGCTCCTGCGCCCGGCGGAGGCGGAACCGGCGGGGCCGAAGGCTGTCCCTGCTTGTCAAACCAGTTTTCGACAGAGGCCCATCCTTGATGAAAGGCCTGATTCATATTCTGCTGGTTCTGGATCCCCAGTTTCGATCCCAGGTCATTCAGACCGAAGGGATCGGGCAGCGGCAGCCCGTCGCGCCGCGCCTTTGCCGTCTGATAGGCATCGAACACCTGATACGCAATCCACGCCGCGACAAAAATCCCGAATATCCCGTAGTTCTGCGTAATCCCGATCAGGATCACGAAAATCAGCACGTGTACCAGGCCCTTTACAAACTGGCCGTTGTACATCGCGCCCACCCCTGGAATAAATCCCAGCGCAAACGCCGTTCCCGGATGCGGCCCGGCCGACGCAATCACACCCGGAACTGGCGCTGGCCCCGGTGCGGCGCCCGGAGCAGGTCCGGCTCCGCCAATGCCCAGCCGCGCCGCCAGGCACTGCTCGCAATAGATCACTCCTGCTACCGACCGCACGCACGCCGTGCACAATGCCTTGCCGCAATTCTGGCAATATGCTGCTACTGGATTTTCGGGATGGTTAACGCAATTCATGCCAGGCTCCTTTCTGCCTGATCTCGGTCACAAAATACTGCAATGTCTGCCTCTTCCTCTGGTTTTTTTAGGTCTTGCTCTTCGCTCTTAATGTTGTTTCCCACCGCGCCCGCGCTCGCCTCTTCGGGTGTCCCCCATAGTGCGCCGCCATCGGGATTCTTCATGTTCCGCCGCAGTCTGCCGCCGTTCTTATGTCCGTTTCCCTGCGGATTCGCAGGAACCTCCTGCCGCTGTTGCGGCTGCTGTAACTCTTCGGTCCGGCGAAATTGCCGTACCTTCGATTCCACTTCATACACCAGTCGCAGATTGTCGTAATACTGCGTCACCGACTTCTCCACTCCGTAGAATTGCCGCGTCAGGTTCAGCTCCAGGCTCGCCGGAGTCAGGTCTGACAGCTTCACATCCGAAAGCCGTACGCCCATCAGGTTCAGCGTCAGCGCAATGGAGAAGAATGCCATCGCCACCGTCATCAGCATCCGCGAATCCCACATCGCGCGCGGCACCGGCAGCCGCATTGCATGCTGCGCCGTAACCGGAATCGCAGCCGCGCCTGCAATCGCCAGAGGGCTCGTCGCAGCAGCGCCGCTTGTCCGGCCCACAATCCGCTCCACCAGGCCGTCCGGAACGTCCGGCTCCTCATTGAGAAACTGCAGCCACTCCCGGCCCTGCTTTGCCTGCGTCAGCAGTTGCGCGCACACCGGGCACTCTGCTCCGTGCACATCAAACGCCGCGCGGTCTCCGGCGGGCAGCAGCCCATCCAAAGCATCGGCCAGCAGCTCTTCCCACTCCTCGCAGCGGAGCGGTCCGCTCCCGGCTGTCGCCGGCTTCTGATCAAATGGATTCCGCTCGCTCATACCTACACCACCTGCCCCTTGTTGCGGTCCAGCACTCTGGCCAGCTCCGCGCGGCCGCGGCTTATCCGCGACTTCACCGTTCCCTCGGGGATGCGCAACACCTGTGCAATCTCCTTATAGTCCATGTCTTGCAGATCCCGCAGGATCACCGCCTCGCGCAACTCCGGTGAGATGCGCGTCAGTGCCTCCTGCACCATCTTGGCAATCTCTTTCTGCGCTGCCTTGTCATGCTGCGTTGGCCCCTCAGCCGCCAGCCGCATGGCCAGCGTCATGTCGCCCGTCTCGTCCCAGCCCGCATCCATCGAGTCCGTCGCGCGCTGCTGCTTGCTCCGGCGGAAATGATCTACCAGTAAGTTTCGTGTCAGCGTGGTGATCCACGTCTGAAAGCTGCCCCGCGCCAGGTCAAACGCCGCCAGGTTCCCATACACCTTCAGAAAGACATCCTGCGTCAGGTCTTCCGCATCCTGGGGCGATCCCGTAAAGCGATAGCACAGCGCGTACACCCTGCGGTGATGCGCCTTCACCAGCTCGGTCCACGCGCCCGAGTCGCCGTCCAGGCAACGCTGCACCACGACCTGCCAATCGGATTCCAATCCGTGCTCCGCCCCCCGTACCCGGTCTGCTCCTGCAACCGCCGCCCTGCCGCGGCCCGGCAACGCTCCTGCCACCGGCTTCCCTTGCCGTGGAGACTCCTCGCGCAACACCGGAACCGCCTTTCCGGATACCGCCGGGCCTCGTGGACGCATCCGCACCAGGCGAAACCCGTCCATCTCCCACGTCATGGCTGCCGCATAGCTCATGGAAGGCTATACGCACCCCGTTGCCTGCCGGTTCCGCACAACAAACAGCCCACATCAACACAACGGCCCTGAGATTTGCAGAATACTAAAAATGACCGCTCTCAGCGATGAGCCCGGTCACCGGACGCAGCATTCCACACGACGGCCGCTTCACGCTCACCCATGCCTCTCCCAGAACGCCGCGGGTGTCACGATTGGATACCGCTCCGCCAACGCCAGCAAATCCTTGTCTCCCGTAATCAGGTAGTCCGCTCGAGAAGCCACCAGAGTCCCCAGAACCGCCTGGTCCGCTGCGTCGCGCAGTTCTTCGTCCCGCGTCGCATCCGGGTCCACTACATCGGCCAGAAAAACAAAGCTGTCGATCAAGTCACGAATCTCATCCGCGTTCAAATCGATCCGCTTTAACCGCGGCAGCACTCGCGCCGCCTCGTCCAGAATGTGCCGCGACAGCACAACCCCCAGCACGCCGTCGCGCCACAGCCCCACAATGCGCCCCGGCACGCTCTCCGGATACGCCAGTCCGGACACCAGCACATTCGTGTCCAGCACCACCCGCAGCCCGGCCTTCAACGCTTCCGTTCCTGCGCTACCGCCGCGTCAATCTCAGCTAACCCTTCGGCCTGTGGAGTCACCGCATACGCCTTCGCAATCCGCCCGCTCAGTTCCTCAAACCGCTCCCGCATCCGCCGGATGCGCGCAAACATCTCCGCATCCACAAGTGCGGCCACCGGCTTGCCATCCTTCTGGATCACAATGCTCTCGTTCCGGTATTCCACTCGGTTCAGCATCTCGCCCAGGTTCTGGCGAAAATTCACAGCATTTACCTCAGTCACCATCGCACACCTCAATCATAATGATCATTATGATTATTATAGTTATGAAAGTCCAGTTTATGAGGTTTCAATAACCCAACAACCCGTCCAGCGCCTTCCCGGCGGATTCTTTCCTGCGTCGTCTGCATCTCACCGTTGTTCCTGAACACCGCGCCAATATTCGGCACAAAATTGACGTGCGATGTCACCCCCTAATCGCCATAGGGATCTCATTTTTTATTTGCTGGCTTACAGACGCCTGCGCACCCGGCAGCACTCACTGGCAGCGACTGCCAGGCCATACTTTTTGCGGACTATCAGAAATCCCGCGCCGGTCTCTCATTTGTCTGCGCCATCACGCCCGCGCACAAATATTTCCACTCGTCACCATCGTGGTTTAGTGTGTAGGAGCATCGTATTCGCGCAGTTTTAAAGCAGGAAGACCTCGCAGTCGCAATGCAATTGTTGAGGGGGCCATACAGCCGTTGTTTTCCGACCTGAAGTTTGTCATCCGCCAACTGAGCAAGACGCCCGGCTTCGCCGTCACGGCTGCTTTGATGCTGGCGTTGGGCATCGGAGCAACCACCGCGGTCTTCTCCCTCGTCGACGGAATCCTGCTTCGCGCTCTGCCCTTTCCCAACCCGGAGCAGCTTGTCACCCTGGGCGATCAGCTTCGCGGAACCAGCTGGGGCAAGCAAGATGCAGGCTATGTCACCGGGCCTGAGGTGATCGCCTACACCCGTGACACGCATTCGTTTTCCAGCCTGGGAGGCTATGCCAGCAAGACCTTTGAGCTCTCCGGTATCGGAAATCCCGCTCATGTCTATGCTGCAAGGATGACTCCCGACGTATTCACCACATTGGGAGTCTCCCCTCTGCTCGGTCGCGTCTTCACTTCGCAGGAAGATCAGCAGCGGGCCCCGGTTGCCGTCCTGAGCTATGCGACATGGAAGAGCCGTTTTGACGGAGACCCTGACATCCTCGGCAAAAAAATTCTCCTCGACCGCAAGCCTTACCAGGTGATCGGGGTCATGCCTCGCAGCTTTGAGTTTCCCCTCAGGCCCGGACGCCTGGATCGCTGCGAGCTCTGGGTTCCCATGAGCTTTACTCCGCAGGAGCTCTCCGCCGAGGCTGAGGGAAGCTGGTACCTGCAGATGGTGGGCCGCCTGAAACCCGGTGTCACCCGGGCAGAGGCACAGTCCGACGCCGAACGCGTCGCGCAGCAGACCATGCGCACCTTCCCGCCGGATTTTGCCAACTTTCACATCCGCGCAGTGGTGTACCCGCTGCGACAGATCACCGTTCTGCAGGCGCGCCCGCTTTTGCGGACCTTGTTTTTCGCAGTCACTGTTGTCCTGCTGATCGCCTGCGCCAACCTGGCCGGACTTCTGCTGGTCAGGGCCATTCGCAGGCAGCGCGAGAATGCGGTTCGAAGGGCCTTGGGTGCGCCTGCGCTCGTGCTGCTTCGCCAGTCAGTTCTTGAGAGCCTGGTTCTAAGCCTAAGCGGAGGACTTGTCGGCATTGGCCTGGCTGCCCTTGCACTCCGCACCGGCCACAATCTGCTCCCCGCCAATTTGCCGCGCATGGACGACATCTCGGTTAACTGGATGGTCGCTGGCTTCGCCCTCTTGCTTGCCGTATTCACTGGTGTCGTTTGCGGCCTGGTTCCGGCCTTTGCAGCTCTTCGCGCCGACGTCAACGCTTCCCTCAAGGAAGGCGGCCGCAGCGGGTCGGCAGGCGGTAATCATACCCGTCTGCGCTCCGCGCTCGTGGTCATGGAAATCGCCGTCGCCCTCATCCTGCTCACCGCCTCTGGATTATTGCTGCGCAGCTTTGAAAAAATGAGCGCTGTCGATCTCGGCTTTCGCCCCGACCATGTCACCGTCGCCGGATACGCGCTGCCCCGCGTTGAATATGCAACCCAGTCTCAGGTCGACACCTTCGATCATGACCTTCTTGAAAAGCTCCGCCAACTTCCCGGAACAAAGTTCGCAGGCCTCACCAGCACTCTCCCTGCTCTGGGCAAGCCCGGCATCTGGGCAATCGTCGCTGAGGGTTACGTTGACCCCAGAGGAGTCGACAACACCGTGGCCTCGCCCTCGCTCGTCATCGGCGACTACTTCCGCGCGATCGGAACTCCCCTGTTGCACGGCCGTCTTTTCACGCAGGCCGACAACGCCGATAGTCAGCTCGTCGTCATTGTCAATCACGAGCTCGCCGACCACTATTGGCCGCATCAGGACCCGATCGGCAAACGGATCCGCATCGGAACCACCGGGCAGCAGACGCCCTGGCTCACGGTCGTCGGTGAAGTCGCAGACGCCAAGCTCGGTCCGCCAGACACCGATGCCGGCGAACAGTTCTACATTTCCGTCGCGCAGGCGGAGAAAGACTACGGCACGCTCGCTTCGCCTGATGACCTCAACGGCAACAACGGCTACGTCATCCTGCGCTCAGTTCTCCCGCCCGAACAGGTCGAAAACACTCTCCGCGCCGCCGTACACTCCATCGATCCCCAATTGCCGTTGATTCGCATGGCGACCATGGAACAGGTGGTCGCCGGCAGCGAGGCTCCTCGCCGCTTCAATACCGTCATCATCGGCGCCTTCGCTCTCGCCGCGCTGCTGCTGGCTGTGCTCGGCATCTACAGCGTCGTCGCCTTCTCGGTCGCCTCCCGCGTGCAGGAGATGGCCATACGCATGGCCCTCGGCTCCCAGCGCGGAGGCATCGTTCGCCTGGTTCTTCTGTCCGGGATCAAGCTGGCTCTCATCGGCTCAGTTCTCGGCCTGGCTGGAGCCTTTGCCGCCTCCAGCCTCCTGCACTCTTTTCTCTTCGGAGTCAGCCCATTCGATCCCCTCGTCATGATCCTCGCCGCAACTGCGGTCTTCGTGCTGGCTCTCGTCGCCTCCGCGCTTCCTGCTCGCCGCGCCGCTTCCGTCGACCCCATGAAGGCCCTGCGCGGAGAGTAATCCCGTTCTTCCGCCCATATGCGGACGCAGTTGTGTCCTACAGCGTGCGCCGGAACAGCGGCGTCGCAATCAGCAGCGACCCAAATCCAAACAGCAGCAGGAAAAAGAGATCGTACTTGATCGCGACAAGCCCGCCGTCCTTGATCAGGACTTCCTTCAACCCGTGCACGGCATACGTAAACGGGTCCACAATCGCAATCGCGCGCAGCCACTTCGGAAACGCCTCAATCGGATAAATCGCGCCGCTTGGGAAAAACAGAAGCGTATTCAGCACGCCAAACATCGCCCTCGGCACCAGCGGATCTTCCACGCGCACCATCAGCAGAAACATCATTCCGTTGAATGCAATCGAAGTCGCAACAATCAGCAGCGCCAGCGGAACTACGATTTCCGGATGAAAAATCACCCCCAGGCCGGCCAGCAGCGAACCGATCACGGTCAGGCTGACTCCCGAGAGCACCGCCTTGATCGCGCCCGCGACGTTGAGCCCCATCACCAGCTCCCACTTCGTAATCGGCGTCACCAGATAGCCCTCATGCACCCCGCGCGCCTTGTCGTCGATATACAGCATCCCTCCGCCGATCATCACTGAGACATACATCGCCAGCACAATCGAACCGGCAAGCAGAAACTTCATGTACGCCACGTACGGGTACAGCTCAACAATCTCCAGCGTGATCTGCTTTACGACCTTGGGCTCCATCAACGGCGCATTCAGAGCGTCGACCAGCGATTGCATCTCGCTTTCCAGGCTTCCGCTCACAAACTGATCTGAGTTGTCCACGACCAGCCCAATCTGCGGTGACTCGCCGGCCAGCACACGCCGTGAATAATCCTTCGGAATAATCACTGCTGCGTCGATCTTCCCGGTGCGGACGTCGCTCTTCGCCTCCTCTTCATTGCTGTACGGAATCGTCCTGAAGGTATTGATATTGGCTGCGACTGCGGCAAATGCCTCGCGGACCTTGACAGCCTGCTCGCCGTGGTCGTAGTCCACCACGCCCACGCGGGCATTCGTAATCTTGCCGCCAAAGGCATTGCCCAGAATCACCAGCTGCACCAGCGGCAGCATCATTGACATCAACATCAGCGCGGGCGAGCGGAAGAACTTGCGCAGCTCGCGCTCCACAATCGCCATCATTCGGTTCATGGCTGCATCCCCGGACGCGGTGGCATTACAAAGCTCAGCGCCTTCACCTGCTCATCGCGTAACTGCCGCCCCGTGTAGTAAACAAAAACATCGTCCAGCGTCGTGTTCTGCACGCTCAGCGCTTTAATCGGATCGCCATTCTTTACGGCCAGCTCCACAAGCTGCGTCGTCGTGCCCGATCCATCCGACGTCATAATCCGATACGTCCCCGTTCCATGCGATTCGACTCCCGTTACGCCGCTCAACTTCTTCAGGTCCTCTTCGCGCTCCCGCCCGTCGCCACCGAATCGCACCTCAATCACGCTTGACCCCGGCACGCTGGCCTTCAACCCCAACGGACTGTCCAGCGCCACCAGCTTGCCGTGGTCCACAATCGCAATCCGGTCGCACAGGTTGTCCGCCTCTTCCATGTAGTGGGTTGTGATCAGGATGGTTAGCTTCATGTCCGTACGCAGCTTTTCCAGCATCTCCCACACGGCAACGCGCGACACAGGATCAAGCCCGGTCGTCGGCTCATCCAGAAAGAAAATGCGCGGGCTGTGCACCAGTCCACGGGCAATCTCCAGTCGCCGCCGCATGCCGCCGGAGAGCGTTTTCGTCTGCGCGTCCCGCCACTTCGTCAGGTCCACTGTTTCCAGCAGCTCCGCAATGTTGCGCTGCCGCTGTGCGCGCGGCACGCCATACAACTTGGCGTAGATCGAGAGGTTCTCCTCCACCGTCAGATCAATGTCGCTGGTCAGCGCCTGCGGAATCACGCCGATCAGCCGCCGCACTGCATTCGCCTCCCGCATCACGTCATGCCCGGCAATCAATGCGCGGCCTGCCGTCACCGGAATTAGCGTCGTCATCATGCGGATCAGCGTTGACTTGCCCGCGCCGTTCGGCCCCAGCAGGCCGAAAATCTCCCCATCCGCCACTTCAAACGACACTCCGCCCACCGCCTCAAAGTCGCCGTAGCGCTTGACGATGTTCTCGACCGCAATGGCCGGCGTACCTGCTGGCGTGGGACTCGTCATTTTTGCACCAGCTTGCTTTCAGGGATGTACACGTTCGCAATCATGCCCGGAACGTACTCCATGCCCGGATTCGGAATATGCAGCTTCAACTGGACCGTCTCAATATCGCGCTTGCGCCGGCTCACATCGCGCTGCGTAGCAAATCCCGCTAGCGCGGCTTTGGCAACCACCGTGCCCCACAGGGTCGCGCCGCTCGGCATTACCACCTGCAGCTTGTCGCCGAGTTTCACCGCGTCCGCATACGTCTCCGGCAGCGGCGCATAAACCCACGTCTTCGAAAGATCAACGATGGTGACGATTGGCGTCGTAGGTGAAACCACCTCGCCTTGCAGCGCTGCGCGCACATCCACTACGCCTGTGACGGGCGAAACAATTTGGGCATAGCCGAGCTGCACCTGCGCCTGGTTGGCCAGCGCCGTGGCGCTGCGCGCGTCCGCGCGCGAGGAGGCCACTGTCGCCAGCGCCGCCTTTGCCTGCAGCAGATTTGCCCGCGCCGTCCTAAGCGCTGCTTCCTGCGCCACCACGTTGTCCCGCGCAGACTGCACGGCCGCCCGGTCAGCGTTCAGGCTCGTCACCATCTCATCGCGAGTTTGCTCGCTGTTCACCCCGGCATTCGCCAGCGCCACGGCACGCGTCGTGTCGGCTCTCTGGTGGTTGTACTGCGCAATCGCCTGCACCAGTTGCGCCTTCGCAACTTTCACCTGCGCTTCCGCCGTCGCTACCTGGCTCTCGGTGGCGCCCTCGGTCTGCAAAGCCGTCGCACGCGCTTGAGCCAGCTTGAACTGGTCGCTCTGCGCCGTCGCAACCGCTGCGTTGTGCGCATAGGCAAGATCCTGGCTTGCAATCGTCGCGACCAGCTGACCCTCATGGACGCGCTGGCCCTCGTCCACATTCAGCGACTCGATTTGCCCCTGGACCCGCGAGCTCACAATCACCTCATCGGCGTCCACCGTGCCCACCAGCTCCAGCGCTTTCGAGCGGTTCGCCGTGAAGTAATAAATTCCGAGTGCGATAACAAACAGCAGGCCCATAAGAATGAAAATTCTGTTGCGCGGTTTCATGCTGTCTTCTTCTCCATGCGTGGACTCACAGGCATCGGCATGGCGGCCAGCACTTTCTTGGCCAGCCGTGCGCCCGATTTCCGGTCAACAAATATAGCGTTCCCTAAAAACTCAATCGCCGCTGTGCGCCGCGTCGCAATAGACGAAGGCTGCAGCGGATCACTCCCTGAGAACAGCCGCATCATCGGCGCGCTCAGAAAATAGAAGACATTCGCGCCAAGGGCCGCATACACCATCTGCATCCAGTCGACGTTGCATAACTCTCCGGATCGGATGCCCTCCTCCACGATCGCCTGCAAACGGCCGAACTGCGGGCCAAAAGCCTTTCTTGCGAGGATGTGCAGCGCCCCGCCGCGCCCCTCGTGAAAACGCACCATCTCCTGCTGCATCAACGACTGAAACTCCTGCTGCCCGATCACCCGGTCAAAGTGCTGCACGGCAAACCGCAACACCCGTTCACCGGCGCTGCAGTCCTTTTCCAGCACCGCCAGGGCATTTTCCGCGACCTTGCCCGCAACCTCCTCCAGTGCCGCGGCATAAAGCGCTTCCTTGTCGTGGAAGTAGTAGTAGAGCAGCGCCTTGTTCACCCGCGCCGCCACTCCGATGGCCCCGATGCGCGCGCCAGCCAGCCCCCGCTCGCTGAACTCGCGGGTCGCCGCCTTTAAAATCCGATGGCGGGTCTGCTCAGAGCGGCGGTATTTTTTGTTCTTCTCAGGCATTATTAATTAACCGTTTAGTTAAAATTGTACTATTGATTCCACGCCACATCTCACAAAAATTTCTTCATGAACTCAGCCCTTACATCAGACTTCGCTCTGGCTTGGCGCTCCCGGCGTGAATCCAAACCCCTCCATGCGTGCTCTACAATAAGGAGTTTGGTCATTCACTAGAACGGAGTTTTCCCCTTGCCAGAAACAATCTACGACGTAGCCATCATCGGCAGCGGCCCCGCCGGATACACCGCCGCCATCCGCGCCGGTCAGTACGGCCTTAAAACCGCCCTTATCGAGAAGGACAGCAAGCTCGGCGGCACCTGCCTCCACGTTGGCTGCATCCCAACTAAGTCTTTGCTCTTCAACGCCGAGGTCTACGATCACCTCAAGCACGCGGTGGACTACGGTATCGACGATCTGGGCGCCGGCAAGCTGAACTGGAAGAAGATCCTCGACCGCAAAACCCAGATCGTTACCAAGCACACCAAGGGCCTCGATTTCCTCATGCGCAAGAACAAGGTCACTGTGGTTCCCGGCTTTGGCAGGCTCACCGGCCCGGCCAGGGACGGCATCCACTCCGTCGAAATCGATAACAACGGCAAGAAAGACGCGCTGAAAGCGAAGAACATCATTCTCGCCACCGGTTCCACCGCGCGCATGCTTCCCGGCCTTCAGGCCGGAGGCAACATCCTCACCAACATCGAAATCCTCTCCATTGACTCCATCCCGAAGTCCCTCATCGTCATCGGCGCGGGCGCCGTCGGCGTCGAGTTCGCTTCCATCTTCCGCAGCTTCGGCTCAGAAATCACTCTCGTCGAGTACCTCCCGCGCGTCGTCCCTGTCGAAGACGAGGAAGTCAGCAAGGAGCTCACCCGCAGCTTCAAAAAACGCGGCATCGACATCCACACCGGAGCCAAGGTCGAGAAGGTCGAGACCACCAAATCCGGTGTCAAAATCACCTTCACCGCCTCAGACGGCAAACAGGTCGTCAAGGAGGCCGAAAAGGTCCTCGTCGCCGTCGGACGCGCGCCGCGCACCGAAGGCATCGGCCTGGAAAAGACAAAAATCCAGCCCGACCGCGGCTTCATCAAGGTCAACGAATACATGCAGACCGACGAGCCCGGCATCTACGCCATTGGAGACATCGTCGCCGGCCTTCCGCAGCTCGCCCACTCCGGCGCGATGTCCGGACTGGTCGTCGCTGCAAAGATCGCTGGGAAATACGCCCGTCCCGTCCGCCGTGATCGCATCCCGGCCTGCACGTATACCGAGCCGCAGATCGGTAGTGTTGGCCTCACCGAAGCCCAGGCCAAAGAGAAGGGCCTGCAGGTCAAGATCGGAAAGTTCCCCTTCGTCGGGAATTCCAAGGCGTCGATCGTCGACTCGCACGAGGGCTTCATCAAGGTTGTTGCGGATGCAAAGCACGGGGAAATCCTCGGCGTGCACATCATCGGCCCCCAGGCCACCGAGCTCATCGCCGAGGCCGTCACCGCCATGGAACTCGAAGCCACGGTCGAGGAGATGATGTTCACCGTCCATGCCCACCCGACCATCTCCGAAGCGATGCTCGACGCCTTCTCCAGCGTCGAGGGCATGGCCATCAACGTCTGACTCATCGCAATCAATACCTCAAACATGGAAAAGCCGCTCCAAATGAGCGGCTTTTCTGCAACTGAACGTGCGGGTAGCTATCTCGCGCGTACCACCGAAGAGGTTGATGGCGCTGTGCATCCCGAGCTACTTGCCGTATAGTCCGGCGGGCAGACGTTCGCGGTGGCATTGGCGATTATCAGACCGGTGAATCCATTCATGCTGGCAGTGATGTTCGATGTGCCATATTCTGTGCCAGTTGTAGTCACAAGCCCAGTTGAGCTGATAGTTGCAATACCCGGTGTGTTCGACTTCCAGGTCACCTGACTCGTAATGTCCTGCGTGGTCTTAGGGTGATTTCCCTGGTCAAACGTTCCAATGGCTGTAAATTGCACCGTTAGGCCAGCATTGTAGCTAAAGTACTGTGCTGTTGGAGTAATAGCAATGGAAACCAACTCCGGGCTGTCGCAGTCGCAAACTGACAGTGCAACACCAAAAAGCAATAGACCCATTAGACAACGGCGCACAAACATGTACGTCTCCTGGTACTTCAATCGGTCAGAAATCCCGACTACGCTCACACGACAACTCTTCACACTTCGAATCAGGATTTGTGTGCCTTAAAAGTTAGCACAAAATTTCTATTGTGCAATTAATAATTTAGGTTCATTGATGCACTTGAATCGCTGCTTTTAGCAGCACCTCATTCGGCTTAAAATGAGCAACTTACACCTCAATCGCCAGCCGACACCCGTGCACAGGCGCAGAAGCTGCTCCTCAAAGGCGCACGACGGACCCCGCCGCTGCGCGGAGTCCGTCTGTTTGCATCGGGATTACTACCACAAATCAATCACGGCGACGATGTAGAACGTCAATGGATCGTAGACCACCACGTAACCATCGCAATAGCCGATCTGGTAGCCCGGAGGCGGAGGAGGCACATATCCGTAAAGGTCCGCAGGAAGCGGACTCAGATAATTAATATACGCATATGGGAAGTAGCCCCCGACCACGACTACCGGGCGACTTCCTCCCTGAATTACTCTACCCCGGCTCCCATAATAGCGGAGCAGATACGCGCGATCGTTCGACCGGAAGCGATACGAACCCCGGTGCGCAGGCGGCCGTCCCCACTGCGGCGGACGATGCGCCGGAGGACGGTGGCTCGGCGGACGAGGTGATGGATTCGGCCGGTTGCCGCCCGGGTTTGGTCTCGGCGGATGCGACGGCCGGTTGTTCCCGGGGTTTGGCCTTGACGGCTGTGCCGGCCGGTTGTTCCCAGGATTTGGCCTGTTTGGTTGTGGACGGGTGCCATGATTTGGGGCCGGCTTGGTCTCAGGCTTTTGCCCGCCATGCTGCGGTCTCCCCTGCTGCTGTCCGGCATGGGGTTGTGGCTTTTGCTGCTGGCCTTGTTGATTATCCTGAGCAACCGCCGGCAAAGTAGCTGCCAGCAAAAAGAACAGCGCCAGTTGTAATGTTCGAGAATGCAGCACTTTCATATTCATCTTCCCTTCTTCCTGATCAGCGTTGATGAAGCTGCAAGCTTAGGCCCGGCAGTGCAGACGTGCCAGCGCCGGACTGTCGCCCAGAACGTATGATGTACAAAGGGGCATTGACGCGCAGGGCGCGCCTCAATTTTTCGCAGGCAACTCAGTGGTTCTCAACCTCATCCATCTCGGCCGCATCGATTATGTTTTCGCGCTCGACCTCCAGCGCCAGTTCGTCGAGGCCCGCCATGCCGGCCGCATCGGCAACACTCTTTTGCTGCTCGAACATCCGCCCGTCCTCACCCTCGGCCGCAACTCCAGCCGCAGCAATATCCTCGCGTCCGACGAATTCCTCGCCTATCGCGGCGTCGAAGTCCACGAAATCAACCGCGGCGGCGACGTCACCTATCACGGCCCCGGCCAGCTCGTCGCCTATCCCATCCTTGATCTCCGCAGCTTCACCCCGCGCCTCGGCGCCGTCGAGTACGTCCGTCACCTCGAAGAAGCCCTCATCCGCGCCTGTGGCGACTTCGGCATTCCCGCCCAGCGCATCGCCGGACGCACCGGCGTCTGGACCATCCCCGACGGCTCCATTTCCGAAAAGAAAATCGCCGCCATCGGCGTTCACATCTCCCGCGGCATCACTTCCCACGGATTCGCCCTCAACGTCACCACCGACCTGCGCGACTTCGACCTGATCGTCCCCTGCGGCATCAGCGACCGCACTGTCACCAGCTTGGAAATGGAAGCGGAACCGGGGTTGAATTCAGATGCTGGCCGCGTGACAGGCATCCACCCCGCGCCGAACATGGAAAACGCCATCCACGCTGTCGCAAAACACTTCGGCCGCGTCTTCAACCACCAGATTCTCTGGCTTGAATCCCTCGCCGATCTGCACGTTGAAAGCCTTGCGCCCGTGCTCCAGCCCTGAAGCATCTTCCCAGCGCCGTACCTACGTCGCCACAGCGGCCACAGTTGCAATGCGCGTAATCGCGATCACGCTGATATCATCCTTCTGCCCAAATCGCTCCGCGGCTTCAGCCAGCTTCGCTGCGGAAATTGGCCCGGTATCCGCTCCCTGCGCCAGCATCTCCTCCACGCGATCAAACCCAAACAGATGCCCCTCCGCATCCATCGCCTCGGCAATACCGTCAGAGGCCAGCACCAGCCTGTCGCCGTCGTTCAACTCGAACTGCATAACAGAAACTTCAACGTCCGGCACAATGCCCAGCGGCAGCGCGCCCTCCATATCCACCGGCCTGCCGTTCAGGTACGGAGGCAAATGTCCTGCGTTTGCCAGTGTCACCTTGCCGCTGGCAGCAATCTTCATGGCAAGGCATGTGGCGCAAGCATCTCCCCGGCCTATCAATCTCCGGTTCAGCGCCTCCAGAACGTACTTCGGATCGCGGCTGCACTCCACAGTGCTGCGGATGCTTCCCACCAGCATCGCCACCAGCATCCCTGCCTTAAGTCCCTTGCCCGTCACATCTCCGGCCACAATCAATGCGCTTCCATCGCTGGCATCGGGAATCACCTGGAAGAAGTCTCCTCCCACCTCGCGTGCCGGCCGGTACTCGGTCTCGATTCTCAGCCCGGGCAGCGAAGTCGAAGCCTCGGGCAGAATCACTTGCTGCACCTCCTGTGCCTGCTTCACATCCAGTGCCATTTGCCGCTGCTGCCGTAGCGACATTTGCAGGCGCCGCACCAGCAGAACAAAGATCACCACTGCCAGGACCAGCTCGGCAATCTGCCCGAGCGTGATTTGCAGCTCAAAGGGAAACCAGGCGGTGCGGACATGCAAAACGCTCAGCTCGAGCTGGAACTGCGCAATCCCCACAAGGATCACCGCCGGCAGCGCCAGCAGACCCTCCTGCCCCTGCTCACTCACGCCTTCAAAAACGATGTAGACCAGCGGAAGAAGGAACAGAAGCCGGACTCCCACCGACACTAAATGAAAGGCTGAACTCACAGACCCCGGAACGAGCGTAAAGAAGAGGTTTTCTCCGACCAGATCGGAGACCATGTAAAGCGCAGTGAGTATGGCAACCACCTTCGGCAGCCAGCTTGGACGCCGCAGCCGGAACCATGCCCACCACACCATCACCCATGAGCCCAGGGTCAGTGGACGGCAGAAAACATCCAGAAACATCGTCAAGGTAACGGAGTCCATGACCTGCGTCCAGGCTCCGATGCAAAGGATTGTCCGATCGAAAGCTGTGAGCAGAAAAACAAGGGCCAGCCACCAGTACACCGGATCGGAACGGTCAAACAGAATCAGGCTTCCGGCAAGAACCGCCAGCACAAAAAAGAGCGCCGCCTCTACGCACGAGGGACCATAAGCGCGAACATAGCGCATCCAGGCCAGCGTGTAATCCGCCGCAATCGCCCCGGTCTGCCCAAGCAATATCGGGCTATGGAAGCCTCCCGGGTCGGGCGACAAAATCAGCGTGTTCGGTTCCATCCAGACGCGGAAGGCCAACAGCACGGAGACGGGACCTTCGGCCCCGGTCTCCGGCAGTCGAAACATTCTGGGCTGAGAATTGTACGGAACAGGGCTCGCCGAGCCCTCGGAAAAATCGCCAAAGCTGCCCAGCAGCACGCCATTGGCAAAGACCTGATACGCGTCGTCGACGTCTGAAGTGTAAGCCACCGCCAGGCTCTGGCCCGGGCGGGCATTCACCTTCACCCGGATGCGGTACCATGCATATCCCCAGTATCCCGGATGGCCTTTCGCCGTCCAGCCCGGCACATAGCCTGACAGGCCCAGAGTAGGATCAAACGACCCGGCCTTCGGAGTAAGATCGACGTTCTCCCACGACGAATCATCGAAGTTCGGATCGGCCCACCGCGGGTTATCGCCAATATGGAATTTCCACGGCCCGCCCAACGTAATGATCGACTGGCCGACGGTGACCTGAGTCGCATTGGAGTCCTGTGCACGCGCGGGTGCAGCCAGCGTGAGAGCGGCCAACACCAGGTAGGCAATGATTAGCAGCCGCAGGCGAACGCGCAACATGCGATCGATAAGCTCCACATTGGGGGAATTCACTGACAGTCACTATACTGCTTTCCCCTCAGGCGCTGTCATTTTTCTTCCCGGCTCCCGGACGCATGCGCAGTGCCCGGCTATGCGGATGGCCGCACAGACAACGGGCTCGGTTTTTGTTTGGATCTGCGAGGCGAATTATTGAGCAGACACGGGAATCTGAAATTCAATTCCCGCAGCACGATTTGCCTTCTCGGTCGCCGCCAGGTCAATCTGGCCCACAGGAATGTCCTGCTTGTGCCTGTCCAGCACATAAAGCATGCTTGGGGTCAGGGCGTAATTGTGCACCTGCTCCGCCGGGCGGCCATCCTTGAAGATAATCATGGTTACAATTTCGTCCGCGGGGGCCTTTAACGGCTGGTCTGCCGGTGGAGGCGGCGCGTATTGGGGCGGCGAATTTGCAGGCGGAGCGTACTCAGGAGAGCCGGTTCCACCGTCGCCATAATAGCCATCGTTCCCGTAGATCGTGGGCTGGTCCTGGTCTTGGTTCTGGCCTTGCTCCGGAGCCAGCTGCTGGTCGCACCATGGGCCATAATCGCCCGCATTATCGTTGTCATAGATTTCAAAATCCGGATAGCACCCCACCGGGCCTATGCCAATCCAGTCCGGAAGGCCATAGGCAAAGAACGGGAAACCGTATCCCGAAAAATACGGACTGCGGAACCGGCCGGCGCCTCGTCCCTCGCGCCTGTAAGGTGCGCGAAAACCAGCATGGTTACGGTTGTAGCCATAGTTATGGTTGTAGTTGTTATAGCTTCGAAAAGCTCGGGAAGTACTGGCCCCGTATCCTGGCCGGCCGTAGTAGCCATACGGCCTCGCAGCAAATCTGGTGGAGTAACGCGGAGCGGAAAATCTTGGGCTCGAAACCCCTCCCCGGAAACCGCCAGATGCATGGCCTCCGAATCCGCCGTGGAAACCGCCGGAAAAATGACCGCCAAACCCTCCGCCGTGACCACCTCCACCACGTTGAGCGCACACTGGCAGCGCAAACCACGCAACCAGCAGCGCAACCGCGGCGAAGCGCTTCATGCAGGTATATTACGCCTGCCCGCACAGGGAGTGTGACCAATTTCTCGGTCTCTTTTCATCGCCCCGAACGTCGGTTCCGGTAGTTTAGCGGCAAAAAGTTGGCAACCGATCCCGTCCATGAAAATCTAATAAGGGTATCGTTTTCTTGAGCATGAAGAATTGGATCCATCTGGCGCTCGCCGCAGTGTTCGTGTGTATGCCTGCTCTGGCCCAGTCAAACCCAGACAATTCGGTTGAGAACCCCTATGTCGGCAGCATCCAGGCTGTGCCCTTCACGCCCGGCGTGCGCCGTCTCTCGCTCGCGGACGCCATCGACCTCGGCATCCAGCACAACCTCGCTCTCAACCTCGCCCGCTACAACCAGCGGTCCGCCGCGGCTCAAAAGCTCCAGCTTGAGAACTATCTGCTGCCCAATATCTCTCTGCACGGCGAAGTCGGCTTCCATCAATACAACCTTGCCACCCTTGGCTTCCGGCCATCGCTTATCACGCAGTTTGGGTTCCCCCCAAGCGAAGCCTATACTTTCCCGCTCATCACCAAGGTCACGTCACACGTCGGCGAAATCAAGCTCTCGCAGGCCCTTTTCACCTGGTCCGGATGGGACGCCTGGCGCGCCGGCAAAGCCGATGAGCGCGCCGCCTACTACAACAAGGAGTCCTCGCTTGGCTATGTTGTCCTCAACGTGGCCACCACTTATCTCAAAATTATTGCGGACTCCTCGCAGATCGACTATGCCCGCTCGCTCCTGAACACCGACAAGACCCTGCTCTATCAGGCGCACGAGGAACACCTTGCCGGGACCGTCCCCAACCTCGACGAGCTCCGCGCCCGCGTGCAGTATCAGGCTCAGCAGCAGACCGTAATCAACGCCGTGAACACCCTCGCCAAGGACAAGATATCCCTCAACCGTCAGATCGGCCTGGACCCCAAACAGCAAATTCAGCTTACGGAAGCCGCGCCATACTCCGATCTCGCCACGGTGAGCATCGACCAGGCGCGTCAGGAGGCCTTCGCGAGTCGCCAGGACTATCAGAGTCTCAGGCAGCAAATCATCGCCGCCACGCTTGAGGCTCGCGCCATCAGGCACGAGCGCTACCCCAGCATCACCTTCAGCGGCGACTACGATGTTACCGGAGTCTCCGGCCTCGTCAACCACGGCACGTTTGTCGCCACCGGCACTCTGAACATCCCCATCTTTCATGAGGCCAAGTTCCGCGGCGATGCCGACGTCGCCAGGGCCCAGCTCAACGAGCTGCACACAGAAATGAACAACCTCGTGGGCCAGATCAACCAGCAGCTCCGCGACAGCCTTCTCGACATCCAGACCGCGCAGCAGTTGGTCCAGGTCTCAAAGAGCAACGTCTCCCTCGCCTCTACCGCGCTCGATCAGGCCACCCAGCGCTTCGAAGCCGGAGTCGACGACAATCTTCCCGTTGCTGAAGCCCAGTCCACGCTGGCCCAGGCGCAGGCCCAGTACGTCGACAGCGTCTACCAGTACAACCTCGCCAACCTCGGCTTCGCCCGCAACCTCGGCCTCATTGACACTCAGTACCGGAATTACGTTCCCCACGTCGGCGTCGCCTCGGGTGCCCATTAATCGCGCACCCCGGCAGTTACACATTCGGGGTAACCAGCCATCTACCCCGGCCCGCCCGCGTGCCACGGAGCCTCCAGTCCTGAGAAGATAGAACAAGCAGTCGTAATGCCGGATCCGCCAGTATGTTCAAGGTCATTTCTACTCATATCTTTCTGCGTCACCGCCTCCACCCGGGCCTGCTTGACGCCTTTCAGAATGCCGGCGCACAGGGCGTGGAACTCTTCGCCGCGCGCCAGCACTTCGACTACACCAACCGCTCTGAGGTCCACGAAATCGCCTCCTGGTTCCGAGCCAATTCCGTGCAGGCATTCTCCATGCACGCGCCCCTCTACCCCGATAACGAAATGGGCCGCGCCGGTGCACCCTCCGTCAACGTCATCCATCCGGAGAAGTCCCGGCGCATCAGCGCCATGGACGAGATCAAGCGCTCTCTCGAGGTCGCAGAACAGATTCCCTTCAGCTTCCTGATCATTCACCTCGGCGACCGCGAAGATACCTGGTCGCCCCGCGCCCTCGAGTTCTCCATCACCGCGCTCGAGCACCTCCGCGCCTTCGCTAATCCCCTCGGCGTCAAGCTCCTGGTCGAGAACCTCCAGGGCGACGTCACCCGTCCCGCGAACATCATTGAAATCCTGCACGTCGGACACTTCCGCGATATCGGCGTATGCTTGGACGTTGGCCACGCGCATCTGGGTGAAGGAACAGCCGCCACGCTCACCGAGCTCAAGCCGTTCATCCGCTCTTCGCACCTGCACGACAACCACGGCGAGCGCGATGAGCACCTTTGGCCCGGCGAGGGGACCATCGCCTGGGACGAGCTTATCCCGGAGCTGAAATCCGCTCCGCAACTGCCCGCCGGCGTGCTCGAAATTCACTACGCTCTCGGCGATGAGCCGGAGATTGTCGCCCGGAAGGCGGCTGAAGCATTCGAAAAGTTTTAGAGAACCGCATGACTGAAAACACCAGCACAGAAAATGTAACCGCAGCAGCTACAGAATCCGCCACCACCATTGCCAAAATAGGCGATTACGAAGGCCGCAGCGTCACCCTCCACGGCTGGCTCTACAACCTGCGTGAGAGCGGCAAGCTGCTCTTTCCCATCTTCCGCGACGGCTCCGGAACCATCCAGGGCATCGTCCCCAAGGCCGCCGTTCCGCCTGAAGTCTTCGACTCCATCAAGGGCCTTACGCAGGAATCCAGCGTCATCGTCACCGGGAAAGTCCGCGCCGATAAGCGTGCCCCCGGCGGCTACGAGCTCGATGTTGAAGGCATTGAGGTCATCCAGCACGTCCCCGAAGACACGCCCTTCCCCATCTCGCTCAAGGAGCATGGCACCGACTTCCTCATGGAGCACCGCCATCTCTGGATACGCACTCCGCGCCAGGCCGCCATCCTCCGCATCCGCGCCGAGATCATCAAGGCCGCGCGCGACTTCTTCGATGACCGCGGATTCGTCCTCACCGATCCGCCCATCCTTACGCCTGCCGCCTGCGAAGGCACCAGCACGCTCTTTCCCGTCGAATACTTCGGCGACCAGGCCTACCTCACGCAGAGCGGCCAGCTCTACATCGAAAGCACCGCGCTGGCGCTCGGCAAGGTCTACTCCTTCGGCCCCACTTTTCGCGCGGAAAAATCCAAGACCCGCCGCCATCTCACCGAATTCTGGATGGTCGAACCTGAAATTGCTTTTTGTGATTTGGACGGGCTCATGGAACTCGCCGAGCAGTTCCTCAGCTTCATCGTCGAGCGCGTCCTTACCCGCCGCGCCGCCGACCTCAAAGTCATCCAGCGCGACACCGCCAAACTCGAAGCCATCAAGGCCCCGTTCCCGCGCCTCAGCTATGACGAAGCCGTGACCATGCTTAACGACGCGCACGCCAAAGGACTGCTTGAAAACCCCTTCGAATACGGCAACGACTTCGGCTCACCTGACGAAACCTACATCTCATCGCAGTTTGACCGCCCCGTCATGGTCCACCGCTATCCTGCCAACGTAAAGGCCTTCTACATGGAGCCCGACCCCGACAACCCGAAGTACGCCCTCTGCGTCGACGTGCTCGCGCCCGAAGGCTACGGCGAAATCATCGGCGGCTCGCAGCGCATCGCCTCCTACGATCTGCTTAAGCAGCGCATCGAGCAACACAACCTCCCGCTCGACGCCTTCCAGTGGTATCTCGATCTGCGCCGTTACGGCTCCGTCCCGCACTCCGGCTTCGGAATGGGCATCGAGCGCGCCGTCGCTTGGATCTGTGGCCTCGACCACGTCCGCGAAACCATCCCCTTCGCCCGCACCCTCAACCGTATCTACCCGTAAAGAAGATTCAACAGAAATTTCTTTAGAAAAAAGCAGAAACTATTAGAGAGTCCCTTTCCATGTCGAAAGCAATCGAACCCATCGCCGTCGAAAAATCCTGCAAGGGCGTACAGGCCCTGCCCCCGCGCAAAATCAAGGTCATCGGCGTACCGCTCGACCTCGGAGCCTCGCGCCGCGGCGTCGATATGGGCCCCTCCGCAGTACGCGTCGCCGGACTCGAAGCGCGCCTTGAAGCCCTCGGCCACGAAGTCAACGACGGCGGCAACATCGAAGTCGACATCGCCGAGACCAAACACGTTGGCGAACACAACGCCCGCTACCTTAGCGAAATCACCGAGACCTGCACCAAGGCCGCCGAAATGGTCGAGCAGACGCTCGAAGAGGGCATGACCCCTGTCATCCTTGGCGGAGATCACTCCGTCGCCGCCGGAACCGTCGCCGGAGTCGCTGCCTTCTACCGCAAGCAGCACCAGCGCATCGGCCTCATCTGGATCGACGCCCACGCCGACCTCAACACGCCCGAAACCTCGCCCAGCGGCAACGTCCACGGCATGCCGCTCGCCGCGCTCGCCGGACTCGGCCCCGCGCCGCTCGCCAACATTCTCGGCTTCAGCCCCAAGGTCGCGCCGGAAAACATCGTCATCATCGGTGTCCGCGACATCGACGCGACGGAAAAAGAAAACATCCGCCGCGCCGGAATCACCGAGGTCTACACCATGCGCGACATCGACGAGCGCGGCATGCGCACCATCATGGAAGAGGCCCTGCGCGCCGCCGGGCGCGGCACCGCCGGCTACCACATCTCGCTCGACATGGACTGGATCGACCCCGAAGACGCACCCGGCGTCGGCACCCCCGTCCGCGGCGGAGCCACCTATCGCGAAGCCCACCTCGCCATGGAAATCATCGCCGACCACGGCCGCATGGTCAGCTTCGAAATCGTCGAGGTCAACCCCGTCATCGACGAACACAACCGCACCGCCGACCTCGCCGTCGAACTCATCTCCTCCGCCTTCGGGAAAAAGATTTTGTAAGCTCGCAAGGATATCGCAAGCAGCGCCTGGAGTCCGGGTTTTTCTCATGTATACTGGGCATCGTTTTTGGGGGTGTTCTTGCTCAAACGTCAAACGCTCCGCTTTGTCGTGGCTGTAAGCCTGTCTTTTGCCTTAGCCTTATGTGTTGCGCAAACCGCGCCGAACCCAAACGGCAAGACCGTCGCCGAGCGCCTCGGATATCCCGCCAATTCTCGCCTGCTGGTCATTCACGCCGACGACTTCGGCATGATGCACACGGTGGACCACGCCATCGAGGATGCCTTCGAGCATCACTGGGTCACCTCGGCCAGCATTATGGTGCCGTGCCCCTGGTTCCCGGAGGTCGCGCGTTGGGCGAAGGCCCACCCCGATGCCGATCTGGGGCTTCATCTTACGCTGAATGCCGATTGGACCTCATACCGCTGGCGTCCGGTATCCGCCCGCCCGAACTCCAGCCTCGTCGATCCCGACGGCTATCTGCCTCTCCTCACTGAATACGTGGACAAGCACGCGAAGATGCCGGACGTGGAAGCCGAACTCCGCGCGCAGGTGGACAAAGCCGAGGCCGCCGGCATCAAGCCCTCCCATCTCGACAGCCACATGGGAACGCTCTTCAGCACACAGCCGCTCTTCCACGTTTACCTCGAGCTCGGCAGGCACTACCACATTCCCCTGTTGCTCACCCGGGAGCCAAGCGACGCGATGAACCCTCCCCTGCCCCCCGGATTCAACATGAATGCGGTCCCCGTCGATAAGGTGCTCCAGATGACCAGGAATGTCGGCAAAGACAAGTGGTTGGCGACCTACGAAAAAATGCTCGCGCCGCTGCCGCCCGGCACCTACGAACTCATCGTCCACCTCGCCTACGACGACGACGAAATTCGCGCAGCCACCTTCGACCATCCCGACTGGGGAGCGCAGTGGCGGCAGAACGATCTCGACACCGTCAGCAGTCCCGCCTTCCAGAAATTTCTCAAGGACCAGCATTTTATTCTGGTCTCGTGGCGGGACCTCGCCAGGTCCATTCCGCCTTCCGCGAAGTAACCTCATGTTGGATATAACGAAATTGACATGAAAAAACTCCGCATCGGCGTACTCTTCGGCGGCCGCAGTGGCGAGCATGAAGTCTCGCTCCTATCTGCCGCCTCCGTCCTCAATGCCATCGACCGCAAAAAGTACGAGGTCGTCCCCATCGGCATCACCAAGGCAGGCCGCTGGGTCACCGCCTCTGACGCCGAGCGCCTGCTCGCCGGAGAATCCGCCGCCCCGCCGCGCCACCTCCGCGCCGGAGACCCCGAGACCACCGCGCCCGCCGCCGTCCTCGCCCGCGGAGAATCCGTCATCGTTCCGCCCGTACCCTCTGACAGCCCCACCGGCGCGCTCGTCCCCTTTGAAATAGAAGCACGCGCGCTCGCTCATCACAGCGCCGACCAGGTTCTCAACCTCGACGTCATCTTCCCCGTGCTCCACGGAACCTTCGGCGAAGACGGCACCATCCAGGGCCTCTTCGAGCTGGCCGGCATCGCCTACGTCGGCTCCGGCGTCCTCGGCTCCGCTACCGGCATGGACAAGGACACGATGAAGCGTCTCTTCATCGCCGCCAGGCTGCCCATCCCCAAACACGTCACCTTCCTCCGCGCCGACTGGGAATCAAGCCCGAAAAAAACCCTCGCCGCCATCGAGTCCGCGCTCCGCTATCCGCTCTTCGTCAAGCCCGCCAACCTCGGCTCCTCCGTCGGAATCACCAAGGCCCACGACCGCAAGGAACTCGGCCCCGCCATCGACCTCGCTGCCTCCTACGACCGCAAAATCGTCGTCGAGCAGGCCGTCGGAGGCAAACGCGGCAAGGCCCGCGAGCTTGAAGTCGCCATCCTCGGCAATGACCACCCCCAGGCCTCCGTCGTCGGCGAAATCGTCCCGGGCAAGGAGTTCTACGACTACGAGGCCAAGTACCTCACCGAAGGCTCCAACCTCATCATTCCCGCTAAGCTCACCGGGGCCCAGACCCGGCAGATCCAGCAAATGGCCATTGCCGCCTTCCGCGCCTGCGACTGCTCCGGCCTCGCGCGCGTCGACTTCCTCATGGACCCCGGCAAGTCTCAGCGCATCTATCTCAACGAGATCAACACGCTGCCCGGATTCACCTCCATCAGCATGTATCCCAAGCTTTGGGCCGCATCCGGCGTCTCATACAGCGACCTCATCGACCGGCTCATCCAGCTCGCTCTGGAGCGCCGCGCCGAAAAAGACCGCACAAGTTACAGCCGGTAGCGGCACCAAAATGTTTCCCGCGGTGTCAAAATAAAGGGGATAGCTGTTTTCCTCTCGAAAGGAACCTTGTCGCCGATGACTTTGCTGGATGCTCCCCAGTACAACGCTCGTCGTGAGCGCCTCAACCGTAACCTGGCCATCGCCGCTATCGTCGTTGCCGCTATCATCTTCTTCGGTGGAATCTCCTTCTACCTTGACATGCCCTGGCAGCTCTGGCACTGGCCCTCCGACCACCGCGTCAACGTGTTTCTTGACACCGTCGAGTCCGGCAATCTGCAAAAGGCCTATGGCATCTGGAACCACGACCCCAACTGGCAGCAGCACCCGCAGCAGTATGCAGCCTACAGCTTCGCCGACTTCTCCAAGGACTGGGGCCCGGCCAGCGACTACGGCGTCATCAAATCGCACAAAATCATCGTCGCCAAATCTGTAGGCAACGGCGTCGTCATGGGCGTTGACATCAACGGCGGCAAGACGCCCATCTTCCTGCGCGTCGATAACGCCAGCAAGACCATTGGCTTCTCGCCCGTCGAGCTCTACGTCGGCCCCTGATGATCGCCACTTGTCACGCGGCGTGATCCAACTCGTTCCCTGAACCAACCTCGGAAGGAGACTCCGCACTATGCACACGCGCACTCTCGGCCGGCAGGGCCTTCAGGTTTCCGCCATCGGCCTCGGCTGCATGGGCATGTCCGAGTTCTACGGCCCGCGTGATGAATCCGAATCCATCGCCACCATTCATCGCGCCGTCGAGCTCGGCATCACCTTCTTTGATACCTCTGACATCTACGGCCCCTTCACAAATGAGGTTCTGGTCGGCAAGGCCCTTCGTCCCCACCGCGACAAGATCGCCATCGCCACCAAGTTCGGCATCGTTCGCGACCCCGATGGCACACGCCACGGCATCAGCGGCCGCCCTGAGTACGTCCACCGCGCCTGCGATGCCAGCCTCGAGCGCCTCGGCATCGACACCATCGACCTCTACTACCAGCACCGCATCGATCCCAACACGCCTATCGAAGAAACCGTCGGCGCCATGGCCGAACTCGTCAACGCCGGCAAGGTCCGCTACCTCGGCCTGTCGGAGGCCTCGGTCGAAACCATCCGCCGCGCCCACGCCATACACCCCATCAGCGCCCTCCAGACCGAATACTCCCTATGGAGCCGCGATCCTGAAGAAGAAATCATCCCGACTTTGCGCGAACTCGGTATCGGCTTCGTCCCTTACTCGCCCCTTGGCCGCGGATTCCTCACCGGGCAAATCAAATCCCCCTCCGACCTCGCGTCTGACGACTGGCGCGCCCACTCGCCGCGCTTTCAGGGAGAGAACTTCCGGAATAATCTCGCGCTCGTTGCAAAAGTCGAGCAGCTCGCCTCCCGCAAGGGCTGCACGCCGTCGCAGTTGGCGCTCGCCTGGGTGCTCGCCCAGGACCATGACTTCGTCCCCATCCCCGGAACCAAGCGCCGTAAGTATCTGGAAGAAAACGCCGCCGCGGAAAATGTCTCGCTCAGCCCGTCCGACCTGACCGAAATTGACGCCATTGCTCCCCGCGGAGTCGCCTCCGGCGAACGCTATGACGAGGCAGGAATGCGCGCCGTAAACCGTTGACAATCTATGCGCCAGCCGCCTATCGCGCGGCTGTCCGCACCCTCGTGGGGCGGGCCGCGTTGTAAAATGGCGTCAGATAATGATGTCTGGCTCCTCCACCCACCTCCGTTCCTGCACTATCCTTTTGCTTGCACTGTCGTTTTCTGCCGCCGCTCTGGCACAAACCAAAACGCCGGATGCGTCGAAGTCCAGTTCGCAAAACAAGACGACTGCTCAGAGCCAGCAAGCGCCAAAAGTCGAGTCAGAAGCCGATAACGGCAAAACACAGTACACCATTCAACAGCAGGTCAACGAAGTCGATCTCGTCTTCACCGTTACGGACAAGCACGGCCACTTCATCAACAACCTCACGCAGAGCGACTTCGCGCTTCTCGACAATCAGCTGGCGCCGGAGCGCGTATACAGCTTCACCCGCCAGACCAATCTCCCTCTTCGCCTCGGCATCCTCATCGATACCAGTACCTCCATCCGCCGCCGCTTCCACTTTGAACAGCAGGCCTCCATCGCCTTTCTGCTCCAGACCCTCCGGCCTGACACAGACAAGGCCTTCGTCATGGGCTTCGATGCCACGCCCGACTACAAACAGAATTGGACCAATAATCTCGATCTGCTCACGCAGGGCATCAATTCCCTGTACCCCGGCGGCGGCACCGCCCTCTACGACGCCGTTTACTCCGCCTGCCGCGACAAACTCCTCGACGTCGCCCGCGGACAGGAGCCCGTCCGCAAGGCCATGATCCTCATCTCCGACGGCGACGACAACCAGAGCCACGCCTATCTCGACGACGCCATCAAGGAGTGCCAGCGCGCCTCCACCATCGTCTACACCATCAGCACCAACACCAGTCCCAGCCGCGATCGCGGCGATGAAATCCTCCAGAAGATCGCCGAGGCGACCGGTGGCCGCGCCTTCTACCCGCAGAGCCTCCAGGACATGCCCGTCAGCTTCGCAGCCATTCAGCAGGAGCTGCGCAGCCAGTACGCACTGGTTTACGAACCCTCTGACTTCAAGGACGACGGCTCATTCCGCTCCATCTATCTCTTCTGCCTGAACCGCCACTACAAGGTTCGCGCCATGAAGGGCTACTTCGCCCCCAAGTCGGAGCAGGCGCAGAACTGATCAACACGCGGTTGGACAACTACCCAAGCATCGTCACCAACCCCGCCTCATCAATCACCTTCACGCCCAGCTCCCGAGCCTTGTCCAGCTTCGATCCCGCCTCTTCGCCCGCCACAACATAGTCCGTCTTCTTGCTCACCGAACCCGACACGCGCCCGCCCGCAGCCTCAATCTTCGCCTTCGCGTCCTCCCGCGTCATGTTCGGAAGCGTGCCTGTCAGCACAAACGTCAGCCCTTCCAGCTTCGACGACTTCTTTCGCTTCTCAGCCGTGAACGTCAACCCGGCCTTGCGCAGCCGCTCCACCAGCGCGCGGTTCTTCTTCTCATCAAAAAACTCCCGAATCGCCTGCGCCACCCTCGGCCCGACCTCGTTCACCCGCTCCAGCTCTTCGCTCGACGCCTCCATCAGCGCGTTCATCGAACCAAATTCTTCCGCCAGCAGTTGCGCCGTCCGCTCGCCCACAAACCGGATCCCCAACCCGAACAGCACCCGGTTCAAAGGATTCTGTTTTGATTTCTCAATCTCCTTCAGCAGCGCCTCCGCCGACTTCTTCCCTACGCGCTCGAGCGTTATCAGCTGCTCCTCCGTCAGCTCATACAAGTCCGCAATGCTCTTCACCATCCCGCGGTCCAGCAGCTGCACCACCACCGCCTCGCCCAGCCCTTCAATGTTCATCACACTGCGCGCGGAAAAATGCAGCACACTCTCCCGCAGCCGCGCCGGGCAGTCAATGTTCACGCAGCGGTAGTCCACCTCGCCCTCAACGTGAACAATCTCGCTGTTGCACTCCGGGCAATGCTTCGGAAAGTGAAATTTCCTGTGCCCGCGCGGATGCTCCTTGTCCTCCACCACCTCCACAACCTTCGGAATCACATCGCCGCCCCGCTCCACCTTCACCCAGTCGCCGATCAGCAGCCCCAGCCGCTCAATCTCATCCGCATTGTGCAGCGTCGCCCGGCTCACCGTCGTCCCGCCGATAAACACCGGCGTCAGTACCGCCACCGGAGTCAGCTTGCCCGTCCGCCCCACCTGCACCTTGATGTCTTCGACTTTCGTGATCCCCGCGCGCGCCGTAAACTTGTACGCAACCGCCCATCGCGGAGCACGCCCCGTATATCCCAGCCGCCGCTGCACGTCGGCCGAATCGATCTTCACCACCACGCCGTCAATTTCGTAACCGAGATTGTTACGTTTCTCCTCGGCCCGCTGGATAAACTCCATCACCTTCTCGATGTCTTTCACCGCCTCGCGGTGCTGGTTCACCCGGAAACCCGCCTTCGCCAGCGCCTCCAGCGCCTCCGACTGCTCCTGCAACAGGTCCTCGCCTGCCTCTGTCAGCAGAAAATATGCATAGAAGTCCAACCGTCGCTGCGCCACAATGTTCGGCTCCAGCGTCCGAATCGTTCCCGCCGCTGCATTCCTCGGATTCGCCGCCGGGCTCAGCCCCTGCGCCTCGCGCTCTTCATTCATCTTGGCGAAAGCCGTGAACGACATCATCACCTCGCCCCGGACCTCAAAGTTCGCCGGCATCTTCGCGCTCTCCAGCTTTTTCTTAGACACCGACAGCGGAACCGAGCGGATCGTCCGCACATTCCCGGTCACGTCTTCGCCCGTAGTCCCATCGCCGCGCGTAATGCCGCGCATCAGATAGGCCGCGCCGCGCGCGCCCTCGCGGTACTGTAACGCCATCGACAGCCCGTCCAGCTTGTACTCGCACACGTAGGCAATCTCCGCGCTCTTGCCCGCCAGCTCGCGCGCGCGCCGGTCCCAGTCCCGCAATTCTTCCTCGCTGTTCACGTTGTCCAGCGACAGCATCTGGCGCGAGTGCTCAACCTTCGCAAAGCCTTCTTTCGGCTTGCCTCCCACGCGCTGTGTCGGCGAGTCCGGCGTCACCAGCTCCGGATGCTCCGCCTCCAGCGCCTTCAGTTTGCGCATCAGCTCGTCGTACTCGGCGTCGGTGACCTCCGGCGAATCCAGCACGTAGTACTGGTAGTCGTGATGCCGGATCTTCTCCCGCAACGCCTCGATCTTCTGCTCCGCCGCCGCTTTGCTCATGGCAGGATTCTACTCAACCCCGCGCATTCCAGTCGCCCGCTCGACGCATTACCAGCTATCCTGCAAAGAGTGGAGCCAGTCACTCACTTTTTAACCGGAGCCTGCCTTAGCCGCACCGGCTTCAACCGCAAGACCGCCTACGCCACCCTCGCCATGACGCTCGCCGCCGAGGCGTCCGATATCGACGTATTCTGGGGCTTCCGCGGCCCCGTCACCGGCTTTCAGCACCATCGCGGCATCACGCACACGCTCCTGGGAGCACCCTTCGTCGCGTTCGCTGTCGTAGGACTCGTCTGGCTCATCCATCGCTGGCGCAAAAAGCCGCCCGCGCTCGCGCCCCGTTGGGGCCTGCTCTGGCTCTTCGCGTTCATCGCCGTTCTCAGTCATCTGCTGCTCGACTACACCAACAGCTATGGCCTGCGCCCCTTCTTTCCCTTCAATCCGCACTGGTACGCGTGGAGCATCGTCTCCATCTTCGATCCAGTCATCTTCCTCGCGCTCCTCGCGTCCTTCTTCATGCCCTGGATCTTCGGCCTCACCGACCGTGAAATCGGCGTGCGCCGCACCCGCTCTCCCAATAACTTTCCCGGACGCGGATGGTCCATCGCTGCCCTCATCTTCATCGTGCTCTGGTGGTCGCTCCGCAATGCCGAGCATGCCCACGCCATTACGCTCGTCCGCAACGGTGGCTACATCAGCCAACCCATCACGCGCATCAACGCCGAGCCGGCCATGATCGACCCCTTCGCGTGGCGCGTCGTCGCCGAAACCCCCGACGACTATCGCGTAATCGAAGTCCACACTCTCCACGATGACGTAGGTACTGACACGGCCCAGACCATCTACAAACCCGAAGTCACACCCGCCGTCGCCGCCGCCAAACAGAGCTACCTCGGCCGCGTCTACCTCGACTGGTCCATGTTCCCGCTCGTCACCGACGTCGGAAACGCACCCGCGCCCGATGCATGGCTGCCCAAGCCCGGCTGGCACACCATCGAATTTCAAGACATGCGCTTCTACAATCCCATCACCGGCAGCAGCCCACTCAGCGCCTGGGCCTACGTCGATTCAGACAACCGCGTCGAAGCCATGTTCATGGGCGGCCACGAGCAGAAGTAGCAAAGGACACACCAACGCCACATCGCCAGCGCCTTGCACTTCGCGATTTATACTGAAGGCTGTTATGAGCAACACAAATACTGCAACCGAACGCGTCGCCATTAGCGACGTCAGGCGCGTCGCCGAGCTGGCTTACCTTGAGCTCTCCGCCGACGAAGAACTCCGCATGCAGCGCGACCTCAACGCCATCCTCGACTACGTCGCCCAGCTCAACGAGCTGGACACATCCGCCGTCGAACCCATGTCCCAGGTCTCCGAAGTCCTCGGCAACGCATCATCCGCGCTCCGTCCGGACACACCCGTCCCCTGCCTGCAGCGCGACCGCGTCATGGCCTCCGCGCCGGAAACCGACGGAGCGTTCTTTAAAGTCCCCAAAGTCATCGAGCGCTAACGCCATTCATTGAGGCCCAATGCACGCCTCATCAACCGCATCACGGAAAGCCGCATGACCAAAGTAGACTCCGCACTGCCGACCATCTCCGAACTTCGCGCCGCCCTCTCAGACCGCAAGGCCGCGGCCACTGATGCCGCTAAGGCTTGCTTCGCGCGCATCGACGCCGACGACCCGACCATCCACGCCTTCCTCGCGCTCAACCGCGACGCCGCACTCAAGACCGCCGCCGACATCGACGCTGCGGCCGCCAAGGGCGAATCCCTGCCCGCGCTCGCTGGAGTCCCCATCGGCATCAAGGATGTGCTCACGCAGCAGGGCCTTCCCGCCACCGCCGGATCAAAAATTCTCGAAGGCTACCAGCCTCCTTACACCGCCACCGCCGTCCGCCGTCTGGCAGACGCCGGAGCCGTGCTGCTCGGCAAGCTCAATTGCGACGAGTTCGCCATGGGCTCCTCGAACGAAAACTCCGCCTACGGCCCTGTCCGTAACCCGCACGCCACCGATCGCGTTCCCGGCGGGTCTTCAGGTGGTTCCGCTGCCGCAGTGGCCGCTGGCATGGCCGTGGCTACGCTCGGCACCGACACCGGAGGCTCCATCCGCCAACCCGCGTCCTTCTGCGGAGTCGTCGGCGTCCTGCCCACCTACGGCCGCGTCTCGCGCTACGGACTCATCGCCTTCGCCTCGTCCCTCGACCGCATCGGCCCCTTCGCCGCCAACGTGCGCGACGCCGCCGCGGTCCTCCAGGTCATCGCCGGACACGACCCCTGCGATGCAACCTCATCCACCGCTCCCGTGCCCGACTACACCGCCGGCATTAACGCCGGTGTCAAAGGCCTCCGCCTCGGCGTTCCTTCGGAATACTTCGCCGAAGGCCTCGATCCCGAAGTCCGCCGTCCCATCGAAGCATCCATCGGGCAGCTCCGCGCCGCCGGGGCCGAGATCAAGCCCATCTCGCTCCCGCACACCCGCTACGCCGTACCCACCTATTACGTCATCGCCACCGCAGAAGCCAGTGCCAACCTCGCCCGCTTCGATGGCGTCCGCTATGGCTATCGCGCACCCAACTCCAACACCCTCTCTGCCATGTACCGCCAGTCGCGCGAGGGCGGCTTCGGCCCCGAAGTCAAGCGCCGCATCCTGCTCGGCACTTACGTCCTCAGCGCCGGATACTACGACGCCTACTACCGCAAGGCACAGCAGGTACGCCGTCTCCTCACCAATGACTTCCTCACCGCGTTTAACGGAGTCGACGCCATCCTCACGCCCACCGCGCCCACGCCCGCGTTCAAGCTCGGCGAAAAAGTGGATGACCCCATGTCGATGTACCTGGCCGACATTTACACCGTCACCGCCAGCCTGGCCGGAATCTGCGGCCTCTCCGTCCCCTGCGGAAAATCCAGCGACGGCCTGCCCATCGGGATGCAAATCCTCGGCAAGCACTTCAACGAATCCATGGTCTTCCGCGTCGCGCAGGCCGTCGAGAGTCTGCAGCAAAAGTAAACTCGGTTCCGCAGGCGGCTTGAGCGGGAACACCGCACCCGCGGCTCTGTGGCATGCTTGTTGTCATGGATTGCATCTTCTGTAAGATCGCCGCCGGAGAAATCCCCGCCCGCAAACTCTACGAGGATGAGCACGCACTGGCCTTTGCCGACATCAACCCGCAGGCCCCGGTGCACACGCTCATCATTCCCAAGCGCCACATCGGCTCGCTGGCTGAACTAGACTCGACCGACGCCGACAAAGCCCTCATCGGCCACCTGCACATTGTCGCCAACCAGCTTGCCCGCCAGCAGAAACTCGCCTCGGGCTATCGCATCACCATCAACACTGGCCCCGATGGCGGCCAGACCGTCGACCACCTCCACCTGCACCTGCTCGGCGGCCGCCAGATGCACTGGCCCCCGGGCTGAGTCATGCCGGCTGTCAAGCGATTCATTTTTCTGAGAGCTGCCCGGAATTCTCCGGCTCGGGAGTCGGTGCTTGGGTTTCCCTGTCCTTTGCCAGAAAATGCACTGCCACCAGCAGCAGGCCAACTTGAATCGCCTGCTGGATTGACGCAAGGACCGCCGGAAGTGCATCCACTTCGATCGGGCTGTGCACACGCTTTACATGGGCCTTCGCCGGATGGCTGGCCATGTAATGCTGCATTAGGGCATGGCCGCCCGATCCAAGAAGGGTCGCAGCAAACGGCCACAGAATCACCGCAACGCCAAGCCACATAAACCCCGTGTCACCGGTGTTCTTGTACTTCTGCAGCAGCATCCACGCCAGATACATATACAGCGCAAACACCGCTAAGGTAGTAATAAGAGGCAAAATGAGTCCAAGCATTATGACCTCTCTCTGAACTCTCTGAATAATGCCCTCATGATATCGGTAATTCGTCCTACTTTCGACGCAACATACAGCAGAGGGCCACAAAAGTTAATAGTGCATCCGGCTGAACACCCGCTTCCTGCCCTCAACCCGATACATACCCGCTCCCCGCAATCAAATACCGGTGTGGCCTATCCACTGCCTTCTTGATCCCAATTCGCGGCGTAGTCATGATCCGCCCAGGTTTCGTCCTGTCATCCCAGATCTGCACGTCCGATCCGCGATCCGTCACATCTATCCCGTTCTGCCCCTTGCGCGTAATCCCCAGCGCCTGGCATAACCTGCCCGGCCCCGCCGCCAGCAGCTTCCGGTTTGCCGTTCCGCGCAGACGGGCCATCGTCTCCAGCCCCTCCAACGGCTCCATAGCCCGGATCAGCACGCCCCCTGGCGTCCCGTCCGGCTCGCACGACACATTCAGGCACCAGTGCATTCCATAGATAAAGTACACATATACATGCCCCGGCGGCCCGAACAGCACCGCATTCCGCTCTGTCTTGCCCACATACGCGTGCGCCGCCGGATCATCCTTCCCGAAATACGCCTCCGTCTCAACTATCCGTCCCGTCAGCCACTCCCCGTCCAGCCGCCGGGCCAACACCTTGCCCAGCAGCCCGCGCGCCACCACATCCGGAGCTTCCGCATAGAACCGCCGGGGAAGCAGCTTTGCCTTACCCATGCCTCAAAGTTCCTTTAGCTCCGCCAGAACCTCCTCGGCATGACCCTCCGGCCTCACCTTTGGAAACACCTCCAGTAGCTTCTGGTCCGGCCCAATCAGGAATGTAGTCCGCTCAATCCCAATCACCTTCTTGCCGTACATATTTTTCTCTTTCAATACGTCAAACTGTTTGCAGACCTTCTCGTCCACATCGGCGAGCAGGGGATACGGAAGGTCATATTTCTCCTTGAACTTACGCTGCGCCTTCACCGTGTCCCGCGAGATGCCGAGCACCACGGCGCCCGCCTTCTGCAGCTTTTTGAATGTGTCCCGGAAGCCACACGCCTCTATCGTGCAACCCGGCGTATCGGCCTTGGGATAAAAGAACAGGACCACGGGCTTGCCCGCAAAATCGCTCAGGTGGACCGTTTTGTCCTGGTCGTCCTGAAGGGTAAAATCGGCTACTTTCTTATGCAGTTCCATCCCATCCCTCGTCAAAACAATCTAGCGCGGCATTTTCCAGCATCGCTGCGTCCTATAGATTGTTGCTTAGATCATCCCGCTATGTCACGGCCCGCGCGATCCCGCTTCCCGTCCTGCCAGAAATTCGCCTGCGCGCTTTTCTTCACCGTCGCTTTCGCTCTTGTTTCCCTATGCACGCCTGCCCACGCGCAGTACGTCGGCCGCGTCGCCACCACTCAGAACAACCAGCCCACCCTGCGCGCCATCGCGGTTCTTGAATACACCGGCAACCTCGACGACCCCACCGCCAGCCGCCTCGTTCCCATCGCCGTATGGGACGGCGAAAACTACCAGCCCGGCGGACAATACCTCGCCCAGCCCGTCCCGCTCACCGTTCAGACCGGAACCCAGTACATGCTCGAGCACGCCGGCACACCCAAGGGCTTCTTCGATGTAAAGTCCGCGTCCAACGCGAACGGCTCATGGATCGCCATCGGCAACTACCAGAAGCCCGCCACGCCGCATTACGCCAGACTCCACCGCTCGCGCATCCCGCCCGTCATGTTCGGTGGAGGCGACAGCACGCCTCACTTCGCTCACGTTCCCGCCGGAGACACCAGCCGCGGCGCAGCCAAAACCTCCGCGCAGAACAACGCGCCTCCCGTTGATTCCGACCGGCCCGTCCTCCATCGCCGCGCTGGTGACTCCGATTCCAGCTCCGGCTCGCAGGACACCGCCGACACTCACTCCAATGCTCCGCCCATCGATCCCGACCGGCCCATCATGCGCGAACCGGCCGGGCCCATGCCCGCAAGCACCGCCGCCAATGCGCCCGGTGGCGAGGCTCCCGAAACGGTGACTGATACCAATGACCCCAACCGGCCGCACCTTTTCTACGGGAAACCGAGCAACCCTGAGAAGCTCGACCAGGAAACCAAGATTGAAATCGCCAGGCTCGCCGGGCACCAGCACGACATTGAACAGATGGTCGCCGTCTCCGACGCCGTCAACCGGCCCGTGCATTCCTACGTCTACTCCTGGCCCGATCCCGACGACGAAGCCAAATTGAAGTCCGCACTCGAGTCGATCGCACAGAAGTTTCTTGCACAGTCCGCTCCGCCCGCCCCTTCGGCTCATGAAACCAAGACCATAGCGTCTCACCACACCGCACAAAAGACCCGCCGCACGGCAGCCCAAAAGCCCGTCGCGCCCGCGCTCCCTGTACTCACCGACGAGCACTTCACCGCTTATCAGCTCACCTACGGCGGCGGAGCCACGCTCGTCTTCTCTGCATCCACAGGCGAAGGAGACGCCGCCCGCTACATCACCCTCATCGCCCAGCCTGACTTCAGCGGAACGCCCATCGTCCTCTTCAAGTCCATTACTTCCTGGCCCGAGCTGAACTACATTCCCCGCATGAAGCTCATCGACGCCGTCGACACCAAAGCCGACAACAGCGCCCAGCTTGTCTTTGCCCTTGAAACTCAGACCAGCCGCAGCTATGCGATCTATAGCGTGCAAAACAACGCCGTGCAGGAGCTCTTTCCGGTTCAGGATTAAGCACAGAAACTGTTACGTAATCCCATCGCCGGGCTAACTGCGGAAGCGCAGCCTCACACACCCGCTTTCAATTGCCCTGAGTCGTGGTGGTTGGTGTCGTCCAATGCCTGCTCCACCAGCTCTTCCGCTTCTGCTGCAATCGCGGCATCATCGCCAAAGCCTGTCAGCCAGTGCACCGCAGGCTCCCGCCGAAACCACGTCTGCTGCCGCTTCGCGTAATTCCTATGCCCCTGCTGCGCTGCCGCAATTGCCTCTTCGCGCGTCATCGTCCCGCGCAGCACCGCCCGCGCCTGCCGGTAGCCCAGCGAATCCAGCGCTCGCGGCTGCTCCCCATAACGTGCAATCAGCCTTCGCGTCTCCTCAACCAAATCAACGCCCAGGCCCTCATCGAACATCTTCTTCGCGCGCTCGTTAATGCGCGCATAGAGCGCTTGCCTCTCCGGCTCCAGCCCAATCCGCAAAATGCGATAACCCCGCAGAGGCTCGCGACCGTCCTTCCATGCCTCCGTCATCGGCCTTCTCGCCGCCACAGACACCTCAATCGCGCGAATCAGCTTCGGCACATCATTCGCGTGGATGCGCTCAGCCGCCGCGGCATCCAGCCGCCCCAGTACGTCGTGCAGCCATCCTGCCCGATGGCGCGCGCTGCTCCGCTTCAGCCGTTCTCGCAACTCCTCGGACCGCTGCGGCCCTGAAAACAACCCTTCCAGCAGTGCGCGCAGATAAAGCCCGGTCCCACCCGTTACGATCGGCAGATGCCCGCGCGCCGTAATCGCAGCAATTGCCTTGCGCGCCCGCCGCGCATAATCGCCCGCAGTCGAGTGCTCATCCAGCTCATAAATGTCAATCAAATGGTGCGGCACCCGCGCCCGCTCCTCGCGCGATGGCTTCGCCGTTCCGATCTCCATCCCGCGATACACCGCCACCGAGTCGCAGCTTACAATCTCGCCCGCAAACCGCTCCGCCAGTTGGATCGAAAGCGCTGTCTTACCGCTCGCCGTCGGCCCCAGCACCACCACCAGCAGCGGATCGGCCTCAGCCGTCACCACACCCTCCACCACCCGCGTGGAAAAACTCCGTGCAGATCGGCGCGCAGCAGCGCAACTGCAAGAATCACCGCCGCAATCAGCAGCAGCCCGTACATCTGCCGTCTGCGCAGCCGTTCTCGGGCATCCACCGTCTCATTCTCCCGGTCGAATGTTGTAAAGGAAGTAGAACCGCAGCTCCAGATATGGGCCTTTGAACTCCTTGGGCAGCGGAGGGTAGCCCGCATACGTAATCGCCGCCCACGCCGCCTTGTCCAGCGCCACATCGCCCGAAGGAGCATCCAGATGCATCGACCCCGCTATCACAGAACCGTCTGGGGCGATCTTGAAGCTGATGCCCACGCGCCCCTGTTTCAGCAGCGGAGGCTGCGCCTCTTCCGGAATAATCGGGTACCACGCTCGCTTCGTGTCGTAAATCACGCGCTCGATGTAGGGACCGAAGTCCACGCCCATCGTGTCGCTCAGAATATTGACTGCACCCTCGTTCCCCGGGTGGTCTGGCGGAGCGTTGGCGCCCTCGTCGCCGCCAAACTGGCCTGGACGCGCTGCATTCCGCGCCAGTTGCTGGAGCTCCTGTCCGGGCGTAGTTGGCCCCGTGTTGAAGTTCGGCTTCGTCGGCGCCGGTGTCGGGGCTTCAATCTCGCTCTTCGCATTTGCCGGCAATGGCTGTGCCGGGGGCCTCGGTTGCGCAGCCCGCGGAGTCGGCGGCCGCGGCTGCTCAGGCGCCTGTGTCGACTTGGGCGCAGCCCTCTCCGGCGCAGGCCTTGGAACCGGCGGTCCCGCCCGCCGCATCGCCTCAAGCTCCTCCAGCGTCTTCTTGTCCAGCGTCGGATGCGGCGTCTCCGCCCGGTGGTTCTCATTCGAGATCACGTTGGTCGGCTTCGTCGGCTTCAGCGGCTTGATGTCTTTCGGCGTCTCCAGGTAAGTCAGTTCCTTCGGATGCTCTCGCAACAGCGCTGACTGGTCGATCACCCGCACCCGCTGATGGAAGATGTACTTCGGTCCATACAGCAGGAACCACAGCAAAAGGATGTGCAGGATCAGCGCGATCCACAGCTTCTCCCTCAGGCTGGCCCAGTTCTTGCTGCCTTCCAGCTCGTCGATAATCGACAGCAGGTCGTGCGTGCTGTAATCTTCGTAGCGGCTGGGCCTGTTGAAGCGCGGTGGCTCAGGCGGCGCGCCCGCCGGACTTGGACTGGTTGGGACCTCAGTGATCGGCATTCTAAGAAACGTCAGAAACGCAGTGAGCGGCGCAGTAAACGGCAAAGCTCCGTGAGCCCGCAGCCGACACCCTTATTCTCTCATCCTTTACGGTCTTTCCCTACCGCAGATTTCCTGTTCCTGCAACCCTTACAATCGATCCAGATGACACCTGTCTCCATTCTCACCGTGAGTGACTCCTGCTTCGTCGGCCGCCGCCAGGACCTCTCCGGCCCCGCCATCGCCAGGGTACTCAAAGCGCAAGGGTTGGACGCACACACGCCGGTCTTAGTACCAGACGAACGGGAAGCCATCGAAGACGCACTCCGCGCCGCCGCTTCCCGCTCGCGCCTCGTCATCACCACTGGCGGAACCGGAATCGCCCTCCGCGACGTTACCCCGGAGGCCACCCGTGCCGTATGCGACCGCCTCCTCGACGGCATTCCCGAGCGCATGCGCGCCGCCGGAGCTGCCCAGACGCCCTACGCTGCGCTCAGCCGCGCCCTCTGCGGGACCCTCGGCCAATCCCTCATCCTCAACCTGCCCGGCAGTCCACGTGGAGCGGCCACATCGCTTGAAGCTGTCCTTCCGCTGCTGCGCCATGCCCTTGACCTGCTCTCGGGCCACACCGAGCACCCCGAACATCTCCCCGCGCCGCCCTCCGGAGACACCGAGTGAAACATCTCCTTGCCCTCTACAAGAAGTACAGCGGCCTGCTGCTCAAAGCGCTCGAACCGCTCGGCTTCTGGGGCATCTTCCTGCTCTCCGCCCTCGACTCAAGCTCCATCCCCGTTCCCATTGATGCCTTTGTCGCCTTCTACTCCTGGGGCCATCCACACCGTTTTTATCTGTATGTCATCCTGGCCTCGCTCGGCTCCGCCATTGGAGGCCTCGTTCCCTATTACATAGGCCGCGCCGGCGGCGAGATCTTTCTCCTCAAGCGCATCAACCGCGCCCGTTACGAAGCTCTCCTCGACAAATTCGAGCGGCAGGAGTTTCTCGCTCTCATGGTGCCCTCCATGCTCCCGCCGCCCACTCCCTGGAAGCTCTTCGTCTTCGGTGCCGGCGTCTTTGAAATGCGTGTCGCCAACTTCCTGCTCGCCGTCTTCACTGGCCGCATCATCCGCTTCGGCGTCGAAAGTCTGCTCGTCATCCGCTACGGCCCGCAGATCATCCACGAGCTCACCATCCTCGCCCACCGGCACCTCATCCTGCTGCTCGCCGGCCTAGCCGTCATCTTTGCGTTGCTGATCATCTACGTAATCCGCAAATCCAAAGCCAAAAAGTGCGGCACGTCCGACTAAACTGGATCAGATGACCTACGACGATCTCCACCTTCTCATCGACTACAACTATGGGGTGCGTGACCGGGTTCTCGACGCCGTAAGTGCGATCACACCCGAGCAGTTCACACGCTCCATGGGCAACAGCTTCAACTCGGTGCGTGACACCATCGCGCATATCTGCGCTGCTGAGGACATTTGGATCGCGCGATTGAAGGGCGAAAAGCCGCAGGGACTCAAGAAGCCGGAGCGCCTACCCGATGTCGAAGCAGCCCGCAAGGAGTGGGCCGAGCTGGAAGGCGAGATGCGCGAACAACTCGCGAAATTTGGGCCTGAAGCCGTTGCGCGCACCATCGAGTACCAGGACCTTCGCGGTAACGACCATTCAGACTTGCTCTGGCAGATACTGCAGCACGTGGTGAATCACGGCTCCTATCATCGCGGCCTGATCACCTCGATGCTGCGACAGCTGGACGCAGCGCCGCCCAAGTCCATGGACCTGATCGCCTTTTATCGCGAACGAAATCGGAAGGCTTGACAGGGTAGGCACAGGACGCCCGTTAAACGTACGCTCTTGCGGTGAATCCCGCCACCGTCACAAACCTCACCCGTCCTTGCCACTCATCCAACAGGTCCGCCGTCGCCTTCACCGTATGCCAGCGGTCCTGCCCAATCCCGGCCTGCCCGCCGTCGTGCATCAGCAGATTCGACCCCACGCCTCGCTCCCGGTTCCGCGCAATCCCTCGCGACAGGTTCTTCCGCACCTGCTCCGCCGTGGTCGGCTTCCAGTCATATCCCATCGCATTCCACATCACCGGAACCATCCCCAGCTTCCGCGCCGTCCGTAGCACATCCGGCCTTCGCGCCCCAAACGGAGGCCGAAAGTACTCCACCCGCTCGCCCAGAATGTCTTCGAGCGCCTTGCTCGTCGCCGTCAGCTCCTCGCGCACCTTCGCCGCAGACTTCAGCAGCAGCACCGGATGCGTCCACGTGTGATTGCCCACCACATGCCCCGCCACGCGGACCCTCCGCACCAGCTCCGCTCGCTCCCGCGCAAAATTCCCAATCACGAAAAAGGTGGCCTTCACCTCGTGCCGCGCCAGCACCTCCAGCAGCGCCTCCGTGCACGCATCATTCGGCCCATCGTCATAGGTCAGCGCAAACTCGTCCGGATCGCTCCCCGCAACCAGCGTCCGCCCGAATATCTGCGACCCCGGAGCCATCCCGGCATACATGTACCCGCCCGCAGCCGCCAGCAGTGCTGCTCCGGTAACGCCGGCAATCGACACAATCCCCATCTTCTTTTCAGTGTAAGCTGCCGAAACCGTCCTTCCTCTCGCGTCTTATCTGGCATGTTCTGGAATATGGTGCTGATAACGCGGCGGTCCCTTCATTCAAGCCGTTCGAAGCTCTATCCGGCGCTCTCAACCACCATGTTCGCCTGTCTCGCTCTGCGCTCTCGCAGACGCAGGAATGGCCGCTCAACCAGATAGTGGCATGCAATCGCCGCAGCAAAAACGCAGACAAGGTTCAGAGGAAGTCGCTCAAAAACATTCGTATCGCGAATCTGGAAAAACGGCATCTGGCAAAGATAAATGCTGTAACTCAGCACGCCGATCCAGACAACCGGCGTCTGATTCAATATCCAGTATTTTTTCCTGATACAGTGCTGAATGCAGAACGCAATCCCCAGGTTCTGCAGGCTCAATATCACCAGTGGCTGCAAGCCGCTCGGGTAGGAAAACTGGGGAAGAGCCAGCGTAGCGCCAAGCACTAGTAAAAACCACCTGTCATACGCTGCCCAGTTAATGTCCTTTTCCATTATTAGAAGCGCCAGTAGGCATCCAGTTGCCAGCGCATCCATCGCGGAGGGAAACCAGGTCGCCTCCGCGTGGTGCCATCCCACATGGCCAAATACGGCGCGGAAAACTGGCGCCATCACCATCGCTGCAATCACAACCCTGTAGCGGTAGCGGAAAAACTGGTTCAGCAGAAAAGGCCAAAGCAGATAGAACTGCTCCTCCACAGCCAAAGACCACATGTGGCCCAGCGACCAGGAAGGATTCGGGTTGAAGTTCTGCACATAGAGCAACGAGCAAAGCACATCTCTTAAAGGAACCCGGTTGTGCCAGACAACGGCGATCAACAGCGTCACGACGTAAGCTGCGGGCAGAATCCGATAAGCGCGGCGCATATAAAAGTTGGGGAGCGAAATTGTCCCCGTCTTTTCTCGCTCTTTCAGAAGTAGAAGCGTAATCAGAAAGCCGGAGATGACAAAAAAAACATCCACTCCAAACGTAGGGTAATGCGAGAGCCAGCCAAGATATTCCTCAAACCAATTGGCATGATAGTGCGCCAGGGACCGACCGAAAATGTGCCCCACGACCACCATCGAAATAGATACGGCGCGCAGGCCATCCAGCGACGCAATTCTATGTCTGGACTTCTCCATATCGTCTTTATCTGTACTCTGATCTTATAGCGATGACGATTAGATACTCAAAAGCAGCGCTGCTTCCTCGCCCTCTGGCCCCTGCTTGACAAACAAGGGTAAGCATAACGTAGCGAGCCAGGCGTTCCGATTATTGCCGCTCCGCCCTGCTATCCTGAAAACTCAACGAATTTCAGCTATGAGCACTTTGAAGGCAGTCCGCGGCACTCGCGACCTCCTGCCGCCCGAAACCGAACTCTGGAACCGCGTCGAAGCCACCGCCCGCGCTGTCTTCGCCCGCTACAACTTCGGCGAAATCCGCACTCCCGTCTTTGAAGACACCCAGCTCTTCACCCGCGGCGTCGGCGAGGAAACCGACATCGTCTCCAAGGAGATGTACACCTGGAAGGACGGCGGGCGACCCGATATCAGTTTCCTCCAGCGAAAGTGGGAGGAGAAGCATCCCGTCAGGACAGATTTCCCGCGGCCAGTTGGGAATTTGACCCCGCTACCGGACCGATTCTTATTCACCACCCTCGATGGCAACCGGACTTTTGTTGAGTTCAGAGTTTTTCCCCCGGAGAAAGTTGACTCCGACCTGAGAACTCGTGCTGCGTGTATCCAAAACCTCAACCTGCGCCATTTGGTTGTTGTACCTAGTCGTAAGATTCACGAAATTGAGGAATCGGATTATTTTTCAAAGGGCATCGCCCTTGAATCGGTTGATGGCATTTTCATTACGGGCGAACAATCCCTCACCCTCCGCCCCGAAAACACCGCCGGAGTCGTCCGCGCCTATATCGAACACAAGCTCGGCGAAACCGGACTCCTGCAGAAGCTCTACTACATTGGCCCGCAGTTCCGCCGCGAGCGTCCACAGAAAGGCCGCTACCGCCAGTTCTGGCAGATCGGAGCCGAGGTCATCGGCCCGCCCAGCGCCGGCTCCGAGTCGCCTCTGCGCGATGCCGAAGTCCTCGAAATGCTGGCCACGCTCCTCAACGAGCTCGGCATCACTGGCTGGACCCTCGTCCTCAACTCCGTCGGCTCCGCCAGCGACCGCCCGCGCTACATCGCCGCTCTACGCGAAGCGCTCAAGGATAAGGCCGCGCGCATGTGCTCCGACTGCCAGCGTCGCGCCGAAACCAATCCTCTCCGCGTCCTCGACTGCAAGGTTCCCGAAGACCAGCCCATCATCGACTCGCTGCCCAAAATCGCCGACTACCTCGACAACGATTCCAAGGCCCACTTCGCCGCCGTCCTTGCCGCGCTCGACACTTGCGGCGTCAGCTACCAGCTCAACCCACGCCTCGTACGCGGACTCGACTACTACACCCGCACCGCCTTCGAGTTCACCCACGGGGGCCTCGGCGCACAGAACGCCCTGCTCGGCGGCGGACGCTACGATGGCCTGTCAGAAGCCATTGGCGGCCCCAAAGCCCCCGGTATCGGCTTCGCCCTCGGCCTCGACCGCCTCATCCTCACTCTTCAGGCGCAGAAGGAACAGCAGCCGACCACAATGGCGGACGCCTTCGCCCACGCATATATTGCCCCGCTCGGTGAAGCGCAGAACTCCGCCGCACTTTCGCTCGCCCACGAGCTGCGCGCCGCCGGCCTTCGCATCGAGCTTGGAGACGGCAGCTTCCGCCTCAAGAAATCGTTTGAAATCGCCAACAAGCTCGCCCGCAAAATCATCCTTCTCGGCGAAGACGAGCTCCGCTCCGGTATCCTGACAGTCAAGGACTTCGCCACCGGCGACCAAACCAAAATCCCCCGCGCCGAACTCGCCGCGGCCCTCAAATTGTAATCACAATAAACAGGACTCGATACTTTGCTCGACTTTCTTGGCACACTGACGCGCACTCACAACTGCGGCGAGCTTCGCGCCTCTGACGCGGGTAAACCCGTCGTCCTTCTCGGCTGGATCAACCGCCGCCGCGACCACGGCAACCTCATCTTCCTCGACCTGCGCGACCGCTTCGGCATCACTCAGATCGTCCTCGACAAGGACCTCAGCCCCGGCGCGCACGCCAAGGCCGAGCAGTCCCGTCCCGAGTACGTCGTTGCCGCCATCGGCAAGGTCCGCACACGCGGCGAGGGAATGGTCAACCCCAAAATGCCCACCGGCGAAATCGAAATCGTCGCCAGCGAGCTGCGCATCCTCAATGACGCCAAAGTCCCGCCCTTCTCGCCCGCCGAGGAAGCCATCGCCAACGAGGAAGTCCGCCTCAAGTACCGCTACCTCGACCTCCGCCGTCCCGAGATGCAGCACAACCTCGAAGTGCGCCACAAGGTCGCTCTTGCCGTCCGCGAATATCTCGCCACGCAGGGCTTCTTCGAAATCGAAACGCCCTTCATGACGCGTTCTACGCCCGAGGGCGCGCGCGACTACCTCGTACCCAGCCGCGTTCACCCCGGCGAGTTCTACGCTCTGCCGCAGTCGCCGCAGCTCTTCAAACAAATTCTGATGATCTCCGGCCTCGACCGCTACTTCCAGATCGCCCGCTGCTTTCGCGACGAGGACCTCCGCGCCGACCGCCAGCCCGAGTTCACCCAGATCGACCTTGAAATGACCTTCCCGCAGCAGGAGACCATCTTCCGCATCGTCGAAGGCTTCCTCTCCGCCGCATTCAGGGCCGTCGGCGTCCACCTGCCCACGCCCTTTCCGCAGATCACCTATGACGACGCCATGCGCAACTACGGCATCGACAAACCCGACCTGCGCCTTCCCGGCCTCGCCGACGTCAACGCCGCCTTCACGCCGGAAAACCTCGCCGCGCTCGCCATCGATCCCAACCTTCCCGTCGTCGCCCTGCGCATACCTAAAGTCGGCGATCTCTCCCGCAAGGAGCGCGACGACAACAAACCGCTCTTCGACACCCGCAAGGGCGCAAAGTACATCGACGACCTCAAGCGCCTCGAAAAATCGTTCCCCGAAGCCACAGCCAAAGTCCGCGAAATCGCCGCCGCGCAGCCCGATGACCTGCTCATCATCGTCGCCGGAGACGCCGCGCGCCACATCACCGCGTCAGACACCAAGTCCGAAGGCCGTCTCTCCGAGCGCGAAATCGCCGTCTACTCCGCCGCCGGAAACTTCCGCGTCGAGCTGGCCCGCAAGTATGCCGACCGCCACTGGGCCTTCGCCGTCACCGACGCAGTCGTCGCCGACGAAGCCCGCAACTCCGGTGCCGTCGACGGTTCCCACGCCTTCCGCCCCATCTGGGTCACTGACTTTCCCATGTTCGAACACGACGAAGCCACAGGGAAGTGGATGCCCGCGCACCATCCCTTCACGTCCCCGCACGAAGAAGACATGGACCGCCTCGTCTCCGATCCCGCCTCCGTGCGTGCCCGCTACTACGACCTCGCCATGAACGGCCTCGAGCTTGGCTCCGGCTCCATCCGTATTCATCGCCAGGACATCCAGCACGAAATCTTCCGCGCCCTCGGCATGTCGGACGAGGAAGCAAAGTCCCGCTTCGGCTTTTTCCTCGAAGCGCTCCAGTACGGAACCCCGCCGCACGGCGGCATCGCCCTCGGCCTCGATCGCATCGTCATGATCCTCGCCGGAGCGGCCAGCCTGCGCGAAGTCATCGCCTTCCCCAAGACCGCCAAGGCCATCGACCTCATGGTCGACGCGCCCACCCCGGTCAGCGACCTTCAGCTCCGCGAACTTCACATCCGCCCCACCAAAGCCTGAGAAGCGCCACACAGCAAAATCACACTCACCAGGGCCCGCTCAAGCACCACATCATGAGCGGGCTTTTTCTCACCCTTCCTTGACTCGCTTTTCTCGCCGCGATACTTTGGCTTTGCAAGTCCGGGCCGTTTGCTCCCGGCTGGATCACGCAACACGCGCGGCTGAATTCTACTGGTGAGCGTCAGGTAAGCGAAGCCGCGTGAACAACGGCGAAAAGGATGATGGGGGAGGAATTTTGTTGACACGCCGAGCAGGTCACTTCGCGCTTATAAGTCTGAAACGTTCCAAACAAACAACACGAATCAGAAACGCCGCCCTTGCATCCTTCTTTGCTGCAACCGCGCTTCTCCTGTCTCAGTTTGCCTCCGCTGCCCGAACGTCTTCGGCCACGCAAACGGCAGCGGCCCGCCTCACCGCGCCGCCTCAGGCCTCTTACAGTCCAGTCGCGAATCCAAAAGCCGTCGTGCTGATCGGCCACGCCCGCTTCACCGTCCTCACGCCGCAACTCATCCGTATGGAATGGGCCGCGGACGGCAAGTTTGAAGACCACGCCTCCTTCGTCTTCCTCAATCGCCGCCTGCCTGTTCCCAAATTCACTGTCAGGCGCGACGGCCAGCACCTCACTCTGGACACTTCCGCGCTGCACCTCGTCTACGACGCATCCGGCCCGGACGACGGAAAATTCACCCCTGACAATCTCACCATCACGCTCCAGCTCGACGGCAAGCCCGTCATCTGGCATCCCGGCATGCCGGACACCGGCAACCTGCAGGGCACCACACGCACTCTCGACGGAGCGCTGGGCAGCAAAACTAGGGAGCCCATCGGTCCGGGCCTCATCTCGCGCGACGGCTGGGTCGTGGTCGATGATTCAACCCGCCCGCTCTTCGACTCTGATAACTTCACCTTCTCGCAAGGCGAAAAGAGCCCGTGGCCGTGGGTCATGCTTCGCCCGCCGGGCGACCGCCAGGACTGGTACTTCTTCGGCTACGGCCACGACTACCGCAAGGCCCTGTACGACTTCGTGCGTGTCGCTGGCCGAATCCCGCTGCCGCCGCGCTTCGCCTTCGGCATTTGGTGGTCGCGCTACTGGGACTACAGCGATCAGGAACTCGACCAGCTCGTCCGCGAATTTCACGAGAACGGTGTCCCGCTCGATGTGCTCGTCATCGATATGGGCTGGCATCTCAGCAAGGCGCAGCTTGAGGCCGCTCACGACATCGACCAGTCTGGTCAAAACCTGGGCTGGACCGGCTACACCTGGAACCCGGTTCTCTTTCCCGATCCCAGTGCATTCCTTGCCCACATCCACGCACAGGGCCTCAAGGCTACGCTCAATCTCCATCCCGCCTCGGGCATCGAGCCCTGGGAGAACGCCTATCCCGCCATGGCCCGCGCCATGGGCATCGATCCGGCAACAAAGAAATACGTCCCCTTTGACCCCACCAACCAGCGCTGGGCCGAGAACTATTTCAAAATTGTTCTCCATCCTCTCGAAAAAGAGGGCATCAACTTCTGGTGGCTCGACTGGCAGCAGCAGCTCAATACCAAACTTCCCGGCGTCAACAATACATGGTGGCTCAACTATCTCCACTTCACCGATCAGGAGCGTGAAGGCAAGCGCGCGCTGCTCTTCCATCGCTGGGGCGGTCTTGGCAATCACCGCTATGAGATCGGCTTCTCCGGAGACACCATCTCCGTCTGGCCCTCGCTCGCCTTCCAGCCGTGGTTTACAGCCACGGCAGCCAACGTAGGCTACGCCTACTGGAGCCACGATATCGGCGGCCACATGCCCGGCGCGGTCAGTCCTGAGCTGTTCACGCGCTGGGTGCAGTTCGGCGCTTTCAGCCCCATTCTGCGCACGCACACCACCAAGAACCCTGACGCGGAGCGCCGCATCTGGGCCTATCCTGAGCCGTACTCACAAATTCTCCGCGACACCTTCTACCTGCGCTACGCCATGCAGCCCTACATCTACACTGAAGCGCGCCGCACCTACGACACCGGCGTTGCGTTTCTCCATCCGCTCTATTACGACTGGCCTGAGGCCGACGCCGCCTACGACAACAAGAACGAATACGTCTTCGGCCGTCAGATGATCGTCGATCCGGTCACCGAGCCCGTCGACACGGCCACGCAGCTCGCCCAGCAGTCCCTCTGGATTCCGCCGGGCGAGTGGATCGAGCGCGCCTCCGGTCGCCACTTCACCGGACCTCAGGAGATCACGCGCAGCTTCGCCATCAATCAGATTCCTGTCTACGTCCGCGCCGGCGCAATCATTCCCATGCAGCCGCCCATGGAGTACACCGGCCAGAAGCCCATCGATCCCTTGATCCTGAAAATCTATCCTCTCGACGATGGACAGACCAGCACCTACCGCCTCTACGATGACGCCAGCAAGTCGCAGGCATACCAGCGCGGCGTATGCACATGGACAAAGCTCACCGCAAACCAGCGAGGCGATGTGCTCACAGTCGAAATCGCTCCAGTCGAGGGCAGCTATCCCGGCATGATTCTCAAGCGTGCGTATGAGGTGCGTCTTCCCGGCGACTGGCCGCCCGAGTCTGTGTCCGTCAACGGCGTAAATCTCAGCTTCACCGGCCAGCAGACAGGCAAAATCGGCTGGCGCTATGAAGGCAATCAGTTGATGACCATCATTACAACTCCGGAGTATTCCGTGCATACGCCGGTCCGGATTGAACTCCGCCGGGCAAACGGCTCGCTCGCTTCACGCGGTCAACTCGACGGATTCGCTGGTTCCATCGAGCGCCTGCGCGAGGCCTACAACACTCTGAATGACCTGTACCCTCTGACCGCGGCGCCCGACACTCTCATCGATGCATGGCAGACAGGCGACCGCATGAGCTACTACCCGCAGACTGCGCGCCAGGAGATTGCTGCCTTCCCGCAGAGATATGCGCAGGGGTTGGCCTCGGTGAATGCATTGATCGCGAACGCAGGCACGCTCAAACCGCCGAACCCGCGCTTCGTTCCTGTGCAACGCGAAGAGGATTACCTGCCCTATCTGCATCGGGCAGTGCTGCTGCTGGAAGACGGCAAGCCTCAGCACTGAAGACAATTCAGGCCGCCTCAGCCGGATGGCGGGGCGGCCCGGTTTGTGCAGCGATACTCTCTGGTGCAAATACTCTGCAGGCCGCCCGGCTCGCTTATTTCCTAAGCGTCCCGAACTTGTACACAATACCCACCGACCCTGCAAACTCATTCTGCTCGGTGTACCCGTAATGCGTCGGCTGGAAGTCCGCATTCGCGCGGACCGCGATCTTGTCCGTCAGGTTGAAATCCGTAAACCAGCCAACCGCCGACCCAAACGCCAGCTTGTTGTTGTAAATGCCCACCAGATTCGGCTGAATGCCCTGCGGAAAATCCTTATCGAACGACCCGTACGCCGCGCCAACCAAAACGTGCATACCCGCCGCGTACCGCTGCCCGCGGAGAAACCGGAACGTCGGCCCGAACAGAAACAGATACTCTGACATTTTTGGGTTCGCCGGAACACCATACGCATTCGGCGGCACGGTCATGGTGCCGTTCAGGCCCTCCACGCTCGCCTCCAGCCCCCACAATGGCCGTATGTACAACGTTGCCGCGCCCGTCCAGCCCAGCAGATTGTTCGCCTCGAGGCTCCGCACCGGGCTCGGGTTGAAGTGCGAGTACTGCGCTCCGCCAAACACCTCCCACCGGTTGTTGTATTGCGGCTGCACGGTAACTGGCGCAGTAGCGGTAACCTGGGCATGCGCCCCGGCCACCGGCAAAAAAAGAGGAACAACAAACAGAGCAGCGCTCAAAGCGCGGACAACAGATTTCACGCGAATCCTGAACCTCACGGAGTTGGCGGTCTCAGCAGCACGGGGCCGCAAATTTTCACGATACACGATTTAGCGCCGCAGTGCCGCCCCCTACACCACGCCGCCGCGTCTGCTGCACACTTTGCCTACCGCCAGATATCGTCCAATCCCTATTGGCTGCTGGCTATTGGCTATCGCCTATTGGCTGTTTCCTCTAGTTCCACTTGCTCTTATCGTCCGGATCGATATACCGGCCTTCGCTGTCAAAGTGAACATCGCGGTTCTGCTTCCGCATATACACTTCAAACTTCCTCGCCGCGCGCCGCCGCTTCCATCGGTAGTAGCTGTTTCGCCAGCCAAAGTACCGCTCGCTCCCCGCAAATGCTAAGCCCCGCCGCGGCGCATATTTGATGTACAGATACCCGAACAGCGCCCCGCCCAGTTGCGACAGCGCAAACGCCCGCTCGCTTGAAAACAGCATCGCGATCGTGATCAGCATGTACACCCACACCAGATACTTGGCCTTGATCATCATCGGCAGCGGAAACATCATGAACTGCTGCTCGCCGTAGAGCACTCCAAACGCAATCAGCAGCCCGAAGATTCCGCCCCAGCAGCCGCTCAGCACCGCCGCGCTCTCCGGCATCGCCGCATACAGCGCCATCCCGGCCAGCCCCGCGCCAACCACCGATGCAAAATAAAGCTCCGCCAGCCACCGCGATCCGTGGATCCCTTCCAGAAAACTCCCCAGAAACCACAGCGAAAGCAGCGCAAACGCCGTATTCAAAATTCCCTGCTGTACAAAGCAGTAAGTAATCAGCTGCCAGATCGCCCCGTGCAGTACTGTCGGCGGCACCAGCGCCGTCCACAGAATCACGTTCAGCTGCGCCGCCGGCGACGCCACCCCCAGCAGCAGCAGGGCAAAGTACGCCCCCAGGTTCCAGAGGATTAGAGTCCGCGTAAATCCGCTAAAGTCGGGAAAGGTGAGTAGTCCGGCAGTACGTGGCATACGAAATTCCTCATCTATTGTCGCAGGTTCCCGTCTTTCTTACCTCACCGGCATCGGAACCACAGCCACGCTCGCATGCCCCGCTGCGTCCACTGCTCGCACTCCAAAGATCACGTTGTCTTTGGAAACCGGCAGCGTCACCGTGTACTGCGCGCCGTCCATGTGGATGCCCTTCCCGCTGAATCGCTCCCAGTTCGGGGCCGCCGTGGCCCGCCACACCACTTGGTATCGCGTTCCCGCGGGAGCGCCCTCACCCGGCGACCACCGCAGCGTCGAGTTATTGTCAAGACTGCTCAACACAATCTCCACCCCTGTCGGAGGCGGCGGAGCCATCGCCAGTGTGGCCATCGTCGCCGCGTTCAGCCGTGCCACCCGCGCCACATAGTTAAAGTCCACGTATCGCAGCAAATCCCCATATTGGATGCCGTTCTCCACCCGCACATCCTGGTGCTGGTGGTGGAAGTCCTCCCGCCACTCCGTAAACCGCACCGCCGCAAATCCCTGCAGGTTGAACGAGTAGTGGTCCCCGCCCCGCAAAAAGCGGTCCAGCCGGAACTCCAACACCGGGTGCAGCGCCGTCGCCGGCGTCCTCGTGTCGTAGGTCTGCGCCACCTCCGTCACCGCCCGCGCCAGCTCCCGCGATGGAGAATCGCTCGCATAACCCAGCATCAGCAGCCGCCTGATCTCCATCGGCGTCGCCGTCGCCGGAACTCCCTCTGAAAACACCCGCACCACTCGCTTGTCCTGAAGCGTATCGCCCGGAGTCGTATTTCCGCCCACAATGTCGTTGTTCAGCACGCCTTCAATCTGCCAACCCTCGTCCTTCGCCACCTTGGCCAGATGCATGCTGCCGTATAACCCCTGCTCCTCGCCCGCTACCGTCGCAAACACTAGCGTCGCCGGAAACTTCAGCTTCGACAGCACGCGCGCGCACTCCAGACTCACCGCCACGCCGCTCGCGTCATCATTCGCACCCGGAGCCGCCTTCGTATAGTCCGAGTCCGATGAGTCACGCGAGTCATAATGCCCCGTCACCAGAATCACTCGCTTCGCCTGCGCCGGGTCTGTTCCCTTCAACGCCGCATACACATTAGTGATCCTGGTCGGAATCTTGATCCGTTGCGTCATCCCCACGCCCGGCTCCTGCATAAAGGTGTCCGTCTTCACCTCCAGGCACCCGCCACACGCAGCCGAATACTCCTTCAACTGGCCTTCAATCCACTCCGCCGCCGCCGTCACACCCTCGCCCTTGGGAAGGTCCGCCGCCATGCTTGAGTGCGTGCTCCTCGTGTAAAAGCTAACCAGCGTCGCAATCGTGTGCTGGATCCGCGTTGCCGAAATCTGCCCCAGAGCTCGTGCAATTCGCGGATCTGCCGGCGCCGCCGTCAGCGTCTCGCCGGCTACATAAAGATCGCGCCGGTCACTCGCCCGGTTCAGCACCGCGTCCGCGCCAGTCCCGGCCCAGGCCACACCCTGCGCTGCCACCAAAAGCCCGAAAAAGGCGCATGTCGCGCGCCGCCGGATTGTCCCAAAAATCGGCTGCTCCATTCCCGAACTCCTTCCGTCTAACCGAAGTAAAAATTTGTTCTGGCCCCGCTTGACGCGCCAGCCCGTTCTCTTCAACATTAACGAAGTTACAGTACGCAACCGCGTCTTTCTGGTTCTGATATGTGTTATCTCCCTTGGAGGAAGTATGCCAACCTGCCCTGAATGTGAGAGCCTGCTCGACTTTGAAGCCGACGAGGTCGAGGAAGGCGACGTCGTTGTCTGCGATGAATGTGGAGCCGAGTTCGAAGTCATCGCCACGGACCCGCTTGAAATCGTCAAAGTAGACGAGGATTACGAAGATGAAGAAAATGATCTCTCAGGAGAAGAAGAAGAGGAAGAGTAGGCAGGAATGAAAAAATCCGCAGTTCGCTCAATTCTTGCTCTCCTGGTCCTGACCATGGCCATTACCGGTCTTGCTCTGGCCCAGAAGAGTGACCCTCGAACGCTCTCCGGCAAGGTCTACGGCAGCAATGAGACTCCGATTTCCGGCGCCATCGTCTATCTGCAGGACAGCAGAACCAACGGCATCCGCAGCTTCTTTACCACCAATGATGGCAGCTACCGCTTCGGCCCGCTCTCTTCGGATGCCGACTATCAGGTGTGGGCGAGATACAAGAACGCCACCAGCTCAAAAAAGACCATCAGCTCTTACGACAGACGTACGAATATCGTCGTCGATCTGCACGTTAAAACCAAATAACTCGAATACCACGTAACACCCGGACATAAGACAAAAGGGCGTTGCGCCTCTGCAGCGCCTCTTCGGCTCTAATTCCTGGCTCTAATTCCGTGGCTCTGAATCCGGACCACGCCCTCTTCGCCACTCGCCCGCAGCTCCTCGGCTAGCGCACGGGCTGTCTTGCCCGTTCCCGGAACCACCACCTCCGGCGCAATTTCTGCCAGCGGCTCCAGCACAAAGCGCCGCTTCGCCATCTCCGGATGCGGCAGCATCAGCAACGCAGACGCATGCTCCACCGCCCTGCCCCGCTCATCCAGCGCCAGCAGCAGATCCAGGTCAAGCGTCCTCGGCCCCTTGGGAATCCCCATGCGCCGCTCCCGCCCAAAGCTGCGCTCCAGCGCCAGCAACTCGTGCATCAGCTCCTCGGGCGTCCACCCTGTCTCCAGGCATGCCACCGCGTTCACAAACTCCGGCTGTTCCACATACCCTACCGGCGCCGTGCGGTAAAGCGACGACACCGCCGTCACCTTCCCCGCCGCTTCCAGCGCATGCACCGCCACACGCACCGTCTCCGCCGGACTCCCAGCTGCAGAAGCCATATTCGATCCCAGTCCGATATATACCCGGTATCGCATATGCGCTCTCAGAATACTCGCTCCTCACGCGTTCCTGCCCGTGCCGCTCGCGCATCCGGCAGCTCCGCACCGGCGCGCACCCCCACGCGAAAGTGAATAACAGGCTCTAGGATAGAAGCAGTATGCGTGTGGCCCTCCTTGGCGGAACCTTTGACCCTCCCCATCGGGGACACATTGCTCTTGCCCGCCTCGCCCGCAAGCGTTTGTCGCTCGACCGCGTCCTCGTCGCGCCGGTCGCCGCCCAACCCCTCAAGCGCCCCTCACCGTCCGCGTCCTTCGCGGACCGTGTCGCCATGGCCCGCCTCGCCTTCGCCGGTGAGCCCAACACCGAAATCTCTCTGATCGATGCCCCGCGCGTCGATGGCAGCTCCAACTACACCATCGACACCATCTCCGCGCTGCGCCGCGAACTCGCCCCCTCCGACACACTCTTCTGCATCCTCGGCGCTGATTCCTTCCTCGCCATCCGCAACTGGCATCGCGCCGCCGACCTGCTCCTCGCCTGCGACTTCATCGTCGGCGCGCGCCCCGGATTCGACCTCGCGCAGGCCGCCTCAGCCCTTCCGAAAGAGATTTCCGCAAAGCCGATGCCGTCAGAGATCCCCCAGACTGGCATTCTCGAACTGACAGCCGGAAGAAAAGCGCCGCGGGCGCGTGCGTCCGCGCGGTCCGCAACACATCTTTACCTGCTCCTCGACCTCGCCGAAGACGTCTCCGCCACCCAGATCCGCGCCGACATTCAGGCGGCCCTCAGCGGCATCGCGCAGCACCATTCCATTCTTCCTTCGTCCGTCGCCAAATATATCCGCGTCCATCATCTCTACGAGCACCTATAGAATGGAACTTGCAGCCGGGTAACGAGCGTGGGTGCCCCATGTCGCAAAGAGACATGGGTTAGCGATTCAGCCGCAACTCAGCGCGAAATGAGGACCTAGACAGGAATGGCATCGAACGACGTCCGCGCCATGGTCATGACCGCTGCTGCGGTCTGCGAAGAGAAAAAAGGAACCAACACCCACATCCTCGAGCTCGACCCGCTCGACTCCGGCTTCACCGACTTCTTCGTCGTCACCAGCGGGGCCAACACCCGCCAGACCGAGGCCATCGCCGACGAAATCGAACTCCGCCTCAAGCGCCAGTTCGGCGCATACCCCAACTCCGTCGAGGGCCGCCGCGTCGCCGAGTGGATCCTCCTCGACTACGTCGACTTCGTCGTCCACGTCTTCCTCGAGGAAAAGCGCGCCTTCTACGACATCGAACGCCTCCGCAAATCCGCCAAAAAGATCGACGTCGAAGAACTCAAGACCCTCCTCACCCAAAAAACGCTCGCCGCCCGCAGCAAATCCGCCGCAAAGAAGACCCCGGCAAAGAAACCCATTGCAGCGAAAAAGCCCGCCCCGAAGAAAGCCGCGAAATCCGCTGCAAAAAGGGCCCCGGCGAAAAAGTCCGCGGCACGCACGAAGAAGAGCTAGCTCAACTCCTATCGATACACTTCACGCCGGTTCCCCACACGAAGAACTAGCACTACCAGCCTCTTGTCCTGAATATCGCAGATGATCCTGTAGTCACCCACGCGGTACTTCCAGAATTCGCTCAGCTCAGATCCCTTCAGAGCCTGTCCGATACTACGCGGATTATCCAGCCGAGCCACACGAGTCGCCAGGAACTTAACAATCCGCCCTGCTACCTGCCGGTCCAGCTTTTCAAGATCTTTTTTCACGCCCGCATCAAACTCAACGTTCCAGGCCAAGGTCTCGCACCACTTCCTCAAGACTGTACGTCCGGCTGCGACCTTCGTGGAGCGCGATCAGACGCTGCTCCGCCAGATACAAATCCTCAAGATCATCCAGATGTTCGCGGATCGCCTCAATCATATAGAAACTCTTGGTCCGCCCCGTGCGCTTGGCCAGCTTCGTCAGCCGCTTGGAGAGATTTTCAGGCAATCGAAGTGATACGGAAGACATACTCCAGCTCCTCTGTAATACAAGTATCGCACACCTCCGTTTGACATCCCTCCCCGCCCCGGTTACCCTCAATTCCAGATGCAGATCTACCGCCATCCTCGCCAGCACCACCATCATCATGCGACCAGCGTGCCGGCGAATCTGCGTGTGGCCTGACAAAACGGCCTAGAAAACACAAGGATCAGAAACCCGCCGGCACCTGAAACCGGCGGGTTTTTTACGTCTACTCAACCCAAGCGAGAAAAATCAAAGGAACAAGGACATCCAGCAGAAATGAGTCAGCCAATCATCGATTTCGCAAAAGCCGGCGGCCTCGTCCCCGGCATCGTCCAGGACGCCGGGACCGGACAGGTTCTCATGGTCGGCTTCCTCAATGAAACCAGCTACCGGAAGACCCTCGAAACCGGCTTCGTCACCTTCTGGAGCCGCACCCGCCAGAAGCTCTGGATGAAGGGCGAGACCAGCGGCAATCGCCTGCGTGTCATCAGCGCCGCCACCGACTGCGACAACGACACCCTCCTCTTCAAGGTCGAGGTCGAAGGCGACGGCCTCGTCTGCCACGAAGGCACAGTAAGCTGCTTCACCAAACCCATCGCCGTCCCCGCCGCGTCAGTCTCTGTTTCCGGGGAGGTCCGCTAATGTCGAACAAACTCCGCCTCGGCATCCCCAAAGGCAGCCTCCAGGACGCCACCATCGCCCTCTTTGAGCGCGCCGGATGGCGCATCTACGCCAACGGCCGCTCCTACTTCCCCTCCATCGACGATAAGGAGATCGAGTGCATGCTCATCCGCGCACAGGAGATGGCCCGCTACGTCGAAAAAGGCGTCCTCGACGCTGGCCTCACCGGCATTGACTGGGTCGTCGAGAGCGGCCTCGATGTCCAGAGCGTCACCAGCCTCGTCTACTCCAAGCAGAGCCGCCAGAAGGTCCGCTGGGTGCTCGCCGTCCCCGAAGACTCGCCCTACCAGAAGGCCGAAGATCTCGCCGGAAAGACCATCGCCACCGAGCTCGTCGAAGTCTCCAAACGCTACTTCGCCTCCAAAAACGTCCCCGTTAAGGTCGAGTTCAGCTGGGGCGCAACCGAAGTCAAGCCGCCTACCCTCGCCGACGCCATCGTTGAAGTCACCGAGACCGGCAGCTCCCTCCGCGCCAACCGCCTCCGCATCATCGAAACCCTCATGGAGAGCGAAACCCACCTCATCGCCAACCGCTCCGCCTACTCCGACCCCTGGAAGGAACACAAAATCGACAGCATCGCGCTCATGCTCAATGCGGCCATCGACGCGCAGGGTCAGGTCGGCCTCATGCTCAACGCCCAAAAATCTAATCTCCCGCAGATCCTCGACATCCTCCCCGCGCTCAACTCGCCCACTGTCTCCCAGCTCAGCAATCCCGACTGGGTCGCCCTCAACACCATTCTTGAGGAAGGCGTCGTCCGCGAGGTCGTCCCGCGCCTCAAGGCCGCTGGTGCCACGGGAATCGTTGAATACCCACTGAACAAGGTGGTCCTCTAGCCATGAAAGTCATCTCCACAACCGGACGCGGCGCAAAGGCCGGCAAGGCGCGTGTGCAGGCACTACTTGCTCGCCGGAATGCCGCCTATGAGCGGGCCCTGCCCGCCGCCCGCCGTATCGTCGAGGGCGTGCGCAAGGGGGGCGATGTCGCTCTGCGTCGCTATGCCGCCAAATTCGACGGCAATACGTCTCCGTTGCAGTTACAAATCTCTCCGGAAGAAATGCACAACGCCCTCGACAGTATCTCTCCCGTCTTCGAGCGCGCCCTGCGCACGGCCGCCCGCAATATCCGCGCCTTTGCCGAACATCAGCGCCCCCGCGACTGGGATTTCGCGCCCGCTTCCGGCGTCACCGTTGGCCAGCGCGTCCGCCCAATAAGCAACATTGGCTGTTACGTACCCAGCGGACGCTATCCGCTCCCCTCCACCCTGCTTATGACCGTCATCCCCGCGCAGGTCGCCGGAGTCGAGCGCATCGTCGTGGTCTCACCGCGCCCCGCGCCGGAAACACTTGCCGCCGCTGCCATGCTTGGCGTTACCGAGTTCTACCGCATCGGCGGAGCACATGCCATCGCCGCGCTCGCCTACGGGACCAAATCCATCGCCCGCGTCGATAAGATCGTCGGCCCCGGCAACGTCTTCGTCACCGCCGCCAAAAAGCTCGTCGCCTTCGACTGCGCCATCGACATGCTCGCCGGCCCAACCGAGATCGTCGTCACCGGCGAAACCGGCAACGCCGACGAAATCGCCTCCGACCTGGTCGCCCAGGCCGAGCACGACCCCGACGCTGAAGCCATCTTCATTACCACCAATGCGGCCCTCGCGCAGTCCGTCGCCGCCGCCGTCAAACAGCGCGTCCGCACCAACAAGGCAGCTGCCGAATCCATCGCTCGCAGGGGCGCAGCCATCGTCACTGCCTCGTTAGAGGAAGCCCGCGACCTCACCAACGCCATCGCGCCCGAGCACCTCACCATCGACTCCACTGAAGACCTCGCCTGGGTCAAAAATGCCGGCTCCGTCTTCATCGGACGCGCCTCTGCGCAGCCGCTCGGCGACTACGTCTCCGGCCCCAATCACACGCTCCCCACCTGTGGCCTCGCACGCGTGCGCGGCGGCCTCAGCGTCACGGACTTCCTCAAAGTCATCACCATTCAGGAGTACAAGCCCGAAGGCCTCCAGCGTCTCGGCCCCGCAGCCATCGCCCTCGCCGAGGCCGAAGGCCTGCGCGGCCACGCCGACGCCATCCGTGCCCGAGGTGTCTCATGAGCATCGCCGCCATTCCGCAGCCCCGCGACCTCATCCGCCGCATGAAGGACTATCACCCTCCGCTCGGCGACCGCAGCGGCATCCGTCTCGACTTCAACGAGAACACCTTCGCCTGCTCGCCCGCCGTGCTCGAAACCCTCGGCCGCGTCTCCCGCGCCGAGCTCACCATGTACCCCGAGCGCGAACACGTCCAGCGCATCGCCGCCTCGCACCTCGGCCTCAACCCCGCGCAGGTCCTTCTCACCAACGGAGTCGATGAAGCCATCCACGTCCTCTGCCAGACCTACCTCGGCCCCGGCGACGAGATGCTTCTGCCCGTCCCCACCTACTCCATGTACGGCGTCTACGCCTCCGGTGCCGACGCCTCGCTCGTCGAAGTCCCCGCCGGTCCCGGCTTCAGCTTCCCGCTCGATGCCCTCCTCGCGCGCATCACGCCTGCAACTAAGCTCATCGCCATCGCCAACCCCAACAGCCCCACCGGACAGGCCGTCTCGCGCGAAGCCATCCTCCGCGTTCTCGCCGCCGCGCCACAGGCCATCGTGCTCGTCGATGAAGCCTACTTCCACTTTCACGGCCACACCGTCATCGACCTCATCGGCTCAGTCCCCAACCTCATCGTCGCGCGCACCTTCTCCAAAGCCTACGGCCTCGCCGGTCTCCGCCTCGGCCTGCTCGCCGCACCTGAAGAACAAATGCAGTGGCTCCGCCGCGTCATTTCGCCCTACAGCGTCAACTCGCTCGCGCTCGTCTGCCTGCCAGCTGCCCTCGCTGACCAGGCTTACATCGACTGGTATGTTGCGGAAGTCCTCGCCGCGCGCGTCGAATTCACCGCCGCCCTCGATCGCCTCGGGGTCCGCTATTGGCCCTCGCAGGCCAACTTCGTGCTCGCTTTCATCGGCCCGCAGCATGCCGAGTTCTGCCGCGCCATGCGCGAGCGTGGAGTCCTCGTCCGCGACCGCTCCGCCGACCCCGGCTGCGACGGCTGCGTCCGAATCACCATCGGCACGCGCGAGCACACCGCCAAAGGCGCAGCCGCCATGGCCGAAGTTCTCAAACAACTCAATTGGACCGGAGACACCAAGTGACGAAAAAGCGCACCGCCATCATCGACCGCAAGACCGCCGAAACCCAGATTCGCCTCCGCCTCACCATCGAGGGCGCGGGCCGCTACAAGGTCTCCACCGGCATCCGCTTCTTCGACCACATGCTCGAGCTCTTCACGCGCCACGGAGCCTTCGATCTTGAGCTCGCCTGCAAAGGCGACCTCGACGTCGACCAGCACCACACTGTCGAAGACGTGGGCATCGCGCTTGGCGAAGCCTTCGACAAGGCCCTCGGCGACAAGCGGGGCATCCTCCGCGCCGGATACTTCCTCATGACCATGGACGAGACCCTCGGCCTCGCCGCAATCGACCTCAGCGGACGCGTCTCCTCCGTCGTCAAGACCAAAGTCAAAACCCGCCTCGTCGGCGACCTCCAGTCCGAACTCGTCGACGACTTCTTCGAGGGCTTCGCTCGCGGCGCGCGCGCCAACGTCCACCTCAAAACCATGTACGGCCGCTCCAACCATCACAAAGTTGAAGCCCTTTTCAAGGCATTCGCACGCGCCCTTCGCGTCGCCTGCTCCCGCGACAAGCAGCTCGGCAAAATGCTGCCGTCCACCAAAGGCCTTCTATGATCGCCGTCGTCGACTACAAAGCCGGAAACCTCACCTCCGTCATGAAGTCCCTCGCGTCAGTCGGCGCAGATGCCGTCGCAACCGAGGACCCCGCCGTCGTGCGCCGCGCCTCCCGAATCATCCTTCCCGGCGTAGGCCACTTCGCCGCGACGGATTTCCTCGAATCGCACGGACTCCGCCAAGCCATCGCCGAGCGCACCGCCGCAGGCGTTCCGTTCCTCGGCATCTGCGTGGGCCTCCAATGGCTCTTTCAGGGAAGCACTGAAGCCCCCGGCCACGCTGGCCTTGGCACATTCAACGCTGTCTGCGAACGCTTCACCGGGGGCAAAAAAGCCCCGCACGTCGGCTGGAACTCGCTTGAAGTCCGTAAAAACTCCCTCCTTATGGCGGGAATCCCCTCCGGCAGCTTTGTCTACTTCACCCACTCCTACCGTGCGCCTGTCTTAAATGGCACCGTAGCAGTTACAAATTACTCCGGCGAACCCTTCACCGCCGCTGCCGAACACGAAAACATCATGGGCGTGCAGTTCCACCCGGAGAAATCCGGTGCCATCGGCCTGCAAATCCTGCGCAACTTTATGGAGTGGCAGCCATGCTGACCCGCCGCATCATAGCCTGCCTCGACGTCACCGGCGGCCGCGTCGTCAAGGGCGTCCAGTTCGTCGACCTCATCGACGCCGGCGATCCCGCCGAGCTTGCCGCACGCCACGCCATGTCTGGCGCCGACGAAATCGTCTTGCTCGACATCACCGCCACCCACGAAGGCCGCGGCACGCTCCTCGACACCGTCCGGCGCACCGCTCGCCGCCTCTTCATTCCCTTCACCGTCGGCGGAGGCATCCGTACCCTCGACGACGCTACCGCCGTCTTCGACGCCGGAGCCGACAAGGTCAGCATTAACTCCGCCGCCCTCAGCCGCCCGGCCCTCATCGATGAAATCGGCACGCGCTTCGGCGCACAGGCCGTCATCGTCGCCATCGATGGCCGCCGCACCACAACTCCGCGCGGCGCCGAGCTCGCCGAGGTCTACGTCCAGGGCGGGCGCAAACCCACCGGCCGCGGCGTCGTTGAGTGGGCCCGCGAAGCCGAACAGCGCGGCGCGGGCGAAATCCTGCTCACTTCCATGGACTCCGACGGCACCCGCGCCGGATTCGACTGCGAGCTCACCGCCCAGGTCAGCGAAGCCGTACAGATCCCCGTCATCGCCTCCGGAGGCGCGGGCAACGCCGCCCATTTCGCCGACGTCTTCCTGCGCGGCAAGGCCGATGCCGCCCTCGCCGCCAGCATCTTCCACTTCGGCATCGCCGACGCCCGCGACCTCAAGCAACAAATCGCGCAAAGCGGCGTCCCCATGAGGCTCCCATGCTGATCCCCTCCATCGACCTTCTCGGCGGACGCATCGTCCAGCTCGTTCAGGGCGAAAAACTCAAGCTCGCCTTCGACGACTTCGAGTACTGGATCGAGCGCTTCTCCGCCTACCCCATCGTTCAGCTCATCGACCTCGACGCCGCCATGCGTCAGGGCAGCAACGCCGCGCTCATCGCGCAAATTGCCCCGCGCCTCCCCTGCCAGGTCGGCGGAGGTATCCGTACCGCCCAGCAGGCCCAGTCCCTGCTCGACTCGGGCGCGCGCCGCATCATCTTCGGCTCTATCCTCTTCAACAGCGACGGCGTCGCCGCGGAAACCGCCGCCTCCATCTCCAAAGCCATTGGCCGCGACCACTTGATTGCCGGCATCGACACCACGGCCGGAAGAATCGCCGTCCGCGGCTGGAAGGACAACGTCAACCTCACGCCCGAAGACGCCATCCGCGCCCTCGAACCCTACGCGGGCGCATTTCTCTATACGCACGTCGATACCGAAGGCACTCTCAAAGGCTTTCCCTACGAGCGGGCACAGACTCTGCGCCACCTCACCAAACGTCAGCTCATTGTTGCAGGAGGAATCCGCGAGCAGTCCGAAATCGACGCGCTCCACGCCATCAACGTCGACGCCGTCGCCGGAATGGCCGTCTACTCCGGCCTTCTCGCGACCTGAAAATCGCTACTTAAACTTGGGCTGCCTCGGCTCCTGCTTCGCCTCGTGCCGCCGGAACCCCACGCCCAGCGCAGCAAACAGCGCCGTCGCCAGCGCAATCACCAGCGTGTTCCGATCGTAGTGGTGCCGCAATAAATTCAGCGCCAGCAGCACGGCCCACGCTGCCGCCAATCCAAACCAAAGAGTTGACCGCCGCATCCCTTCCGGAGCATACCACGGCCATCCACCCGCATTGCTCCCGTCAACAAAGCAGCCCCCGGCACTTACAGCGGTGCCCAAAATAGCTTAAGCTAATCAGTCCGGAGGGAGGGCACGGGAAAGATGACGACGAAGCAAAGTGGTCTGCGTGTGGCAAAGCGTCTCGACGAGGTCGGCTTCTCCGACATCGTCCGCATCCGCAACAAAGTGCTTGAGCTCCGCGCCGCCGGCCAAACCGTGCACGCCTTCCACGGCGGCGAGCCATTCTTCGAAACGCCCGAGGTCATCAAGTACGCGCTCACCCGGGCCATCGTCGAAAACAAGACCCGTTACGCGCCGTCCTCCGGTATTGAACCTCTCCGCGCCGCACTCGCCAAAAAACTCACCGAGAGGAACCACATCCACGCCACGCCCGACGACGTCATCATCACCTCCGGCGGCGCGCACGCGCTCTACGTCTCCTTCCAGGCCGTGCTCAATCCCGGCGACGACGTTCTTCTCTTCTCGCCCTACTGGACCCCCATTCGCGACATGATCATCGGCGCTGAAGCCCGCGCACTGCTCGTACCCACCTCCTCCGCGCGCCGCAACGGCATCACGCAAACCCTGGAGCAATTCTCTACCGCGCACACCCGCGCCATCTACTACAACACGCCGCAAAACCCCTCCGGCGTCGTCTTCTCCCGCGCAGAAGCCGAAGAAGTCGCCGCCTTCGCCAAAAAGCGCGACCTCATCGTCATCGCTGACGAAGCTTACGAAGATCTCGTCTACGAGGGCGATCACTTCTCCATCGCATCGCTGCCCGGAATGGCCCAGCGCACCATCACCTGCTACACCTTCTCCAAAACCTACGCCATGACCGGCTGGCGCGTCGGCTACGCCGTCGCCAAAGAGCCCTTCATGACCGGGCTAAAAAAGCTCGTCCTCTACTCCACCAACGGAGTCTCCACGCCCATGCAGTGGGCCGCGCTCGAAGCCCTCAACATCCCGCAGTCCGCTCTCGACAAGCGCCGTGAGGAGTACCGCGAGCGCCGCGACCTCCTCATCGCCGGGCTGCACGAAGCCGGCATCGAGTGCGAAACACCCGAGGGCGCTTTCTACGCTTTCCCCAACGTCGCCAAAATCAGCAAAGAAAGCCGCAAGGTCAGCGACCTGCTCCTCGAAAAGGCGCACATCGCCACCATCCCCGGAGTCGTCTTCGGCGCGCAGGGCGAGTGCCACATCCGCTTCGGCTACGCTGTCCCCAAGGAGGCCATCACCGCCGGGCTCAAAGCGCTCAAAGTTTGCCTGCAAAACGCAACCCACAAGACCAAATGACCTTGTCTTCACCGATCTCAACGGCAGTCTACCGAACGACCCCCTTTCAGTCCGCGGGCATTCCCGTGCAGTTAAATGAAACTGCCCGGCAACAGCTTGCATCTTACCTGTACTTTTATGAGAGTTTCCCTCTCATCCATCGGGACATCGCTCCCTCTCGGCTTAATTTGCGTTGCTCTCCTCGCATCTGCCCCCGGACATGCGCAGGACGACGTAGCGTCTCTGGCGTTGCCTGATGCGCCATCCCCGCAGCAATCCCCGGCAGCGGCGAACAACTCAATCAAAGGCAAGCAGACGAAGCGAATTCTGGGCGTCATTCCGAATTTCACTGCTGTCTCCGTGAATGAGAAGCTCCCTCCGCAGTCGCCCAAGGAAAAATTCATCGGAGCCACGCAGGATAGCTTCGATTACTCTGCTTTCATCTACGCGGGTATGCTCGCAGGCGTCGCGCAGGCCCAAGATTCGTTTCCCGAATTTCATCAGGGTGCCGCGGGATATGCGCGCTACTATTGGCACACCTTTGCCGATCAGGCAGACGAGAACTATTGGGTCGAGTTCATTTTGCCTGTCGCCTTGCACCAGGACCCGCGTTACTACACGCTCGGACGCGGTGGCCTGATCAAGCGCGCCGCCTACTCGTTTTCTCGCATTTTAATTACCCGAACAGACGCCAGTCATGAGACGTTTAACGCATCTGAGATCGTAGGCGCTGGTGTTGCCGCCGGGATCTCCGACCTCTACTACCCGTCGCAGGAGCGCGACTGGACTAAGACCGGACAGCGCTGGCTCACGAATGTCGGCCTCGACTCCGTCACTTTCGTCTTCAAGGAGTTCTGGCCCGACATCAATAGTGCCGTCTTCCATCAGAAAAATTAGCGGCGAACACTCATTACGATTCGCACTGGCTCTGGTAAAACGAACTCATGCGCACACTCAACGTCGGCATTCCGGCATGGGTTCGTCCAGACCTGTTCCGCACCTTCCCCACGCAGGCCGCCGTCATACCCATTGAGGCCGATCTCGCCCGGCCGCTCGACATCGAGTTCTGGATCGCGCCCATCTACGCGCGCGAAATCAATCAGGTCTATCCCCACCTTCGCGGCGTGCGCGTCATCCAGTCGCTGTATGCCGGGGTCGACATGTTCCTGCATTTGCGCTCGCCCGGCGTCACCCTCTGCGACGGCCAGGGCATGCACAACATCCCTACTGCCGAGTGGACCGTCGCCTCCATTCTCAACTCACTCAAATTCTTCCCGCTTTACACCGCGCTCCAGCAGGCGCATGACTGGCGCGGCCGCTCGCTCGCCGACGAGCATTACCGCACCCTCTGCAAACCATCGCAGCCCAACTACCCGCCCATCCTGCAGGAAGAGCTCTATGGCAAGCGGGTCCTCATCGTCGGATACGGCTCCATCGGCCGCTCCATTGAAGAGCGCCTCGCACCCTTCGGTGTCGAGATCGTCCGCGTCGCCCGCAGCGCTCACCCCGGTGTCGAACCCGTTTCGCGCCTCAACGATCTGCTCCCCGCAGCCGACATCATCATCCTCATCGTTCCGCAAACGCCGGAAACCGCCGGCCTCATCGGCACACGCGAGCTCGACTGCATGAAGCAGGGAGCCCTGCTCGTCAACGCTGCGCGCGGCCCAGTCGTCGATACAAACGCGCTTGTCACGGCCCTCAATGAAAAGAGAATCCGCGCCGCGCTCGACGTCGCCGATCCCGAGCCGCTTCCCGCCGACCACCCGCTCTGGTCTGCTCCCAACGTCTTCATCACGCCGCACGTCGCCGCTTCCAGTCCCGCCTTGGTGTCGCGCGCTATCGCCTTCGCTGCGCAACAGGTCGAACGCTATCTCGCCGGCCAGCCTCTGCACAACATCGTCACCGGAGCCTACTAGCGCATGCACCTGCCCGGTCTCCACGCGCTCCTTATCTGGACGATCGCGCTCATCGGCATCCTGTTCATGCTCATTCGTCCCTGGCATCTACGCGAGGCCGTCTGGATCTGCGCCGCCGCCATCCTTCTCGTAGCCTCGCGGCTCATCCCGCTCCACACCGCGCTCGCCGCAGTAGGCAAGGGGACTGACGTCTACCTTTTTCTCACCGGCATGATGCTGCTCTCCGAGCTGGCCCGCCACGAGGGCGTCTTTGACTGGCTCGCCGATCACGCCGTCTGCCGCTCCCGCAATTCCGCCACGCGGCTCTTCCTGCTCATCTTTCTCACCGGAGTCGCCGTCACCGCTCTGCTCTCGAACGACGCAACCGCCGTCGTGCTCACGCCCGCCATCCTTGCCGCCGTGCGCCGCGCCCGTGTCGACCCCAAGCCCTATCTGCTCGCCTGCGCCCTGGTCGCCAACGCCGCCAGCTTTCTGCTGCCCATCTCCAATCCTGCCAACCTCGTCGTCTTCGGATCGCATCTTCCGTCGCTCAGCTCCTGGCTTCGCATCTTCCTGCTTCCATCCGCCGTTGCAATCGCCGCAACCTGCCTCTGTCTCTTCGCCCTCTCGCGCAACTCGCTCGCAGCCCAGGTCGCGTGCCCGCAAAAGCCAGCCATCCTCACCCCCTCCGGCCGCCTTGCATTCGCCGGACTGATCTTCGCCGCTCTGGCCCTGCTCACATCGTCCTCGTTCGGCATCGCGCTCGGCATTCCCACCTGCGCCGCCGCGCTCGTTGCGCTTATCCTCGTCAGCTTCAAAGACCGTGGCATCTACAAGGCCTCCGTGCGCGAAATCTCGTGGAGCATTCTGCCCCTCGTCGCCGGCCTCTTTGTTTTGGTGGAATCTCTCAACCGCGCAGGCTTGCTGCACGTCCTCGAATCATCGCTGGGCTGGCTCACCCGTCAGCCCGCGCTCGCCGCCAATCTCGCCGCTTCCGGCGGAGCCGCGCTGCTCGCCAACACCATGAACAATCTTCCTGTCGCATTGGCCGCAGGCGCCACGCTACCGCTCACACCTCGCCTCGCTCACGCTGTTCTTATCGGAGTCAATCTCGGCCCGAACCTCTCCGTAACCGGCTCACTCGCCACCATCCTCTGGCTCATGGCGGTGCGCCGGGAGAACATTCCGCTCACCCGAAAGCAGTTCTTCAAAACCGGATTAATCGTGATGCCTGTCGCGCTCATCCTCAGCGTGCTTACACTATGGCTCATCGCCTGAGTGCGCGTCACGCGCGGACTACATCAACAGCGCCAGATGCTCCAGCTCCAGCTGCACACACTCGGGCGAGCAGCCCGCGTTCTCAATGCGCACCACCGCGTCCCGCGCCTGTTCGGGAATCACTCCGTAGCCACGCCCGGCCAGAAACGCCGACAAAACCTCCGCCGCCTGCCACGTATCGATCCCCGCCTGCATCAGCTCATTGCGCAGTGTTGCCAGTTCGCTGGCCGTGAACTTCTCAACTTTGCTGTTTGGGGTCATTGTCGCTTCCTCCGGCTCTGTCCAATTAGACACCCGAACTTCCCGTGAGTTTCTGCCGTACCGTTACATTTCTTGATGCGTTGAAGTACTCACTCTTTCCTTTACGCAGCGCTGCAGCGATTGGTTGCACGGCCTGCTTCTCTTTCGCCCTGCGCTGCTGTGACGCGCAACACGTCACCCCGCGACTGCCTCTTCGCGGTCTACACTGGTTCAGTTATGTCTGAGAATCCGAAAGGCCCGTCGTGGACGCTTATGCTCGCCCTTATCGCTCTTGCCATCCTGCTGGCCCTTGCCATCGCCTACCGGATGATCTCTCCCTTCTTCCATCATTAGGTAGGACGCTCTGGGATCGCGATCAGTTACATTCAGGTCGGCTCGCGCGCGCCTCCAGCAGCACAGGAATCCCGTCTTCGATCGGATAACTCCGCCCGCATGCCGTGCATCGTACGCTGTTTTCCTCCAGTGTCAGCCGCCCATGGCACACCGGACACACAATCATCTGCAAAACCTTGCGTATACGTTCGCGCTCTTGCATCCCCACAGTGTATCCGCCTGAGAAGGAATACATCGTCTTCTGACATTCAAAGTAGAATAGGCCTGGTTTCACAGAAAATGGGCTTTGTATCAGGGCACGACTTCAGTCGTGCCGATAATGCTTCAACAAAACAGTGGGCTTTAGCCCCTGTAACGCTATCATATGAATTCCCAGCTGATTTCCAGATGATCGAAGGTATCTCTAAGCTGGTCTGAACACCCTATGCTGCGCGTCGGACTCACCGGAGGACTCGGAAGCGGAAAAACTACCGTCGCCGCCATCTTTCAATCGCTCGGGGCCCACGTCATCAGTGCCGACGCACTCGGCCGCGAGCTGATGTCTCCCGGCCACCAAGTCTACGATCAGATCGTCCAGCACTTCGGCCCGTCTGTCGTTCAACCCGACGGAACCCTCAACCGCCATCTCCTCGCCGATCTCGCCTTCCGCCACAACCGTCTCGCCGAGCTCAACCAGATCGTCCATCCCGCCGTCATCGCCGCGCAGCAGCAATGGGCCAACGACCTCTTTGCCCGCGACCCGCGCGCCATCGCCATCGTCGAGTCCGCCCTCATCTTTGAGGCTGACCGGCAAGGCTCTGCTCCCGGCTGGCGTCAGCGCTTCGACCGCATCATCCTCGTCACCGCTGCCGTCGAAACTCGCGCCGCCCGCTACGTCAATCACGTATCGCAGCTCCCCAACGCACCCTCGCGTGTCGAAATCGAATCCGATGCTCACCGCCGCATCGCCGCGCAAATCCCCGACAGCGAAAAAATCCCGCTCGCCGGCTATGTCATTCACAACGACGGCCCACTTGACGCCACACGCACTCAGGTCGAGCGCATCTACGCCGAGCTCGTCCGCCTCTCCACGCAGCCGGCGTCAGAACCCATCCGCTGACTCCGGTAAAATAATCCTTTGCACCAATTGTCCGCGTCATCCTTGCGCACGGCCACTGCGCTTTCTCCTTCAGGAACCGCGCGTCTATCTTAGCGGGTAGAAAGTTTATCTATGACCTTTCGCAGAATCGTAATCATTCTCCTCATCATTGGCGGCTTCTGGTATCTCACCACCCTCAGCTTCAGCCCGCTCCACCGCGGCCACTCCATCGCCTCCGACCTCACACTCACTGAGGCTCACGCGGCGCCCGAATACACCGCGCAGGAGCAGAACAACATCGCCGTCTACAAAAAGGCGCAGCCCTCCGTCGTCAACATCACTTCGTCTGCGCTCACCTACAACTTCTTCTTTCAGGTTGTCCCCCAGCAGGACCAGGGCTCCGGCTTCATCCTCGACAAACAGGGACACATCCTCACCAACAACCACGTCATCGCCGGCGGACAGCAGATCGAAGTCACTCTCTACAACAAGCAGCGCTACCGCGCCACCCTCATCGGCCACGACCCCGGCCAGGACCTCGCTCTGCTTAAGATCAACGCTCCGCCCGCCGACCTCGTCCCTGCCACGCTCGCCGCCACTTCACGCAATCTCGTTGTCGGCCAGCAGGTCTACGCCATCGGCAACCCCTTCGGCCTCAGCGGAACCATGACCACCGGCATCATCAGCGCCATCCGCACCATCCGCGAGCCAGAAGGTCAGCTCATCGAAAATGCCATTCAGACCGACGCCGCCATCAACCCCGGCAACTCCGGCGGCCCGCTCCTCAATTCCCACGACGAAGTCATCGGCATCAACACCCTCATCGCCACCAACCCCAACGAGCAGGTCGAGCAAAGCGCCGGCATCGGCTTCGCCATACCCATTGACACCGCCAAGGCCGTCCTCGGCGACTTCCAGCGTTACGGCTACGTCCGTCGTCCCTCGCTCGGCATTGAGTCCATCTCCGTCGATCCCGACCTCGCCCAGCAAATGGGCCTCCCGCCCACCTACGGCGTCCTCATCCAGCGCGTCTTCCCCGGCGGAGCAGCGGACCGCGCCGGCCTGCGCGGCGGCAACCAGACCGCTTACCTCGGCAACGTGCAGATCTACCTCGGCGGAGACTTCATCGTCGGCCTCGACGGCCAGCAGGTCACCGACACCCAGGACATCAACGACATCATGAACCAGCACCAGGTCGGCGACACCATCTCCATCACCTTCTATCGCGGCCAGCGCAAAATCACCACCAAAATCACCCTCGGCGAAGCTCGCCAGCGCGTCGCCTGAACCTTGCTTTAGACCGGTGCCCACACAAGCCTGCCGTTGGCTTGTGTGGGAAGCAACATTTTCCGCGTCCTGCTCGCCTTCCCATCGTCTATTACCCATGCATCGCTGGACCACCGCAGACATCCCCCCGCAGCCCGGCAAACTCGCCCTCGTCACCGGAGCCAACAGCGGAGTCGGCTTCCACGCCGCCCTTGAACTCGCCCGCGCCGGCGCGCAGGTCATCCTCGGCTGCCGCAACTTCGACAAAGCCGCCGCCGCCCGCCAGCGCATCCTCGCCCAAGTCCCCGCCGCGCAGCTTGAGCCTGCCGCGCTTGACCTCGCCAGCCTCGCCTCCATCCGCGCCTTCGCTCAGGCCTTCCTCGCGCAGCAGCGCATTCTCGACCTGCTCGTCAACAACGCGGGAGTCATGGCCCTCCCCACCCGCCAGCTCACCGCCGACGGATTTGAGCTGCAAATCGGCACCAACCACCTCGGCCACTTCGCGCTCACCGGACTCCTTCTGCCCGCCATCTTCACCTCACCCGCCGCGCGCATCGTCACCGTCAGCTCCATCGCCCACCGCGGCGGCAGCATCCGCTTCGACGACTTCAACTGGACGCACGACTACCAGCCCTGGCCCGCCTACCGCCAGACCAAGCTCGCCAATCTCTACTTCGCCTTTGAACTCGACCGCCGCCTGCGCGCCACACACCCCAACGTCGCCAGCATCGCCGTCCACCCCGGAGTCGCCAACACCAATCTCTTCGCCTCCGGCCCCGGTCAGAAGAAGAATCTCGAAGGCCTCCTCGTGCCTTTCTTCATCTCCATCATCGGACAATCCGAGCAGCAGGGCGCGCTTCCCACACTCTACGGAGCCACCTCACCCGAAGCCCGCAGCGGCCACTTCTACGGCCCCCACGGCTTCCGCGAAATGCGCGGCTACCCCGTCGAAGTCCGCGCCGAAGCCCAGGCCTACGACGAAGTCGCCGCCGCCCGCCTCTGGAATCTCTCTGAAGAATTAACCGGCGTCCGTTACCAGTTCTAGACCGTCGCCCGTCTTGCACTCTCAACGGCGGGTGGCGGGTGGCCCACATCTGAATGGTGCGCCAAGACGAGGGTGCCCCACATCTCGAAGAGATGTGGGAACAGTAGCTAACTCTTCACGTATCTCCGTCCCACCACTTTGTACTCACCCGACAGCACCCGCGCAATCGCCTCCGAATACGCCACGTGTTCCTGCTCCAGAATCCGCTCCGCCAGCGCATGCGCATCATCATCCTCATGCACCGCAACCGGCTTCTGCAGCACGATCACGCCGTGGTCCAGCTCCTCGTCTACAAAATGCACCGTGCACCCCGCCACCTGCGCGCCGTAGTCGAACGCCTGCTCCTGCGCATCCAGCCCCGGAAACGCCGGCAGCAGCGACGGATGAATATTCAATATCCGGTCCCGAAACGCCGCAATGAACTCCGGCGACAGCAGCCGCATATACCCCGCCAGAATCACTAGCTCCACGCCATGCTCTTTCAGCGTCGCAAGGATCTCCGCGTCGTGCTCCGCGCGTTTCCGCCCGCGCGCCTCAATCGCGACTGCCTTCAGCCCGCGCGCCCGCGCCGCAGCCAGCCCCGCAGCATCGGCCTTATTTGAAATGACAACGGCTATCTCGCAGCCCGTCAGCCGCCCCTGCGCAATATTGTCCGCAATGGCCACAAAATTTGACCCGCGCCCCGACAGCAAGACTCCAAGCCGCTTCACGCGTACACAACCTTGCGCTCGCCCTTCACCGTCTTCCCGATCACGTAAAACTTCTCGTTCGCCCGCTCCAGCGCGCTCTTCACCCGCTTGAACTTCTCCCCCGGAACCACAACAATCAGCCCCACGCCCATATTGAACGTGCGCATCATCTCGTCCTGCTCCACTTGCCCCAGCTCCCGCAGATGCTCAAACACCGGCAGCACCGGCCACGATCCCAGCTCCACCACCGCGCCCACGCCCTTCGGCAAAATCCGCGGCAGATTCTCCGTAATCCCTCCGCCCGTAATGTGCGCCATCCCCGCCACCAGGTCGCTCGCCGTCAGCTTCTGTATCACATGCAGATAGCTCCGGTGCGTCTTCATCAGCGCCGCGCCCGCCTTTTCCTTCAGCGCATTCACGTATTGCTCTGGCTTATAGCCCGCCGTCTCAAAAAACAGCTTCCGCGCCAGCGAGTAGCCGTTCGTGTGCAGCCCCGTCGAGGGAAGCCCCACCAGCACATCGCCCGGCGCGATCGTCGCGCCCGTAACCAGCTTCTCGCGGTCTACCGCGCCCACAATAAAGCCCGCCAGGTCGTACTCCCCATCGGCATAAAAGCCCGGCATCTGCGCCGTCTCGCCGCCAATCAGCGCGCACCCATTCGCGCGGCACGCCTCCGCCAGCCCGGACACGATCTTCTCCGTCACCTCGCCGTCCAGCCTGCCCGTCGCCAGATAATCCAGAAAAAACAGCGGAGTCGCGCCCTGCACCGCAATGTCATTCACGCAGTGATTCACCAGGTCCGCGCCCACCGTATGGTGCACGCCCAGCTCAAACGCAATCTTCAGCTTCGTGCCCACGCCGTCCGCGCTCGACACCAGCACCGGCTGCTTGAACTTCTGCAGGTCCAGCCTGAACAGCCCTCCAAACCCGCCAATCTCGCTCAGTACATTGCGGTTAAAGGTCCGCTGCGCCAGATACTTGATGCGCTGCTTCGCCCGGTCGCCGCTCGAGATGTCCACGCCGGCATCGGCATACGTCACAGGTGAGGATGTTTTCTTCGCTTCCGCCAATTCACTTGTCCAGGAAAGGATTTCCGGGCCACAAAACCCGCCAGAACCTCAAGTCTATAGCATCGGCAAACACTTGATTGGCCCTTGCAAGGGATGGCCGGGTGCCCCATGTCTCGCAGAGACATGGGATTGCTCAATCTCCACCCCGCACCCCACGCACTCCGCCTATAATCTCTTCGTTCACCCCCACGCTGGCAGCGCGAAACATCAGCCGAACTCCCGCATTGTTACGGAGAACCCTCCATGCCCACCCGCCTCGTCCGACGCATCCTCCTCACCGTCGGACTCCTGTGCTTCACGCTGCTCATCGGCACCGTCGGGTTCGTCTTCATCGAACACTACCCCTGGTTCGACGCCTTCTACATGACCCTCACCACCATCACCACCGTCGGCTACCAGGAGGTCCGGCCCCTCAGCCATGCCGGACGCGTCTTTAACTCCTTCCTCATCATCTTCGGCGTCAGCGCCATGTTCCTCGCCCTCGGAGCCATGACGCAAACTATCATCGAACTTGAACTACAGGACCGCTACGGCAAGCTCAGGACAAAGCGTATGATCCACAACCTGCAGGACCACTTCATCGTCTGCGGCTTCGGCCGCGTAGGCCGGAACGCCTCGTATGAATTTCAACGGATGAGCGCGCCCTTCCTCGTCATCGACCGCAGTGAGCAGCGCGTTACCAATGCCATGAAGGCTGGCATGCTCGCCGTTCTCGCCGACGCCACGCAGGACAACACCCTTCGCGAAGCCGGCGTCCTTTGCGCAAAAGGACTCATCGCCGCCCTGCCCTCGGACGCCGAAAACCTCTTCATCATCCTCTCCGCCAAGGCCCTCAACCCCAACCTCACCGTAGTCACCCGCGTCTCGGAAGAAGAGGCCGGAGAAAAGCTGCGCCGCGCCGGAGCCGACACCGTATTCACGCCCTACGCCATGGCCGGGCGCCAGCTCGCCGACGCTCTCCTCCGCCCGCACGTCGTCGAGCTGATGGACTTCGCCCGCAGCAACATCGGTCCCAAGGTCACCATGGAGCAGCTCTGCGTCGCCCCCAGGGCTGGATTCACCAGCAAGCCCCTCGGCAACCTGCTCGACTTGCGCAGCTCCGGCGTCATCGTCCTCGCCGTCCACAACAAGCGGGCGATACCGTCTTCAACCCTCCGGCTGACTTTGAAATTTCAGCTGGCGACTTCCTTATCGTCATGGGCGAGCGTTCAAACCTGGAGTCGCTCGAAAAAGTTCTAACCAGCTAACCCGCAATCGCCCTGCGCCGCCCTACTCCACCCGCGCTTCAACACCTGTCCGCCGAAAATCAAACTCCACCACCCGCTCACCCGCCGCGCCCGCAGCAAACCGCCACTTCCGCGCCGCATCCATCGCCAGACGCGCAAAGTACTGGCTCGGTCCTGCATCCGCAAACGTCGCGCCTGTTACGTTCCCGCTCTCGTCCACTGCCAGCTTCACCCGCACCCTCACCGTCCCGTGAATCGTATGCAGCGCACTGTCCAACGGCTGCGGCATAACTCTCTGCACCGCATTGCCCGCCGCGCCCGCCGTGCTCCCCGCTGCAGCATTCTCGCTCTGCGTATTCGCCGTCTCCGGAACCTCCGCCTGCGGCTTCGGGATCTCCTGTTTCGCCGCCGCATGCTCGCGCTTTCTCTTCTCGCGCTTCGCAGGCTCTGCGGGCGGCGGGCCCGCCTCTACCGCACCAGCCACGCCCGCGCTCGAAGCAGCCGCCTCTCCCGGCGTCTGCGTCTTCGCCGGACTACTCCCCGGCCACCAGTGCACCACCGCAAAAATCGCCAGCAGCACCACCACCGCCGCGCCGGCCAGAATCAGCCCGCGCCGTCTGCCCTCGTGCTCCTCGCGGTCCTCCAGTTCCGACCTCGCGCTTCTGCGCCTTTCCAGCGGCTCATCTTCCCCGCGGATACGCTCAAACCGCGCCTTGTTCAAGTCCGCCAGCGTGCACCGCTCTGCCGGATTCAACTTCAGGCACTCCCGCACCATCCGTGCAAACGGCTGCGGAATCCCCGCCGGAACCGCAGGCTCCTTGCCGCTCTCGCGTTCCCACTCCGGAGTACGCAGCGACAGCGCCTCCGCCAGCGTCATTCCCAGCGACCATACATCTGCCGCCGCCGTCATGTTCCCGTCCCAGACCTCCGGCGCGTCATACACCGTCAGTGCCCGGAACCACCTGCGAGGCTCGCCCGTCACCTGCAACTCATCCGTTGAAAGCTTGAGTTGGTTCTGCACCACCAGCACGTTCGAGGGACTCAGATGCCCGTGCACATAGCGCTTGCCGTGCAGGTAGAACAGCGCATCCAGCAACGGCACCAGCATCTGCTTCACTTCTTCCGGCCCAAGTGGACGCTCCCGCAAAACATCCGCCAGCACCTCATCGGCATACTCCGTCACCGAATAGGCCACCCCGGTCGTATCCACCTGCGTCCGGCCCGAATCCAGCAACGGCATCAGGTGAGGATGCGAAAGCTTCGCCGCCTCCGCCCAGCTCACCATCCACTCCTGCGCTTTCGCGTAATCCGCCAGAATCACCTTGATCGCAGCCTTCTGCGGCTCCGGCCCGTCCAGCTCTGTCAGGAACACACCGCTGCTCTCACTTCCACCCAGCCACTCCAGCAGGCGAAACCGCCCGTCGATGACGCGCCCAACCCAGTCACGGCTGATGGTCACTGTGCTCATGGCCTGTCCATTCTATCTGACTTGCACTACATTCGATGCATGCCCGTACCCTGCTCGCGCAACCAACTGAAGCGCCTACGATTTCCTCATCAGGACCGCGGGGAGCGCGTGTCGCCGGGCGCGAATTCTCCGAGCACCTTCACAATCACTCGTTTCCGCCTCTGCCCGTCAAACTCCGCGTAGAACACCCGCTGCCACGTCCCCAGATCCAGCTTGCCGTTCGTCACCGGCAGCGTCGTCTCATGGTGTAGCAGCAAAGACTTCAAATGTGCGTCGCCGTTGTCCTCGCCCGTCAGGTGGTGCTTGTAGTCCCCCCGCGCCGGAGCCAGCTCCTCCAGCCACTTCCAGATGTCCTCAATCAGCCCGCCTTCCAGGTCGTTCACGTACACCGCGGCTGTTATATGCATCGGAGAAACAAAACACAGCCCGTCCTTCACCCCGCTCTTGCGCACAATCTCTTCAACCACGTCCGTGATGTGCACCATCTCCCGCCGCTTCTTCGTCTCAAACACCAGATATTCCGTATAAACCTTCATCGCACTCCCGTCACAATTCCATAAAACTTGCGCGGATCATTCGCCAGCTCCGCCGAATACGCCGCCGCCTTGCCCCACGCATACAGCAACTCATCTTTAGGATGCAGTTCCGCCAGCAACTCCGTCTTCGCCGCCGCATCTGCCGGACGCCCCTCATCCCAGTCCGCCGTCAGCTTCTTCACCATCCCCGCATCCCGCTGTGCAATCTGCGCAATCAGTCCCGCCGCAGCTGCCTCATCCATCCCGCCGATCTGTGCCGCGCCTGCTACCGCATTCACGCGCGCCACCGCCATCCCCATTGCCTCCACGCTCAGCGCAAACGCGGCAAAGTCGTCTGCGTTCTTCTGCACCGTCGGCGCCAGCTCCTCCAGCTGCGTCCGCAACCTTATATAAGGATTCCTCCCCACTCCGCCCTTCGCTGCCGCCGTCAGCTCCGCATCCGTGCTCCACGGAACCACCAGCCGCATCCCCATCCAATCCCGCGTCTCGCGGTCCTCGATGGACGGAGCATCGTCATACACCAGCGCCATCGCCTCGTCCCATTCATCCGACCATCGCGCCCCGTAATGCCGCTCCACAAACCGCCGCAGTCCCGAGGTCTGCGCCACCGCCGTCCCCTGCCGCATCGCCACCGCCGCATACGCAAACCCGTCCCAGATCGACCGCTGCACATACCGGCTCGGAACCCAGTTCGTCAGCACCATCCCCAACGAGCCGGAGACAGACGATCCCGGCCCCGCGTCCGCGTCCTCACCTAAATACGCCTCCGCAAACGCATCGATATTCCTCAACTGCTCGCGCCCCGCCCGCGGCCCCCACTTGTAGCAAATCAGCGCCGGAGCCCCAATCCCACGCGACCCGTTCGCCTTCACCCGCTCCAACGCCTCCGCCACCTTCTCTGAGCTGTTCACCGAGTACTGCCAGTCCATAATCACAATGTTCTTCTTGAGCTGCGGCAGTATCTCCGGCTCCTTATGCAGCACAAAATCGCCCCACACAATCATCTGCTTCCCGTCGCGCTCCACCAGCGCATTCAACTTGTTCAGATACTCCGCCCAGATCTGTGCCCGCGTCTTCGTCTTCAGCGCCGCCCGCGACTCCGCCGACCCGCCCCAGTTCACCTCGTCGCACCCCGTATGTAAATACGGCGACGAAAAAATCCCCTCCACCTCCGCATACAGCTTCGCAAACAGCTCCAGCGTCTCCGCGCTTACAGGAATCACTCCCGTGAACTCAGCCGTCCCCTCCGGGCTCTCGTCCGCCAGATGCGCATACTTCGCCGACCGCGTAATGTACCCCGTGTGCCCAAACGACTCCAGCTCCGGAATCACATCCACGCCCTGGCTTCGCCCATACTCCGCCAGCCCGTGCATCTCCTCCGGCGTAAACGCATTCCTGTGCGCCACCAGCCCCGGAACCGTCGCAAACTTCAGCGCGCTCCCCTGGTCATCCGCCAGCCGGAAGTGCAGAGCATTCATCTCCCACTCCGCGCAGAACTCCACCACCCTCCGGTAGTACTCCATCTTTTCCGGAACCCGCCCCGCATCCACCATCAACCCGCGAATGGGCGCAGCACTCGCCCCACTCCCCGGCAACATTTCTCGCGCCGCGCCCCACACCCTCGGCGCTACCACCGATCCGCCCAGCACCGCACCCGCTTCCGCCAAAAACTCCCTGCGTGTCCGCTTCTTCATCCCCTCGCCCTCACTTCGTTCCAGCCATTCAACACGGCGATCACATTTCCCCGAGCATTCTTTCACAATCGCCTATTTCCCCTATCCAAGTGAAGCCTGAGCAGCATCACCCTCGGGCGGGCCTGCTTGTTTCCCGACGTTAGCTCATATGATATAGTTCATATGAACTATATGGATCTCGAACTCGGAATCTGGGAAATCGCCGTTCTCGCCCTGCTCCGGGAAGCTCCCATGCATCCCTACCAGATGCAGCGCCTCCTGCACCTGCGCCACAAGGACGAAATTCTCGCCCTTAAGCGCGGATCGCTCTACCACGCCATCGGCCGCCTTGTGCGCGGCGGCCTGATCGGCGTCGAGAAAACCGGCCGCGAAGGCAAGCGGCCCGAGCGAACCAGCTATCGCATTACTCCCGAGGGCACTCGCGCATTCCTTGAGTCGCTGCGCACAATTGTTGCCACGCCGCGGCGCGAGCCATCACAGTGCATGGCTGCGTTGAGCTTTCTCGTGCACCTGAATCCCAAAGAAGCATGCCGGCTGCTCGCCGAACGCGGCAAAAATCTCGATGCCGAGATTGCGCAGCACTCCGCGCGGCTTCGCGGCGCTTCAGCCCACGTCGCGCGCATCAACCTGGTCGAGAGCGAATATCTCCTGGCCATGCTCAAGGCCGAGCGCGCATGGATTCGAGGCTTAGAAAAAGAGATTCACGAGGGGAAACTCGCGTGGGACTTGAAGGCGATCTTGCGGGAGGCGGCAGCCAGCCGCAAAGTCGCCGGCAAGGGGAGGAAATGAATCATGAGCAGTTCAGCGCCTGATCAAGGTCAACCAGCCACGCACCCGCGATTTGCAGCTCCAATATGGACGCTGCTGCTCCTTGCGCCGTTCATTGCCGAGCTCTTGAGCGGCTCAACGCGCACCAGCATTCTGTTTGTCTACGTGCCTGAGGTGATGGTGTGGGGAGTGGGCGCTCTGCTCTGCCGGGAGCTTGTGCGTCGCTGGCGCGCGGGCAGCACCAGCCTGTTGCTGCTTGGCCTGGCGTTGTCCGTCGCAGAGGAGTTCATCATTCAACAAACATCCCTCGCTCCGCTGCCGTTCGCCGGGGCGCACCCTGGCTATGGACGTCTGTGGGGCATCAACCTTGTCTACCTTCTGTTCATGCTTGGGTACGAGAGCGTGTGGGTGGTCGTCGTTCCCGTGCAGATAACCGAGCTCTTCTTCCCCACGCGGGCAGGCGTCCCCTGGTTGCGTACGCGTGGAGCCATTGCGGCCTGTGTGGCCTTTGTCGTCGGAAGCCGCATTGCCTGGTACGGCTGGACGCAACAGGCACGCCCGCGGCTGCATGCGGCTCCCTATCACCCGCCGCTGGCTCTCATCGCGCTGGGGCTGCTCGCAATCGCCGTACTCATTACCGCCGCGTATCTTGTCCGCAATCTTGGCCGTCAGGCGCAGGGCGCTTCAAGGCGGAGGGCTCCGGTGTGGCTGGCCGGGCTTGCGGCTCTTATGGCGGGCCTGGGTTGGTTCGAGGTCATCGGCCAGCAATTCAGCCCAAAGCCGATGCAGCCGTTCTGGGTGGTCATCGCCGCGGGACTCGTGTGGGCTGCACTGGCTTTCGTCCTGTTCACATGGTGGTCATCGTGTCTGGCTTGGAGCGAGACACACCGTTTCGCAGCCGCCTTTGGTGCCACGCTCGCCTGCATGCCTGCTCCATACCTGTCGATTGCAAGCTGGCCGGCGATCGACGTTGTAGGCGTAGTGATCTTCGACGCACTGGCTATCGTTGGATTTCTCCTTCTCGCAAGAAAGGTCTTCGCAAGAGCGAAAGCCGCACCGCTCACTTGACCGCCTCCGGTACAGCTCCACATACGTCCCTTCTTCATTCATCAACTGCTCGTGCGTCCCGCGCTGCGCAACCACAATCGGCGTCCTCCCGTTGAGCGCCATCTCCAGGGCCTTCAGCAGCAAATCGCCACAATTCCAATTCAGCCATTCGTCTTAACCGGCCGCATCTCTTCTGTCGCGTAATTTGACCGCTGATATCCTGTCCGGGGAGACGAAGCCTGAAATGATGAATTTGTGGAAAAGGCACAGTGCGCATTGTGTACGCCATGAGCTGCAATCGCTGATTCCGATAGCTCTCGTATTTGTCTGCATGGCTTGTCCTCTGGCGGCTCAGCAATCTGGGCCGCGTGTGCCGATGCAGGCGAATATGAAGGACGGAGCCTGGAATCGGTGGCTAAATAAGAAAGTCCTGGATTCTCGCGTACTCGACAACATGGAGAGCCTCTCTAACTGGTCGTTCAAGGGAGTTGGCTCCATGACTCTTTCCACCACCGAGGTCAAGCAGGGGCATTACTCCATCCGCATCACATCGAAGGACAATATTGGCCGTGTAGATGGAAGCGGCGACTGGCAGGATTTGGTTGCGACGCGCAACTTTCCCTCGGAGGACTGGAGCCATTACAACCGGATTTCGGCGTGGGTATATCCGGATATTTATGGATCGCCCGCTATCTCGATCAATCTCACGCTCCACAACAATGGCGTCCATAAACTGCCCGACGACCAGAACGAGGGCCGCGACGACTCCATTCCTCTCAAGGACCACCAGTGGAACCACATTGTCTGGGAGATTGACTCACTTGACCGCGACAAGATCACCGGACTGAGTTTTGGTTACAGCCTTCCCAAGATGTTCCCCGACCCTGGCGACAAGACCGTTCTGTATCTCGACAATCTGGAGCTGCAGTCCGTGAAGCCGGATCATGTTGAGGGGTGGAATATTGCGCCCGGGAAAATCTCTTTTAGCCAGGCCGGCTATGAACTAGGGGAACCTAAGACTGCAATCGCAAGCAAGCTGGACGCGACCGAGTTCTCTCTTGTTCGGGAGGGTTCTGGAACCGTGGCATACACTGGGCGTCTGAAGCAGGAGAAGACAGACTTGGGCTCCTATCAGGTGCTCGATTTTTCCAGCGTCAACGAGCCCGGAACTTATTTCTTGCGCGCGGGTAATACCGTCACCCGCTCTTTCCGCATCGGCGACGACGCATGGCGCGACAGCATCTGGAAAGTCATCAATTTCATGTATAGCGAGCGCTGCGGCACGGTTATTCCGGGCATTCATGGCGTCTGTCACGAAGACGATTACACAGTGCACGGCAACCGGCGCATCATCGTCAACGGTGGCTATCACGATGCCGGCGACACCAGCGCTACTGGCAACACACCGGCGATGTCCTATGCATTGTTTTCGCTGGCTGCACGCCTGCAGGCCCAAGGAGAAGACCCCGAGCTCTACAACCGGGTGATTGAAGAAGCAAAATGGGGTCTGAACTGGATACTAAAGACACGCTTTGGCGATGGTTATCGCAGTACCGGCCAGCTCATTAGCTATTGGACTGACGGAATCATCGGCGACGCGGACGACCGCTTTGGCGAAGCGGTCGATGATCCGGAATGGAACTTCAGGGCTGCATCGCTGGAGGCGCTCGCCAGCCGTGTGCTGAAAACCAGCGACCCTGGCCTGGCGCATCGTAGTCTGGCCACTGCCGAGCAGGACTGGGAGTTTGCCGTCGAGGGTTTGAAGAATGCTCCCCCGGTTCCTGAGGTATACGGCGAAAAGGATAATCTGGAGCGGATATCCTTCGGCGCGATCGCGTCGGTTGATCTGTATGAGGCAACTGGAGACGAGAAATACGCGGCAGAAGCGGTTGCGCTCGGCAATCAGATTGTCGACTCGCAAGAGAGAGAATTGCAGTCGTGGAGCATCCCTCTTACTGGCTACTTTTACTCGGGGCCCAGCCGGAAGTATCTCTTTCATCGCTTCCATCAGGGCGAGGAGGAGCAGCCGATCATCGCGCTTGCGCACCTCTGCAAGGCATTACCTGACAATCAGTACTGGATGAAGTGGTACTCGGCGATTGTGCTTCATTCGAAGTATTACCAGCAGGCTGTGGCAAGCGCGGATGCTCCCTATAACGTGTTGCCGGCAGGCGTGTACCGTGAGAGCGGGGCAAAGCTGCTTCCGGAGTCGAGCGATTGGATTCCGTTGAAGACCGCGAGTCGTGCGCTCTATGTGCAGGAGGTGCGGCAGGGTCTGCATCTGGGAGGAGACGTATATCTGCGCCGGTATCCGGTATGGTTCCAGTTCCGCGGTAACTCCAGTGTGCTGCTTTCTGAGGCCAAGGCCCTCTCTGCTGCTGCGCAGTTGCGGGGAGACATCACAGATGAAAGCCTCGCGGAACAGCAGGCTGAATGGATTGTCGGTAGAAATCCCTTCTCGGCGAGCATTATTTACGGCGAGGGTTATGACTGGGTACCGCTCTACAGCGTTCGATCCGGACAGATGGTCGGCGCAATTCCTGTAGGCATTGAAACAAAGGGCATCGCGGATAAGCCATATTGGCCCACAGGGATTTGCTGGACCTACAAAGAGGTATGGACGCAGCCTGCCAGTGACTGGATTTGGCTCATGCAGGATGTGAGTGGACCTGCAGTTGTTAAAGGAATCGGGGATCCGGGCAATAGCGAACCAGTAACGCTTGTGAATGAAGAGACGAAGGCCGTTACCAAGGTTCCCGTCGCTGCTGATGGAACATTTCGCGCAGCAGTTGAGCAGGGACATTATCTTGTTGAGCGCGGCGACGTACGGACGTCGGTGACCGCGCTGTCCGGCGGCGTTGCGGAAGTAGATCTGCGGCAGGCAAGTGCGGTGGACTTCTCTGTTTCCTCTGCGCCTGCGGGCGCAGGCGGGGTTATTCTTCGCGCTGCGGTCGAAGGTGCCGGAAAGCACACCTTCTCAATCCGTGTGGACAATCTCGCGCTCTCTGATCCGGCGAGTGTTCCGATCGCGCTCGGCGCTCACGCCCGGCGGGAGATCACATGGCGCGCGCATGTGATCGATGTTTCATCGCCGTGGGTGGCTGTTGTACTCAAAGATGACTCGTTAAGCGGACATGTGGAGCTAACTGGGATAGCAAAGGCAAAGTAGAACAGCTATCGACAGTCCTGGAAGATAGGGAGGCGACTGAAACTGAGGGGCCTTGTTTTTCTGTACGAGAGCCCAGCGCTGGTCGCACCGCTCACTTAGCCGCCTGCCGCGCCGCATCTACGCGCCGAATCAGCCCGTCAATCACTGGACTCCGCGCAAAGGGAATAAACCTGGCCGGCGGGCAGAATGAAACCTCATCGCCAAAGCGGCACGGCGTCCGTAGCGTCAGCGTCACCCGTGCCGGATTGGTCAAGTATGTGTAACCGACATTGATAATATTCGACAGCGGAATCTGTTCCTGCTCATTCCCAAACCGCACAATCAGCCGGTCGCCCGCGTCCTGCACCTCATCGGCAAGGTCCCAGATGAGCTTCTCCATCACAACCAGGCCGATCACGCACAGGAACACCGCCACCACCAGCACAAAAAGTGGTGGCCCGTTCTCGCCCTTGGTGCTCACAAAGGTCACAGCCACAATAACCGCAAGAAACCCAAACCAGAGCACCGGGAAAACCTGTTTGTAAAAGAACGTAGTTCCCGATGAGATCCGTTCCATAGATCAGTCCACCCGCCCGCTACAGGTTGCGTCGAGTGTAGCCACTCCGCCTCCCCGCGGCAAATCTTTTCACCACCTGATCAAGCCCCGGGCGTCCCGCATCCCGAAGAGACGTGGATTCACCGCGCCCTCTACCACCCCATCTGGCTCATCCGCGTCTCAATAATCCCGCTGTAGCGATTCATGTACTGCGGCCTTCGCCGCCGCGGATCAGGCAGAATCGCCGCCAGCCGCGCCGCCTGGTCGCGGTCAAGGTTCCGCGCCGAGGTTCCGTAGTAGTAGCGGCACGCCGCCTCTGCCCCGTACACACCCGGCCCCCACTCCACCTCGTTCAGATAAAGCTCCAGAATCCGCTTCTTGCCCAGCACCAGCTCCGCCACCGGCACAAACGATGCCTCTACTGCCTTGCGCACCAGCGAGCGCTCCGTTCCCAGAAACAGGTTCTTCACTAGTTGCTGGTCCAGAGTTGACCCTCCCCTTAGCCGCCCGCCTTTCATGTCATGATCGGCCGCCAGCTCCATCGCTTGCCAGTCAAACCCATGGTGCTGGTAGAACCGTGCGTCCTCCGCCGCAATCACTGCGTGTTGCAAATTAGGCGATATCTGGCTCAACGGAACGAACTCGTAGCGCTCGTGATACGGCTTGTGATTCATCCACGCTTGAATGCAGCGCTCGGCATGCACCGCCGTGGTCGGCGGATCAACCCACTTATAGGCCACCAGCGTCAGCGCGCCCAGCAGCCAAAGCGACCCAACTCCAATGCCAAACCATTGCAGAACAGCCCGCAGTTGCCGCTTCCGGTCCGGCCTCTCAGGCTTCAGCTCTTGCTCTTCGGTCATGCTTCAAAATCATATCTGCAGCGGCGTAACCTTCGCCGCCGCCGCAGTCCACCCTGGCCCCGTCCCTCGGCCAGAGTAGAAGCCCACCTTTCCATAGTGAAATCTGAGTGTAACTTCTCTCTGCCCATACTCCGGAACACCCGGCATTTCTTGGAAGAAGTTCGCATGTCATAATTTTGTCCTCACACGTCCCGGCTCGACCGGTGTGTAGAGGACGGCGTTGCGTCATGCCGCCGAAGCCTCTCGGCCATCGACGTACGAATGCAGGATGCCCAAATTCACGATGAAAGCGGACTGATAATCATTGCCGCCGAGCAAAGCTGTCAGCTTGTCATGGTATATGCTTAGTAACAACCGCAGGTGCCGCTGGGCAGAAAGCTTTGCTATGCTCTCTCGAAGCAGATCAAAGCCTGACTCCTACAATTGACGCCCGGGTAAAGTCTGCTTTTGTATCGGATTCTCAAGAGCAAGCGATACCTCCCTTCTCTTCTTAGTTATGATCCGGGCGCGGCAGCGCTGGAATTATTTTTCCAATTGGCGTTTTCCCAGGTGGTTCTATGGCTAGTCGACCAAGCATGGCGGCGCAGCTGTTTGTGGCCGCATTGGCGCTGAAGTCAGTCGATCGCGATGCCTTTCTCGATAAGGCCTGTAGCCACGACCCCGATCTGAAGAACCAGGTTCTGCATCTATTGGCCGAGGATGCACGTGCAGGCAGCTTCCTGGAAGCTCCTCCTTTCAAATTCTGCGATGAGGCGGAAACCGTTGGGAAATCGGAGGCCGAAGAGACAATAGCTGTTAGTCGAGGTGACCTGTCGCCTTCCTGGGGGCGACTTAAGCCGGGTCAGGTCCTGATCGAGAGGTTTGTTATTGTCCGATTCATCGCAAAAGGAGGAATGGGTGAAGTATATGAGGCCCAGGACCGATTTCTGCAAGGTGTGCACGTTGCGCTCAAGACCATCCTTCCTCACATCTCAGATGAGCCAGCCATCAGACAGCGCTTTGAGAGAGAAGTGCTGCTTGCGAGAGAAGTCTCTCATCCCAACCTCTGCCCAATCTATGAAATCTTTCATTGCGAGCAGCCGTCTCCTGGTTTCTTATTTTTGACCATGAAACTCCTTCCCGGCGAGGCTCTGTCGGAGCGTATGCGTAGCCAGAATGCGATATCAGTTAAGGAAGGACTGGCCATCTTCAGGCAGATGTCTGCCGGTTTAATTGCCCTCCACGATCAGGGAATTGTCCATCGAGATATAAAGCCCAATAACATCATGCTCGACGGTACCGGGGAGAAAGTACGGCTGTGGATTACAGATTTCGGCCTGGCCCGCACATATGAATCCGATACAACTGGTCAAAGCAAGTTAGGGGTTGCCGGAACTCCCGGTTATATTGCCCCCGAATTGTACGCAGGACATCAAGCCTCGCAGGCAAGCGATCTCTATGCATTTGGCGTTGTGCTGCACGAGGTTTTCACCGGTGAGAAACCTACTATTGTTTCGGACCGCTCGTCGATTGTTACCAGTCCACGGCTGAATACTTCAGGAGCGCCCGCTTACTGTGTTCACCTCATCAGAGGGTGTCTCGACTTAGATCCGGGCAAAAGGTGTCAAGCCTTCGAAGCTGCACTGCACACACTCGGAGTGAAGCGCCGCCAACGGGTATTGTGGTCCCGGCGTCACTTCGTCACATCAGCGGCTGCAGGGATTTGTGCCCTTGCCGCAGGAAGTTGGATGGAACGGGAAGCAATTTATGATTTTCTCCACCCACTGCCTGGAAAGCGATTTGTGGCGTTGCTGAACTGGCCAAAAGCGCCCGATAACAGCGTGTCGTCAATGCTGACCGGTGCACTGGCCGCAATTAAAAACGAGTTTGCACGTATTGAAGCCTTCGACCGAAATCTTTTCGTGGTCTCTCCCGAAGATGTAGATCAGGATCTGACGCAGGCAGCAAATTTCAGAGCAATCTGCGATCCGCTCGGAGCGAATCTTGTGCTTGCCGCTTCCGGCATCTCGGGGGCAAAGCATTTCGACTTGCTTCTGCGCGTATTCGATCCGGTGTCTGGTCGCGCTCTCCGGGCAAAGAGCCTCGAGTGCGATCTGAATGACATCACTTCGCTTCCCGCCAAAGCTGTGCGAGCCGCTGCCTCTCTGCTCGGTGTGGGCCGCTATTTGAAAGATAAGCGCCAGACGCAGCCCGGAACGCAGTCCACCGCCGCATTTACAGCGTTCCAAATGGCGGAGAGCCTGAAGAAGGAGCAAAACGACAAAGGACTGGACGCGGCGATTGATAAATATAAGGAAGCAGTCGAACTCGACCCGCATTATGCCCTTGCTTTTGCAAGGCTCGGCATTGCCTATGGCCGCCTGTACGCGATACGGCGCGACCCGGGTGCGCTTGAACTGGCCCGCGGAAACTGCGAGCGCGCCCTGGCCCTTGACCCCAACCTCGTAGACGGGCACCTGTCGATGGCCCTCCTGCTCGAGCAGACCGGAAACGAGCAGGGTGCTCTCGATGAGATTGCAAAATCGCTGAAGCTGGATCCCTCTAATCCGAGCGCCCTCGTATGGCAGGGACAGATTTACAGTCGCCTGAACCGATGGGCCGATGCCGAGCAAAGCTTCCGCAGAGTGATGCAGGAGCGGCCCAACTACTGGCTCGCTTACCACGAGTTGGCGAATGCATTGAATGGACAGGGCAAGTATCAGGACGCGATCGAGGAATTCCGCGCGGCCACACTGGCTGCACCAGGCAACGCGCAGGCTTTTGCTAACCTCGGCGGCGCATATCTTCAGATCGGGAATTTTGTCGAGGCGACTGAGGCCTTGGAAAAGAGTATGGCCCTTGCGCCGAACGATCTCGCAGCTGTGAATGCCTCCCTTGCTCTGCGGTGTCAGGGCAAGCCCATGCAAGCGCTTTCGTTTGCCCGTAAAGCTGTTGAGCTAAATCCGTCTGACGATACCAATTGGCTGGAGCTCGGAGAGTGTTATTCATCCCTGCGCAATCGAGAGAGCGACGCAAAAGCTGCATACCTGCGGGCAGCCCAGGAAGCAGAGAGACACCTGAGGACAGACCCGACAGATGGCGCAAGCGTGATGCTCCTGGCTCTCTACCAGGTCAAATCGGGGACCTCAGAGAATGCCCTCTCCTTGATCAAGAAGGCCGAATCGTTGGGGGCTGACGACATGGATTCACAGCTTTTCAAAGCTCGGATACTGGAGCTCCTTGGGATGCGAAACGAGGCGTTGACTACGCTTGCAGTCTGTTTTCGCAAGGGCGCAACGGCATTTCAATTCGCTGCCTTTCCGGATATGGAGTCACTTCGGCAGGATCCGCGTTACAAACGGATGATTCAGTCAAACTCCCCCAAGGTGCAAATGAACTAAGTCGGGAAAATTAAGGAGGGATTTCTCGTGAAAAAGCAAACGCCACTGATGGTTCTCAGCTGCCTGCTGATGGCTACCGCCGGGTGCCATCATAAGCCTGTGAAGGCCATCGTACTCATACCCAGTATTGAGAGTGAAACGCCCTCTGTGTACGCGGAAGAGGGTGGCATCCTGGAGTTCAGAATGGACAAGGGAACCCCGGAAAACTCGACCTTTGAAGTTCAGTTCTCACAGCAGGTTTGCAAACCAACCGATACCCTCCAAGGGACGAATACACAACCAGTGACATGCCATGTCGTTGCCAAGAGCGGCGATTATGACGTCACGATTGCAGAGTACATTGGTCCAACGAAGACATCTCCTGGCCACAAGGTTCCTCCGAAGGAGATAAAGGCCTATGTAAGGCCCTGTAAGGGTTGCCAGTAATGAAGGCCCGGCGAGACGAGTGAGCTGAGGAAGATATGCGCCGATGGGCTATCGTCAACCCCGAGTTGATGCACTGCATTCCGGAGGCGCTTCCCCAGTTTGACGCATTCAGATGGGCCGTCGGCTGCTCCAAAACGGAGCAGAAATCACGTGAGGGTTAAGCGTCCTTTACCCTCACGCTTGCTCAGTGCGAGAACATGGCCTGAACGTATTCAAGGGGTCGAGCCCGAGCTGGCTAATAAGTGCCATACGTCTGCTTACAGGTAGTTATATTTATGTTCCAAAATGCACACCTTATGGAAATGGAACGGCCGGATCGATGAGAACCGGCCCTTGATTTTCTGGGGGCGGCAGACGATCTGCAAAGACACTCTTGAGCTTGTAGAGAGCCAGCAACGCCAGACCCCGGAACTCGGCCCTCGCGAAACATTTTTGGTTTGTGCAACCTATTGAACGATAATGATTTATACGGGCAAGTATATTCTTACCTTTACCGGCAAATTCCGAACCAGAAATTCATAAATTCATCGCCCCGCCAGCCGCGACGCAACCTGCGCAGGGAACCCCCGCCCGGCCCCTAGTCCAGCCTCATGCCCCGCTACTCCCCGGTAGCAGAACAGCAGTCCCAGCAGCACCAGCGCACCCGACATCGCCAACCGAAGCTGACGTCCCGGCACCCTCGGCGCCACCCAGGACCCGGCCGCCGCACCCAGCACGCCGCCTGCGGCCAGACGTAGCAACAGCACGCCGTTAAACAGGCCGCTCACCATATGAATCGCGCTCCCGGTCAAGGTCATACAAAACGCAAAAGTTAAATCCGTCCCAACGATCTTCGCCGCCTCCAGCCCAGAGAGCCCCATTAGCACCAGCGTCCCCATCGCCCCCGCGCCCGACGAGGCAAATCCCACCTCCGCGGCAATCGGAAACATCAGCGCCGCAATCCATCCACGCCGCGTCCGCCGGGGTCTCGTCAGCGGCCCCGGCCGGAACCACCGGAACACATGCCAAAATCCTGAAAAGAAAATAATTAGCCCAAGAACCAGATAGAATAGCGCGTGCCCGCTCACCGCCGCATACCGGTCAAACAGCAGCGACCCGGCCACCACCCCCGGCAGCCCGCCGGCCAGCATCACCCCCAGCACCCGCCAGTCCACCTGCCTCCGCACCACCTGCACTGGAACCACCACCGCCTTCACCACCGTCGAGTAGGCCAGCGCCGTCCCCACGCTCACCGCCACCGGGACATGCAGCGCCAGGATCAGCAGGGGAGCCGTGATTGTCCCCGCCCCAACCCCTGTAATAGCAATAACAAACGCGATGCCGAACCCCAGCGCAACATCCATCGCTCCCTTACCGGCCCTCCTGCCCGGAAACCGCCTTAAAATCTTGATTCGAAACGGGTTGGATGTGGATTCCGCACTCCACCTTGGCCCCGCCCCAGCGCCCCGACCGCGGATCATCCCCGATCGGCAGGCTCGTGCACGGCTCGCACCCGATGCTCGAGTACCCCAGCTCATATAGCGGCAGCAGCGGAATCCTGTGCCGTTCCGCATACTGCCACACGTCCCGCGTATGCCAATCCGCCAGAGGACTCAGCTTTTTCAACGGCTTGCCCGTCGGCAGCGTGAACGTCTCCACCGCCTGCAGCCCGGCCCGCGTCTTCGCCTGCTGCCTCCGCAGCCCCGTGAACCACACCTCATAAGGCTGGAGCGCCTTGAACAGCGGCCCCACCTTCCGCAGCCCGCAGCACCGGTCCGGAGCCGTCTGGTACAGGATCCCGAACTCCCCCTCCTGCTCCTTGACCGTCTTCTCCGGCAAAATGTTCTTTAGATTCAACCGCCAGGCCGCAGCCATCCGGTCTCGGTACTCATAAGTCGCCGCAAAGTGATACCCCGTCTCCAGGAACAGCACCGGAACCTCCGGCTCAAGCTCCCGCACCAGGTCCAGCACCACCATGTCCTCGGCCTGAAAGCTGCACGTCACGCATGCCCCAGCCCCAAATTCCTCACGCACCAGCGCCTTGGCCGCCGCCACCCTCTCGTCCAGCGTCATCGGCTCACTCATCCCCGCTCCTTCCCGCTCCCAACCCCCAGCGCCGCCAGCAGCCCATCCACACTCGCATCCGCCACCGGCTCAAGAAGAAAGTCCCTGTTTACCACCTGCGCCGGACCATCCGTCTCGACCAAAACCACAACCTTCGCCTCAAGCAGAGCCCGCCACAGCGCCTGGTCCTTCACCCGCGTCCGCACCACTGGATAATTGAATTCCAGCAGCCGCTTCTCCAGTTCCTCCACGGCCTCGCGCCCAGCCAGCACAATCCGCGGAGCCTCTTCCTCCGCCACTGCCGTTGCCAGCACCTCGCGAATCATCCCCGCGCCAACCGTGGCGTTGCTCGCCGGATCAATCAGGATGAAGCTGCCTGTCGTGCGGCTCTCGCCGTACAGATCCGCCAGAATCGGACGGTCCGTCTCCACCTCGATCTCGCCAATGCCGTTCAGCTCGAACGCCGTCGCCGCCTGCGTCTCCAGCGTCTCAATGTTCACCTTGTGTCGAATCGCACGCACCCGCGCCGGAACCACATGGCTCGCATGTTTCAGCAGATACCGCTTGTGCAGAGCCAGCGGCTGTTCGTGCAGCCACACCACGGACGCCGCAAAGTGGTTCGTCACGGCCGGCTGCCCATCCACCGCCGCGATCAGATCGCCGCGGCTGATGTCCAGCTCATCTTCCAGCGTCAGCGTCACAGAGAGCGGCGCCGCCGCCGACTCCAGATCACCGTCAAACGTCACTATCCGTTCCACGCGGCTCGTCCTGCCGGAAGGCAGCGCCACAATCAGGTCGCCCGGCTGAATCGTCCCCGCTGCTATCTGCCCCGCAAACCCGCGGAAACTCTGGTCCGGTCGAATCACGCGCTGCACCGGCATGCGGAACGACGCATCCGCTCTCCGACCCGTGATCTCTACGTTCTCCAGATACTCCAGCAGTGAAGGCCCTTCGTACCACGACATCCGTTCGCTTCCGCGCACCACGTTGTCGCCCTCAAGCGCGCTGATCGGAATCGCCTCAAAGCTTGCAATTCCCACGCGCTCCGCCAGTACGGCAAAATCGCGGCTCAGCCGGTCGAATACCTCCTCGCTGTGGTTCACCAGGTCCATCTTGTTGATGGCCGCAACCACTCGCGGAATCCCCAGCAGTGCCGCAATGTACGCATGCCGCCGCGACTGCGTCAGAATGCCCTTACGCGCATCCACCAGAATGATCGCCAGGTCCGCCGTCGACGCGCCCGTCGCCATGTTGCGCGTGTACTGCTCGTGCCCCGGAGTGTCCGCAATGATGAACTTCCGTCGCGCCGTTGAGAAAAAGCGGTACGCTACATCAATCGTGATGCCCTGCTCCCGCTCCGCCCGTAGCCCGTCCGTGAGCAGCGCAAAGTCGATCACCTGCGCAGCCGACCCTCCGCTCGTGCGCGTCACTGCCCGCACATGGTCTTCATAGACGTTGCGCGAGTCATACAGCAGCCGCCCGATCAGCGTCGACTTCCCATCATCCACGCTCCCAGCCGTCGAGAACCGCAGCAGGTCCTTCTGCTGCTCCTCGATCAGAAACTCCTCAATCTCGAACGTTGCGCGTTCGTCCAGTGTCTGAATCAGCGCCATTAGAAGTATCCCTCGCGTTTCTTGATCTCCATCGAGCCTTCCTGATCGTGGTCAATCACGCGGTTCGCCCGCTCTGATGATCGGAACGAAACCAGCTCGGCAATAATCTTCGGCAGCGTGTCCGCATCCGATCGGATCGCTCCCGTGCACGGGCTGCAACCCAGCGAGCGCAGCCGGCACTTCACCATCTGCTCCTCGCCCGGAAGTCCCTGTACAAAACTCTGCTCCAGCGGAATCAGGCTGTCGCCGCGCACCAGCATTCGCCGCTTCTTTGCGAAGTACAGCGGCACAATCGGAATCTCTTCCAGGTGGATGTAGTGCCAGATGTCCAGCTCCGTCCAGTTCGACAGCGGAAACACCCGTATGCTCTCACCCGGCCCGATGCGCGAGTTGTACAGGTTCCAAAGCTCCGGCCTCTGAGCCTTCGGGTTCCACTGCCCCGCCTTGTCGCGGAAGGAATAGATCCGCTCCTTCGCGCGCGACTTCTCCTCATCGCGCCGTGCTCCGCCAAACGCTGCATCAAATCCGTAGTGCCGCAGCGCATCCAGCAGTGCCGTCGTCTTCAGCAGGCCGCAGCACCGCTGCGTTCCCAGCTTCACCGGATTCGCCCCGTCCGCCAGCGCCCCTTCATTCCGCCACACCAGCAGCTCCAGCCCCAGCTCGCGCGTGTAGTTGTCGCGGAATTCCAGCATCTCGCGGAATTTGTAGCCCGTATCCACATGCAGCAATGGAAAGGGAATCGGCCCCGGATAAAACGCCTTCTGCGCCAGGCGCAGCATCACAGATGAGTCCTTGCCGATCGAGTACAGCATCACCGGCTTTTCAAACTCTGACGCGACTTCGCGAAAGATGTGGATGCTCTCGGCCTCAAGCTGTCTCAGGTGGCTCAGGCGTGGAGCCGAATTGTCATACACCGGGATTTCAGGAAGCGTAGCGGATGCCATTTCGTATCGCCTTCTATGCCGCCTGTGCGGCTGCTCAAAATTTCCTGGGTGAAAATAAGAAAACCCACTTGCCGAAGATCACGGCAGTGGGCTTGAAAGATGCGAAGACCTTACAACTACAACTTCAGGTCTTATCCAATACAAAGCTCACGGCCGCTCCAACATGCACAACACGCGCAACAACAAGCGCGCTGCATGGAACAAGCCGTGGTCTGCATCAAGGATTGCATGTCTACTTAGCTTCGCCCACACTGGGCGACTTGTCAATCAGATGTTGCAACCGGAGCCGTGGTCGCAAAGCTTCTTGAATCGCCTAATTAATATCTGTTGGGCGCTCCAACACTGCCAGCGGAGCATCCAGGCTTGTCGTCATCGTCGGCACCGCACCCAGCAGCGCGCGGGTATACGGATGCTCCGGCTTTAGAAAGATCTCCGCACACGAGCCTCTTTCTACCAGCACACCCTGCCGCATCACCGCAACGCTGTCCGCCACCTGCGAAACAACCGCAAGATCGTGCGAAATGAACAGCATGGTCAGCCCATAGCGCTCCCGCAGATCAGCCAGCAACTCAAGAATCTGCTTCTGTACCGTAACATCCAGCGCCGTTGTCGGCTCATCGGCAATCAGCAGCCTCGGGTGATTCACAATCGCCATGGCAATCAGAATCCTCTGCCGCTGCCCGCCCGAGAATTGGTGCGGATAATCGCGGTACCGCTGCGCCATATCCGGCAGCGCCACGGCTTCCATCGCTTCCAGCACTGCCTCGCGCACCTGCCGCCGCGAATACTCCGGATGATGCGCCCGCGCCGCCTCCGCCACCTGCTCGCCTACCGGCATCACCGGATTCAGCGCCGTCATCGGCTCCTGAAACACCATTGCCATGTCGCTGCCCCGCATCTTGCGCATGGATTCGGCATCGAGCTGAAGCAGCTCTCTGCCCTCAAACCGAATCGATCCCTCAATTCGCGCCGTCGCATCCAGCAGCCGCATCACCGCCAGTGCGGTCACAGACTTGCCCGACCCTGATTCGCCGACCAGGCCCAATGACTGCCCCAACTCGATCGCAAGGGAAAGCCCGCGCACCGCGGCACGCTCGCCAAATCTGATCGAGAGGTCTCTGATCTCAAGAAGAGGAGCCACGCACCCATGCTATCGGAAGATCAGCACAAGTGCGTGCGAAGCATAGAACAGGCGCTGCATGGCCTTTAGCATCCGCCTCGCGTAATCCCGGGACAACGCTCACGCATTGCCGTCAAAACCGTGGAAGCTGTGTCGAATCCCATCCGCCGCCAAGCGCCTTGATCAGCAGCACGCTGGCGTCCAGGCGGCGCTGCATAATATCGATATCGTTGCGCTCGTTGTTCAGGACTGCGGTCTGCCATGTAACCACCTGCAGGTACGTATCAACCCCGCCCTCATAGCGTGTCTCGAACAGGCTCAGCGACTGCTCAGCGGACGCAGTTGCTGCGTGCTGCTGCTGTGCCTCCGTAGAAAGGACGCGCAACGCGGCGAGATTGTCCTCTACCTGCTGAAAGGCAGTAAGCACCGTCTGCCGATAGTTTGCGACGGTTGCGTCGTACTCTGCCTCGGTCATCTCCTTTGTCGAGCGGCGCCGGCCGGCATCGAAGAGGGTTTCAGAAAACGTGGGCCCAACCGCCCAGAAACGGCTTGGCCAGTTGAACCAGTTCAAAGCGGAAGTTCCCTGAAAGCCCGCGCTCGCGCTCAGCGAAAGCGTTGGATAATAAGCCGCCTCGGCAATTCCGATTTCTTCGTTCGCGGAGGCCATCCTGCGTTCATCTCCGGCAATGTCAGGGCGCCGCTCTAGCAACGTTGCAGGAAGCATGCCGGGGATACGGGGAAGGGCTGGTGAATTAAGGTCAAGCGGGTCCGGAGGCAGGGTTAACTCCGCTGGAGGCTTGCCGATAAGCACCGCAATTGCGTGCTCGTATTGCGCCCGCTGCACTCCAAGATCCGTGCGCTCCACCAGCGCCTGATCGAGCTGCGTCTGGGCCTGCGCCACATCCGACTTGGGCGCAGCTCCGCCCTCATACAGGTCCTCGGTCAGCTGTAGCGCCTGTTTGTAAGCCTTCACCGTATCATCCAGTAGCTTGATCTGTGCGTCCGTAGTACGCAGCCCAAAATAGTCCAGAGCCAGCTCCGCATGCAGGCTCAGCCGCGCATTCTCAAGATCAGCATCGCTCGCCTGCGCCTGCTCGCGCGCTGCGGTTACGCCGCGCCGAATCCGTCCCCACAGGTCGATCTCATAATTCAGGTCGACCGGAAGAATAAAATCGCCCGATCCATTATTTGCATTACCCGCAGGGAAGTACGGTTGGTTTGCCGAGTCGCGAACTGTGCCGATACTGGGCCCGACTCCAATTGTCGGCGCTTCATAGGAGCGTGAGTAACCAATCGCAGCGCGCGCAGCACGAAAGTTCGCCTCCGCAGCCTTAAGCGTCTGGTTGGCCGTATCGACCTGTGGTTCAAGAGCATTCAACTGCGGATCGTCGAACATCGTCCACCAGTCGCCCTTCAGCTTGGCGTCCTGAGGATCGCCCGGAGCCCATCCATCGCTCGCTCCCGACGATGCCGGAGGCGCCTCTTTGAAAGCCGGAGCTACAATGGCCGCCGGTCTCTTGTAGTTGGGCCCGACCATGCATCCGGCCAGCAGCAACACTGGCAGAGTGGCCGCAAGGAACAGGGCCCTCTTCATTCTCCATCTCCCTTAACAACCTGAACGCGCTCTCCCTGGGCGAGCGAGTCGGGGGGATTAAGAATGACCTGGTCCTGTGGCGTAAGTCCGGCAGTCACTTCCACCTTCGCGCCGTAATCGTGGCCAATCACGATTGGAACCAGCTGCACGCGGCCGTCTTTCACAACTCCCACCTGCAATCCCTCAGCGCGAAACAGAAGCGTATTCGAAGGCAGCGTCAGCGATGCGCTCGAAGGCGGAATATTCAGATGGACGAATGCATATTGCCCCGGCAGCAGCTTATGGTTTTCGTTGTTCACATCGACTTCTACATTCAGCGTTCGGGTGGAAAGATCGATCGAGTCGGAGTTGCGCACAATGGTGCCGTAGAATTTTTCATTCGGATCGGCGTCCGACGTGATCTCCACGCGGTCTCCATTGTGAATGTCATTGACATAGACCTCCGGGACCGGAACGAAAAGACGCAGCTTGTCGGTTGCCGCCATGTGGAAGAGTTGCGCCTGCGGCGAATTGCTGTCTCCGGCCTGTATCAGAGAGCCGATATCAACGTTGCGCGCAGTTATCACGCCGCTAAACGGTGCGTAAACCTTCTCATAGCTTTGTAGCTGCTTCAGTCGGCCCAGGTTGGCCTGCGCCGCAGCCACTGACGACCTGCTGGCGCTCAGGTCGCTCATTGCCTGGTCGGCCGCCTGACGCGACACAGCATCTTTCGCAAGCAGCTTCTCCCAGCGCTCCGCCGTGATCTGCGCAATATTAAAGTTGGCCCGCGCTGTGGCAAGGTCAGAGCGCGCCTGGTCCACCTGCTGATCGAGCTCCGGCGCCTGGATTTCGGCCAGCACCTCACCCTTATGAACATGCGCGCCGATGTCCGCATACCAGTGCAGCAGATAGCCGCTCGTGCGAGCGTAAATTGGAGTATCGATGTACGCCTGAGTGTCGGCCGGCAGAGTGATATCGAGCGGCTGCGTCCTCTGGCTGGGATTAGTAACAGCTATGCTCAGAATGGAATTCTGCTTCGCCGCGGAGGAAAGCTCTTCTTCCGCATGAACGCGCGAGCGAATGCCGGTAAGAATGCAGGCAATCAGCACCAGCGCCACAACCAGCCCGCCAATCCAGGGGCCGGGGCCAATCTTCCGGGTCGTGTCCGGTAAGGCAGGCGCTTTCGCCTGAACACCGTGCACGGACGGGCGGTCCTCCACCGGCATCTCGCTCTCCCGCGCATCCTTCAACGCTTCGTCTTGTGTACCGTTGTGTTGCATTGCAGTCACCCCATTCAGAGCACTCAGTCTTGTTCGCCTTCCCTGTTCGCCTTTCCTGATCGCGCGCAGCGCCTCATGCCTGTTGCAACTCGCTATCGGGCGATGAACGTTCAGGATCGGATTGCCCTTTCCTCATTCCATGAAGCAGGCCGAAGACCGCGGGCACAAAAACCAGCGTGGCCACCGTCGCACAAAGCAGTCCGCCGATCACTGCGCGGCCCAGCGGCGCATTCTGCTGGCCTCCGTCTCCAAGCCCAAGCGCCATCGGCACCATGCCGATAATCATCGCCAGCGCGGTCATACACACCGGGCGGAAGCGCGTGGCCCCGGCCTCAATCGCGGCAAGAATCGCGTCGCCGTGTTCCGCAAGTCGCATCTTTGCAAACGAAACAACCAGGATGCTGTTGGCTGTAGCAACGCCCATGCACATAATCGCGCCCATCAGCGCGGGTACGCTCAACGTGGTGTGAGTAAGGAAAAGAAAGACCACGATTCCGGCAAGCGCCGCGGGCAATGCCGTAATGATGATGAACGGATCAAGCCACGACTGGAAGTTCACCACAATCAGCATGTAGATCAGCAGGACGGCAAATACTAGACCGCCGAGCAGCGAGGCATAGGAGCTGCGCATGGTCTGCACCTGACCGCGTATGTTGATAAACATGCCTCGCGGCAGGCTCTTCTGCTGCTGATTAACTATTGCCTCCACGTCTTTGGCCACCGAGCCCAGATCGCGCCCCTGCACGGCGCCGTAAATATCAACCACGCGGCGCAGATTGTATTCCGAGATCACCGCCGGCTCCTCACCGCGATGGATGGACGTAAGGTCGCCAAGGACCTCCGGCGTTGGACGCTGCGGCGCGCTGGATGCGTCGGACGCATCGATGGGAATATTTTGAAGATCCTGCAGTGTGTCCATGCGGTACTGGGGCGTTTGCGCAACCAGGTTGTAGGCCACTCCGTTTTGGTAATCGAGAAAGAACATCGGCGTGATCTGGAAGCTGCCGCTCAGAGTGTTCAGCATGCTCTGTGACACATCGCGGGCTGTATATCCGCCCTGCTCAGCCTTCGTCCGGTCGATGTTCACGTCGAGCGTGGGGTAATCCATCGGTTGCTGAATGCGCAGGTCAACGAGGCCCGGAACCTGCCGCAACTGCTGCAGTAGCTGCGTAGCCACTTTCGTGCTCGCGTCCAGGTCATTGCTTTGCAACTGGATGTCGATGGGCGCGGGCAATCCGAAATTCAAAATCTGCGTGGTAATGTCGGCCGGCAGAAAGTAAAACAGCGTCCCGGGAAACTCACGCGGCAGTTTTTGCCGTAGTTCGCGAACATAATCGGCGGTCGGATGGTGCTTCTCATTCAGCGTCACCATAATGTCGCCGCCCTCGGCTCCGATAATGCCGGACGTGCTGTGCATGGTGTTATAGGGGCTGTAAGGCAGGCCGAGATTGTCGAGGATGTTGTTGATCTCTCCCGGCGGAATCGTTCTCCTGATCGATGCCTCAACCAGATCGGCCAGGCGCGCAGTCTCCTCAATTCGCATGCCTGTCCTGCCCCGGATGTGCAGAATAAACTCGCCCGAGTCCGTGCTCGGAAAAAAGTTCTGCCCCAGAAACGGAACCAGCAGGAACGTGCTCAGACAAACCAGCAGAAATCCCGGGATAAAATACTTGCGCGACAGGACGGTTCGCGTAAGCAGAAATTGATAGCTATTGCGGATCCGCTCAAAAATCACTTCAAATCTGCGCTGGAAGCGCACAAACGGGTTTCCCGACGGTCCGTGCTGCTTGACCCGAAGCAGATACATCGCCAGTGTCGGCACAAGCGTGCGCGAAAGTATATAGGAGGCAATCATGGCGAACATGACCGCCTCAGCCAGCGGCACAAACAGATAGCGCGATACTCCGGTCAGAAAGAACATCGGCAGAAACACGATGCAGATGCAAAGCGTTGAAACCAGCGCCGGGACCGCGATCTGAGCAGCACCGTCAAGAATCGCCTCGCGCATCTCATAGCCGTTTTCCAGGAACCGCTCGATGTTTTCAATCGTGACCGTGGCATCATCCACAAGAATGCCGACGGCCAACGCCAGGCCGCCCAGCGTCATCGTGTTAATGGTCTCGCCAATCATGCCGAGCACAATGATCGAGGTAAGAATCGACAGCGGAATCGAAATCGCAATGATTAAGGTCGAGCGCCAGCTTCCCAAAAACAGCAGAATCATCAGGGCGGTAAGCGCCGCGGCAATCACTGTTTCGCGTATCACGCCGGAGACAGCGGCGCGCACAAACACGCTTTGGTCGCTGAGCGCCGTAATTTTCAGATTTGGCGGCACCGTCTGCTCCACCCGCGGCAGCAGATCGCGGATGCCCTTGACCACGCTCAGCGTCGATGCGTTTCCGGCCTTCAGAACGCTGATCAGCACGCCGCGGCGGCCATCCTGGCGGACAATGTTGGTCTGGAACGCTGCGCCGCTGCTCACCGTCGCCACATCGCGAAGGTAGACGATCGTTCCGTTCGCATCCTTCACCGGCAACGCGCTCAACGTCTGCAAAGTGCGGGGAGCCGCATTAGACTTGACGTCGTATTCCTCTATCCCGATCTTCGCCGTTCCCGAAGGCGCCACCACATTCTGGGCGCTCAGCGCATTCAGAATGTCCCCCGGCGAAATGCCCTTCGACTGCATCTTCGTCTGGTCCATGCTGACGGTGATCTGCGGCAGCTTGCCGCCATAGGGCAAAGGAAGCACCGCGCCCGGCACCGTTACCAGCGGAGGACGCACTGCGTTTTGACTGAGATCGGCAAGCTGCTGCTCATCCAGCCCCTTGCCTGAAACCCCCAACTGGAGAATCGGTACGCTCGACGCGCTGAAGTTGATGATCTCTGGCGGAAGCGTCCCCGGAGGAAGCTGCCTGAGCATGAATTGCGAGACGGCCGTCACCTGCGCATTGGCCGTATCCAGGCTCGCCCCGGGCTGTAAATAAATCTTGACGATCGAAACACCGTTATAGGTGGTCGATTCGATGTGCTGAATGTTGTCGACCAGTGTGGTCAGCGCCTTCTCATAAGGCAGCGTAAGCCGGCCTTCCATTTGCACCGGGTCAAGGCCCGTATACTGCCACGCAACGGCTATCACCGGGATATTGATGTTGGGGAAAATATCGACCGGCGTGCGCAGGATCATCACCGGGCTCATGACCATGATCAGCAGAGCCAGAATGATAAAGGTATAAGGTCGATCCAGCGCTAGTTTAACGATCCACAAGGTAGGAAGAGCCTCCGACCGACAGCCTTGGGAGCGGCTATCGGGCAAATCGCTTGTTCCTAATGGACTCGGTGACGGCTGGAAAAGATTCGCGCATTCTTCCGTTCAAGGTAATCGGAAAAACAGATAGGTCGGATCGTATAGAATCCAAAGCGTGGAACTCAGGCATTTGCGTTACTTCGCAGCGGTTGCAGAAAATGGCGGCTTCGCGCGGACGGCGCGCCTGCTTCATGTGTCCCAGTCGGCGATCAGTGAACAGATTCGCGATCTGGAGCACGAATTAGGGGTACAACTGTTTAGCCGGAAAAACCGGCGCATTCATCTTACCAACCAGGGCGAACGCTTTCTTGATGATGCGCGTGTGGTCCTCGCCGCTGCAGAAAAGGCGGTCGCAAATGCGCAAAAATCGCTGCGCGGCGAGATGGGCACTCTGACAATCGGCTTCTTTGTCGGCGGAACCGGCACTTTTTTCCCAAAACTGATTAAACAGTTCAGAAATCGCTTTGAAGACGTACAAGTGTCCCTGGTCGAACTCGCTCCGGCCATGCAGCACCAGGCCTTACAGGCGGGGATGATCGATGTCGGCTTCACCCGCCCCCTTCAATCTCCCTATGCCATGGTGCTGCGCTCGGAGCACTTTCAGACGGAGCGGCTCTGCGCCGTTCTGCTCAGAAGCCATCGGCTTGCAAAAAAGCGCAAAGTGCCTGTTCGTGAGCTCTCCGAGGAGCGCTTTATCCTCAATGACCGCAAATATTCTCCCGCGGTCTTCGACAAAGTGATCGCTCTATGCGCCGGCGCCGGCTTTTCTCCCCGTATCAGCACCACAGCAACGGTGTCGTCGGGCGTTCTCGCGCTCGTTGAGGCCGGCGAGGGAGTGGCAGTTTTGCCGCAAGGCGCACAGGCCCTGAGCAGCAAGGAGCTGGCCTTCGTGCCCCTTGCCGACCCCAACGCTTCCATCGACATGGTCATCGCCTGGTCTCCACAGCATGAGACTCCCGTTCTTCGTTCGTTTCTCGAACTCGCCCGAAAGAAACATAAAAAACTTCTCTAGCATCTCCGCAGCCCAGGGCAAGAACACACCGGTGTGCTGGCTTGTTAGTGGTTTTGATTCGCTGCGCGAAATTCATTCATCCACCGAACGCGGACTCGCGCCACAATCTTCGGAAAAGCTTCTTCAAAAATTTTGGTGGGCCCGGAGGGATTTGAACCCCCAACCAAGGGATTATGAGTCCCCTGCTCTAACCCTTGAGCTACAGGCCCATGTCTATCCGTAAGCACAATAATTACAGTGGCTTACATGGCCAAACTATGCAGCGTTTTCCGCTTCCCGTTTTGTGCTGGTACCGGTTGTAGTACCGGTTGCTCAGCAACTAATCCAGTTTCACACAATCGCGCTGCAACTGGCGACCTCCCCACCACTTTTACGATCATCTACTCACCACAACGACTGCTAGGGTTGAGTAGCTTTTTTGCATCCCCGGATTTTTCGTTTCTGATCGCGCAAGGTCACCGCCAAGCTGAACCTCAATGAGTGCATTGCCATGAAATCAACCGTTGAAATTCGAGATGTCTGGATCGCCGGAGGCGGCCGACTTCCAGATACAAATCCGACCGCAGTGGAGACTCGGCGATTATGTGTCGTTGAGAACCACGTCCGGCCGATTCATGACAAGACGAGCTTCTCTCGTCAGTTTGATGCCATTCTTAGAGGCTGTAGAAAATGAAGCTCAGGGGCAGGAATCAGTCGACATTTAGCCTGTGTGCTGGGTCTCGCGCCCTCAGGAGCGCCTAACTTGGTGAGCCGATTTTGTCGCCTGTTATTGAGTGCTCTCTTCTCCAATTCAACTGACCTCCGTCAGAATCCGACGAAACATTAAAGGATTAAAAAAATCATCACGCCCAACCGTTCAACCACACGGGGAAGGAATGGCATGAGATGCTCGTCTGTATGATGGGATTCGCAGCGCGGACCAGGATCGCATGAGGCGAAGAGATTTTGTAAGGCTTGGATGGGCCACCATGATCGCAACTGGGGCGGCCAGGCTGCGGCCCGCGTTAGGGGAGTCGCCAGGCCCCCAGAAGGCTCCGACGCCGCCACAGCTTCCGATGGCGCTGTTGGGACCGAAGGCCACCGCGCATGCGGCGGATTTCACCCTGCAAATTGCACCCATGCTGGTCGAACTGGCCGCGCAGGTTGTCGTCAGCACCATCGGCTACAGCAATCGGGTCCCCGGTCCCCTTCTGCGGGTGCGCGAGGGCCAGTCCGTCACCGTCGAAGTTGTGAACGAGACAGACGTTCCGGAGTACGTGCATTGGCATGGACTATTCGTTCCGCCGGAAGTGGATGGGGTGGAAGAAGAAGGCACGCCTCCCGTCCCGCCGCATGGGCGCCGCCGCTATCAATTCGTAGCCACGCCGGCGGGCTCGCGATGGTACCACTCGCACACCGCAGCAATGTTGGACCTGCATCGCGGCACGTACACGGGCCAGTTTGGGTTTCTCATGGTCGATTCCGCGAGTGACCCCGGTCGCTACGATCAGGAAGTCTTTCTGGCGCTGCATGAATGGGAATATTTCCTGTCGACGGTCGATCAGGACGAGATGCCGCCCGATCCCAGCGACCCGATGCCCGAGAAACCCCGCAAGCCGGACCTGCGGCAGAACGGACTCGAAGTCAACGCTCCCCTTTATTCGATCAACGACAAAATCCTCGGAGCGGGCGATCCCCTCCGCGTACAACCAGGTGAGCGAGTGCTCATGCGCCTGCTTAACGCAAGCGCCGCCCAGATTCACCGCCTTGCATTACCCGGCCACAAGTTTCAGATTGTCGCCCTCGACGGCAATCCCGTGCCGGCCCCTCATCCGGTCGATGTGATTGAGATCGCGCCAGGCGAGCGCGTGGATGCGATCGTAAAGATGGACAACCCGGGCATCTGGGTCTTGGGGGAGATCCGCGACGGCGCGCGGCAAGCCGGCATGGGCATCGTGGTGGAGTACGGCAATCGGCAGGGAGCCGCGCAATGGACTCCGCCTCCCAAGTCGCGCTGGGATTACACGATCTTTGGCACAGCCGCGCCGCACCCCGCGCCAGACCAAACCATCAACATGGTCTTTGAAAAAGTGCCGGGCGGCCCCGGTGGGATCAATCACTGGCTCGTTAACGGCAGAGAATATCCGCATGACGGGGAATTCGTGTTCCGGCAGGGACGCCGCTACCGGCTGGTGTTTCACAATCGCAGCGACGATTCTCACCCGCTGCACATCCACCGGCACAGGTTCGAACTCGTCGAGCTCAACGGCAAGCCGACGGCCGGCATCATGAAGGATACGGTGATCGTTCCCGCCTATGGACGCGCAACAGTCGATCTGGTCGCCGACCACCCAGGCCTCACGCTGTTTCACTGCCATATGCAGCTGCACATGGACTTTGGTTTTATGGCGCTGTTTCGCTACGCCTGAGCACCGCATCCAGTGCAAAACCGGGCGGGATGTCGATTCTGCGAACCCAACAGTTGGGAGTTAGTCCCGCGGCGCAGTTTGAACCGCGACATCAGGTTGCGGCACGAACATTCCCACTGCCGATGCCTAAGCGACCTCCCCAATCATCTTTGTCACGGCTTTTTCACACGTTCGACATGCATGCGAAATATGGAAGGGATATGAGATTGGTGTTCTGCCAACTGTCCCCGATCACAAATCGGAAATGTGAGGTCTGCATGAAGTCGACACAGGGTAGGTTGCGTGCGGCAGTGCTCATCGGAGCAGCCGCCTCGGTGCTGGTATTTACACCTGGAGCAAAGGCACAGAATCAAAACTCCAATAACCAGTGGTGGTTGAACCTTAAGGGATGGTCAAGCGGCAATTGGGTGCCGAACGACAATCCGTGGCCCTACAACAAGTTGCATAACCCGCCCGTACTGGCGGTGGTTGGCGACGTCGCCTGCCAGCCTGGCGAGGAAGAGCCGGGTGAGAAGACCGGCGAAAACTGCAGCGGGGACACCGCTCAGAATCTGCTCGAAAGCCAGGCGGTCACTGCACAACAGATTGAAAATATGAAACCTGACCGCGTCGCTCTTCTCGGCGACGAGCAATACCAGGTGGGCCAGTATTCTGACTTTGAGAACTCGTATGAATTGACCTATGGCGCATTCAAATTAATCACGCGGCCTACGCCTGGCAACCACGAGTTTTATACCGAGCACGGCGCCGTCGGCGTTGCCGGCTACGGCTACTTCTCCTACTTCAACGGGGTCCAGCATAATGCCGACGGGTCTATCATGACGGCCACGATCTCCGGCAACCCCGATACCGCCGGTACTTTCACCCAGCCCGTACCGTATTCGTATGGACAGGCGGGGCAATTCCAGCAGTCGGGCGGACTCGGAACCAACATCAACGGCGGGCCAGTGGGGGTCGGGAACGGCTGGTACTCCTACAATCTGGGTTCGTGGCATCTCATCTCGCTCAATATTGAGTGCGAGACACAGCCGGGCGGTTGTTCGACCACGGGCTCCTGGTTTGCCGCCGAACTCCAGTGGCTGAAAAAAGATCTCGCGGCGAATCATTCCGCCTGCACGCTCGCCTACTGGCACCAGCCTACCTACAGTCCTGCCAACGGCCTCTCTCTGGAGGGCACGACCGCTCAGGCCTTTTGGCAACTGCTGTATGAGTACCACGCCGACCTGGTGCTGAACGGACACGATCATCTCTATGCCCGTTACCGCCCCCTTGATCCCAACTCCAATTACGATCCAAAGAACGGCATTCGCGAATTCGTCGTGGGCACCGGTGGCGAGACACTCGATACTGTCGTCACGGCCGACACCACAGCCGCTGATCCTACCGGCAACCCCAACTTCAACGCTCAGAATCTCCAGGCGTCAAGCGGGGAATTCTGGGGCGTGATGGGGCTGACGCTCCTTCCGAACGGCTACGCATGGGATTTCGAGTCCGCATTGAAGGATCCTGCGCAAACAACGGGCCCGGCTACTTTCAGCGATAAGGGCGTCGGCACCTGCCACGGTTCTGCTGACAGGTTGTGACCCGATCGTTCTTCAGGTGGTGACGGAATCGTCATCACCATCTTTAGGATTGACCCTGCTTCAGTTTGCCTTCCCCTTCGCGAGAAATCGCGGGGGGGGGAAGCTTTTCCTGTCCGCTCTCAGTTCCAGCTGACGGTCTTTTCTGACCCGCGCATCAGCGCCAGATGTGAGCCAGAGTACAGCGATTTCCACTCCCGGAGCGAAATGTCGAATGTCGCGGTAAGCCGATTCTCATTAAGCTCTGGTTGCGCGCAGAAGCAAGAAATGGTTCTAGCAAACGGGCTTCTCGCTTATCATCCGGTGTCCCCATTTCAATGAGCGATAAAAGTGCCGAATCACTCATCGAACTCAAAAGAATTTCTTACCGGTTTGCAACTACGACGATCTCGAAGCTTCCGGGTTTCATTTTCGGCCGCGATCCAGTTGCTGCAGGCTCAAATTGTGCTGTAGGTAGAAAGATCCGGCGATTTATTTTGTCCAGACCCATAGTTCTAGCGCCATCAGCAGTCGTCACCGTCTGCACGACTTGGAATTGCCCAGCTATCTTGCCGACAATGGTCAGTGAGCCATCGCGGCAGCTTGCGAAGGCCTGGCCATCAAAATAGCGCACGGCGTCATTTCCTGAGCCAATCGGCAACGCCGCGACGACTTTGCCGGTCTTGGTACTCATCACGATCAGCATTTGCGGATTGCGGCAGCCGATGAAGAGAAGATGATGGACCGGATCGATTGCCATCCCTACAGGTTTGCCGCCAGGAGCGACCGGCCAGCGCGCAACTACCTTGCGGGTGTGGAGATCGACGACTGCGACAAGGTTTTCGTCCGGCAAATTAACGTAGACCCTGCCAGTTCCATCGGAGGCAAGGAACTCAGGCGAGCCGCCGAGATCGATAGGCGGGTCGATCCTTCCGTTCCTTGGGTTGATATCAGGATTGAGGGTCATTAATGCATGACCGTCTCCTGACACTGCCAGGATGCGGTTCGCCGCGGCGTCATAGATGATGCCGTCAGAGTCGGGCATGGTGGGTATGCGTCCGAGCACCTTATAGGTTCTGGTATCGAAGACGACAACGGCGCCGCTACCTCCGCCGTCCGTGATAAATCCACGGTTCAGTTCCGGAACCAGGGCCACACCATGCGAGTGAATCTGCCCGGGGATATCGGCGAGCAATTTGCCTGTGTTGGTGTCGATCGCCATTGTGTGCGTCACGCGGGTGACGAAAAGCCGGTGACGTGGCGCATCCACGGTGACATAGTCCCATTTGCCTTCTCCGCCTATATGGAAGGTCTTTTGGACAGCCCACCGGGTCTGCGCCAGGAGCGGCAATGCTCCAACCAATAGCAGACTTAGAAGCTTCAACGATCTTTGAAATACGCGCATCTTGTTCTCCCGGTGAAATTGCGGCAAATTGCTACGAATCCTTTTCAGCGTAGCGGCACAAGAAAAGCAGGATCGATTGCGGCGTTCACATTGTGCGTGAATTCTGCCCAGGTGCAGAGATGGCCTTCAGCGGCCGAGCATCCGCTCACCGCCAGCGGAATGCGAAGAGGCGGATGCTCCAGGGTAAGAACGACAGTATTCCGCATCTGATCGAGGGTCTGTGCAGTGTAAAAGATGCGAACGAAGTATTGTCCGGAAGTACGTTCGCGCCACAGTTCAAATATCAGCGCGCTGCCGGGAGGGGTATCGTCGCGCCGACCATCCGCAGCCCAGTTCAAGTGCAACAGCGCGGCAACGCTGGCCAGATTCGTATCATGCCCAATCAGGAAGAGAGCGCGAGCTCCGGGGGGATTGGGAGCGCCGGAAACCCGCATGCCAGTCACAGCCTGCTGCATCGCCGCGTGGATGCTGTTCAGCAAATTCGATGCGTCCCGGCGCGCCGCTATCGGATTGCGGTGCGTATAGTCGAAGGCCGCGGTGTGCAGCGCAATGAGAGAGCGAAGCGTGCTCTCATTGATGCAGCCCCAGCCGACATCGCGCAGTGGCATGCCCTGCACATATTCCAACAAGAAGTTTTCGCTCAAGCTGGCCGCTACCTCCAGAGGGCCATTCAGCTCGCCTGGACGAGCCGATTTGCCTGCACGCGGACGAGCGGGGACTTCAAGAAGTGAGACACGACTCTGCTTTCGCGAAGCGGGTGCACCACATGTAGCCAGAATATGATCCATATCCGCAATTTGCGGACGATACCGCTCGAAAAGCGCCTGTGCAGCAAAATTTGAGGGCGCCGGGTCTGCGACTGAAGCAGAAACAGCCGTCTTAGACATGGCGTGCCGCGGATGAAAGAGCGGATCAGGCGCACCTTCCGGCAAGCCGTGCACGATTGGATCGCACCCGGGAAACATGCCTTCGGCCAACGCCCGGCCCGATTCACGGGTGCGCTGATCCGAGTCGGCATAGAAATAAGTCTGGTCAGCATTTGCACAGCCTGACCCGCTGAGAAGGCCTTCCTGTGCCAGCAGGGAGCGGTCATAGCTGCCGAGTATCTTCATCAACTCGAACCCGTGCGTGGTGAGATAGCCAGGGGGCACATCCCACTGCGGCCATGCTGCGCGGGAGTAAATTCCGTAACGGCTCGCATCGGAGGTAGGTGAGCGTACGCCATGCCGGCTGAGAATGACGACGAACTTCAATTGCGCAGCTTTGCCTTCCAAAGCGGGACTGTCTGTCTGACAGAAAGACTTTGGGCATGTGCAAAGGAGGCACCAGATTCCCAGCAGCAAAGTTCCGATAGAGCGGGCGTTCAGCATGAAAAAAGTCCGGAGTCGCAGTCCAATATAAAAATAAGGGGCACCTACCATACATCATGCTATGCGCCCCTTTTGAGAGAGGTAAAAGAAAGTTTGCCTGATCCTCATTGCTCAGCGCCCGAGGTCCAGCGCAGACTGGCGCTGTAAGTCGGTTTGTAGTACTCGCGCTGCGTCATGTACCGAGGGCTTCCGTTGTAGAAGCCGAAGACCTCGTTGTTGAGGTTCAGGCCATTGACGATCAGGTGTAGACCGCGCCAGACACGCGCGCCCACCTGCGCGTCCACCTGCAAATGAGGATAGAAGTAGTTGTCGCCCAGAGGACCGTTCGGAGGGCCGGGACTATTATTGCTGGGGTCGGCCTGGTTGTTGAACCACTGGTAAGCATTGTCGTTGGCACCGTTATAGCTGATTCCCATGTGAGCTTCGTAGCGCCCCAATGCATACGAAGGCTCAATATTGAAGGCGTGACGGGCCGTGCCGATGAGCGGGGGCGAGTCCGTACGGCCCAGAATGCCGTTGGTATGCGACCCTGTGTATGCGTAGTTTGCCATCATTCCCAGACCGCGCAGCGCGCCAGGCAAATTGCTCAAGCGCTGCTGCCAGGAAAACTCCAGCCCGTACACACTGGCGTTGTTAGCGTTGATGTTTTGTTGCGCCAGGTCTGGCGAGCCGTCCGGGTTAACGGTGGTGTAGGGGACATAGACCGAAACAATCGGGTCACTAAGTTGCTTGTAAAAGTAGCCGGCCTGGATCACGCCGAAGGGGCGCAGTTCCTGTTCGAGAAGGAGATCATAGTTGTTGGCATGAGTGGGCTCCTCGCTCGGGTTGCCAATCGCGTAACGAGGAACGCTGCCCGCGCCGTTGTCCAGCAGGTAGGGAACCAGGTCATATGGATTGGGACGCGAGATGCCGCGTGAATAAACGGCGCGGATCGCCGTGAGCGAACCCACTTGCCAGCGCGCCTGCACGCTTGGCAACGGGTCAACGTAAGATTCATTTGTCTTGACGGGCGTGGTTCCAATCCAATTCCCATCGTCGTCCAGACCATCTCCGTTCGGACCGGCTGCGGGATTAACGTTGTAGCCCAGTGCATGCACCTGCGTGGCTTCAAAGCGGAGCCCTGTCTGTAGACGGAATTTGGGCCATTGGATGGTGTTCATCACATAGCCTGCCGAAACCCGCTCAACGAGGTCAAAGTTATTGGAGTCCGATCCAACGTGAGTCAGGATCTGATCCAGGGGAAACGCGCCGGGGTTCGCGGCGACATACTTCTGCATGCGGTAGTAATCCGTAAAGGGACCATTGTGATAACTGCCGTCGTAGTAATGCGGGTCCATAAATCCAGTCTGAAACAGGGATGCCAGCACGGTAGGATTACCGTTGCTGTCCATCGGCGTGTCATACGTCGGTGTGTACGCATATTGGAAACCGTGGCTGTTACGAAATTCGCCGCCAAACTCCAAGGTAGAGGAAACAGAGCCGAGGTGATAGTTCATCCCCATTCCAGCCCACTCTTGTAGATTCAGCTCGACAGCCTGTCCGGTAGTGGTGATGAATTGCGTCATGCCATAGTTGTTGAGATTGTAGACAGGTGACGAAGCGACCATGCAGTTGGAGGACCACTGTGGGCGGTAGACATCGTACTGGGCACTGGGATCGTACGTGCACGTTGGTAAGTTGGGGCTGTTCAGCGCAGCCGAGGTCAAGCCGAAGTCAGCCTCCGGGTTGCCGCCAGCATTCAGTTCGCGCGAGCGAGAGACGGCCGATCCCCAGTGTACCCATGTGTTTTTGAAAACGTGATTGCCGTCAAGAGAGAGGGTGCCGACGGCAAGATCGGGGCGGCGCAGCGACTCGTAATACGAAGTATCATCCGGCTTGTTTGTCTTGAGTTCGTAATACCACTTGTCACCCCAGTCCTTGAAATCGGAAAGCATGAAATGCAGAGCGACCGTGGAGTTCTCGCTGACCTTGTAATCCAAAGTGCTGGTTCCACCCCAGCGAAAGCGATCATAGCGGTAATCACGGAGCGTGATCTTGTCATAGTAAGGAACCGCGCTACCGTCAGGGTTGATATCGGGGTCAGGCTCGATATCATTGATGCCGCGACCGTTGTAGTCGTATTCCGCGCCTCCGATCAGGCCCCAGCGCTGGGTTGCCCCAAAGCGCATTCCAGCTGTCGTATCAACTTTGCCGATGTAGCGAGTATTCATGATCGGCGTGTAGCCCATCGTTGTTTCGATGCTCAGGTAGGGCTTCACCCCGGCCATCTTGGTCACCAGGTTGAGCGAGCCGCCGATGCCGTCTGCGTCCTGGTTAGCCGAAAGCGTCTTATTCAATTCAATCGATTGCACCATGTCGTCGGGAATGGTCGCCAGGTCGACTTGGCGTATGGCGACCTCCGGCGCGGGCACGGTCACGCCATCGATGGTGACGTTGGTGAGCCGGGGATCAAGCCCACGTACCTGAACATACACGCCCTCGCCTTCGTCACGCTGGAGCGTGACGCCCGGCAGCCGGCCCGCGGCGTCGGCGATATTCGCATTCGGCAGGGCAATAATCTCGCTCTGCGGCAGAACGTTCAAAATATTCGCCGAGGTGATCTCCTCATTGATCGCCTGCGTCATTGTTTGCACAGGTCCACTTCCGGAGGTGACCACCACCTGTTCGGTGGCCGAGCCCACCTGAAGCTCGAAGTTCAGGGTCACGGCTTGCCCGGCGTTCAGAAGGACGCTTTCAGTGAGAGGAGTGAAGCCGGTGGATGTGATGGTGAGCGAGTAGGTTCCTGAAGAAAGGTTTGCCACAGTGAACTGGCCCGAGCTGTTTGTTTTCGTGACAATGTTGCCGGGAGTCACCACTACTCGTGCGCCGGTGATAACCGCTTTCGAAGCATCAGTTACCGTACCGTTGATTGATCCCTTCAACGCCTGTCCATAGAACGGACTGCAAGCGCCAGTTGTGAATAGTACAAGCACCAGGATCAGCAACCGCCGATAATACCCCATACCAGCCTCCATACTTCCGTGTGGGTTTTTGTCAGGATGCAGTATGCGAACCCAACCTAAAGCCAACCTAAGCCCGCTGGAATTCCCCGGCGCTTTTCACGGGAATTTCACAACTCGTGGCATAGACTACGCGCATGCAAGTGCTTATTGCGGAGGATAAACGTAGTTTGGCCGGGCACTTGGGTCGCGCGCTTCGTGGCGAAGGTTACGATGTGACGCTGGCCTTTGACGGTGAAGAGGCCCTGCGCCTTGGGCGGACTGACAGATTCGACCTTCTGATTCTGGATATCATGCTGCCGTACGTTGACGGATTCACCGTCATTCGCAAACTGCGTGCGGACCGGGTGCAGACTCAGACGATTATTCTCTCTGCTCGCGACACCATGCACGATATCGTACATGGATTGGATGCCGGCGCGGACGATTATCTTACCAAGCCTTTCGCCCTAGACGTGCTGCTGGCTCGCATCCGGGCCGCATCGCGTCGTATCGTTGAGCGGCCGCCCATGGATCTATGCTACGGCGAGCTGACGCTTCATCCTGAAACCTGCGAAATGAGCCGTGGAAGCCGTGTCGAAGCCTTGACGCGTACGGAATATGCGCTGCTCGAGATCCTGATACGCCGGGCTGGGACCATCGTTCCTCACAACGTGCTGCTCGATAAGGGCTGGGGTCACGGGACGGATGTGAGCTATGAAAGCCTCTATGTCTTTATCCGCTCGTTGCGCAACAAGATCACGCATCCCGGAGAGCCGGAGCTGTTGCACACGGTTCGAGGTATTGGCTATTCATTGCGCGCTGAATCATGACCCGCCACTGGTCGATCTCGCTTCGTCTCACTCTATGGTTTGGGGCCATCTTCTTTCTGGGATGGCTGCTCTTTGGAATTGCCATGTGGCTGAACCTGAGGACCACGCTGGTGAGCGAGCGGCATGGAACCCTGGAACGCCGTGAATACCGGCTGGAAAAGCTTCTGACGGCGACACAGAACGTCTCTGAAGTAGTCCGGCAAAAAGATTTCGCAGAATTCGCTAAGGCTACGGGCAATGGTTTGTGTGAAGTTTTCCGCGCGGACGGAAGCCGCGCCTATCCTTCGCCTACCGCTGCTGCGAAGGAGTTTCCCTGGCCGAGTTTGCGTAATACGCAGAGACAGCAATTCGAGCAGGTTTCATGGTCGGGTGATCACTATTGGGTGCTGGGTCATCCCTTTCAGGTTGGTGCGGACAAGTTATATGTGATGGCCGCGGCTCCCGAAGCCGGCAACCAACTCGTGTTGGACCGTTTTTTGACCGGACTTCTCGCATCGGTTCCGCTGCTGCTTTTGATTTCTTCCGCAGGCGGATATTTCCTTAGCCGTAGAGCCCTGCTGCCGGTTGATCGTATTACGGCGTCGGCGCGATCCATCAGTATCACGAATCTCTCTGAACGAGTACCCGTGGTCAATACTGGCGATGAGCTGCAACGCCTGGCGGAGACCTGCAATGCGATGCTGGAGCGGCTGGAGACAGCTGTGAATCGGATCAAGCAGTTTACCGCCGACGCCTCGCATGATTTGCGCGGCCCGATCTCCTTTATGCGCACCGTTGCCGAAGTAGCGCTGCGAAACCCCGATGCCGATCCTGACAGCCGTCAGGCTTTCACAGATATTGTCGAGGAGTCGGCCAGAGCGTCCGCTCTGCTGGAGAACCTGCTGACGTTGGCGCGCGCTGACGCTGATCGTGACGGCCCGCAAATGGCGCCGTTGAATCTGGTCACTGTTGTTGAAGAGGTTTGCGAGAAGGCGCGTCCCATAGCCGTCGAACGGAAGCACACGCTCTCGGTCGCGGTTGATTCACAACAGACGGTCAATGTCCTTGGCGACTCGTCCAGTCTGCGCCGGCTTCTTTGGATTCTCCTTGATAATGCGATAAAGTACACACCGTCGCGCGGCCGCATCGATGTGGCACTTATCGCTTCCGCTCTCGGCGCCACCGTGACCGTTCGCGATAACGGCATCGGCATTCCAAGCGCGGACCTCCCGCAGATATTTGAGCGCTTCTATCGCGCAGATCCCTCGCGCGGACAGGTTGAAGGAAGCGGATTGGGGCTTTCCATCGCCAAATGGATCGCGGAAATCCATCGCGCAAGGCTCTCTGTTGTCAGCAGCGAGAATGTCGGGACAACATTCAGCGTCACATTCCCGATTTGCTCGAAGTGAGACTGTCTGAATTGCGTTGCCAAAATTACAGGCTGGATCGCGTTGCCAAAATGCAGCCCAGTGCGCTCGTCGAGTCCAGCCTCTGGCAGGGGATCACGCATTGATCCTCATAAACGCGCTTCCCGCGAGCGATGCTTTTCGATTTTCAGTTGATGATAAATCGCCAAGTCGCAAATCGAGGAAGACAGCGACTTGCCTATCGTCGGATGACCGCTCTGCTCCGAAGTCTTCAGATACAAATTGAGACTTCCAGCGCGCAGATAAACCAAGGCATTCGTCTGGATGAATCGATGATCTGCTGAGTTACTGGTTCGGCTGAGCGGCGCAGCTGCTTGGCGCGGGCAATCCGGCAAAGCGTCCTCCAATCCAATCGATGGTTGCTCTTGCACTATCGCGTGCAACAAACAGGTGTCCGGCGTTGGGTACGGGATACCACTGTACAGCGGTTCCCGCTTTGCAAAGTTCCTGCATGTAGTTCTCCGTCACCGAGGGCGGGACCAGCGTATCTCTCATGCCCTGCGCAAGAAACACCGGAATCGATGGCGGCAGCGTTTTCGGCGTATTGCGGGCAAGCAGACTGCGCCACGGCTCGAGATCGGTGAAGTTCTCTTCCTGCAGAAAGCTTTGCTGGAGATCTTTGGATGGGCCGCGCCTTTCGAACACATCGAAGAATCGTTCGATGCATTTGTTGGCCAACCGATCGACAGTCGGCATTGCCTCCGGAGTCACAACATTAGAAATTGGCGCTCCGTAGACGCGTGACCATGACCACAAGGTCATCGCGGTAATGTTCTTGCCGCCTGAGGTATCCATGTCGTCAGTAAGCAGAGTTCCGAGCTCGGTGGCAGGCGCCGCTGCTGCAACCCCGACAAGCTTCAGTTCCGGAGCATACGTGTGGGCAAGAATCCCCGTGTAGAGCGCAGCCTGGCCGCCCTGCGAATGGCCCCAAACGGCGAATGCGCGTCCTCCTCCCGCGCCGGGCATCAGGCGTGCTACTCGCACAGAATCCAGAACGGCGCGCCCTTCGCTGACGCCGACCAGATATGGATGCGGACCTGGGGTGCCGAGACCAGGGTAGTCGGTAGCCGTAACCACGTACCCAAGCCTCAGCATCTCTTGCAAGCCCTGGATCGATCGAAAGAGCACGCGTGCCAGCGAGGGGGCGCACTTCGGAACGATACCTGTAGTCGGGTGCGCCCATGCAATAATCCGGCGGCCATTCGCCGGCGCTGGTCCCGCAGGAACAATCACAACCCCCGAGACGGCGATAGGCTCTCCCTGCAGGCCCTCTGATTTGTAAAGAACACGATAGGCGGTTGCGCCATCGGGAGCGCCCTCAATCAGCTCTGACCGGATCAACGCTCCGTTTGCGTATGAAGCGAGGTCAATGCCGGTGACGGAATAGAACTGTGTTTGCGCGGAAGAAGCAGCGCAGCAAGCAACCATGAATAGCAACCAAAACAGAGTTGGTAGCCGAAGCAATCGCCCAGCCACGGTCTGGCATCGGGGAGGTCTTGCCGACGCGCCACCTGTACTATCAAACTGCGTTTTCATCAAAGAACTCCTCCAGGCGCAACTCCAACGATAACCAACGCTTCCTGTGGCGCCTTTGTCCTGGTGAGCGGTGGAACTCGTTGCGTGAGGTTCAAAGATAGGCGTGATCGCCAAAGAGCTGAATGAATGTCGCATCCAGCTAAACCGAGACTAATGTAATGAGGGAGGAGAGGAAATAGAGGTCACTACACGCGCAGGTATGTGGAACCACACATGGACTGGTGGTAGTGGGTCAGTTTGAATTGGTTTCGTGACCGGGCACGGGCTTTTGGATGAATTCCGACAGAATCAATTCGGCGGCAGAGCCAGGCGTGTGAGACTAGTCGGATAGCAGCGGGGTTTCAGTCTCTCTGGCGCGTAGCGTCAACGAGCGCCACATCGCCAACGCACTCATCGACGGAAATCCGTACCCACACGTCAGCTTTTCGGCGGCGATCATTTCCAAATTGACCTCACCGCTATAAAACCTCGCACGCTGGCCTCGCCCCTCGTAGGCACGTCTTGGTCAGAAAATGGACGAAAACAGGAAAACCCGGAGGGACCGATTTAGGCCCTCCGGAAAGCCCGGATGGCATCCGCGAGTGTGGCCGCCTTGACGCGTTGAGAGGTACGTGATGAGTCGAACCGTACCTAATCTGCAGCACGGTGATACGGCGGGCTTGCAGGTCTATATCAGACCATTGAAGTTTGTATGGTTCTCCACGTCTGACGCCTGCGTTGAGGGCAACGTCCAGTTCTTCTATGTGCGCTGAGTATCCAATGCCAACATTCGGTCGAGCTACAGAGTTGTCCGGCGCCAGGCCGGACAACTCTGCTCTCATTGTTATTGCGGGCCATACTTCCACAGGTCGTTCAGGTTACCGCTGCCCTGCGCGGTTCCGACCGAGTCGTAACCTAACCCGCCGAAGAGCCAGATATTTCCGGACGTGTCGGTCCAGGTTACCGGGCGCTCCCGGCCACCGGGAATGTTGGTGGAAGCGGCCGTCCCCTTGGTTCCGTACGTGCCATCCTGGTTGGCGACGTCCTGTCCGCCCACCCATGTCCATTCGCCCGAACTTGGGCTGTACTTCCACAGATCATTGTATTCACCGGTGTCTGCAGATGCATCGTCAACACCCAATCCGCCGAAGAGCCACAAATTCCCGGAAGTATCGACCCAGCTGGCAGAGCCCCATCGTGCTGCAGGAATGTTAGCGGCAGCCGCCGTCCCCTGAGTTCCGTAAGTACCCAGTTGGTTGCCGATGTCAGACCCGCTCTCCCATGTCCATTCGCCCGTACTTGGGCTGTATTTCCACAGGTCGTTGAGATAGGCGGTACCCTCATCTGTCCCGACTGAGTCGTAACCATTCCCGCCAAAGAGCCAGAGATTGCCGGACGAATCGACCCAGCCAGCGACAACGTTTCGCGCCCCGGGAATGTTGCTGGTTGAACCAGTTCCCTTGGTTCCGTAAGTGCCGACTTGATCGGCTAGGTCCGATCCGCCCATCCATGTCCAGTCGCCGGTGCTCGGGCTGTACTTCCACAGGTCGTTGAGATAGGCATCTCCATCAGCTGTCGCGACCGAGTCGAATCCCTTGCCGCCGAAGACCCAGAGATTGCCAGACGTGTCGGTCCAGCTGACAGCATGCTGTCGCCCTCCCGGAGTGTTGCCGCTGGCAGCCGTCCCCTTCGTTCCGTACGTCCCCGATTGGCTGGCAAGATCCGATCCAGCCACCCACGTCCAGTCGCCGGTGCTCGGGCTGTACTTCCACAGGTCGTTGAGTTCTCCCTCGTTCCCCGCTGAGTCGAACCCATACCCGCCGAAGAGCCAGAAGTTGCCGGAGTTATCGGTCCATCCGGTCGGAGCGACCCGAGACCCTGGAACATTGCTTGCAGAGGCCGTTCCCTTCGTTCCATAGACTCCTAACTGGTTACCCGTGCTCGACCCATTCACCCATGTCCATTCGCCGGTGCTTGGACTGTATTTCCATAGGTCGTTCAGGGCAGCGGTACCGGAGCCTGTCCCAACCGAGTCGTAGCCACTCCCGCCAAACAGCCAGAAATTCCCGGACGAATCGGTCCAATTGGTAGCGCGATACCGGCCTCCCGGAATGTTGCCGACAGCAGCCGTCCCCTTGGTTCCGTACGAACCCAGTTGATTGGCGACATTGCTGCCGCCCTCCCAGGTCCACGCATTCGTGGTGGAGACAGTCGAACAGGACACCTTGACACTCGTGACATTGGCGCTGGCGGTTCCGCTGCCGTCCGTCACCGCGCAGGTCTGCGTGGGATTGGATGGCTGTGTAAGAACGGTAACGTCATACGCGCCGCCATCAGCGACCTCCTGGGAGAAGGTGAAATCGCCATTTGCAGTGATCGACAGATTATCGCCGCCATTGTTCTGCAGCACCAGCCCCGTGCCCGACAAGCCGGAAACCACGCCGCCGATGGTGTAGACAAGGGTTACGTTCGTTGTGCAGGCCACCTGAACGTTCGTGACGTTGGCGCTGACTGTTCCGCTGCCGTTTGTCACCGTGCAGGTCTGTGCCGGACTGGAAGGTTGTGTAAGTACGGTGACGTCATAGTTGCTGCCGCTGGCGATCGCCGTGCTGAAGGTGAAGCTTCCGTTGGCGCTGATCGTGAGATTATCGGTGCCGTTGTCCTGCAACACCAGCCCTGTGCCCGATAGGCCGGAGACCGTTCCGCCGATGGTATAGGTGGGAGTCGTTGTGCAGGCCACCTGAACGTTCGTGACGTTGGCGCTGGCTGTTCCGCTGCCGTTTGTCACCGCGCAAGTCTGTGCCGGATTGGAAGGCTGAGTGGAAACGGTGACCTTATACGCGCCACCGCTGGTGACCGCCGTGCTGAAGGTGAAGCTTCCGTTGCCGGTGATCGTGAGGTTATCGCCGCCGTTGTTCTGTAACACCAGTCCCGTGCCCGACAGGCCGGAGACCGATCCGCCAATGGTGTAGGTCACTGGGGTTTGGTTGCTGTTGCTGGATCCACTTGAACTGGACCCACCGCATCCCGAGAGGAGGCCGAGGATGCTGATAATAAGTAATAGAGAGAAAAACTGCAGGCCTGGGACAATCCAATTACCCCTTTTGACCCCACCATGTTTCATGAAATGCCTCCCGCGAGATATATTCCGCCTTACCCTGTAATGCGAAATTCGGGAGGGAAAAGGCTCAGAAATCTTCAGCAGACCGGCCGCGAGCTATGAATAGATAGGAGATCAGCAGGGCAAATCGAGGGTAAAAGTCGATTCCAGGCCAGGTTAGATTGCATTATTGACTCCCGCCAAAAAGTGGTCTATCTTACGTGCCACAGGGAAATTGTGGTCGAGTGCGCGCCTCAGCCATCTGATTCGGCCAGTATGCTTCTTCTTCGCTGGAGAAACGGCGATGAAGAGGCGCTGCGGGCGCTCATCCCCATCGTCTACAAAGAGTTGCGCTTGGCTGCGCACCGTTGTCTAAGGGCCGAACGTGCTGACCATACGCTGCAAAGCACTGAGTTGGTCCACGAGGTCTATCTGCGCCTTGTCGGCGATCAGCCTCCGCCCATGGAAAATCGCGCTCATTTTGTCGCGATTGCGGCCAAACTGATGCGTCAGATTCTCGTGGACTACGCCCGCCGCCGTGGAGCTGCCAAGCGAGGGCCGGAATACAAAGTGGTTTTGGACGAAACATTTGATCTCCCCCAAAAGTCGAACGTCGATGTCGTGGAATTGGACCACGCGCTCACCCGCCTTTCCCGCCGTGATGCGCAGCAGGAAAAGATCGTGGAGCTGCGCTTCTTCGGCGGCCTCACGGTCGAGGAGACCTCCGTTGTCCTCGATATTTCCCCCGCAACCGTGAAACGCGATTGGAACATGGCCAAGGCATGGCTCACTCGCGAAGTGGGGAGAAACATCCGTGGAAACGACCGGTCAATGGGGGAGAGTCGGGGAGCTGTTTAACGCCGCTCTTGAGCTCGATCCTGCAGATCGTGACAAGTTCCTGAGCAGCGCCTGCGGCTCGGATATATCCCTGCGCCATGAAATCGATTCGCTCCTCTCCGCCTACGACCGTTCCAGTGAGTTGTCGCGTGCGCCGGCAACTGCAGCCGAGACTCCTGAGCCACAGCCACTCGAATCCATCGGCCCCTATCGTCTGATTCGCAGGATCGGCGAAGGCGGAATGGGCCAGGTCTGGCTGGCCGAGCAATCCGAGCCGCTGCGCCGCCAGGTCGCGCTCAAGCTCATTCGCTCCGGCATCTTTGATGACACACTCCTCGCCCGCTTTCAGGCCGAGCGCCAGTCGCTTGCCCTCATGGACCACCCCGCCATCGCCAAGGTCTTCGATGCCGGCGCCACCTCCGCTGGCCAGCCCTACTTCGTCATGGAGTACGTCGCCGGCGAACCGATCGCCCGTTATTGCGATCAGAAGAAGCTCTCGATTACCCAGCGTCTTGAGCTCTTCATCAAGGTCTGCGAGGGTGTGCAGCACGCCCATCAGAAGGCCATCATTCACCGCGACCTCAAGCCGGCCAACATCCTCGTCGTGGAAGTCGACGGCGAGCCGGTTCCCCGCATCATTGATTTCGGCCTCGCTAAGGCCGCCTCGCCCGCGGCTGCAGGCGAATCCCTGTTCTCCCATGTATGGGGCATCGCCGGAACGCCCGGATATATCAGCCCCGAGCAGGCAGCTGGCGGCGACATCGACACCCGCAGCGATGTCTATTCGCTCGGCGTCATCCTCTATGAGCTGTTGACCGGTGCTCCTCCCTTCGACACCGCAAAGTGGCGCAAGTTGCCCTTCGACCAGGTCCTGCGCACCCTCCGCGAAGAGGACCCTCCGCGCCCCAGCGCTCGACTCTCCACCGAAAAAGATCTCTTCGCTTCCGCCGCCCAGCGCGCCACCGACCCAAAACATCTCCGGACCCAGCTCCATGGCGACCTCGACAGCATCACCATGAAGGCGCTCGAGAAGGATCGTGCCCGGCGCTATGGTACTCCCGTAGAGATGGCCACCGATATCCGGCGGCATCTCGCGCATGAGCCGGTACTTGCACGTCCGGCCAGCATCCGGTACCGATTCGGAAAATATCTCAGGCGTCACCGTGTGGCTGCCGGCGTTGTGTCCACGCTCGTCATCCTGCTCGCAGGCTTCGCCGTTCTGCAAGCGGTCCAGCTTCGCCGCATCACGCGCGAACGCGATCGGGCCAATCGCATCACCGAGTTCATGACCGGCATGTTCAAAGTCTCTGACCCCAGTGAGGCCCGCGGCAATCAGGTCCGCGCTCGCGAAATCCTCGACCGGGCATCCTCGCAGGTCGAGTCCGGGCTCGCCAACGACCCCGACCTGCAAACACAAATGATGATGGTCATGGGACAGGTCTACGAAAATCTCGGGCTGTATGACCGCGCCGAGTCCCTCTACCGCCAGGCCGACGCCATTCGCGAGCAGAAATTGGGCCCTGAGAACAACGACACTCTGAAAACCCGGACCTCCATTGGCTGGGTACTGTTTCGCCGCGGCCGCTACCACGATTCCGAGGCACTGCTGCGGCAGGTGCTCGCCATCCGCATGCGCCGCGATGGCCCCGCGAACCCTGAAACCCTGGCCGTCATGAGCTACCTTGGCGTCGTTCTTGGTGCGGAGGGCCACGCCGACCGCGCCGAGGAGCTCGAACGCCAGGTCTACAACTTGCGCCTCAAGCAACTGGGGCCGGACAACGTTGAAACGCTCTCCGCCATGAATCATCTCGTTCTCGCGCTGCTCGGCCAGGGCAAGTGGAGTGAAGCGGAGACCCTCGACCGCCAACAGCTCGCGATCTTCCAGCGGCTCGAAGGCAATGACGCGCCAAATACGCTCATGGCGTCGGAGAACCTCGGCATCATCCTTTACCGGGAGGGCCGCTTCGCCGAAGCGGAATCGACCGTGCGCAAAACCCTCGCCATCAAGCAGCGCGTCCTAGGGCCCGATCACCCCGAAACCCTGCGCACCATGAACACTCTCACCGCCGTGCTAACCGACGAGGGCAAGCTTGCCGAAGCGCAAGCCATTGAGGAGCAGGTCATCGCGGCCCGCACGCGCCTGCTCGGCCCTGATCATCCGCTCACCCTTTCGGCCATGAGCAATCTCGCGGAAATCCTCACCCGCCGCGGCGACTATCCACGCGCAGAAAAGCTCCTGATGCAAACGCGTGATGTGGATGTCCGGGCCCTTGGACCCGACGATCCCAACACCGCGCTCAGCACTTACAACCTCGCATGCCTGAAGCTGCGCGAGGGCGATCGCAACGCCGCGCTCCGCCTGCTCCAGGACGCCGTCGATCACGGACTCGCAAAATGGGTCATCGCCGGCATGTCCAGCGATCCCGACCTCAAGCCGCTCCATAGCGACCCGCAGTTTCGGGCCCTGGTCGCGAGCGCAAAGCAGCGCGTCGCCACGCAACAGAGCGCCAGTCGGCAGTGAGTCCGCCGAAACCCATCGGCGGAAATACCACGCGTCAGTGTGCAGATCCCTTTTTTTCGAGCGGGTGGGTCATATCTTCCACCCGTACCCATTGGTCGAACTGCTCGGCGGTAAGGAAGCCAAGCTTCAGAGCAGCCTCGCGCAGGCTGATGCCTTCGAGATAAGCGGTGCGGGAAATTCTGGCTGCCTTCTCATAGCCAATGTGCGGATTGAGCGCCGTCACCAGCATCAGCGACTGATCCAGATGCTCGCGAATTCGCTTCGTATTCGGTTCGATTCCTTTGGCGCAGTGCTCGTTGAAGGACCGGCAGCAGTCGGCGAGCAGTTCGACCGAAGTGAGCACATTGTGCAGGATCACGGGCTTGTACACATTCAACTGAAAGTTGCCCTGCGAACCGGCGAAGGCGACAGCCTGGTCGTTGCCGAAGACCTGAACGGCGACCATCGTCATCGCCTCGCATTGCGTCGGATTCACCTTCCCCGGCATGATCGACGAGCCCGGCTCATTTTCGGGGATGTTCAACTCGCCAATCCCCGCGCGCGGTCCACTCGCATACCAGCGCACATCATTGGCGATCTTCATCAGCGCTCCGGCGAGCGTGCGCAGGGCGCCGCTTACTGCAACCATGCCGTCGTGGGCGGACAGTGCCGCGAACTTGTTCGCGGCGGAGGTAAATGGTTTTCCGGTCTCCTCAGCAATTCGCCGCGCAGTCACTTCGCCAAAACGAGGAGGCGCGTTTAGCCCCGTGCCGACCGCAGTTCCGCCAATCGCCAGCGGATAGAGAAAGACGAGCGAGCCGCGAATGCCGCTGAGCGCCTCATCGAGTTGCGCAACCCATCCCGACATCATCTGGCCGACTGTCAGCGGTGTCGCATCCTGCAGATGGGTCCGGCCGATCATGACGATGTCGCGATACTCCTGCGCCTTGGCGTGCAGCGTGTCGCGCAGCTCCACCACGGAGGGAATCAGAAGATCTTCGATCGCTTCGACCGTGGCGATGTGCATCACCGTTGGGAACGCGTCGTTCGAGGACTGGCTGTGATTCACATCGTCGTTGGGGTGAACAGGTTTCTTCGAACCGACAACGCCACCGGCCATTTGGATAGCTCGATTGGCGATTACCTCGTTCGCGTTCATGTTGGTCTGCGTGCCCGATCCGGTCTGGAAAACGACCAACGGAAATTCTGAGTCCCATTTGCCGTCGATCACCTCCTGCGCGGCCCGCACAATTGGTCCGACTTTCTCCTCAGACAACCGGCCCAGTTCCCTGTTGGCCAGCGCCGCGCATTTCTTCAGGATGCCAAGCGCGCGAATAACGGCCCGGCCCCAACGGAACCGCTCCACGCCGATGGTGAAGTTCAAGAGCGCACGTTGTGTTTGCGCACCCCAGAGATGCTCCGCAGGAACCTCTACCCCGCCCAGAGCATCTTCTTCTATGCGAAATGGACGCGCCGCTGTTTCGCTTTCCTCCATATCACCAGCTCCTCTACTGCCTGCTTGCCTGGCCATTTATGATGCGCCCTTGTAAGGTTCGCACACCAGCTCCCAACCAGCTCCCGGATGTTGGCCTTCAAACCCGCGCATCAACTTGTGTTCCCTGTCCATCTGCGCTTCGCCGATGAGCTGGCCGAGCGGACGCATTCCACCAACTGACCTTGTCAACCCCCTCCAGCCTATAATTCTCCGCAACTCACTCAAAATAGAACGCTTACAGTTGCACCCGGAATGCATTTGAACCGTTTTGAAATCGCTATACTGAATATAGAGGGATGAAAATTCGGGCCTGAGCCCGGCCCGAGGGAAATTCTCCGCAAGCGGCACAAACCTCGCCGCACACGGTCACTTTAAGGATTTTAAAATCTGTAACTTACAAAAATGCAGTCCAGAATCCTTAATTTAGGCCGATTTTCGAGGGAAAATGAGTCTTTTCACAAGCTTACGTGTAGTATCGCCGGAATCAATAACATGGCCCCGAATCTCAAAATCGAAGGTTCAATAAATTCAATAATTTACAGGACGGTTCCCGATCAAGCACTCACCGTCCCGCCAGCCGCGCAAACAGCTAAATCCTCTGCCGCTCCCTCACTACAGTAGTCCGGAGGCGGAAAGTGCCTGTGGAGAAATATGATGGGAGAGATGATGCCGGATGGAACCAGAGTATCTGCGGAAAACCGGGACCCGCTGCACATGCCGCAGTTGAGCGACGCTCATGAACCAGGCGCGCTGGAAGGAGATGCCGCGCCCAATCTTGCTCTGCCGTGGGTTGTGCGCCTGCGGTACGGCATGGTCCTTGGCGGAGCGGCAATGCTCGCAGGTGTCACGTATGTATTCGGGCCTTGCCCCGCGTTTTTCTGGGCGCTTGTGCCTCTCGCTTCTGTGCTCATCACGAACCTCTGGCTTCATCGCGTGGTGCGCGGCTCGGTTCGTGACCCCCAGGCGATGCTCGGATTCATCTTCGCCTTCGACACTGTATGCCTGACCACCGTCCTTGGGCTTACCGGCGGCCCGATGAATCCCTTCAGCCTGTTGTATCTGGTCCAGATCACCCTTGCGGCAGTCGTATTGAGAAAGGAGTGGACCTGGGGTTTAGGCGGTCTCTCCATTGTCTGTTTTGCTCTATTGTTTTTCCTGCACGCCCCGTTCACTGAAATTCATCTCTCTTCCGCCGAGCACGGATTCCTTCCGCACCTGGTCGGCATGTGGATTGCGTTCGTGATTGCGGCAGGACTGATCAGCTTTTTTACCGGCAAAGTCTCCGATGCTCTGCGCCTTCGCGAGCAGGAGGTGCTGGCTTTACAGGACCGGATCGCAAGACAGGAGAGGCTTGCGTCGCTGGTGACGCTGGCGGCTGGTGCGGCGCACGAACTGGGTACACCTCTTGGAACCATCGCTGTGGTTGCGTGCGAACTGGAGAGATATGCATCTACCCTGACCCGCGGGGAGGCACTCCGTGACGACGCAAGGCTGATCCGGTCGGAGGTCGAGCGGTGCCAGCGCATTTTGCAGCGAATGAGCGCGGAGGGCGCGGAACCGGTCGGCGAGTCTCCACGAATCGTCGAGGTCGGAGAGCTTCTCCGGCAAACGCTCGCGGAGATTGCAGAGGAGCGGCGTGATCATATTTCGCTGGATGCCGCAAATGTGAATGTGACCCTCTTCCTGCCCGTTCGCGCAACTGTGCAATCCCTGGTTGCGCTCGTGGGAAATGCGCTCGACGCAGGCGCAGACGATGTCCGGGTGGTTCTGCGTGCACAGTGCCGGGGATCTGAGATTGTGTTCTCCATTTGCGATAACGGCCCCGGGATGAATGAGGATATCCTTCGCCGGATTGCTGAGCCATTCTTCACTACCAAAGAACCGGGCAGAGGCATGGGGCTGGGTACATTCCTGGTTCGCACGTTTGCGGAACGGCTGGGCGGAGGCCTCACCTATGAATCGGCAGCCGGTCGGGGAACCACAGCTACTCTCGTACTGCCGGCGCGGATCTCGAAGCAGAGTGAGGGCATCCATGTCCACGCATGACGCAATCCATAGCGTGCTTATCGTCGATGACGACGAGGTATTCCGCAGCCGACTGTGTCGTGCCTTTGCCCAGCGCAACTGGGAAGCTCGCGCCGTCGCCGATGGAGAGCAGGCTCTGGCCGCGGTCGAAACTCACGATCCGGACCTGGCGCTCGTAGATCTACGCATGCCGGGAATGAGTGGCCTTGATTTGGTTGAGGAACTACGGGCCACAAACTCCTCGATGACCATCATTGTGCTGACCGGCTACGGCAGTATTCCGACGACGATTTCCGCCATGAAGCGCGGCGCGGACTACTATCTGAGCAAGCCTGCTGATGCCGACCAGATTCTGACGGCATACGAAAAGCTGCAGACGTCGGAGGATCCTGTGCCAAACGTACTTGCGGAAGCGCCCAGCCTGGCCAGAGTGGAATGGGAGCATCTGCAGCGCGTGATCACCGATTGTGGTGGCAATATCTCTCAGGCGGCTCGCACCCTCGGGATTCATCGCCGCTCGCTCCAGCGAAAGCTCTCCAAGTATCCGCCTGCTCGCTGAGCTTCCAGTCAGCAGCCAGTGTCCAAAGGAGGCACCCGAGTCACCGGCGTTCGGAGAGAACCGGCGTGCTGGGGACGAAGACCGAGCTGTAAAGCTGGGGTTGCTCGAACATTGCGCTGATCGACTCCGGCGTCATAGGACGAGAGAAGTAATAGCCCTGGCCCAGTCGGCACCCTAATGACCGCAGACGCTCCGCTTGCGCAGCCGTTTCGATTCCTTCCGCCACGACCTCCATGTCCAGCGAATGGGCAAGGTCGAGAATTGTCCGTACGATCACGGCACTGCTCTTCTGCTCTGTCATTCTTTGAATAAACGATCGGTCGATCTTCAAAGTGTCGAATGGATACCGGTGCAGATGGTTGAGCGAGCTGTAGCCCGTGCCGAAGTCATCCATGTGCAGGCCCACGCCCAGCTTTTGCAGGTCCTGCATGGTGGCCTGTGCCGTATCTTCGTGGCTCATCAGGCTGCTCTCGGTCACTTCAAGACGCAGGTCTGCTGCGGCTATGGCGGTTGAGGAGAGAATGCCGGCTATCTGCTTCACCAGTCCGTCCCGCCCGAATTGCTTGGCTGAAAGGTTGACGCTCACTCGCAGGTCCACCGGCAGGCGGGACGCCGACTCCGCTTCAGGCACGGTCTCTGCAAGTTGTTGCAGAAGCTGGCGCCAGACCATGATCTGCCGGCACGCTTCCATCAGCCCCCAGTCGCCAAGAGGAAGAATCAGCCCGGTCTCCTCGGCCAGCGGGATGAACTCATTGGGCATCACCAGGCCGCGTTGAGGATGATGCCACCGTATGAGCGCCTCAAAGCCGATGATGCGCCGCGTTGCCAGGTCGATCTCCGGCTGGTAATGCAGGACGAGCTGGCCGGAACGGATGGCCTGTTCAAGATCGACCTCCATTTGCATCCGCGCAATGGCGCGCTCGCGCATTCCGCTCGAATAGCAGACCAGGCGGCCGCGCTCTCCGGTCTTTGCCTCAACCAGAGCAGCGTCGGCGTCGCGCATCAGGTCTTCGGGGCATTTGATCGAAGGATCAGCATGGGCCAGCCCGATCACAATGGCCGGGGAAACGCGGTTGCAGCGCCATTGAAAGGGTCGGCTCAGTACGCTGCCGATCTCCTGCGCCACCCGGATGGCAGCCGCCTCGTTCGCCGCTGCTTCAAGACACACCAGAAATTCGGCTCCGTTGAGGCGTGCAATCACAGCGTCATCCCCGCCCGGATACTGCGGTAGTGCCCCGCTCAATCGCGTGGCAGTCTCAGTGAGCAGCGCGTCTCCGCCGGTATATCCCAGACTCTCGTTGATGATCTCGAAGCGCTCGATCCCCAGAGAGACCACTGCGAAATTCCAATCGTTCTGCTGCCGCGCACGCTCAAACCGCCGCTCCAGATGATCGATGAAGTACAGACGGTTGTGCAGGCCGGTAAGAGAGTCGATCATCTTTCTCTCCGTCTGGTCAGTGATGGCCCCGGCGATGCGGGTAATCGCACCCTGCTCGTCGTGACCAGAAATAGCATGCACCAGCACCCATCGCCATAACCCAGATTCGTCCTTTAGGCGATGCTCGTTCCGCACTTGACGCGCCTTGCCCAGGCGCAGAGCCTTCAGTTCCGCAATCAAGCGCGCCCGGTCTTCAAGGTGCACACGATCCAGCCAGTGGTCCAGGCCGGCGACGCGGCCCTGAGGCTCGCCGCCAATGATCCTCTGCCACTGCGCGGAAAAGCACGCCTCATTCGTGCCCAAATCGAGATCGAAAAGGCCATCGAGCGATGCCTGCACTGCCAGCGCAAAGCGCTGCCCGTTGTCAACCTCCCATGTTTGTGCGGCCAAAATCCGCTCCAAGACACGCTCCACCGTTTCAGCGATTCCGCACGTGAGGCAAAGACACGCCAGCCTGACGAGCTACAGCACATATCGGCGGGCAGAACAGACGGCTTTACTTACTTTTGACCGGACCTGTGCCCGCCTCAGGCCAACTGGTCTCCGTCCATAGAAAGCCAAGCTCAACGGCCTGGTCCTCAACCTGTTGCGCAAGGGACACGCCGGAGCTGTGGCCTCCCTTAACGGAGTAGTGGAGCAAAATAGGACGGTCGCTGCCCGTGGAAGCCTGCATGAGGGCCGTCATCTTGCGCGCATTCATAGGGTCGACGCGGGTGTCGCTGCTGCCCGTAAAAAACATGATCGCGGGATACCTAGTGCCCTTGTGCACGTTCTGGTAGGGCGAGTACTTGAGCAGATAGGGGAAGTCCTTGGGGTTCTGGGAACTGCCATACTCGGTCGTCCAGAGCCGGCCAAACTCGAAATACTGGTAGCGCAGCATGTCGAGCAGCGGATAGCCGCACCAGATGGCCCCGAACAGATCGGGCCTCTGAGTCATGGCCGCGCCCATGAGCAGGCCGCCATTGGAGCGTCCCCGGATGGCAAAGCGCGCGGGCGTGGTGTAGTGGTTCCGAATCAGGTACTCGGCTGCAGCGAAGAAGTCATCGAAGACATTCTGCTTGTTGCCGAACATGGCTGCCTTATGCCACGCCTCGCCGAACTCGTCGCCCCCGCGCAGGTTGGGCAGCGCAAAAAAGCCTCCCTGCTGCATCCACCAGGCATACTCGGGGTTCCAACCGGGGAGCATGGGCACATCAAAGCCGCCATAGCCGGTCATCAGAAGGCGTGCCTTGCCATTACGCGCGAGGCCTTTCTTTCCTGCAATAAACATGGGCACGCGCGTACCGTCCTTGGATGTATACCAGACCTGGTGCACCTCGTACTGTGACGAGTCAAAGGGAATCTTCGGTGTGAAGAATGTCTCGGTGCGGCCGGTCTTCGTGTCGTAGCGATAGATGGACGGCGGCGTGATGAACGACTCATAGCTATAGAAGCCCACGGTGCCGCTGGGGCGTCCGTAGACTACCGATCCTGAACCGATGCCGGGATATGCCAGCGTACCGGTCAGCTTGCCGCTGAGCGAGTAGATGGTTGTCTCGGTTTTCACGTCGTGCAGGCGGGAGACAAAGAGGCGTCCGCCTACGATGCTGTCGCTGTCGATCACGTCCTTGCCTTCGGGAATGACCGTCTTCCAGTCCGCGGGCTGCTCGCCGGGCTTCACTTCTACAATGCGCACGTGCGGCGCCTGGTAATCAGTCTGAACAAAGAAGCGATCACCGCAGTCGAGCACGGTGTTGTGCGCCTTGACTCCATATACAAGTGGCACGATGGGGCTGTCAGGCTTGCGCAGATCCTTGACCAGGATGTCGTCGCGGGTTGAGGGCACTCCATAGCTGATGTTGATGACAAGAAAGTGCTGATTGTCTGTGACGTAGTCGCTCACCAGGGCCATCTCCCCCAGCTTGGCGCCACGATACTCTCCACCGAAGATCTTCCTGTCGGCGCTCACCGGGGTTCCGAACCTGTGGTACCAGACATCGGTGCCCTGATGCGTGAAGCGCGCGAAGTAGATACCTTCGTTCTTCGGTCCGAAGCTGGCTCCGAAGTAGCGAGCGTAGGGCAGCATGTCAGGAAGTTCCCGGCGATCCTTCACGCTATAGAAGTGGAGCTCCACCTGGTCCGCTCCGCCCTGCTGCTCGGCGTAAAGGATCATGCTGCCGTCATCGGTGACGCCCCATAAATGGACGGAGGTGTTCTGGTCCGCACTGAGCTTGCTTGCGTCAATCAATCGCTGGTCTTTTCCGTCCCAGCCCTCGCGCATATAGATGGACGCCTGGTTCTCATCGGCAAGGCGCTTCTCAAAGAAGTACTTTCCGCCATAGAACACTGGCATGGAGTACTCATCCACGCGCTCCAACGCGGTCAGCCCCTTGCGAATCCGGGGCAGCATTGTGACCTGGGCCAGATACTTCTGCGTGTAGGCATTCTCTTTCTCAATCCAGGCGATAGTTTCCGGGCTCTTCGCATCTTCAAGCCAGCGATAGTCATCGACGACCTTCGTGCCGAAGTAGTCGTCCGTTACCGGTTTGACGGCGGTCACGGGCGGAGGCGGCAGGGTAATGCCGTCGCGTCCGTGGACCGTTCCCTGCTGCGCGCTGGAGCTGAAGGAAAGGCAGAGAATGGCGAGCGCGGTTACGCAGGCGGAACGCAGGAAGTATGGCTTCACAATATGCACTCCTGGAAGAAAGTCCCATTCTATTTCAGACTGTCTTCCAGAGTGCGCGAGAGGCGGGGATTACAGGTGAATCCAGCCCTTCATGATGCATGCGAGCGAGATCGAACCGACCACCACCCAAAGCAGCACACCCTGAATCATGGGCCGTGTGCCCACCTGCTTGAGCGTCTGCCGCGAGATCCCCGTACCGATAAGGAACAGTGTGACGGCCAAGCCCAGTTCGCCCAGGTGCGCAAGCGTTGGATAAACAAAGTGCAACTCGGGCAGGTAGCTCTTCATAACCGCAGCGAGAATAAAGAACAGGATGAACCAGGGCAGTTGCACCCGTCCCTTGCTCTTGCGCAGCGATGCCACACCGATCGTCACCGGAACGATCCACAGCGCGCGGGCCAGCTTAACCGTGGTTCCCACAGCAAGGGCAAGCGTTCCATACTTCGCAGCAGCTCCGACAACCGAGCTGGTATCGTGAATCGCCAGCGCCGCCCACAGTCCAAACTGCGTTTGCGATAAATGAAGCAGCCATCCGATGGGTGGAAACAAAAACAGCGCGACTGAGTTAAGTACAAAGACCGTGCCCAGGGCTACAGCCATTTGCTCCTCGTTGGCCTCCGTAACGGGAGCCACGGCCGCAATCGCGCTCCCTCCGCAGATCGCCGTGCCCACAGTAATAAGGAACGACTGCGTCTTCTCAACCGTAAGCGCGCGGCCCAGAAGGAGTCCTAGCGTAATGGCGAAGGTGATGCCGATGGCTGTGTAAAGAAATCCCGAGCGCCCGATGCGGATGACTTCGCCGAGATTCATTCCAAAGCCAAGGCAAACCACGGAAGCTTGCAGAAGGAACTTCGAGAGACGGCGTGCGTCGAGGTGGAAGGCGTGCGTGACAAGCAGCCCGTAAGCTAATCCGGCAGCCAATGCGAGCGGAGGAGAGAGAATTCCGGCGGCGGCAAGAATGATGCCGACAAAGAACAGGTTTTTCGTCATATCGCTCTTAGAATTCCTGAGAACGAAGGTCTGCGTCCAAGCGAAAATCAGGATGAGTGATAAGCCAGCCTTATCGGCCTCTGAGCGCCTGCGCCTCACGCAGTGCAAACTGCTCGAACGCAGCGGCGGCGCCTTCCAGCCCGGGGCCGGCGCGGCGGATAAAGTTGAGGTCACGCTGCACTTCCAAGCCCTCAATCCGCACGGTGGCCAGTGTTCCCAGCCGAAGCTCCTTGGCTATCGCCCGCTCAGGGACGAAGCCCGCGCCCAACCCGGCTTCAACTCCGGCGACAATGGCCTCCGTTGAGTCGAGGTCCATGGTCACATGCACATGGTTCAGCTTCAGTCCCGCACGCTTAAGCGCCAACTCCACCACGCGCCGCGACCCGGAGCCGCGCTCCCGCAGCAGGAGCGACGCCCCTGCCAGCGCATCAAGCGGGATGCTGCCGGTGCGCGCCCAGGGATGCTTCTTTGGCACGATCAGCACCAGCTTCTCTTTCAGGAACAGCTGCTTGTGCACGGCGCGGCTGGCTGCCGGACCCTCGATGATGCCCAGCATGATCTCGTCGTTGAGCAAAGCCGTGACAATCTTCGCTGTGTTTCCGCTGATGACCGATATGGCAGTGTGCGGATGTTGCTTCCGGAAGGCCCCGAGCATGCGCGGCAGGATGTACTGCGCTGGTGTGGTCGAGGCTCCCAGCCGCAGCTCGCCGCCTGTGCTGCCCTGCATGCGCTCAATCGCCTTTTGCGCCTCGGCAGCCAGGCGCGCTGCCCTGCGTGCATATCTGAGCAGTACAGCTCCGGCATCGGTCAGCTGCACGCGGCCACCGCTGCGGTCAAACAAGGCCGCGCCCAGCTCCACTTCAAGCGCATGGACCTGCTGGCTGACCGCCGGCTGGCTGAGGTGCAGCATCTCGGAGGCCTTGCGAAAGTTCAGTTGTTCGGCAACGGTTCGGAACACCTTCAGCCGGAAGTTTTCCATTGCTCTCCTTTGATCCCTTCTAGGAAAAGCCCTGCCGTGAAAACTAACGCGATGGTTAGCGGCCTGTAAAATCAACCTGAACCGTGCTGCAAGAACCGTCCTGACTTTTGATGGCCTCTTCCTCCACCACTCCGCGCTGGCGACGGGCACTTACCATGCTCCGCCCCTCGCACAGCCATACCGCCTTTACCGCGACGCTGCTGCTGATGTCCTCCGTGATGGCGTCGCGCGTGATCGGACTGGTGAAGACCAAATACATAGCTTACCTGCTGGGCCGCACCGCAGCGGCGGACGCCTTCAACGCGGCATTCCAGTTGCCCGACATGCTGTCGTACTTCCTCATCGGCGGGGCCGCGTCCATCACCTTTGTCACCATGTTGACGCGCTACCGCGACGAGGGCCGCGATGCCGAGGGCGCGCGTGCCATGTCCGTCATCCTGACCACAATGGGGCTGGTGCTGGGTTCGGCAATCGTGCTGGCCGAGTTTGCCGCGCCTATGCTGGTTCGCCTGCTGCTGCGCGGGTTTGAGAGCGACCCGGCCAAGGCAGCCTTGTGCGTCCACCTGACGCGGATTTTGTTTCCAGCGCAGCTCTTCTTCCTTGCCGGTGGAGTATTTGCCGCTGTGCTGCTGGCCCGTAAGCAGTTCGCAGTACAGGCAGTCACGCCGCTCATCTATAACTGCGGTATCATCTTCGGCGGAGTGCTGCTCTACCGGCACTTCGGCGTCTCTGCTTTGGCTGTAGGGGCCGTTGCCGGGGCTTTCTGTGGGCCGTTTCTACTGAACGCCATCTGGGCGCACCGCGCCGGGATGCATTATCGGCCCATCCTTGAATGGAATAATCCCGGGCTTCACGAGTGGGTCCGGATGTCCATTCCGCTGATGCTGGGCGTCTCGCTGGTTTCTGCCGATAACTGGATCATCAACTACTTCGCCTCGCACACCGGCGGGGCAGTTTCTTTGCTCACTTACGCCAAGCAGTTATTCAATGTTCCGGTTGCGCTGGGTCAGGCAGCCGGCGCTGCTTCGTTGCCCTTTCTCGCCTCGCTTTATATCAAGGCCGATCGAGCCCCGTTCTCCCGCGCTGTCAACTCATCGGTGTCGCGCATCCTGGCCTTCTCGATTCTGCTGACCGGGTTCCTGATCGCCATGGCCCTGCCTGCCGTGGATGTAGTGTTCCGCGGAGGCAAATTTCATCGCGCCGACTCCGGCACCATGGCTGTCTACTTTGGCGTGTTCGCCATCTCCTTGTGCCTATGGTCGGCGCAGGCCATCTACGCCCGGGCATTCTATGCAGCGGGCAACACGCTGACGCCGATGATCGCCGGAACCATCGTGACTGCGGTCTCCCTGCCGATCTACTGGTCTCTCTACAAGACGGTCGGCCCGGCCGGGTTGGCAATTGCGTCCGACATCGGCATTCTCATCCAGACACTGACGCTGGCCGTGCTCCTGCACTGGCGGCGGATGGTCTCGCTGGGCGGCCTTGAGTATGGCGAGCTACTGCGGTCAGTGGCGGCGGCGGGCGTCGTGTGTGCGGCGCTTGCCGCCATGCGCCACTTTGCGCCAACCACCAGCCGGATTCGTGAGCTGGAATTACTGCTGGCCGGGGCAGTGATCTGGGTGGGTATATCGGGAGCAGTGCTTAAGCTGACCGGATCCGCATTGCCAGACCAGCTGCTCTCGCGATTCGGGATGCGAAAGACGGCCTGATGTGAGGCTCGCGCTGATGGCCCAGCTCAAATTTTGTACCTCATACAAAAATAATGGCTTCTTGAACACATCCCCAGCTCCATCTGCCCCTGCTGGCTGCCCACCAGGAACTGGCGTTCCAGGAATTCGGCAGGATTTTTGGATCCCAGACGGATCCAATCAGGGCTTCGGGATGTTCTTTTCTGTCGTAAAGGGCGAGGCGGGCAGGCCAGCTCCGTTGACCAGGTTGACGATCGGGTAGTTGGCCCAGCCGTAGCGGACATAAGCCGGGTTGGGGACGTCGGGGCTGGACACCAGGACAGTGTCGCCGTCGATCCGAGCCATGGCCGGAACGAACGTGTGGTCCGGCCCGGCAATCTCAAATCCCTTGAGCGGACCACCATCTTTCACAAACAGACCCCCCGTCGTGTGGCTGAACCAGATTTGCATGGCGTGGTCATTGACCGCCGCCTGGCGGTAGAGCGGGCCGGAGTACTCGATTTGCTCGCCGTAGGCCAGTGCCAGGGCGGCGAGGGCCAGACGGTGGCCTACGTCCTGCTTGTCGGCAGGGTGCACGTTCGTCGGGTTGCCGATGTCGATGGTAACGGCCATGGCTGTGTTGGCCACGGAGAGGGTGCGGCGCTGCGCCTCACGAATGACAGCCCAGTCCTCCTGTGGCACAGAGGTAAAAGCCGAGATCTGCACGAATAGAAAGGGGAAGTTACCCTCCTGCCATTGCTTGCGCCAGTCGCCGATCAGGTCAGTAAAAATGCGGTGGTACATGGCGGCGCGTTCGACGTTGCTGTTGGTTTCGCCCTGGTACCAGATCACTCCTTTAATGGGGTAGTTGATTGCTGGGGCGACCATGGCGTTGTACAGCCAGGACGGCGCCCAGGAACTGATGTCCTCGGGGAGCCACATGTGCCAGGGTGCGGGCTTCCCTGCTGCCTTGGCAGCGGCGGCTTCACGTGTTTGCGCAGCGTCGATGCGCGGAAAGTCCACTTCATCGTCGGAGACGTGGGCCCAGTAGGCAAAGATGGGCATGAGAGCAGCGTCGGAACCGAGGGTATCCATGCTGATCCAGGCCTCGCCGGGCGTGCCGCCGTAACTGGAATCAATGAGGCCGACAGTGACGTGCTCGCGGCGGGCGATTTCGCGGCCGAAAAAATAGGCCGCGGCGGAGAATGTGGCCGCAGTCTTTGGAGTGCATAGCGTCCATGTGGCAGCCTGGTCCTGCTGCGGGTAGGGGGATGCCGAGGCCGGGATGTGCAGCAGGCGCAACTCGGGCTGGGTGGCGTTGCTGATCTCTTCCTGCCCATTAGTGACCACGGCCGAGCCCGGGAAGCCCATAAGCGGAAGCTGCATGTTGGATTGGCCGGAGGCGAACCAGACGTCGCCGATCATTACGTCAGTAAGGGTAATAGTGTTCGTTCCGGCAATGGTTACCGTGTACGGCCCGCCAGCTTGCTCGGGTGGAAGATAGATGCTCCAGTGGCCAATGCTATCGGCTTCAGTGGATGCGCTGGTGCTATGCAGCGTGGCGGTGACCTTTTCACCGGGGTCGGCCCACCCCCAAAGATGAATGGGGCGGTCGCGCTGTAGGACCATATGGTCGCTGAGAATGTGTGGAAGAGTGACCTCCGCGCAAATATAGACAGGAGCCAAAAGAAGAGCGAGGGCAGGCAGCAGAGCAAAAACCTTTTTTTTCATGGCGATTCAGGAAGGACTTCACGCGCGGCTACATTTTACTCCCTGCTCCGCCTGGAGCCGGTCCCGCGACAAAACACAATGGGCCTCGGGAATACCCCCGAAGCCCTTTGCGCAGTCAGATTTGCGGGCTATGCGCGCACGGCCGCGGCGGCCTTCACCGTTTCCACCGTTGCAACGGAGTTTCCGGGGCGGGCCTCCGACTTCGACTCGTTGCCGGGCTTCCTGATATCGATGCCACCCTTGAAGAAGGCGCCATCCTCTATGGAGATACGCTGCGCGGTGACGTCTCCGGTAAGCGCGCCCTCGCTGCGGATGTCCACCCGGTCGCTGGCGGTCACGTTGCCGCGCACCTTGCCGAGCACGACGATCTCGCGTGCGGTGATATTGGCGGAAACCTGCCCGTTACGGCCCACGGTGACGCGGTTGCCGGGCAAATTGATGGCGCCCTCAACCTTGCCGTCAATAAAAAGCGACTCGGACCCAGTAACCTCGCCCTTCACGACCAGGCTCTTGCCGATGGTGGCCTGGTCTCCGGCGACAGCGGGCGCACTCGCTGTGGATGTGCGCGCGGGAGGCTCAAAGCTGCTTGTCTGAGGCGCGGCGGGACGAGCGGGCTCGGGGCCCGGCGTCTGCGGGGTGCTTGCTTGCTGATTCGGTTTCCACATTTGCTGATTATTCCTCTCTGTCTTTGGCTCGACCGGATGCGGAGGCCGCTGCCGGGCAAGTAATCACGTCAATCCCTCTCATCTATGGGTCGCGAAGCTCATAGGCGGCTCCGGTGGGCCCGCAGCAAATCCGCGCAATCGGCGCTGTGCTTCGATCTTATACACGCTCGGCGCAAAAATGCACGCACTGTCCGCAAACTTTTCACGCGATGTAGCGGGATCAGTCACTTGCATTCCGTTCCGGAGCGGGTACCAGAGGTCCGGATGGCCGGGAAAAGTCAGCCGGAGGACGTTTCCAGGAAGTTTCAAGCCGGGAATTGAAGAGACTATCTTTAAAGAGGAACGGGGGATACGTGACCGATCGGGAGCTACTGCGGCATATTGAGCGCAGCGCCGGACAGCGGGCCGGGTACAAACAGCTGGTAAGAGAGTTCTCACTAGGCGGCGGACGCGAGCGCCGGTTACTGCTGGAGCACCTTGCTCGGCTGACGGCAGCCGGACACCTGGTGAAACTGGACCGGGAGCAGTGGGGGATTCCGAAGAAAGCGACGACCCGTGACACGCTGGTGGCCGGACGTCTGGATGTACATCGGGATGGGTTCGGGTTTGTGCGTTCCAACGAGCAAAAGCGCGGCGAGGAAGACATCTTCATTCCGCCGAACGAAATAGGCGGTGCGATGCAGGGCGACCAGGTCCTGGTGGAGCTTGCTCCGCCGCGTTACGGTATGCAGCGGGAGGGACGGCGCCAGGGGCGCATCGTGCGGGTGCTGACGCGCAGAAACGCGACGGTGGTAGGAGTCTTCCACTACGCGAGAGGTGGCCGCGAGCAGTTTGGCAATTACGTGACTCCATTTGATGAACGAATGACGCAGCCGGTGGCGATTCCGGAAGGCGCAGAGGTTCCCGAAGCCGGTGCACTTGCTCACAGGGTTCTGGGCAAAGAGGCAAAGGCGGCGATTCGTAACTATGACAGTAACAATTTGGAAGGGTTGGTGATTGATGTTGAGATCACCGACTGGCCCACGCCAATCAAACCCGCTCGCGGACGCGTTGTTGAAGTGCTGGGGCACGAGGATGACTTCGGCATCGACGTGGAGATGGTGATTCGCAAACACCATCTCCCGCGCATCTTTCCGGACAATGTGCTGGCTGAGGCGCGGACGGTCGCGCATCTGGACGCAACAGAGATTGCGCGGCGCAGAGACTTCAGACATTTACCGATTGTGACCATCGACGGCGAGACGGCGCGTGACTTTGACGATGCGGTGCATGTGGAGCATGACGCAGCAACAGGCAACTGGCGGTTGCAGGTTCACATCGCCGACGTGGCGCAGTACGTACGGCCGGGGACAGCACTTGATCTTGAGGCAAGACTGCGCGGCAATTCGGTGTATTTTCCCGACCGCGCTATTCCAATGCTGTCGCAGGAGCTTTCAACAGACATTTGCAGCCTGCGGCCCGAGGAAGATCGGTTGGTGCTGAGCTGTCTGATGGAGATTGACGCGAGCGGTGACGTCACCGGCTACGAGGTGGCGGAGGGCGTGATTCGCTCGGCTCGGCGGATGACGTATACGCAGGTGCATCGGATCTTGGAAGGCGACGCCCCGACGCGCACGGAATTTGCGGAACTTGTGCCGGCATTTGAGCGGATGAAGCAACTGGCGCAGGTGCTGAACCACAAGCGCGACCGAAGAGGGTCGATTGATTTCGACCTGCCGGAGCCGATCATCGAGTTCGACGAGTTCGGGGCGATGAAATCGGTCACGCGTTCAGAGCGGAACTGGGCGCACCGGCTCATTGAGGAGTTCATGCTGGCGGCAAATGAGTCGGTGGCGTCGTGGATTGAAAGCCTGGGCGTGCCGTCCCTGTACCGCATCCACGAAAAGCCCGATGCCCGGCGCGTCGTGGAGTTCGAGGAAACAGCGGCGGCGTTCGGGTATTCGCTTGGAGTCGGGAACCTGCCGGTAAAGACCTTCCGGACGCGCGGAGAGCGCAGGGAGCAGCGCGGCCGCGGCGGACAGGTGCGGCAGCATGAAGTGTCGGAAGACATTCCGGTGACGCCGCGGATGTATCAGAAGCTGACAGCAAAGATTGCCGGCAAGCCCGAGGAGCGCATCCTCTCGTACCTTATGCTGCGTTCGCTTAAGCAGGCCCGGTACAGCGAAAAGAACGAAGGCCACTTCGCGCTGGCGGCTCCGTGCTACACCCACTTTACTTCGCCCATACGGCGCTATCCGGACCTGATTGTGCACCGCATTGCGAAGGCGCTGCTGCGCGCCGGAATGAGCGGACGAGGCGAGTTGCTTGCAGGTGAGCCACATGCGAAGCGTGGCGCGGTGCACCGTGCGGCACAGGCCCCTGTTGGATTTGAAGTGGTTCCGGAAGCCGAACTGGCGCTGATCGCAACCGAGTCCAGCGAGAATGAGCGGCGCGCGGCAGAGGCGGAGCGCGAGCTGGTGGAGTGGAAAAAGCTCAAGTTCATGCAGGACCGAGTGGGCGAGGATTTCAGCGCGATGATTTTGAGCGCGACCAAGTATGGGCTGTTTGTGGAACTGGATGATCTGTTCATCGAGGGGTTGGTGCCCATCCAGAGCTTGGGTGCTCTGGACAACGACTACTACACCTATCGCGAGAACACCCGGCAGATCATCGGCGAGCGATGGGGTCGGAAGTTTGTGGTCGGGCAGCGGGTGCGCGTGCTGCTGGATCGCGTGGATGCGGTGCAGAAGCGGCTGCAGTTTTCCATTCTCGAAGAAGAGGGTGCGATCGTCGAGACAACAGCGCGCCGTAAGACGGCCAAAAACACGGGGAAAAAGAAGCAGCGTGAAGATAACGCAAGACCAAGCATGCAGCAGCAGAGCCGGAAGCCGCGCCCGTTCCCCAAAAAAGCGAAGCGCGGCAAGCGGCGGAAGTAAGCAAAGAGCTGCTACCTGGGCGGGCTCGTGGTCATGCTTTTCAGCACCTTGGCCGCAGGCTCTGCAATTGTGCGCAGGTGCAGGTCGCGTTGCGGGAAGGGAAGTTCTATGTTCGCCTTTCCGAAGGCGTCAAAGATGGCGAAGTAGAGATCGCTTTTGAGTGTGAGCGGAGTCTGCACCTGGGTAATGGTCCAGACGCGCAGCTCGAAATCGAGGGAGCTGTCTCCGAAGTCGAGGAAAATGACCTCGGGTGCAGGTTCCAACAAGACATCAGGGTGTTTGCCGGCGATGCTGAGGGTGATATCGCGTACCTCGACGGGATTGCTGCTGTAGGAGACGCCGAAGGGGACAGCGATGCGCACCTGGCGGTCGTTGGCGGTCCAGTTGATGACCTTTTGATTGATGAAGTCGGAGTTGGGCACGATGATAACGACGTTGTCGTTGGTTCGGACCCAGGTGCTGCGGCCGCGAAGCTGCACGATGTCCCCATAGGTGTCGCCCACCTGAATGCGGTCGCCGAGCTTCACAGGCTGCTCGAATAGAAGAATGAGGCCAGCGACAAAGTTGGCCACCACTGCCTGCAAACCGAGGCCGACACCCAAACCAAGCGCCCCGCCGACAACCACAAGGCTGTTGAGGTTAAGGCCGAGCGACTGGAGTCCCACGACGAGACCGAGGGCAAAAAGCAGGTAAGAGAGGACGCGCGCAACAGCGTATTGTTGGCCCGGCTCAAGCGGTGTGTAGGTAAGGACCCGCTTTTGCAGCACGAGCATGAAGGTGTGTGAAACAAGGGCCAGGAGAACAAGAAAGATTGCGGACTCGAACAGGAAGAGCAGGTTGATGGGCATTCCGCCCAGCCTGAAGAGCGGCGCATCAATAAAATGCTGGACGTGGACTGCGGCATCGCCAAGCAAAGAGGCATCCTGACTGCCCAGAAACCCGAGGGCGAGCAGCAGAAACAGCGAGATGACCATAAGTACAATTTTTTGCTTGCGGCTGAACTTCAAAAAACACCCTCCTGCACAGTGGAAATAAGCGGGTCCTTGAAGGCCAGCCAACAGCATTATGATGAGCGGTTGCGGCCTGCGGCGAAGGGACACTACAATCTGACCACTGCAACCCGAATCTATGCAAACCAATCCGGTACTTCTCGTCCACGGCGGGGCCTGGGCAATTCCCGATGACATGCTTGAGGCGCACGAGCAGGGCGTGTTTGACGCGCTGCAGGCCGGCTACTCACTGCTGGAGCGTGGCGCGTCCGCCATTGACGCGGTGGAAGCCGCGGTAGCCCGTATGGAGGATGATGGCACATTCGATGCCGGGCGCGGCAGCTTTCTGACGCGGGACGGGCGCGTGCAACTGGACGCGCTGCTGATGGACGGCGCGACGTTGCGAGCTGGAGGCGTGGCGTGTGTGGAGCGGCTGCGGAACCCGATCAAAGCAGCGCGGCTGGTAATGGACCGCAGTCCGCACGTTTATTTTGTTGGCGCGGGTGCTGAGGAGTTTGCTCAGTCGCAGGGCATGAAGCTGGTTGACAACAGCGAGCTGGTAACGGAACGCGAGCGGGAGCGGCTGGCGGCAGCTCAGGCCAAGGAGCGCGCCGGGATGCCAGACCTGACGTTTGCCGGTGACGACAAATCGCGGGAGACGGCTGTGGATGTTGATGCGCCAGGTTTTGAATCGCATGACACAGTCGGGGCTGTGGCACTGGATACCCAGGGGCGCATTGCCGCAGGAACCTCGACCGGAGGCACGCTGAACAAGGCACCGGGGCGCGTGGGAGATTCTTCGCTCATTGGGTGCGGCTGCTACGCAGACAATGCGAGCGCGGCGGTCTCACTCACAGGCTGGGGCGAGCCGATTATGAAGCTCGTGCTGGGCAAGTGGGCCACGGACCGCGTGCAGCAGGGCGTGTCTCCAGAGCAGGCGGCTCCGGAAGCAATCGCCTATCTTTACCGCCGGCTGGGCGGGCACGGCGGAATTATTCTGCTGGGACCCGACGGGCGCTACGGCATTGCGCACAACACTCCGCGCATGGCTTGGGGCGTGTGCACCGGCGACGGGCCGAGGACGGGTGTCCAGCTGAGGCAGTGACCATTTGGATTTGGAATAATCACTCTATGCTCGTACTTGCTTCTGCGTCGCCGCGCCGCCGGGAACTGCTGGCTCAGGCTGGATTCACCTTTACCGTTGAGCCGGCTTCCATTCCTGAAGATGTACGTCCGGGCGAGAGCCCCGAGGCCTACGTAACGCGCCTGGCGCGCGAGAAAGCCGAGTGCGTGTATACGCGACTCGCCGCCGGCGGCAACGATGACCTGACGGTTTTGGGCGCGGATACAACGGTTGTGGCGCCGTTGGGCGAGATTCTGGCCAAGCCGGAGAGCGAAGCTGATGCGGCACGGATGCTTCGGATGCTCGCGGGGGCTACGCACCAGGTGATGACCGGTCTCGCTATTGTGACCCCGTTGGGAATGGAGACCGCGGCAGAGGTTACGCACGTGAGCATGGTGACGCTGTCAGACGAAGAGATTGCCGCGTACGTCGCCACGGGCGAGCCGATGGATAAGGCCGGAGCCTATGGAATCCAGGGTTATGCCGGACGGTGGATTCCACGCATCCAGGGATGCTACTTCAATGTGATGGGGCTGCCGCTGGCGCTGGTGTCCGCCATGCTTGAAGGCACGGGCAGGCGGAGCGAGCTTGCGGCGCGCTCCTCAACGGGCAGCAGCTTGCTGGCAGACTGAGCGAAGCCGGCCCGCACCCTACAGCGTGCCCTCCATCGATGAATCCACGAGATCAATCCGCGATCAACGGCTCTGGCTCCAGCCTGCCCGCCGATTGAGAACGAACCGGGCGCTAACACTGATAATCAATACAAAAAAGGTGACCAAAAAGGCCGCGGCATAGGCAAGTGCGTGCGCGCTGTCAGCCGGCTCCGTAATGAAGGACCAAATCGCGTAGGTAAGGTACCCGATCGGTTCATTCGTCAGATGCCCGGTCCACATGTAGGTCGACCAGCCCGCCGTATAGATCAGCGGTGCCGTTTCGCCCACGCCAATCGCCAGCGCCAGCAGCACCCCCGTCATGATGGAAGGCAGCGCCATCGGCAGGCAGATACGCATGATTACCGTCCCCGGCGTCACACCCAGCCCATAACCCGCCTCCCGCACTGCATTGGGCACTCCGCGGATTGCCACTTCGCTCGTGCGCACGATGTACGGCACGGCGATGATCGCCAGCGCAATGGACCCGGCAGCAACGGAAAATTTCCAGCCCAACCCGTCCACCATCGTCACGTAAGCGAAGTAACCCACCACAATCGAGGGCACGCCTACCAGCACATCCGTCAGGAACCGGATCACCGGCGCAACAGGTCCGCGCGGATATTCCGACAGGTAAATCCCCGCGGCTATCCCCGGTGGAATCGCCAGCAGAGTTCCTCCAAGAGCCAGTACCGCCGTGCCTTCAATCGCCTGTAGCAGGCCGCCGCCCAATCCCAGCGTCACAGAGGAGAGAACCTGCCAGTTCAGGGCTCCCGCTCCCCGGGCAAACACCATTTCCAGAATCCATACCATGGCGGCCGCCAACACGGCGAAGGTCAGCCCGGTAACGCCCCACCCTAGCCAGTTGAAGATCCGACGCCGCCAGGCCGCCAGGGGCCGTGGCTGGCGAATGGCATTCCGAATTTCTTCCGCCGTCATACCCATGTCGTCGCTCCCGCACGGTTTCCCCAATACAGCAGCAGCCGCGCCCCGCCGTTTACGATCACTGAAATGACGCAGAGCACCAAAGCGACTTCCGCCAGGGCGCGCACCGCCATGCCCGTCGGATCCTCCATTGCGGAATCAAGCTGCGACACGATAAATGCCGCCATCGTCGTAATCGGCGAATAGATATTCGACGGCAAATAATTGAGCGCGCCTCCGCCTACCATCAGCACAGCCATGGTCTCGCCCAGTGCCCGGCCCGTCGCCAGAATCGTCGACGCAATGGTCACCTTCCGTACTTCCGGCAGCAGCACCTTCCACAGCGTTTCGAATCGCGTCGCACCCAGGGCCAGCGCTGCCTCGCGCAATCCGATTGGCTGATTCACAATCGCATCGCGAACCGTTGCTGCAATCAGCGGCACAATCATCAGCGTGAGCACCAGTCCTGAGGTCAGCAGACCGTATCCGCTCCCCGTCGGCCCACCTAGATACGGCACCCAGCCGAGATGTACTGACATCCATGGAAAAACATGTTGCCCTAGGAACGGAATCACGACCGCGTAACCCCAAAGTCCAAACACCACGCTGGGTACGGCCGCCAGCATTTCCACAAAGAAAGAGATCCACGTGCGTGCCTGCCCGGGCACGCCTTCCGCCAGAAACATCGCCGAGCCCACTCCCAGCGGCAGCGCAATCGCGACCGCAATGGCCGTACTCAGCAGCGTCCCGGCAATCAAAAACAATATCCCGTAGTGCGCTCCGGGCAGCAGCATCTGGCCGTTTTTCATGACCGGGTTGGCGTACATGCTGCCCAGGTCCCAGCTGTTGCTGGTGATGAATTTCCACCCGTTCAGCTTCACCGCCGGCCAGGCGTAATCCGCCAGAAACCAGACAATGGCGATCAGCGCGACGCAGGGCAGGATCGCGAATGGCGAAATCAACCGACGGAAGGTAAAGATTTCGTACTGTCGTTTCCGTCTGCGCATATCCGGCAAAAGCCGACGCGCGGGGGGAATTTTCTCTCCCCCCGCGCTGGTTGTGCCTCCCTCGCCATTTGACTGGACGGGGGGCGCTTTGACGTTGACACGTTCGTCGCTCAATGTATCTCCGCGATCTGTGCTTTACTCAGTTGGACCACCGAAGGCGGCAGGGCCACAAAGTGCACCTCCGTCATAAAGCGAGGTGCGTTCCCCCCGTTCTTGCTGATCCCCCACTCCAGGAGGCTGCGCAGTGCAGACGCCAGGTCGCTCGAAGGCTGCCTGCTGTTCACCAGTGCATACTCATAGTTGATGATCGGGTAAGACTGCGCACCTGGAGCGAAAATCAGGCTGATGCGCTCGTCCTTCGGGGTCTTCGGCACCATCTCGTTCGCCGCAGCCATCGCTGTCGCTGCGGTCGGAAGGACGAAGTTACCGTCGCGGTTCTTCAGCCTCGCTGTGCCCATCCCTGCCTTCTCGATGGCATCCTCATAGCTGGTGCCGATGTAGGCGAGGGAGTAGGGATTGCCCTTCAGCGCTGTTACCATGCCGGGGTTGCCTACTGCGCCTAGTCCGCCGGAGACCGGCGGCCAGCTGACGGTGGTGCCGTAGCTAAGCGAGTTTGCCCAGTCCGGCGTGCTGAAGGCCAGGTACTGCGTGAAGATGAATGTGTCGCCGCTGCCGTCGGAGCGGTGAATCGGGATGATGCTGTGGTTGGGAAGCTTAACGCCCGGATTCATGGCACGAATGGCCGGATCATTCCAGTTGGTGATTTTACCCTGATAAATTCCGGCGATGACCGGACCGCTGAGCTTGAGATGGAGGTGGTTCAGGCCGGGCAGGTTGTAGTTGACCATCTGCATGGAAATCGCCGTCGGAATGTTCAGCATCGTGGGATATTTCCTCATCAGGGCGTCGCTCAGGTATGCATCCGACGCACCGATCTGCGCGAGGCCCTCTGTGGACTGCGAAATTCCTGTTCCGCTGCCCGTGGACTGGGTCGTGATCTTTACGCCTGGATGCACATTGGCGTAAACGGGAACCCAAAGATTAAAAAGTGGATAGAGCAGGCTGGATCCGGTTTCCAGAATGTTGACCGACTGCGCTGCCATAACAGCACGAGCTCCGAAGAGCGCGGTTGCGGCAAAGGCGAGTGTAAAAGCCAGGCCCCGGATCATGGAGCGGCGTTTGGGAACCCGGGCAGCATTACGTACGAGTGACACGGTTGCCTCCTTAAGCGACTTGGCAAGGATTTACTAGATAGTGCTGACGTTGAGTATGCCCCAAAGGGTTGTCGAGCAGAAGCTTACGCAGCCCGATTTTCATTGAGGATTTAAGAAGTTACAGAACTGTAATGATTGGGTGCCAGATATGTGCAAAAGATTTTCCAACTCTTTACAAAAAGGGAGGCCGTCGTCCGTGCTCCAGCGCACGACGGCTCTCTAATTGCAGAAAAGATGATCGTTTGTGCCAGCCCTTATTCCCGGGCTTCTTATTTCCAGATATAGGTTGCGACAGCACCCGCAGGAAGCGTGGCTACCGCGGATTTGCCCCGGTAGCGAATCTGAAACTTCTGCGCGGAGCTTCCTGTGTTCGCGACGATCAATGCCTTTCGCCCGCTCGGAGTAAGGAAAGCGACATTGGGAGGCACTCCGGCGTTGCTGGAGGCGATGCGGAACGAGCCGGGACGCACAAATTTTGAGGCATGCGCCACGGTGTAATAGGCCACATTGCGGCTGACGTCATTGCCATCGATGGTGATCGCGCCCTCGCAGATTGGGCAGCCTCCGTTGCTGGTGTGGGGGCCGAAGCTGGGATCGGCGGCCAAATTCCAGAGGAGAACGTTGCGGCTCCAGTTGCGGGGAGCGCCGATGATGAGGCGCGCGACCGGAGAGGCGATGTGCAGCGCGGGATCGCCGGGAGGATCAACGACCATCTGCTCGGTAAAGTAGACATTCTTCTGTGGATAGGCGTCGTGCACAGAGGTGAGCGCGGTGATCTTCCCCGCGTAGAGGTGGAAGGCGGAGCCGTCAACGTACTTTCGCGCTGCGGCGTCGGCCAGAATAGTCAGGGGGTAATCGGGCCGGTCGCAGTTGTGATCGTAAACGAAGATCTTGGTCTTGATATGCGCGTCGTGAAAGGCCGGGCCGAGCGACTGGCTGATGAACTGCGCCTCCTGCCTGGCGGGCATGACCATGCTGGGCGTGTTGTATGGATTGAGCGGCTCGTTTTGCGGTGTGACTGCGTTTATATGGATGCCCTGCGCCTGCATAGCATGGATAAAACGCACGAAATACTGGGCGTAGACGTTGTAGTACTCGGGCTTGAGGCTGCCGGCTTTGAGGTTGTCGTTGGTCTTCATCCAGGCGGGGGCCGACCAGGGCGAACCTAGAATTTCGATGGATGGATCAATGGCGAGGATCTCTTTCAGCACGGGGACGACAGTGGTAGCGTCTGGGCCGAGGCTGAAGTGCTTGAGCGCCGCATCGGTCTGGCCGGGCGGAAGATCATCGTATGTGAAGGCGTGATCGTTCATGTCCGACGAGCCGATGCTGATACGGATATAGCTCACGCCGATATCACCACTGCCGGTTCCAAAGAGCTCGCGGAGCAGGCTCTCACGCTGGGGAGCGTCCATATGCATGAGCAGTTGCGCACTGCCGCCGGTCAGGGCGAAGCCGAAGCCGTCCATGCGCTGGAACTTCTGACTGCTGCTGACATCGATGGCTGGCAGTCCGGCCTGGGGTTTGCCGAAGTGCAGCGGCTTTGGCTGGAGCGCGAGCAGAGAGGAACGATCCGCAGTGGTGAGCCAGACGGAGACCGCCCCTTTCTTTTGTGCTTGGGCGGCGAGCGGCAAAGTGAGCGCAAGGAGAAACAGGGCGGCAATGATGGGCCGGAGACGCATTGGAAACTCCTGAATCAATCTGTTCATAGATCCATAAGTGGGGACAAGTGCGCGATGGCAGGTCGGTATTGCGCAACATGAATGACGGAAACAAAAGGAAGAGAGACGGATGATGATCCACCGTCTCTCCTTAGGAGGGCCAGACGATCGTGGCCAAAATTAATTACTGGAAACTGTGGCGCGCAGTCGGCCGGTGTGTGCTCGATTCGCACAGCCTGCGACAGTAGAGTATGCACGATTCCCGGATCCGGATGCAGATGTAGACAATCGCTTGTCTTGACAATTGTAAAACATCCCCGAAACGCGGGCGAACATCCGGCGTAAAGTCGGGGCTTGTGCGGGGCAGACACGATGATTATACGCGCTTTACGGGGCCGGTGGATTCGCGCACGATCAGCTCAGGCTCGACAGTGATTTCATCACCCGGCTCGGCAGTGTGATGGATTTTGTTAAGCAGGGTCTGGGTAGCAATGCGTCCAATTTCCGTCAGAGGCTGATTAATGGTCGTGAGACGCGGCTGCGCGAAGGCCGCGGCGCTTATGTTGTCGAAGCCGATGACAGAGATGTCTTCCGGAACGCGGAGCTTGAAGTCCTGGAGTGCGCGCATGGCGCCGATTGCTGAGAGGTCATTGAAGGCAACCAGCGCAGTGAACGGCTGCTTGGTGGCGAGCAACTGATATACGACTGGGTAACCGAGCTCCGGCGATGTGAGGTCGCGGTCGAGACTTACGACCAGCTCGGGTTTGATCTTTAAGCCGAGACGCTCAGCGACGGCAAGGAGGCCCTTCCAGCGGTCACTGGAGTCGGAGCTGAAGGGCTGTCCGCGCATGAATGCGATTTTGCGGTGACCCAGCGCGCAGAGATGATTGAGTGTGAGCTCGGCCGCACGCATGTGGTCAAGCACAACATTGGTCACACCCTGGATATGGCGGTGGCCGGCGATGGCGACGACGGGAACGGGAATCGGATGCTCGAGTAGAGTGTCGACTGCGATGATTCCCTGTGCTCCGCGGCCTATGAGGACGCGGGTATACTCCTCCACCAGATTTTTGCGATGGCGGTGATGCGCGGTGAAGTACAGATATCCGGCGTTGATGAGCTGGTCACCAATGCCGCTGAGGACCTGGGTGTGATAGCCGTCCCCCAGTTCAGGCACAAGAATTCCGATGGTGAGTGTGCGCCGGTTGCGCAGGGAGCGGGCGAGGAGATTAGGGTGATAGTTCATCTCCTTTGCCGCGGCTTTGATGCGGTCGCGTGTGGACTGCGGAATGGTGCGGCCCGGAACGTCGTTGAGAACAACCGAGATGGTGGCAGGGTTCAGGCCCAGATGCGCGGCAAGCTGCTTGAGACTGACGGGGTGGTTGGCCGCAGGCTTCGTCGCTTCTTTTCTCGCTTTGCTGGAGGTTTGTTTCTTCATCGTGTCGGTTGCTGCGCTACGCAGCGGACCGGCTGTTTGCGGTCGTGCTGATTTTACCCTGTATTTTCGTAACGGCATTGCCTTTTATGGTGCGGACTCGGGAGTGGTGATGAGAATGATGCGGTTCTCGCGAGGACGTTGTCTGTTGCAGGTGTCGCACCATACAGTGGATTCTGGGAGATGATGAGAACTGTTGACCTATCCCGGCGGATTGCGCTGACGATCCTGATAGTTACTGCCGGGCCAATGATCTCGGGGCTTGCTTGCACGGCAACAGCACAGGCCGCACGCCACACACAGGGCCGTCAACTGCACACGAACGCAGAAGCTGGAACCGTGACAGGCAAAGCCGCACTGGCCTTTGAGAATTTGATCCGGCAGTCGCAGATCAAATTTGAATTGAAGAACAGCGTGAGCCCGCAGCGCTACTCGATTGAGACGATGCTGGGCGGGGTCGCGGTGTTCGACTACAACAACGACGGCCTGCTGGACATTTTTTTCACAAACGGAGCTGCAATCCCCTCGCTCAAAAAGACTGGACCGGAATATTGGAACCGCCTCTACCGCAACAATGGCGACGGCACGTTTACCGACGTCACAAAGAGCGCGGGGCTGGAGGGAATCGGCTACTCCATGGGCGTGGCCGTGGGTGACTATGACAACGACGGTTATGAGGACCTGTATGTTGTGGGTGTGAACCGCAACCAGCTCTTCCACAACAATGGCAATGGGACCTTCACGGATGTGACGGCGAGGGCGGGCGTGAGCGGTGTGATTCCGGGATACGGCAAGCCCTGGGCAGTGGCGGCGGGGTGGTTCGACTACAACAACGACGGGCTGCTGGACCTGTTTGTTGTGAACTACCTGGACTACAACATCAAGACCGCGGAGCATTGCCAGGTAGGCGGGATCCCGACTTATTGCTCGCCCAATGATTTCCAGGGAACGCCGGACATTTTGTATCGCAACAACGGCGATGGGACCTTTACGGACGTCTCGCGACAGTCGCACATATCGCAATATGTGGGCAAGGGCATGGGCGTCGCCTTTGCGGATTACGACGGCGACGGGTACACGGACATTTTTGTCTCAAACGACACCTTTCCGAATTTTTTGTTTCACAACAACGGCGACGGCACCTTTACCGAGGTGGGCATGCAGGCAGGCGTGGCCTATACAGACAGTGGCAAGACCGTTGCAGGAATGGGTGTGGACTTTCGCGATCTTGACAATGATGGGAAGCCGGACATCTTTGAGGCGGCAATGTTCGGCGACACGTTCCCTCTGTACCACAACCTTGGCGGCGGACAATTTGAAGATGCAACCAGCCAGGCGGGTCTGACCACGTTGACCAGTCGGCTGACGGCTTGGGGCACAGGGGCCTACGACTTTGACAACGATGGTAGAAAAGACCTTTTCATCGCGGGATCGGAGATTCTGGACAACTCGATGGAGGTCCAGCACAGGCCATATGAGCTGCCGGACAGGGTCTTCCGCAATATGGGTGGGTTGAAGTTTGAAGACGTAAGCAAGGAAGCCGGGCTCACATTTGCGGCGGCGCACCGTGGTGTGGCTTTTGGCGATCTGAACAACGACGGCAAAGTAGACGCGGTGGTGAGCGTGATCAACGGTCCGCCAGAGATCCTGATGAACCGCTCCAGCAACCATAATCATTGGATCATTTTGAAGCTGGTGGGCGTGAGGTCGAATCGCGACGGGCTGGGAACGGTGGTCGAGATTACGACCGCACACGGTTCGCAATGGAATGAGGCAACAACATCTGTGGGCTATGGCTCATCCAGTGACAAGCGCGTTTACTTTGGGCTTGGGCCGGACACGACGATCCAGCGGATCGCGCTGCGATGGCCGAGCGGCATCCGCCAGGTGCTGACCAACGTGAAGGCTGACCAGGTTCTGACGATTACAGAGAGCGCAAAGGAACCGCGCGGCGCTACGGTGAAAGGTCGCCCGACAGCCGCTGCGCAAGGGATGCGTCTCCATAGCGGTCCGCAAGATCGATGAGTCCCTGAATGACGTGAGGCTGGTGACGTGCATAGGCAGCCAGCGTCTGTGCAGTGACTTCTGCGTCTTGAGTGCGGCCAAGCCGGAAGTATGAGTCGCACAGCATGTAGAGCAGCGTTGGGTCGGTGGTGTTGGAGCGGGCGATCTGCTGCGCGGCCTGCGCCCATTGGCCCTGGCGGTAGCGGACTTCTCCAATTTCAGCGATGGCGGCGAGGTAGTTGGGGTGATGCGCCAGCTCAGTATTGAATTCCTGCTCGGCCCGGTTCAGGTCTCCCTGCTGTAGCGCCAGGATGCCGAGATATGTGTAGGCGCCCTGCACCGCAGGGTTGATTTGGAGGGCACGGTTGAGATTTTGCTCCGCAGCCTGTGCATTGCCCAGAGAGAGGTAAAGCGCGCCGAGCAGCACATAGGAGTTGCCGGGCGTGGCGGACGGCCCAACCGCGCTCTGCTCGAAGAGGAGGCGCGCGGCCTCTTCATGATGTTCAAGCAGAAGCTGGCGCGCCTGGTTCCAGACCTTCGTTTCGCGCTGCACGTCTTCCCCCGCGGGCCGAACGGACATTTCCTGCAGCATGCGGTTGTGAATGTCCGCCTCCTGCTGCGCCTCGGCAGCTTTGCCCAGGCCGGCGTAGGCACGGGAGAGATAGAAGTAGGCAAGGATCTGCGTGGGGTCCATGCGCAGGACCTGGCGCAGGGCTTCAACTGCGAGCGAATAGTCCTTTAACTCAACTTCGCAGTGGCCCAGGCCAAGCAGCGAGGTCAGGTCCGCGGGCTTCGCGTCCAGGATGCGCTCGAAGGCGGCCTCCGCGCTTTGCCAGTGCGCGAGCTTGACCTGAGTGGCGGCGTAGAGCGCAAGGGCCTCAGTGTCGTCTGGCCTGTGCGTTACGGCTTGCGTGGAATACTTGAGAGCGCCTGCGAAATCCATGCTGTTGTAGCTGGCGACTCCGAGGTCAAAGTCAATGCGTGACAGGGTGGGGTCGGCGTGCTGTGCCTTGAGTAGCCACTGTATTCCCTCCTGGTTGTTGCCTGAGCTGACAAGTAGTTCGCCGTATTTTTGCATGACCGAAGCGTTGGTCGGGGCGACGTGGAGGCACTCGGTAATGGTTTTGAGCGCAAGATCATTCTGTCCGTTGAGGTGATAGGCCTGCGCGAGATAGAAGAGGGTGTCGCGATCACGCGGCGTAAAGCCGAGGCGTCTGTGCAGTAGAGCGATTGCGCGAGCGTAATTCCCCGTCACAAGCTGGTCGATGCCAACTTTAAGCAACAAGTCGGGGTCGTTGGGCGCAAGTTTGAGCGCCTTGGCATAAGCCTGCGCCGCGTCAATGTCTCGACCGCTCTCCTCGAGCAGATCGCCCCGCAGTTTGAGAGCGGGAACAAAGTCAGGGTGCTCGCGGAGCAGCGTGTTGACGATGGACAGCGCCTGCTGGTCGTTGCCCTGCTGCGCCGCTTGGATAGCACTCCGCATTTGCTGCGCAGGCGAAGGTGCTGCCGGGTTTGCCTGCGCAAGAGACATGGGAACAAAGAGCACGAAAGCCCCGGCAAGAGCAAAGGCGGCGGCAATTGTGCGTTTCGCCGCGCACGCATCAAGGCGGCAACTATTTTTCTGACTCGCCATTCAACTCAATTTCGTTCGGCTGGACGCGCAGCTCCTTGTAGCTGGCCTCAAGTTTCGTTTTGATCTGTGTGTACTTCTTGTAGAGGTCCACCTGATGCTGGGCGTCCGCCTGCCGGCCCTTGCGCTGGTAGAGCTGGGCAAGACGCAGGTGGGCAACGGGGTTCGTGGGGTCAAGCTGGACTGCCTGTTCAAGCAGCGGCATGGCTTTGTCGTCGTGCCCCATCTGGATCAGGATCTTGGCGAGGTCCAGCTTGGCGTCGGCGTCGTTGGGCTGCATTTGAACGGCGCGGCTAAACTCGTTGTACGCCTGCTGCGCCCTGCCGTATTCGGCGTCGATCTCTCCCAGGCGGCGTTCCGCGCGTCCGTCGTTTGGGTTCTGCGCCAGGTCAGCACGATATTCCTGCTCGGCTTCAGCCTTGACCTTGGGATTTTGCGAGGTTTTAAGCAACTCGGCGAGGTCAAAGTGCACGCCAGGTAGATCAGGGTTGATCGCGATCGCCTTGCGAAACTCGGCGATCGCCGCATTGGTATCCCCCCGCTTGATCTCTTCGTGCGCAAGCATCTGGTGCATCTGTGCGGAGTTGGGAGCCACCAGCGCGAGGCTGAGCATGGATTGCGCCATGAGTTCTGAGTATGTCCGGTAGGCGGCGTAGAGAACCTCAGGGTTCGCCGGCTCCGTTTTTTGGAGTTGGGTGAGCACAGCCGCGGCATGGTTCAGGTCGTTGCCGCTGGTGTAAAGGCTGACCAGCTCAAGTCCAACGCGCACTTTAAATGGCTTGTCCTGGAGGTGGGGAAAGGCAGCGGCCAGGTCGGCTACGGCGTCTGCGGGGTCCTGTGTGTGCTCCTCGGCAATACCTAGCAGGCCCTGAATTTTGCTGAGAGAGGCATCAGCCGCGACGGCAGCCCTGAGGTGCGGCACGGCAGCGGCATACTTGCCCTGAAAGAACAGGAGTACGCCCAGGTTTCCCTGTACGTCCACGGCCTGAGGATTGAGCCTGACGGCTGCCTCCAACTCAGGAATCGCGAGGTCGGGGCGTTTTTCGCTGAGGAATTGCTGGGCCTTATGAACATGCTCAGTGAACTGCTCGCTGGTGTTGGCGCTCTGGGAAAAGCACGGCACTGCCGCCAGTGAAAGCACAATACAGGCGGCGAGATATTTCAATTTGTGATTCATAGACTTCAATTCCAACAGTACGGAGCGAAGTGGATGATTTGCAAACATCAGGAGAAAAAAGTTAGAGACGGCGATGATCTGCCGTCTCTTCAAGGAGGCCAAGTGATGCAGAGGCCAGGTAATGCAAAGCTCAGAAGGTAAAGCGGCCTTGCAACTGGACGCCTCTTCCGCCAACTGT
>Ga0335075_10000107_pt1 | contig 162708 bp, 142 predicted proteins | sample Lox_Sample_24_FD_206723 | JGI IMG/M metagenome (GOLD analysis project Ga0335075, IMG submission 206723) | Soil microbial communities from Loxahatchee National Wildlife Refuge, Florida, United States - Lox_Sample_2.4 | ecosystem: Environmental > Terrestrial > Soil > Wetlands | place: USA... | reverse complement strand
TCTCCCTCCTTGGCCTCCACCGCTATCTCTCCAATTAGGCAATTAGGTCACACACGCTCGGCCCACTCGCGCCCGCGCCCAGAGCGGCTGGCAGCGATGTTCCCTCTCTCAGGCTGGTAAACTCGGGATAGGTGTACGTGACTGTACCGCGACCGGTCGTTACCGTTTTGACATTGCCGTTGTTGTCGTAGGCGTAGGACCGAGTACCACCTTCCGGAGTGACCTCACTGGTCAACCTGCCGAGATCGTCGTAGGTAAAGGTGCGCACGCGGGCAGTTCCCGACCCTGTCTGCGTTGCCACTCTCAGGTTCCCGCCGGCGTTATATGTGTAGGCCGTTTCCCAGGCCAGCGACCCGCCCGCGTTTGGCTCCCATACGGCCGTCAGATCGTGAAACGCGTCGTAGACCTTTTTGTCGCGGACGTAAGGTCAGAGGGAAATTACGACTGCGGTCACAACGCGCCCGGGGTTTACCGAAGTTGTCCGGCATCTGAACGGCGACGACTTCACCGCGTGAGGTGGCGACTCCTTCAGCGTAAAGGGCGTGCCCCTTCGGCAGGGGTGCGTGATTGGAGCGTGGGTACGCTGGCAGATAGAGTGAGTCGCTGCAGGACGACTAACGATGGTCGGCTAATGGAGAGAACGTGGGTCATGCGCCGGGACTTGCCAGCAGCCGCTTCGAGGAGCGGTGATTGCTTTGGTCTGGGCAGGCTCTGTGTGGCCGGCTGATCGGGGAGGCCATTTTGGAGGACCCCGATGATCTTACGCGGGCTCACCTGCAGCTGGTACGTTAAACCCGGCCAGCCAGAGCTATCACCATCAACCGCGTGTCACGTTCTTTTTTTTGCGACGCTCCTGTGACAATCCGCGCTAGACTCGGTCATCATGGCAGGCGCGTGGGGACGAAGGTGGCGACGGAGCCCGCTGCTGACAGGGCAGTTCCTGATCACGATCGCGATCGGCATGGGCGCAGCGGCGGCACTGATCAGCCTGATGCTGGCGCTGGGTTATCAGCCGCTGCCGTTTCGCGATCCGGGGCCGCTGGTGGCAGTGTGGGAGAGCGTCGAAGCGGGGGCGCAGGTCATGGGCATATCGGGGCCGGATCTGGCGGATTTTCGAGATGCAACCCCAGACATTTTCACCTCCCTGGGCGTCTTCGCGGTGCCGCAAGTCTGGGTTCTGGACCCACGGGGCGCGACCGAGATGCGCGCCTGCTACATTCAGGCGAATGTGTTCAGCGATCTGGGCGTGCGGCCGGTCCTGGGGCGCGGCGTGCGGCCGAACGATGAGCCTCTGGGCAGCAGCGGGACGGCTCCAGCCTGGATCAGCTATCGCGTCTGGCAGTCGCGGTACGGCGGCAGTCCCTCGGTGATTGGCGCGACGGTTGGCGTCGCGGACGATGCAGAAGGCCTCGACAAAGTACCAGTGCGGATCGCCGGCGTTCTTCCGCCCGGCGTCAGCCTTCCGCTGCCATTCATGGAAAACACGGCCGACATTTGGTATCTCGTGCCACCGGAGATCGCAGCGCGCTCGCGCGCATCGGCGGTGTTTTTTGGCGTGGGACGGCTTCGTCCCGGAGTCAGCGCGGCCCAGGCGCAGGCGGCGCTCGCGACGGTAGCGGCGAGCCTGGGGCAACGCTATCGCTTCGATGCGCGGAAGCGCCCGGTCGTGGAGGAGCTGGAGGCGATCGCACAGGGGCCCGCGCGGCAGACGATGGGTCTTCTGTCTCTGGGTGTGAGCCTGGTTTTCCTCGTGGGCTGCGTGAACCTCGCTATCGTGATGGGGGCGGAGGGCCGGCAGCGACGCCGCGAGATGGCGATCCGGGCCGCGCTGGGCGCTGGCCGCTGGCAGCTCTGGCAGCACGTGGCCGCGGAAAAATGCCTGCTTACGCTGCTCTCCCTCGGACTGGGCGTGGCGTTCGCATTTGCACTGCTCCGCGTGCTGATGCACCTGCTGCCGGCCGCCGGACTCGGGCCTCCGCTGCCGCATCCACCACCTTTGAATGTTGCTGTTCTCTTTGGTTTCGCAGCCTTTGCCCTGGCCGCGGCGCTGATCTGGTCGGCGCTGCTGGTCTCTGCCGCAGACGGACCGGGATCGTCGCGGGCGCTGGCGGCAGCGGGCAGCGGATTGGGCTACGCCGGGCTCAGCGATTCCATTCCTGGCGCCGGCCGGTGGCGGCTTGTTCTGCTGGCCGCGCAGGCGGGGACCAGCATTTGCTTACTGGCGGCAGCAGCGCTGGCGGCGAGGACCTATGCCGCGATGTCGACCACGAATCTGGGGCCGGCGCCGAGCCACACGGTGTTGCTGTCGGTGAGGCTGCGCGACGGCGCCGCGCTGAACGATGCTCAGGCGCTGGACTTCAACCAACAGGTGCTGTCGCGGCTGGGAAGGCTGCCGGGGACTGAGACGATCGCGCAGTCAGATCTGTTTCCGCCGCCGGGATTTCCCGTGTCGTTTATGAAGCAGGGCGATGCGGTGGACACCGCACGCGCAGCCACCTATCCCGTATCGATTTCGCCTGGCTATTTTCACGCCCTCGGGATTCCGATTCTGTTCGGCCGCAGCTTTGACGCGACCGACAGCTACGGCGGCGATCCGGTGGCGATCATCAGTCTGGAGATGGCCGAGCGGAACTGGACCCGGCCGGAGCAGGCGGTGGGTGAGCAGATCGGCTTCGGGCCAAAGCGCCGGTATAAAGTCGTCGGCGTAGCCGCGAACTTCACAGGCTACTGGTCGCAGAACCCGGTGCCGACGGTCTACCTGCCCGAGTCGCAGTCGGCGAACCCGGCGGGCGAAGTGATTCTGCGCACAGCGGCCTCGCCCCGCACCGTCGCCACGCTTGCTCCGCAGGCGCTGGCCGGCATGGCGATCCCGGCGGCAATTTCGGATGTTTCGACCATGCAGGAGCGCTGGCAGGCCACACTCACCCGTCCTCTGGCGCGGATGGCAGGCATGCTTCTGCTGGCCCTGCTGGGGCTGGGACTGAGCGTCCAGGGAGTCTACGCCGTGGCCGCGGGAACGGTGGCGGCGCGCACGCACGAGCTTGCGGTGCGCTCGGCGCTGGGCGCGGCTCCCAGGCGGCTGGTCTGGAACGTGACGCGTGAACTGCTCCTCGCGGTGATCGTGGGCGCGGGCTTCGGCGTGGTCGCGGCGCGTGGCCTGCGCCCCCTGCTGGAGCATTGGCTGGGTCCGATGGCAGTCTGGCAGGCGGAGCCGATCGCCGTGGCCGCCGCACTGCTGGTGCTGGCGGCGGTGGTGGGCTGCTGCTTCCCGGCGCGGGCGGCGGCGCGGGCGAACCTGATCGAGGTGCTCCGGCAGGGCTGAGGTGCACGTAAGCGGCGCGGTACCTCAGCCTCAAACGCGCCGGATTTCTGGATTTCTGCGCGAGGTCAAATGGATATCGGGGATGAGAACATCCCCCTTAGGCTTTCGACTCGCCACATCGGCACCACGTCGATCTCCCGGCGCCGTGCCGCTACGATAAGTTTTTCCCGCATTTGCCCCTGCGATGCTCCGGAGCCGACTTCTTTCACCTGCACGATGATGATCGTGAGCTTTCGGCCAACCTGCGTATTCATAGAAAAAGAGTCAGGCAATCTGCTCTGCATGAGCGATGGAGTTCGTCGCAACACAAAGCGCACTTCTGAGGGGGAGGAACAACTGGCCTGAACTCCGGTGAAGCGGACCACCATAATGGACCCTTTCCCGTCCAGGGAGAAACAACAATATTTGACGGGGTGGCTGTGTCCAGGAAAGTGGGATTTTCTTCTGTGCTGCTGATGTTGACGTGCGCGGCCGCTTTGAGCGTGTCCTGCGGGACCACGGCTGGTTCGCAGGGGCTGAGCAGCGGTTCGGGAGGTGGGGCGTCCGCGCCGGAATATCCCGGCGTTGCGGATGCAGGAAACAACCACGTTCTCATCTGCAAAGCGCCCTTCATGTCAGGCGAGGCCGCGAGTGTGGTTCCGGGCCAGCCGAATTTCACCCAGGCTGGTCCCAGTCAGGGCACAAATTGGGCGGGAAGCCTGTCGGCGAAGAACTTCACGTTAAACATGGATTCAGAATTAGTGGTTGTCAGCCGCTGTCTTCCTGTTATGGCACGTCCGGCACTGCGACTGGAGACTGTGAAGGTCGAGCCTCGCAGCGCCTCGGCTGCCGGCGCTTCGCGAAGCCAATGTGGACATTCCCATCGATCTGTTCAAAACCGGCCTCTCCGGCCCCGCAGACGCTCTGCGCGAAGACGAATGGTCCAGCCGGGCGAGGGCCAGAGGATGATGCCTCCTCAGGCCAGCCGCGTCTCAAAGCGGGCCGTGTTTCGCCCCGAGTTCTTCGCCATGTACAGCGCCGTGTCTGCGCGGCTCAGAAGTTCGCGCACACTCGGCTCGTCCTGGTTCGGAAGGAAAACGGCGACGCCCGCGCTGCAGGTCAGGCGCAACTCCGCATCCCCGCTCTCCAGCCGGAACGGCCGCGACCGGATCGCATCCAGCACTCCATCGATGCGTCCCGCCCCGCTGTCCGGATTCCATCCGGGGAAGAGGATCAAAAACTCCTCGCCCCCGTAACGTCCCACGATATCGTAGCTTCGGATCGCAGCCTGATAACGCGAAGCCGCTTCCCGCAGAACTTCATCCCCGCACAGGTGCCCGTGCCGGTCATTAACCGACTTGAAGTGGTCCAGGTCGGCGAGCACTACGCCCAGAGGTTCGCCCTTCCTGACCGATCTGGAGATTTCGCGGTCCAGGTGCTCAAGGATCGCCGCCCGGTTGAACAGCCCTGTTAAAGAATCGTGCGTTGCCAGTACCTGCAGCTCGCGCCGCTCTCTTTCCAGCAGTTCTGTGATTCTGCGCGAGAGAGCATTACTCTGCGAGAGAAGATTCGCAAGGGAAAACTGCTCGGCTCCTGCTGTCTCTGGCGGCGTCACACCAGAAGGCTGCACGGCGAGCGGCACGTCTGATTTCGTATCAGCGTTATCGCTCCCGGCAGCCGGAATCGCCTCGGTACTCATGGACACAACCGCGAGCACATGCCGTACCAGCGTCTCCAGCACCTCCAGCAGTTCTCGGCGTGCTTTGAGCCGATTGATCTCCGCGTCAATTTCTTTTTTACCGGCGCGTGCCTCCATGGCAGCTTGTTCAAAAACACCGGATTTCATGTGCGCCCCGATTTCCACGACCCTCTTTGTCCGCGATGTTAGTCCACGAATTCAGCAAAGGCAGAGGAGTCTGAGCGGCAGGCACGACTTTTCCGGCTCGCGAGTACCGTCGTAATCATCCGGATTGCTTCGTTCTGTGACTGCCGGGTCGAATTCGGGTGTTACCGTCCAATGGCCCGTCTCGCCAGAGAACACAACCCGCCGCTGGTCGATGCATGGCGCGACGCCGAACTCGTCAACCTCGGCTCTGTGCGATCAGCCGCGCCACTTCCCCGTTTTTCCACCCGAGGTCGGCGGAGCAGAGCTGAAAAGGGTTATGGGGCGATCCATCGACACGCGTACGGCCACGGCCACTGCCGGGATTGCGATGGGAGCGCTGTTCGGAATTCAGAAGCAGAGCCGACTATCTGCATGTGCCTCGACCATCGCGTACCGATGGAGGATGGCGACCACACGGCAGCACTGACCCTCCACGCCTTCATCTGCTCCGCGTCGTAAGGCCTGAGCAGATCGACCGGCAACTGCGCTGGATCAGCGGAAGCCATCCAGGGTTCGCAGTCCCCGGGGCGCGAGGATCACCGGCATTCGATTGTGGATGACCGAGGTAGCGTGGACGACGCAGGAAAGGCGGAAAAAGGAAGCCTCGGCTGCCCGCCTGGTCTTTTCGCGCGTCCAGGCTGGTTCATCGACTGGGGAACAACTTGCGGGCCGACACAAGCTTCGACCAGGATGGCCCATACGGATACCCGTCGAAGTTGTACCTGGGATCATCCTGATGGTCCCTCACCTCGACGACCCTGAATCCGAGCTTTCGAGCCTTCGCGGACAACTGCTTCACTGCAAGCCCGATCAACTTCGGATGAAGCCGAATATCGCGCCACCTGTCGTCGCCCTCACGGGGTCCACCAGCCAGAGGAAACGTGACCTCGTCAATGACATCGGTCCTCCCGCAAAGCGTTAAACACGCCTTCAGAGAATAGCCCAGATAGATGGCGGCATTAGCGTCGTTGCCCGCTCCGATCTTCTGACCCCTCACCCTGAAGAGCCTGATCGCGCATTTCTCAGACATTCGCCGTCTCGGCAGCTTGAACAATGACCGCCTCCTTCCCCGCTCTTACGCTGGTTATCTCTTTATAAGGCTCCAGCTGAGAATTCGCATTGTGGAAATCCGGGATGGCCGCTTCCCCCGTCCTGATGCGGGGCGTCAGGCTCTGGCTCCCGCGCAGCCTGCAGCATCACGCCCGGAGCCCACGACGTCAACTGCTGCAGCGCCCGTTGTCTCAAGGATGCCGGTCTGTGTTTCGGTTAGTCTGATCAGGCCCGTACTGCATCAGGATGTTGGGGTTTCGGCACACAACTCCGGCGAATTGTTCCGCACATTCCCCACCGCCGGGCTCACCTTCCAGGATGTCATCTGATCGGCGTCGTATGGCCTGAGCAAATCGACCGGCAACTGCGCGGGATCAGCGGAGGCCATCCAGCGCTCGTAGTCGCGCGGCGCCAGGATGACCGGCATCCGGTTGTGGATCGGCGCGGTCAGTTCATTTGGCTCGGTGGTGATGATCGCGTACGTTTCGAGGGGCTGCCCCGTTGCTTTGTCCTTCCAGGTCTCCCACAGTCCGGCGAACGCGAGCGGCTCCCCGCTCCTGAGGCCAATGGCGTAAGGCTGTTTCGTCCTGCGATCGACTTTTTCCCATTCATAGAATCCGTCGGCGGGCACCAGACACCGGCGGCGCCTGAGCGCCTCGCGGAATGCCGGGCTGGTGGCGACCGTCTCTGCCTTCGCGTTGATGGTGCTGTACGCGATCTTCGCGTCTTTGGCCCAAAAAGGAATCAGGCCCCAGCGCAGCAACGCAAGTTCACGCTGGCCTGTTTCAGAGTCCGGGCGTACGACGGGCTGAAAGGTCTGCGGAGCGATGTTGTAGGAGGGCAGGATGTCGAACGTGGGCGGGATGCCCACACGGAATGCTTCAGCGATGCGCTGCTTGTCGGATCGGCGGTAGTAGCGACCACACAATTTTTTAATCCCGAATGGCGATGGCGTTAATCTCCCGGAGTTGCTGCCTGAAAAGGTTCATCTCGTTGCTCAGGGTGATTCGGTCCTGGTGAGTTCCCGACCGGCGGAGTCAGTGCCTCTGCTGATCCAGCCGATTGCCAGACCTTCGACCGCCTTCAGTGGGGAGCGCGTCTGCTTCGCCGCTCGGCCGATGGCGGCGTTGCCAGGACGGGTGTCCATCGTTACGTTCACTACTTCGGAACATACCAGTTATGCAAATCATGCAACACGATTTCGGGCACACCATGGTACTCAGTGATACAGCCGGTGGCACAGACACGCCCCGATTCGGGAAAATCGCCGACCGCGACCCGCTCATCTCCCCAGATCAGGATTGTAAACACCTGGTGGGGATACGGCTTATCGAGATTGATGAATGTTGGAGTGCCCCGGCTGTTGGTAGCCGTGTGCTCACCGGCAATCGTTCCGCACACCGTCGCGTGCCCGCCAATGTGGGAAGCAGCCTCCGTGGCCGAAATTGACTGGGCTGACGCCGATATCGCGAAGGCTGACAATACTGCGAAGGTCGCGGCGATGATCAGACGCATAGACTGCTCCTTTCAGACAATCCGGAGACCACGGCGAAACGAGCGCCCGCAGGTACACCTGGGTTCGACTTTGTCCTTTCCATCGGCGAGAATCTCCCTCTGAACGACATCGCCAGCTTATCGCCCGAGCACCTTTTTGAGAACCATCACTTCCAGCGCCCCGCGCTGTCTGCTGCCGCCGCGAACACTCTCGGTGTCGGCGTTGCAACGTCGTCCCGGGCCAGCCGCACGGCGGCGATGATCGACGCGCAGATCGCGACTGTCGAGTTGAAGCGATCCTGCTGCTGACGCTCCCCCTGCTCCCAGGCGATCGCTCGCTTCATTTCGCCCATGGCAGACAGTATAGCGAAGACGAGGCGAAAGTCCTCCACAGCATTCCCTTCTCCCGCGATGAGCGGCAATCCGCACCAGCAGGCGACCCGATCTCCGTCGCTCTGATTGAGAGCAGAGCGGAAGCGTGGCCCGCCCGTGAGCTGGCCCAACGGATCGGTTGCACCGGAAACCATATCTACGCTTTGGCAGAAAGCGGACGGATGCCGCACCTCAGGATCGGTGGCATGGTTCGCTTCGACCCTGCTGCCACCGCAGAGTGGCTTCGCAATCGTGATATCGCCGCATAATCGCGGCATGGGCCGCCACTATAAAGCGGTTGCCTATGCCGTCGCCGCCTGTGCAGGGCGAATGCTGCGCACTTTGACTTTGACTTCAACCTGCGATCCGAGCCGGTTGATCACCGACATGAGACGGTCCACAGTGAAGCGTCCGAGATCCGCATTGCGGATGCGGGAAAAATCCGCCGCTGCGATTCCTGTGCGGCTGTGAGCCGCGCGCACGCTCAGGCCCTCGCGGTCCAGCAGCCTGATGATCTCGGCAGCCAGCAGGGCTTTCATCTGGTCCACATCGGCAGTCGCGCGCCCCAGGTCGCGGAAGACGTTGCCGCTTCCGCGAATCACATCCAGTCGTTCGTTTTTCATTCCAGCATCTCCTTCAGCCGTCTCAGCCGATCCCCGATCAGATCGATTTCATGTTCAGGCGTCTTGATTCCCTGCTTTGATTTCTTCTGAAATGCGTGGATGACCCACAGGTCGGCTCCGATTCGCACCGCATAGATGACGCGAAGCGCATCCCCTCGAAACGGCAACGCGATCTCGTACACGTCCGCGCCCAGGCTCTGCATCGGCTTGGCAATGTCCGCCTTGCCGCCTTCTGCAGCTACCGTCAGGCAAATCAACTGCGCTTCCTCCGGAAACTTCTCGAATTCCTTCCGCGCGGCCCTGATCCAGGAAATCGGCCGGGTTTTCAGGGTCGTCTGAGCGTCCCAGTCACTTCTTCAGTGTTATCATATCTGACAACAGCGTCAACTGTTTCACACCTCACCAGCGAATCGCGTTGATGTTCGCTGCAGGATTCCGGCGCTCGATGCCGGACGCAGAAAACGCATCGATCCAGCCAGCGGCTGCCGAGTGCGCACGGAGTTGCATATCCGCGCACGCAGACGCATATAGATCGGAACGAGCGTTGTATTGTTTTTGGGGATTTGTATGAAAAAGTCTGGGAAGAACGTCAATTCAGGTGAAAACATGGACTCTCGTGAGAATTCTCTGGACCTCTATCCCATTGTCCATGTTGTATTTGCTTGAATCAAAATAGCTTCCAGGAAGAATTGGTGGGCAGTGCAGGGCTCGAACCTGCGACCTCCTGCTTGTAAGTTGCAGGGCAGCCATTTTCTCCCGATAACTTTGGGTGACTCTGAATTACTCAGAACCCTGTCTTGACGCGGGTTCCGTGAACCTTGCCACTACTCCCGACGACTGTCGAAGTCTGCCAAGGGTCCCCGGTATTTTCCCCGGTACGATTTCACGTTGGCTGGCGTCAACGTGGTTGCCCCATGAGCGTGGCTACGGTACGCTTTCCGCGTAGCTCTGTCATGCTCACTCGCTCACAGCTTATCGATTACGTGCGCGCTCGCCATCAGCGCGAGCCGTGGGGCGCAATTGCTGCGAGCCTGGGAGTGTCCCGCCAGGCGGTGGATGGCTGGCTTACCGGGGCGCGGAGTCCATCGCGCACGGTGCTGATTTTGGCTGGACTACTGGCGCGGCGTGACGCGGGCGCGTGGCCGCTCGGCTGAACTTGTCCTTGCCCCGCAGGTGACGCGGCTTGGACGTGCTTACTCTTCCGGTCGGAGGGAAGCGGCTTTCACCTGCCAAGGTGTACACTTTCAGTGCATACTACTTCCCATGAGGATCGAACATTGCAAGCGGTGCGATCAGGACTGGTGCTATCGGGGTGCGGGTAGGCCCGTGCGTTGTGGGAAGTGCAAGAGTCCTTATTGGGACCGGCCCCGCCGTAATAACACAGCAAAAAAGCAAGCATTTCACCCCTTATAACGGGATTCAGAAAACGCCGCATCCCGCTTGTACACTATGTGCCGGGCTGCCCATCGCTGCCAGTTCCGGCGTCGAGGCAATAATTCCCTGTCAGGTGCGCGACGCACCTGAAACCCCCAACTCCTCCCCTAAGAGCCTAAGAGTGCAACTCGGGAACTCACCGAGGGAAGAATCGGCCGTGCGGTCCTCGGCAGGCGATACTGACGGCGCGGCGGAGTCTCATGGCGTGGATTCTCCCGGCTCGCGGTATACTCACGCGCAAACGAAAACCGCCCCGGCAAGGGCGGCTTGTTCTTGCGGTTTGAGCGGCCACTCAAATCATCGGAGGGGTTTGCCCATGCTGTCAAGTGTCTGTTCACGGGGAATGTCGGTTGATCTTGGAGAAGAGGAACTGGAGATGACCTTTCAGATCGCGCTTGTCGGCAGCGACGGACTGGTCGTGGGCAGCGATCGCAAGATGGCGTACAGGACGCAAGAGCAGAACGGGAAAGCCAATTGGCAGTTTTCAGATAGCGACAAATTCACCCAAAATACCGATGGCTCCATCGTATGCTTCTTCGCTGGGGGTCCCCACGCCAAATCCGTTGCGGACCTGGTTGTGACTAAGTGTGATCCGAGCCAAAACCTGCCCGAGTGGCACAATAGCCTGAGAGAAACGGCTCAAACGATTCGCGCACACTCGCAGGGGGACGAAATTATCGTGGTTCGCTCACAGCAGCGCGACGTGTGCCTGATAAATAAAGTAGGCGATGCGGCGAGTCTCTCGCCAATCGACGGGGCCAGATGCACTGGAGTAATCGCCAAGTGCAGGTTCCTAGTAGAGGCATTTTGGGAAAGGGCATCCGTCCAGGGACTCAGGCATCTTGCTCTGGTTGCAATGCAATATGCTGCCTGCGAGAGGTCGGAATCCGTGGGACTGGGCTTTAACCTCTTGGTGCTCGAAGACGGCAACGTGAAATGGGAAAAGTACACCGAGAATGACGACCGGATTCTGAGTATTTGCGATCAGTTCCAGCACCAGATTCGACAGTCTCTTTGTCTGGAGGATCGGTAATCTGTCAGCGTCCACGGACGCTGGCGATGCCTGCTTCCCTGCTTCTATCGTTCGATTCGAGTGGCGCACATGGTTTTGTGAATCCGGCAGGCTCCCACAAGCTCGCAGCGCCCCGCTCGGTTAGGCCGGACAGGGTTACAAGCCTTTCAGCAGTTCTGAGAGGGTAGTCCCCAAAGCGCGGGCGATTTTGCTGAGAGTCCGCAACCCCGGCTCGCGTGATCCGCGCTCTAGGTCTGAGATATGGACTTCATGGACTCCTGAATGCTCGGCAAGGTCGATCTGACGCCAGCCCTTGGCACGGCGCAACCTTCTGATGCGCTCTCCCGTCGCCGCACAGATGTCCTTCGCCATGCGTTCATGGTCGAATTAGCCTCCGCGCGATATTTAGCGCATACACTCTCTTGCGTGCCTCGGAAGTGGTAGAAGGCAAGCCCAGGCCTTGCTCTACATTTAGTGCATACACTCTGTGGCGTCAGAAAGGAACAGTATGCGCTCTCCCCGAAGATTTCCCTTGTTCATCCTGGTCGGGACGGCCTTGATCGGTTCCGGTTGCGGCGGAGGCGGCAGTAGCGCGAGTGGCGGCACAGGCGGAGCGGGAGGAAATACGCCCCCGCCCAGTACAGCGAATGAATGGACCTGGACGAGCGGGAGCAACTTAACCGACGCGGTCGGCAATTATGGCGCTCAGGGCGTTGCCTCCGCGAGCAATGTTCCCGGCGCAAGGAGCGACGCAGTCAGTTGGACGGACACCAGCGGCAACCTCTGGCTCTTTGGTGGAAGCGGCTATGATTCCGCGGGAAGTAACGGGGCTCTCAGCGATCTTTGGGAATTCAGCCCGACCACGAAAGAATGGACATGGGTATCTGGCAGCGATGCCGCAAACGCTGTGGGCATCTATGGCACTCAGGGCGTTGCCTCTACAGGCAATACACCGGGTGGCCGGGATAGCGCCGTCGGCTGGACAGATAAGAACGGCGATTTCTGGCTCTATGGCGGCTTTGGCTATAGTGCAACCAGCAGTTCCTCCGACCTAAACGACCTTTGGGAATTCAATCCGAGCACGAGAGAATGGACATGGGTATCTGGCAGCGACACCATAAACGCTGTGGGAATCTATGGGACGCCGGGTGTCGCCTCCGCAAGCAACGTTCCCGGCGCAAGGATTGGTTCCGTTAGATGGATTGACAGCAGTGGCAACCTCTGGCTGTTTGGTGGTAGCGGCCTCGATTCCAAAGGCACGCCGGGGGATCTCAACGATCTTTGGGAATTCAGCCCGACGGCGAAGACCTGGACATGGGTGGGCGGAAGCGAGACAGCAAATGCATATGGTGTCTATGGCTCACAGGGGGTTGCCTCTCCAGGCAATACACCGGGTGGCCGGGATAGCTCCGTCAGTTGGACAGACAGCAGCGGCAATCTCTGGCTCTATGGCGGCCTTGGCTATAGTGCAACCAGCAACGGCTACTACCTCAGTGATCTTTGGGAGTTCAACCCCTCGACAAAGGAGTGGACTTGGGTAAATGGCAGCACTGCGGGAACCGTCGCGCCAGTCTATGGCGCGCAGGGCATCGCTGCCGCAACGAACACACCGGGGAGTCGGGATAGCGCCGTCGGCTGGACGGACAGCAGCGACGATCTATGGCTGTTTGGCGGATGCTGCGCTGCCGATTATCTTTTCAACGACCTCTGGGAATTCAATCCCTCGACCAAGGAATGGACCTGGGTGAGCGGGAGTAACTCGACGCGAGCAAAGGGTGTCTATGGCACGCTTGGAGTGGCCGCCCCTGACAATGTTCCCGGATCGAGGGGCGGTTCCGTTAGTTGGATGGACACTAGCGGCAATCTCTGGCTCTTCGGTGGAGAGGGAGCCGATTCCGTGGGGAGCGGCGGAGTACTCAACGATCTCTGGCGCTACCAGCCGTAGCAGTCAATTGCGGAAGCGTGGAAAGGGAGGGCAATGAGAGCACGATCCGTGAGTCTCTGGGCAGCCTTGGCCCTGTTATCGTGGTCGGGGGCATGGGCACAATCGGGCAGCGCGGCACAGGCTCAAACCTCAGGCATCGACGCCGCATTGCTGAGCAGAGCGGAAGCTGGGGATGCATCGGCAGAATTTCAAATCGGCTGGGCCTATGAAATGGGATATGGAGTCCCGAAGGATTTCACTCAATCATCTATCTGGTTCCGAAAGGCCGCAGAACAAGGATCGGCCGATGCACAATCCTTGCTTTGCGCACATTATGTCGATGGCAGCGGAGTCCGGCAGGATTCGGTTCAAGCGGCTATCTGGTGTCGAAAGGCAGCGGCACAAGGGGATGCATTTGCGCAATTCGATCTTGCTTCCGCCTACGAAAACGGCGATGGCGTACCACAGGACTATGCTCTCGCTGCATCGTGGTACCTCAAGGCCGCGAATCAAGGCTACGCAGATGCGCAGTTCAATCTTGGGAGGCTTTATTACCTTGGGTCGGGCGTCCGCAAAGACTACCGCCAAGCTTACTTCTGGTTCAGCGTTGCGACAGCAGGGAAATATTATGAGAACGCAGAAGAGAGAAGGCTGAAGGCGCAAAAGAGCCGAGACCTTGCTGCCAGTAAGTTATCAAAGCGCCAATTGTCTGAGGAACAGGAACGCGCAGCCGAATGGTTTGCATCGCATCCTCCGAATGTCGAACGACTCGATCCAGGCGGCAAGCCAAACTGAAGTCTCGCAGCGGGAGCGTGTCAGTGATTGTGAGCGCATCATAGGAGATGAGGGTCACGGCTCCGCCTCCTGCAACAGCAGGCCGTCTGAATTCGGCCGTCGTCGCTAATCATTGCGCCACGTTCGCTCTCCAAAAGCCCATGAATTGCGAATGTGCTGTCATCCGATGGTGACAGTGCGCCCATCGTCTGCCAATGATGCGCGAATCTCGCCGGACGTGGCCCAACTTGAAAAGGCGAACACTCGTTCACGGGGGAAATTTTGGGGGGATGTTCGAGTGCAGCGCGCACCTGCGTTTCGCTTCAACACTGCCTCAAATAGCGGGCCTCGCTGAAGGCTTTTCACATGGCCCTCCGGCGCACCGTGGCGAACCGGCCATAGGAAACCATTGAAGAAGGCGCAGCGCGGACGCCCGCGGACCGGGGCGGCTGGGGGTTGAGCTGTAGTGGATGAGCGGCTGGTAGTCAATGTCCGAATCGGACGCGGACAGGTGTAGCCGGATGAGGTGTGTGTCCACAAAGCACAAAGGCCAAAGCACAAAGAACAAACCCCAAACCCCAAAATGGCTTGTTCTTTGTGCTTTGCTCTTTGTGGATACAGTTCCCCGTGTGACATCCCGTTACCTGTGTAGACTCTCGGGGTTGAACCGAAACACCGTGGCCGCTAGTCGCGGGCGGTGCGGCTCCACGAGGTCGATGACTCCGGCCCGCTGCGCTCTATTGCGCCATCGTGTAACTTGCGTTTGATGGCAGCCGAAAAGCGGCGCAAGCTTCGCCACCGGTAGCAGGATCGGCTGGCCGTTTCGCAGGCGGTGCAGCACCCCAGCCAGCAAGAGAAATTTTTGATAGCCGTCGCATGGTTCTTCCTCAATCGCCTCCCATGCCATCAGAAGACCGTCGCCAGCCGCATTTCCTGCCGTGTAGCGCGAGACTGACATCGCGATTCGTGCTACTTCCAGCGAATCTAACGGCGGTAAGCAGCTTTGCGTGTTAGCTGCCTTTAGGCTCGTCTCGATGCTCTCCGCGTCATGCCCGGACGCCCGCAATCGGCCCGCAAAGCGCGTCAGGCCGCTGTTTCTCTGCCCCTCCCGCAGCATGCCAGGCACTTTGGGACGACTCTTTGGCGAGGGCGACGCCCTTTCAATTTCCGCGACCACCCATTGTGGCGCTGGAGAAGCCGGACATGTGGGGTCAACGATTTCATATCTCCCGGAATCCAGCGCGGATGGCGGGCAGACCGCATAGCCGCCCTCTCCACGAACATCGACGTCCTCCGCAATCCTTCCCCCCGAATTTCGAATCCCGGGCTTGTGCTGAAAGTACAGGTGCAGGCCGCCGCGAGGCGTCCGGACAGTCCAGGTTTCCGGCAAATCAAAGCCGTCGTCGATTCGCGCTTTCAGCCAATCCAGGCCGGCTTCGCCATCAAGGTCAACCACAAATATCCCGCTGCGCCCGCCGGTGACTGCGCCCCAATTGCAGCGGGGATACTGCTCCGCCCATCGATCAAGTTGCCTTGGCTCGCACGTTGCTTCGTGCTGCCAGTTTTTCAGAAGGGGCTTTTTATCACCGGGTCTGAGTGGATGCAGGCACCAGCCGCGCTCTACATATTCAGTCGCCACCACAAGATCGGGGACGGCCGTCACCGCCGCTCCAAGGCAGGAACCGTGCCGCGCTTAAGGATTTCCTCAACCGTTGCGGGCTGAAAGCGGATGGCACGCGCCCCCACGCGCACATAAGGCACGCGCCGCATCCAGACCCATTGCCGGATGGTTTTGGGCGACATTCCGACCGCTTCCGCAAATTCTGCCACGGTCAGTAGTTTGCTCATCTTTCCCCCAGATAGCGATTGACTGCTGCCACTCCATGTGACACTATAGCAATTCAGAGACATGCACAAGGCACAGAATATGTCACAGAATCAGACTCGCATTGCAGTCCCTTTCGTCGTCGATGATTTGCGTGTCGTTCCGGCCACGGTTGAGCCAACCTCCGGGCGCGCGTTCCAGAAGAACCCGGCAACGGCAGCGTTCCGATTCAAAAAGGGAAAAAATCGAGGGGGAAAAACGACAGTCAACCCATGGCAATTGCGAGATCGTTTCCTCTCATGGCCGCTGGAAGATTGGCAGCGTTTATTTGAACTATCTGGTGAATGGGATGTGGGCGGGGTGCTTTCTAGTCATTTCAAGAAGGAAGATTTTGCGGAGTGGCAGCGTCTGTTGCGCGCCGCGCTAGTGGCTAAAGAATGGAGCACGCTAGATGATGAGTTCGATCGGCTTAAGATCGTTTCGCTGAGACTCCCTTTGGCGATTTCCTTTGAATGGGGTGGCGAGATCCCGGCTGCCCGGATTATTTCAAGGAGCGCATTGGAGTCGATGATTGCTACGGTCCAGCTGGATAAGCTTCAAGGGGCCGCGTTCCGTGTCTGTGCGCGGCCCGATTGCATCAATCCACCTTTTAGGGTGGAGGCACGTCAGAAAATTTATTGCAGCTCCGACTGTGCCCACCTGGTAGCCGTTCGCAATAGCAGAAAGCGCGCACATGAGCGCACGGAAAGAAAGAGGAAATAGCCATGTCAGTGTTTCGATACAAGGGCAGCAAGGTTTGGACGATGGATTTTCTCTTTCACGGCCAGCGGGTCCGAGAGAGCACGGGAACGCGCTCCAAGACACTCGCTCTGAAGATCGAAGACAAACGCCGCAGAGCTTTGGAAGAGGGCGCGGCGGGCATCAGGAAGCAACGGCAGCCGCTCCTGCTCTCGGTTGCAGCGGATGAATGGCTCGAAATGAAAAGGGCCACGCTCGCGCCGCGCTCGGTTGAGATCGCAGAGGGCAGCCTTGCACACCTGCAACCGGACTTGGGCCGCAAGCTGATTTGCGAGATTAACGCGGGGGACATCGCCCGTTATCAGCAAAGGAGACTTGACCAGGGAGCAGCGTGTCGAACCGTCAACCTGGAGGTGGGGACACTGCGGGCGATCCTGAAACGCTCCGGCCAGTGGGCGCGGGTGCAGCCGGAAGTCAAGATGCTGCCCGAGCGTGATGACGTGGGGCGGGCTATCACGCCGGAAGAGGAAACGGCGCTCCTACAGGCTTGCAGCCAGTCTCGTTCCCGTTCTCTCGTTCCATTCGTCATTCTGGCGCTGGAAACCGGCGCGCGGTATGGCACAATCCGCACCCTGCAATGGGGGAACGTGGACCTTGCAGACCGCTGCCTGAAGTGGGGCAAGGATAAAACGGCGGCGGGAACCGGGCGCATCGTGCCTCTCAGTCAGCGCGCCGTCACTGCACTCAGTTTCTGGGCTACTCACTTCCCGAACCGCCAGCCGGAGCATTACGTCTTTCCAGCAGAGCGGTACGGAGCGGGCGGGGACGAATTCAGCGCCAAAGCCTACCATGTTGACCCGTCCAAGCCCATCGGGAGCGTTAAGGAAGCCTGGGAGGCAGCCAGGGTGCGCGCAGCGCGAATCCTGAAGGGTGAGAAGGATGCGGCGGACCCGGAGACGGCGGAAGAGATTGCACCCCTCGCTTGCCGGTTTCACGATCTGCGGCACACGGCAGTCTCCCGGATGTTGAACGCGGGCATCCCGATTGCGAAGGTCGCTAAGATCGTGGGCTGGAGCGGGTCAACGATGGTGCTCATGGCGAAGCGTTACGGTCACTTCGCGCTGAGTGATCTGCGGGGTGCGGTTGAGACCATCAGCAAAGGCAAAATTGACGCGGGGTCCTTGGTATTTTCCCCGGTATCGGACGCGAAGCCGGAGTCGAACCGGCCTAACTGACTGATTTAATTGGTGGGCAGTGCAGGGCTCGAACCTGCGACCTCCTGCTTGTAAGGCAGGCGCTCTGACCGGCTGAGCTAACCGCCCGCAGCCGATAACCGCGGCCAATCGCGGTCATCCACATCAGTGTATCAGTGCCCGGAAATGGGAATGACCGGTGCACCGCCCCGCGGATGGCGTCTGCGCAGCACGGCCGACCAGGCGTTTTCCACCAGAAACAGTGTTGCCAACAGGGTGATGGCCGATAGATTCAGCACCGCCCAGACGGCAACCAATTGCAGCATCGTGTGAGGCACTGAATTCCAGGCCATAGAACCGGCCTCCTGAATGGTCCGCGCTGGATGACGTGCGCGTGCGACACGTCATCGGAGCGAGATGCCGGATGCGAACCCGGACAAGCCGTCGCAGCCTGCCCTTTAACGCAGGTCGAAGTGATCATACCGCTGTTCCCGCAACGGATCGATGCCCTCTTTCGTGACTCTGAGCCAACAACTGCGTTACACGATTCTCTGCCGTCGGTAATCTTCGTCATGGTTACCCTCCTCGCCGACGGCCCGCGCCAGCAGCTCAGTCACCTCGGCGTCGCTGGTCTGCCCAAAATCCTCGTAGAACTGCCCAACCGCATGGAACAACTCCGGCGTGTGCAGGCAAATCACCTCGTCGGCCTCCCGCCGCAGATCCTCGCACGCTGTACGCGACCCCACCGGGACCGCAACCACAAGCCGCGGCACCAGCGGCCGCAGCGACCGTGCCGCCGCTATCATCGTGGAGCCTGTAGCCAGCCCATCATCGACCAGGATCGCCGCGCGTTCGGCCACGTCGAGTGCGGCTCGTCCGCCGCGATACAGCGCCTCACGCCGCGCAATCTCCGCCCGCGCCCGCGCCACCATCACGTCGATCCGCTGCGGCGGGATCGCGAACATCCGGGCAATCTCCGGATTCACCACCAGCACCCCGCTCCCCGCCACCGCGCCCATCGCCAGCTCTTCCTCGCCCGGCACCCCCAGCTTCCGCACCACCAGAATATCCAGCGGCAGCCGGAGCTCCCTCGCCACTTCATACCCCACGGGCACTCCACCTCGCGGCAGCGCGAGCACCAGCGCCCTCTCCAGCCCCGGCTTTTCCCTGAGGGCCCGCGCCAGCGCCTGCCCGGCCTCCCGTCGGTCCCTGAAGATCATGGCATCCCGCCCCCGCACCGTGATCCACTTCATCAGCCTGCCGAATCCCGGCTCATTTTATGCCCGCCGCATCCGCGCAAATGCGCAAAATCCCGGCGCAGCCAACCCGGCACTCCTCGGCATAGCGGAAATTCCCCCAATCAGGCAGACTGGAAAGATTCCCAGCATTCTCGCTGAACCCCGGGGGACTGCCGCTTCTGGACACGCATACCGACGCACCCGCCGCCCTAACTCAATTCGGCCCCGATCCCGGCCTGCCCCGCGTCCTCGGCGTCTCCCACGCCACCGCCATCGTGGTCGGTACCATCATTGGCAGCGGCATCTTCCTCGTTCCCTATGAAATGATCCGCGCCACCGGCGCATCGTCGCTCGTCTATCTCGCCTGGATCGCCGGCGGCCTGCTCTCCCTCTTCGGCGCCATGACCTACGCCGAGCTCAGCACCCTGCTGCCCTACGCAGGCGGCGAGTACGTCTACATTCGCGGCGCTTACGGCGATCTGCCCGCCTTCTTCTACATGTGGACGTGGTTTGCCGTCGCCAAGCCCGCTTCCATTGCCAGTTCCACCATCGGCCTCGCTCTCGTTCTCGCGGTTTTTCCTGCGATGCACTGGCTCGACGCGCCCGCCTTCCATCTGCCCTTCACCGTGCTCTGGTCGCAGATCTTCGCCATCGCCGCCGCCTGGCTCATCACCGGCCTCAACTATCTCGGCATCCGCAAAGCAGGCAACTTCCAGCTCATCTTCACCTGGCTGAAGGTCGTTCTCATCCTCGCCATCGTCTTCATCTGCTTCGGCTCCTTCGCCGGCCACTGGAGCAACTTCGCCACCAGCTTCCTCGGCGCCCACGGCGGCTTCTCCGGATTCATGATCGCCCTCATCGCCGCTCTCTGGGCCTACGACGGCTGGAACGACCTCACCATGGTGGCCGGCGAAGTCCGCAACCCCGAGCGCAGCCTGCCCATCGCCCTCATCGCCGGACTCGCCATCGTCGGCTTCCTCTACATGGCCACCAACGCCGCCATCCAGTATCTGCTGCCCGCCGCCCACATTGCCGCCTCGCCCCGCCCCGCCGTCGCCGCGCTTGCCGCCATTACCGGTCCGTGGGGCGCGGGACTCGTTTCCATCGCCATGGCCGTCAGCATCGTCGTCAGCCTCAACGGCACCATCATGTCCGGCGGACGCATCCCGTACGCCGCCGCCCGCGACGGCCTCTTCTTCCGCCGCATGGCCGACGTCCATCCCCGCTTCCAGAGCCCCTCCACCTCGCTCGTCGTCCAGGCCCTGCTCACCACCGCGCTCCTGCTCGCCGTCGGCCGCTTCCAGCAGCTCTTCGAGCTGGCCATCTTCGCCGAGTGGCTCTTCTACATGATCACCGCCACCACCATCTTCTATTACCGCAAGCGCGACCAGGAGAAGAAGGTCTTCCACGTCTGGGGATACCCGTACATTCCCGCGCTCTTCATCCTGGCCGCCGGCGTCCTGCTCGTCTGCTCCTACGTCGAGAACCTCAAAAGCTCCCTCATCGGCACCGTCGTCATCCTCGCCGGCGCGGCGCTCTATCCGCTCTTCCGCAGGCGCCGCCCGCCCGCCGGAATCCCGCAAATATCCTGATCCGTTAGCGGAGTGTATCGAATCAAAAAAGGTGTCATCCTCGCGAAGAGTGGAGGGATACCCGAATGGCAACCGCCGAAATGGATTTTCTGCGCGGCCAGCTGGAGGAACGCAAAACCCGCCTCGAGGCCGTCCTCGCCCATACGCCGCATGAGGCCGGACTCGAGGACTTGTTGCGCGAAGTTGATACCGCACTGGATCGAATGACCGCGGGCAGGTACGGCCTTTGCGAAACCTGCCACGACACTGTGGAGCGCGACCGGCTCCTCGCCGATCCCCTCCTCCGCTATTGCCTCGACCATCTCACCGAGCACGAGCGCGACGCGCTCCAGCGCGATCTCGACCTCGCCTCCGAGCTCCAGCGCGGTCTCCTGCCGCCCCCCGGCCTCCAGGTCGACGGCTGGGAAACCAGCTACCACTACGCGCCCCTCGGACCCGTCAGCGGCGACTACTGCGACCTGTATCCATACGATGGGCAGCTGTTTTTCATGCTCGGCGACGTCGCCGGCAAAGGCGTCGCCGCTTCGATGCGGATGACCCAGATTCATGCTCTCTTCCGCAGCCTCATCGGCATGGGCCTTCCCCTTGCCGAGATCGTTCTTCACATCAACCGCTTCCTCTGCGACAGCGGCCTCGCCGGGCGCTACGCCACTCTGGTCTGCGGCCGCGCCGAGCCCAACGGTGAAGTCGAGCTCTTCAACGCCGGCCATCTGCCGGCCATGGCCGTGCAGCAGGGCGGCGTCCGCCTGCTGGAATCCACTGGATTTCCCCTGGGCATGTTCCGCGACGCTGAATTTGCGTCCGCTCGCTTTCGCCTCAGCCATGGGGAGACGCTCTTCCTCTACACCGACGGTCTCTCCGAAGCTCCCGGCGAAGATGGCGAATACGGCCTCGATCGTCTCCGCGATCTGGTGGGCCGCCAACCCTCATCCGGCGCCGCCGCCCTCATCGCCACCTGTGTCGAAGACCTGCGCCGTTTCGCCGGCGCCACACCGGGACTCGACGATGTCACCCTCCTCGCCCTTCGCCACGGCCGCACAGCCATGGCCTGACCGCCTGGCAGTCACCCCCGGCTGCCCGCCTCTCAGCGAATCCGATCCGGGCTGGCCGGTTCTTAGCTGGCCGGACTTTAGCTAACCGGCTCTTAGCTGACCGGGCTTTAGCTGAACAAAAACTCCTTCGTCCGCAGCTCCCTGATCGTGTCCCTGAGCCTGGCTGCCTTCTCAAACTCGAACTTCTTCGCCGCCTCCCGCATTTCCGTCTCCAGCTTCGCCACATACGCGTCCAGCTCTTCCTGCGACGCCAACTCGGGCATCGTCTCCACTTCCTCCGCCAGGTCCGCGTACTCTGCCTGCAGGATCTTCGCCAGAGACATATCGGACCGGCTCACAATCGACTGCGGCACAATCCCGTGCTCCTCGTTGTACGCCCGCTGCACCGCCCGCCGCCGCTCCGTCTCGCCCATCGCCTGCCGCATTGAGTCGGTCATTTTATCGGCGTACAGAATCGCCCGACCGCTCACATGCCGCGCCGCCCGCCCCATTGTCTGAATCAGCGACCCCGCCGACCGCAGAAATCCCTCCTTGTCCGCGTCCAGAATTGCCACCAGCGAAACCTCCGGCAAATCCAGCCCCTCGCGCAGCAGGTTGATCCCGATCAGCACGTCGTACTCTCCCCTGCGCAGATCGCGCAGCAGCTTCACGCGCTCCAGCGTCTCGATCTCCGAGTGCATGTATCGGCAGCGCACCCCCACTTCGGAGTAGTACCCTGCCAGATCCTCGGCCATGCGCTTCGTCAGCGTCGTCACCAGTACCCGCTCGCTCTTTTGCGCGCGATCCCGAATCTCACCCAGCAGATCGTCGATTTGTCCCCGCACCGGCCGCACTTCCACTTCGGGATCCACCAGCCCCGTCGGCCGGATGATCTGCTCCACGACCACTCCCGCTGATTTCGTCAGCTCATACGGCCCCGGTGTCGCCGACACATACACAATCTGGTTCGTCCGCGCCTCAAACTCCTCGAATTTCAGCGGCCGGTTGTCCATCGCCGACGGAAGCCGGAACCCGTAGTCCACCAGGTTCTGCTTCCGCGACCGGTCTCCGTGCCACATTCCATGCAGTTGCGGCACCGTCACGTGCGACTCGTCGATGAAGAGCAGATAATCCCGCGGAAAATAATCCAGCAGTGTCGGCGGAGGCTCGCCTGGCAGCCGCCCGCTGAAATGACGCGAGTAATTCTCGATCCCGTGGCAATACCCCACCGACTTGATCATCTCCAGATCGAAGCGCGTCCGCTGATGCACCCGCTGCGACTCCACCATCCGCCCCTGGTTTTCCAGCTCCTTTTCCCACCACGCCAGTTCTTCCAGGATGCTCTCCACCGCCGTCTTCTTCCGCTCCGGCTGCACCACGTAGTGGCTCTTCGGATAAATCGGCAGCCGCGCATATTTCTGCTTCACCGTCCCAAACAGCGGATCGATCTGCGCCAGCGAATCGATTTCGTCCCCGAAAAGCTCGATCCGGTACGCGTTCTCGTCGTACGTTGGATACACCTCGATCACATCGCCGCGCACCCGAAACGTCCCGCGCCGGAAATCTGCATCGTTCCGCTCGTACAGAATCTCCACCAGCCGCCGCGTGATGTCCTCGCGCCGGATCTTCTGCCCTTTTTCGAGCAACAACAGCATCCCGTAGTACGCTTCCGGCGAGCCCAGCCCGTAAATGCAGCTCACCGACGCCACGATGATCGCGTCCCGCCGCTCGAACAGCGTCCGCGTCGCCGAGAGCCGCAGTTTGTCCAGCTCCTCGTTGATCGTGGCTTCCTTCTCGATGTACAAATCGCCCGCCGGAATGTACGCCTCCGGCTGGTAATAGTCGTAGTACGACACAAAGTACTCGACCGCGTTGTTCGGGAAGAACTGCCTGAACTCGTGAAAAAGCTGTGCCGCCAGCGTCTTGTTGTGCGCCAGCACCAGCGCCGGCCGGTTCAGTTGCTCCACGATCTTCGCCATCGTGAAGGTCTTCCCCGATCCCGTCACGCCCAGCAGCACCTGATGCTTCTCGCCCGAGCCAATCCCCGCGGTGAGCTCCCCGATCGCGCGCTCCTGGTCTCCGCGCGGCTTGTAGTCGCTGATTAATTGAAAGTCCACACCCCAATTTTATGGGATAGCCAATCCGCTGTTGCCCCCCGCGCTGACCGCGCCGCCCTCGCAAGTCCGCTCAATGCGCCGCTGATCCCAGTTGTATCTGGCACCCCAGCATCGGCGCCCACATTCCCGTCCCGGCCGACTGGAACCCAGGAAACTGCTCCCTCGGCGTAAACATCTCCAGGTAGCGCGCTCCGGCGTAGAACTCAACTCGCCCGCCCACGCGGTACGCCACCTCCCCGCCCCCGTCCAGCGCGGGCTGGAAACTCGAGTCCTCCGCGGTCGCCGTGTAGCACCCGTAGGCGTTATCGCACGAAGAGCTGGGCTTCAGGAAAGCCACTTGCTTCCACGAAATCCCTCCGCCGCCCGTTACATAGGCGGCCCAGTGCGCGCTGCGCGCCACAGCGAACTTCGGATCCACTCCAAACAGCATAAATATGCTTTGGGCGTTCGGCTCGCCACCCTCGTTTCGCACCGCCGTCGGAAGGTTGCTGAAGTCGAACCCGAAATCGACGGGAATCGACCAGCGTTTTTGGCTCTCGAAGCCGAAAGTCAGCAGTATCATCATGCCGCTTTTGGTCATCTGCCGCGCATTGCCCGTCACGATCGTGGGCCCGCCGTCCACGCCCGCAACAAAATGCCGGTCCTCGTTATCGGAATTGCCGCTGCGGGTCTGCGCTTCCAGAAGCGGAGCAGCCATCGCCAGGAGAACAATCACACAAACCCAGGACAGGAGCCTTCCAGCCAAATCCGCACCTCCCGATGCCGCAGACTGTGCGACGGACAACCACCCCACCTGGACTCATGCCGGCACGATTATCATCAGCAGCAACACTGTTTCTTTCGCAGGTGTATCCGCTGCCAGCGCTGATCTGTAGTTCGCTCCTGGCCCGGCGTTTAAAAAGCAAAACGCCCGCACTCCGTCGGGAATGCAGGCGTTTCACTCACCAATTCAGGAAACAGCGGTTGGAACGGTTATTTCGCGCCGACCAGCTCTTCCTCCTGAACGCTGCCGACCTTTGGCATCCTCAGGTCGTAGCGATCGAGGTTCATTACCTTGTCCCACGCTCTCACAAAGTCCTCGACGAATTTCTCTTTCGCGTCCGAGCTTCCATAGACTTCGGCCAGCGCCCGCAACTGCGAATTCGATCCGAACACCAGATCCACCCGCGTTGCGCTCCACTTCGCTTTCCCGGTCTTGCGATCGTACCCTTCGAACACCTCCTGCCCGTTCGACCCCGCCTTCCACTCTGTACCCATATCCAGCAGGTTCACAAAGTAGTCATTGGTCAGCGCTTCCGGCCGATTCGTAAACACGCCATGCTTCGTCTGTCCGTAATTGGTGTTCAGCACGCGCAAACCGCCGATCAGCACGGTCATCTCCGGAGCGGTGAGCGTCAGCAGTTGCGCCCTGTCCACCAGCAGCGCCTCCGCCGGCACGCTGTACCTGGCTTTCAGATAATTGCGAAAGCCGTCCGCTACCGGTTCGAGCACCGCGAACGCTTCCACATCGGTCTGCTCCTGCGAAGCGTCCATGCGTCCCGGCGCAAACGGCACCGTCACCGGCACGCCGGCATTCTTCGCTGCCTGCTCCACGCCCGCGCACCCGGCCAGCACGATCAGATCGGCGAGCGAAATTTTCCTGCCGCCCCGCTGCGCGCTGTTGAATTCCTTCTGGATGCCCTCGAGCGTCTTCAGCACTTTCTTCAGTTGCTCGGGCTGGTTCACTGCCCAGTCCTTCTGCGGAGCCAGCCGGATGCGCGCGCCGTTTGCGCCTCCGCGCTTGTCTGAGCCGCGGAACGTCGACGCCGAAGCCCACGCCGTTGACACCAGCTCCGGCACCGACAGTCCCGAAGCCAGAACCTTCCCCTTGAGCGCAGCAACGTCTTTCTCATCCACCAGCGGATGATTCACCGCGGGAATCGGATCCTGCCACAGCAGCTCTTCCTTGGGAACCTCCGGGCCCAGATACCGCGCCTTTGGTCCCATGTCGCGGTGCGTCAGCTTGAACCACGCCCGCGCAAACGCATCGGCCAGCTCCTCCGGATGCTCCAGGAATCGCCGCGAGATCTTCTCATAGATCGGATCGAAGCGCAGCGCAAGGTCCGTCGTCAGCATCGACGGCGCGCGCCGTTTCGACGGGTCATGCGGATCGGGCACCGTCCCCGCGCCTGCGTCCCCCCTGGGCTTCCACTGGTTCGCGCCCGCCGGGCTCTTCGTCAGCTCCCACTCGTACCCGAACAGGTTCATCAGGAAGTTATTGCCCCACTTCGTCGGGGTGGTCGTCCAGATTACTTCCAGCCCGCTGGTGATCGCGTCGCCGCCCTTCCCGGTGCCGTACTTGTTCTTCCAGCCGAGTCCCATTTCCTCCAGGCCGGCCGCTTCCGGCTCGGCGCCCACGTTGGTGGCCGGGGCCGCGCCGTGCGTCTTGCCGAAGGTGTGACCGCCTGCGATCAGCGCCACCGTCTCCTCATCGTTCATTGCCATGCGCCGGAACGTCTCGCGAATGTCGTGAGCCGCTGCCAGCGGATCGGGCTTGCCATCCGGTCCCTCCGGGTTCACGTAGATCAAACCCATCTGCACCGCGGCCAGCGGATTCTCCAGATTGCGCTGCGGTGGAGGAAGGTTCCGGGACTTTTCCGTGCCATGCAGTTCCTTTTCGGCGACCAGCGGTCCCTCGCCGGAGCTGGCGTAGCGAACATCGCCGCCCAGCCAGGTTTTCTCACGGCCCCAGTACACGTCCTGATCCGGCTCCCACACGTCGGGACGTCCACCCGCGAAGCCGAAGGTCTTAAAGCCCATCGACTCCAGCGCCACGTTGCCGGCCAGAATCATCAGGTCCGCCCATGAAATCTTCCTGCCGTACTTCTGCTTGACCGGCCACAGCAGGCGCCGCGCCTTGTCCAGGCTCACGTTGTCCGGCCAGCTGTTCAGCGGAGCAAACCGTTGCTGCCCGCGCCCGGCCCCGCCCCGCCCATCTCCTATCCGGTATGTCCCGGCGCTATGCCACGCCATCCGGATGAACAGCGGCCCGTAATGCCCAAAGTCCGCCGGCCACCACTCCTGCGAATCCGTCATCAGCGCCGTGAGGTCCTTCTTCACCGCCGCCAGATCGAGCTGATTGAACTCCCGCGCGTATTCGAAATCCGGTCCCATCGGATCGGACTTCGCCGAGTGCTGGTGCAGAATTCCCAGATCCAGCTGGTTCGGCCACCAGTCCCGATTTGTCGTGCCTTCGCTCTTCGCCGGATGGAAGGGACACTTTGCTTCGCCAGTCGTTGCTTTTTCCTCTGCCATGTCATTCCTTCGATTTCTGCGCCGCGCGTTGCACGCGTCGCGGGTTCTTCAGCCTGAGACCACAGCTTCCTCGTTGCCGTCAATACCGCCAATGTAGCATCATGAGGATGGATTGTTCCAATACATAGCTTCCATTCGGAGCATAGGCGTTTCCTATGGAATTCCAGCAGCTGCGCTACCTCTGCGCGATCGTCGATACCGGCAGCTTCACCCGCGCAGCGGAGCGCTGCCACGTCGCGCAGCCCTCGCTGTCTCAGCAAATTTCCAGGCTCGAGAACGAGCTGGGTGCAAAGCTCTTCGACCGTCTTGGCCGCAACATCCGCCTCACGGAATCCGGCCGCGCCTTTCTTCCCCACGCCCGCACCGCGCTCGCCCAGGCCGAGCTGGCCCGCGACCAGGTCCTCGGCCAGCGCCGCGATGCCCGCGGCGCCGTCGCCGTGGGCGTCATCCCCACCATCGCCCCTTATTATCTGCCTCGCCGCCTCGCTGCTTTCACGCGCCGCTTTCCTGAATCCACCCTCCGCATCGTCGAGGAGACAACCCCGGTTCTCGTCGAACAACTGCGCAGCGCCGCCATCGATCTCGCCATCCTCTCGCTGCCGCTCAGACACCGCGAATTTGAGATCGTCCCGCTGCTTACCGAGCGCCTTTTCGCCGCGCTGCCACCGGATCACCCCCTCGCCCGGGCCCGCACTCTGTCTCTGCGCGAGCTGCGCGACGAGCGCTTCGTGCTCCTGCGTGATGGCCACTGTTTTCGCGGCGTCGCCCTCGACGCCTGCCGCCGCGCGCGCCTCGCGCCCCGTGTCGCCTTCGAGAGCGGACAGTTCAGCAGCCTGCTCGGCATGGTCGCTGCCGGCGTCGGCGTCACCCTGGTCCCGCGCATGGCTGTGGACCGCGTTCTGCCCTGCCGCTATGTGCCCATCTCTGACCCGCAGGCGGAACGCACCATCGCCGCCGTCCGCCTCAAAGGCCGCTCCTTCAACCGCGTCCAGCGGGCCATGCTCGATTTTCTGGTGCGCGGCGCCCAATGCTCCCGCCGCCAGCACGCCATCCCATCCCTCTGAACAGCGAGAGCCGACCATCGGCCGGCCCTGCTCACTTTCCTGAATTACTTCAGTCTCAGTGACGCCAGTCGCGGTGGTAGACCATCTGGTACCCGCGACGGAATCCCTGACGGAAATCCCGCCGCTGGCCGGGCGGCAAATCGGGGTGCCGGAAGTCCGCATGGCGGTGCGGATCCGGCGGACGTCCCGCGTTGATATCGTGGTGGGCGGCGACGGCTCCGTCATGGAAACCGTTATGCCATGCGTTCGACCAGTTTCCCGGAGGCGGACCCGGCTCCTGCCACTGCACCACGACCTGCGGCGAGGCCGCCAGCGCGCGCGCCGCCGGCAGCATGGCTCCGGCCAGTGCCACCCCTAACAGCAACGCAAAGAATGTCTTCAAAAGTCTCATCGGTGTCTCCGTTTTCGGCAACGTGCACCCTGCCATCCAGTGGGATGCGCCCTGTCACAGGAAAGTCAGCTCGAGGACCGCTCTGGGCTGGTCCCAAAGTCCTTCCCGCAGCGCCCCACCTGCCCGGCCACGCCTCCGTCTCCTGCGGCATCGCGCGCCTTCGTCGTCATCTCCAGCGCCAGCGCCTCGGCCCACTCCCCGGCTCCGTCCACCAGGCAGTCGCACGGAATCGTCCCGACCGTGTGCGACGACAGCCCGAACCGGCAGCCCAGTGCCCACGCCCCCGCCCGCCGCGCAGTCAGAATGTCCACACTCGAATCGCCCACCATCAGCGTCTCGCCCGGCGCCACTTCCGCCTCGCGGGTGATCGTGTTCAGCCCTTCCGGATCCGGCTTCTTCGTCGCAAAGCTGTTCCCGCCGTAAATCCGGAACATGTACCGGCTCAGCCCCAGCCCGTCGCAGATCTCCACCGACGCCCGCACCGGCTTGTTCGTCAGCACCGCCAGCTTCCGCGGCGTCCCGTCGGGCATCGTCCGCAGCGCATCCAGGGATTCGATCACTCCCGGATACACCCGCGTGTGGTCCAGCTTGTGCTCGCGATAGTGTTCCAGAAACTGCCGCAGCCCATTCTCTACCAGCACTTCGTCCTCGGGATCGCCCAGCGCCCGCCGCACCAGCATCCCTGCGCCGTCGCCGATGTAGGTCGCGATAATCTCCTCCGGCAGCGGCGGCCGCCCAAACTTCGCCAGCATGGCGTTGATGGAGTTGGTCAGGTCCGTCTGCGAGTCAATCAGCGTCCCGTCCAGATCGAAAACAATCAGCCGAATGCGATGCGCGGGGATGGGATTCAGCAGGTGCAGCACACTTTCAGTCTACTGGTACCGCATTGAAGCGCTGGGGCCCCTCCCGAGACAGGGGGCGATTCGGATCCGTTCCGAGAGGACACGACCTCGGCCGCGCCGAAATCAGGTTGCCTGAAGAATGTGGCTTCAGTCCCTGTGTTTTGTATCAGGGCACGACTTCAGTCGTGCCGTAAACGGCGCAAAATCCATTCGGCTTGAGCCGCTGCTGGGCGCCTTCAAATCGCATTCCCGATTTTTTCATGGGTGCTCTTCTTAAGCTGACCAACGCGCCGACCAAAGAGACTTGACAGGCGCCCCCCAGGGAGCAGTATGTCTCGCAGACTGGTTTGCAATACAGACTAGTCAGCAATAAAAGAGGCTCGCCATGAACGACTCGCTTCCTACCCTTCCTTCCGATCCCGATACTCTTGCCCGTCACCTCATCAACTCCGCCCATCTCCGCGATGGATTGCCGGAGATCGTTGTCGGACTCCTCGGCTTTCTCCTTGCCGCAGCCCTCTGGTCCAGCTATCTCGCGCGGCACGGCTCCGTGGCTGCAAAAAACATTTCTGCTGATCCTGATCGTCCTCACGATCCTGGCCGATTCGCTCTCGTCGGTCCCGTTTCTCACCTGGCTCCGCAGGCGATACCTCGCCGCTCGATCCGGCTGTGTCAGGCACAAGCCGCGCCGCTGGCGTGTCTCCACGGTTGTGACCACAGCAGTGCTGGCTGGAGCAGTCTGCACTCTCACCGGACTTACCTTCTGGGGCGTTCTGACCCAACGCCGGGATTTGGCGCTGACTGGAACTCTGTATGGCGGACTGTTGATGCTGTTTGGACGACGGCACGGTTCCTCATCAGTGGGGCGCTGATGGCCCTCTCAGCGGTCCTGCTCGGACTCTCAACGGTCCAGCCGCTAACCGCCTGGGCGGCATTCTATGCTTTCACGGGAGTTATCTTCGTCACGAGCGGGGCGGCAGCCCTTCGGCGCTTCCTCCGCAGCACATCGGAGCAGTCACACTGAGCGCAAAAATCCAGCGACTCGCGGAAGTCGACCGCCTCATCCACGAACCGGCCCGGCTTATGATCGTCGCCGTGCTCGATTCTGTCGACGAGGCGGACTTCCAGTACCTGCATCTGGCCACCAGACTCACGAAAGGCAATCTGTCGGTGCATCTTTCGAGGCTGGAGGAGGCCGGTTACGTGGCCATCAATAAGACCTTTCGCGGAAAATACCCGCTCACCGTTTGCCGGCTGACTGACAGGGGCACGCAGAAGCTGGAGGAATACCGCAAGCTCCTCAGGGCCGCGCTCTGATCTCCTGCCCGAATTGGAGCGAGCGCCGCTCAGTGGACGCCGCAGCTGGCATCACAGCAGCTGCGTATGGACCGTCGCGGCCTGAATCCGCACCCCACGCCGTTTCCCGCGCCCGTCGTTTCCAACTCGCGATATCCTTTCCACCATGCGCACATTCCCCAGTTGCACGCTGCTGGCTGCCCTTTGCCTCGCATCGATTCCCGTTGTCTCCATGGCTCAGGACCACTTCCCTTCCAATGAAGATCTGCGCCACGTGCGCTCTGTCTCCCAGCCGCATCTGTCGCCCGACGGCCGCAGCGTCCTCGTCGAAGTCGCCGATCCCACCGCCGACGGCGGCCTCAGCCATCTCTGGCTCGTCGACCTCCGGACCAACACCGCGCGCCAGCTCACGTACTCCATCCCCGGCCAGAAGCGCGGAGAGTTCAGCGGCGAGTGGATGCCGGACGGCAGCGCCATCCTCTTTCTCGCTCACCGCGGCCAGAACACCCAGCTCTACCAGCTGCCCATCGACGGCGGCGAAGCCCATCCTTTCGACATCAAAATCGTTCCGCCCGTCGACGAATCCACCGAACCCGGCGCCATTCCCCCCGTCGAATCTCCGGCGACCTCCGCCAAACCCCAGCCCATCGAGTGTAATGTCAGCCGCTTCTTCATCGCGCCGGACGGCCATTCCATCGCCGTCCTCATTCGCGACCCCCAAACCCCCGGAGAGAAGAATGAGCAGACTGAAAAAGCCGATGCCGTCTGGGTCGATCACAATCCCCACGGCACGCGCCTCTATCTCCTCGATCCCAAAACCGGTAAGCTCACTTCCACCCCCGTTCCGCCCGACGTGGACAGCGTCGTCTGGACGCGTCAGGGCGATCGCCTCCTCGCCATCGCTGAAGGCATGAACGATCTCGGCGACATCAGGCCCGACACCACCGCGTGGGTCGTTTCCGTCTCCGATCCCGCGCACCCTGCGCAGCTGAAAGCCGTTCCCAAAACCATCGAGACCGCAGTCTGGTCGCCCGACGCCACCCGCATTGACTTCCTCGCGCAGGCCCAGGCTGACACGCCTCCTGGCTACGTCGACCTCTACCAGTACACCCTCGCCGATCAATCCATTCACGACCTCAGCGGGGATTTCGATGGCAGCCTCGACGGCGCGCCGCTCGTCGACGGCGACAGCATTCTCCAGCCCGTCCAGGTCGGCGTCGATGCGACCGTCCTGCGTTTCGTCTCCGGGCGCAGTGAGCTTCTGCACTTCGACGCCGCCACCGTGTCCCAGCTCAACACGAATGCGAAGCACACCGGCTGGGTCTGGATCGGCTCCTCCAGCACGCAGCCGCCCACGCTCTACTACGCCGCATCGCTCGGCCAGCCCGCTCGCCCGCTCTCGACCCCGGCCATCGAGCCCGCTGTGTGGACGCCCATCCCCTCCCATCTCGTCACCTGGAAAAGCGGCAACCTCACCATCCAGGGCCTGCTCTATCTGCCTCCCCAGGCGGGTCCAAATCACAGGGTCCCGCTCGTCGTGAACGTCCACGGCGGCCCCACCGGCGCTTTCGTTGACCGCTGGAGTCCCTTCACGGAATTCCTCGTCGGCCACGGCTGGGCCGTGCTCTGCACCAATCCGCGCGGCAGCACCGGCTACGGAGCCCCCTTCGCCGCCGCCAACCGCTACGGCATGGGTGGTGGCGATCTGCGCGACATCCTCGCTGGCGTCGACGCCGTCCTCGCTAAATACCCGCTCGACGCCAACAAGATGGCGCTCATCGGCTACAGCTACGGCGGCGAAATGGCCGGCTTCATGGAAGGCAAGACCACGCGCTTTAAAGCCATCGTTGCCGGCGCTCCCGTCATCGACCAGGAAAGCGAATACGGCACCGAAGACGGCTCCTGGTACGATCGCTGGTTCTACGGCGGATTCCCCTGGGAGCATGCCGACGACGCGTGGAAGCAGAGCGCGCTCGCCTACGCCGGCCACGCCAAGACTCCGCTCCTGCTGCTCCAGGGCGAAGCCGACCGCACCGATCCGCTCGGCCAGAGCGAGGAGATGTTCCGCGCCCTGCGCCAGGAGGGCGTGCCCGTTGACCTGATCGAATATCCGCGCGAGGACCACGGCCCGCTCGCCATCGGCATCTTCGGCGAGCCCAGCCCCGAGCCCTGGCACGGCTTTGACGGCCGCCAGCGCATCGTTAATTTCTTCGAGAAGGCGTTTGCACAATAGAGAATCCGCGGGGGTATACTGGCCCTCCCCCGGAACCACCCGGTTCCATCTCTCTCAAAACGGAGGCAGGTCTATGCCCAGTTACCTCGTGCAGGTGTCCTATACGTCCGCGGCTCTCGCCGCTCTCGTCAAGAATCCGCACAGTCGCTCCGAAGTCGTCGCCAGCGCGGTGAAAAAGCTTGGAGGCACCATCGGTCCTTTCTACCTGTGCTTCGGCGATTACGACACCGTCGGCGTCGTCGAGATGCCCGACAACGTGAGTGCCGCGGCGCTCGCCCTCGCCTTCTCCGCCGGCGGCTCCTGCTCCGAAGTGAAGACGACGCCGCTGCTCAGCATCGACGAAGGCCTCGCCGCCCTGAAGAAAGCCGCCACGTCCGGCTACAAACCGGTCGGCGCAAAGTAAGCCCGGCGGCTCGCAGCGCGCCGCACAGACAGGTTGACTCCCCTCGCCCGAGTTGATAGGCTCAGGCCCCAGGAATCCCATGCAGCTTCAATCCACGCTGACTTCCGCCCAGGTTCAGGAGGCCGCGCGACTGGCCCGTCCTCGCCATTTCTGGCTTCGCTTCTTCGCGTACAGTTGGTATGCCACCGCGCTCTGCGTAGTTGCCCTCTATACCGGCGCCGATGCGCTCTTCCGCCACAAGCCCATCCCGTGGGACACGGCCGCGGGTGTTTTTGCCTTCGCGCTGCTCCTTTATGGCATCCGCTGGTCGCGCTGGAAGCGCAGACTCTCGAAAGTTGCTGCCCGGCGCAGCCAGTCCGCTGCATCCATTTCCCTCGATCCCGACGGCATGCGCACCCGCCAGGAATCCGGCGCAGCCACTTTCGTTCCGTGGACCGGCTTCACCAAATGGTCTGAGGGGAAGAATATCTTTCTGCTGACCCGTAAGGACGGCACAACCGTTCTTCCCGTCGACGAGGGCAACCGCGACTCCGTCCGCGCGCTCCTTCAGGGCTATGTTGCTGGCTCGGGACGCCTCGCCGCCCGCGTCTAGTGGATGCCCCACCCTTGTCGCCCTGCCTCCGGGCGACAGGGTGGGTTGCTTCCGCAGGAAGATCCCCGTGTCACGGGAAGAGCCTTGGCGTTGTAAGGACAGAGCACTGGTCGTGCCGCGAGTATTGCAATGCCGGCGCGCCCGGAGTCACGGAGGGGATCAATGACCGCGCCATTCCGTCCCAACTTTGTCGATCACGTCGTCTTCTTCGTCGAATATGTGGAACGTTCTCGGCGCTTCTATGCCTCGCTTCTCGGCGATCCGGCGGAGGAAGCTGAAAGCTCGGTAATGTTTCTTGTGGGCAGCACTCGATTGTTTTTCGTCCGTGGACCGAGTCCTCGGCCCGCCTTCGATAAGGAGCGCATCGGCCTGAATCACCTTGCCTTCGGCGTGCGAACCAGCGAGGAATTGCAGGCCGTAGTGCGGCAACTCGACACAGCGAGAGTACAACACAGCGGAATCCGCATCGACCGTTACGGCAACAGGGAATTTGTGTGGATGGACGACCCCGATGGCATGCGCGTGGAGTTCTATCTCAGGCCCGAATGAGGTGATTCATTCCCCCGGATATCTGAACAACAGCCCTCTGCTCGCTGACTCAGCAACTTCAGCTCTTCCCCGCGCTCTCCAGCTTCGCGTTGGCTTCCGCCATCAGCTCATTGGCTTCGGTGTACTTCGCCGGATCGTCGCCGGCTTTGTCCCACAATTCCTGCCCATGCCGCAGTTGCACCTGCGCCGCAGCGGTGTCGATCGCCTTCGGCTTCTCCGCCTCTTCGGCCAGAATCGTCACCCGCTCCGGCAGCACTTCGGCAAAGCCGCGCGCGATCAGGTAGCTCTGCTCGCCGCTTTCGGCGCCGTGCAGCCGCACCATCCCCGCGCCGATCTCCGTCAGCAGCGGAGCGTGCCCGTACAGCACCTCCAGATACCCGGTCTTTCCCGGAATTTCCACCGCCGCCGCATCCGTATCCACCAGGATGCGTTCCGGAGTCACCACCCGCACTCGCAAATGCGTCGCCATCGCTGTTACGCCGTCGCCTTCAGCTTTTCCGCTTCTTCCAGCACTTCTTCGATCGTCCCGCGCATGTAGAACGCCTGTTCCGGCACTTCGTCGTGCTTGCCCTCGATCACTTCCTTAAAGCTGCGCACCGTATCCGCGATCTTGCAGTAGCGCCCGGGAATCCCCGTGAACTGCTCGGCCACGTGGAACGGCTGCGAGAGGAATTTCTGCACCTTGCGCGCCCGCGACACCGTGATCTTGTCCTCTTCCGACAACTCGTCGATGCCCAGAATCGCGATGATGTCCTGCAGGTCCTTGTACCGCTGCAGGATCTTCTTCACTCCCTGCGCCACGTCGTAGTGCTCCTGCCCTACCACCCGCGGCGTCAGAATCCGCGACGTCGAAGCCAGCGGATCGACCGCCGGATAAATCCCCAGCTCCGACAGCGGCCGCGACAGCACAGTCGTCGCATCGAGGTGAGCGAACGTCGTCGCCGGCGCCGGATCCGTCAAATCATCGGCCGGCACGTACACCGCCTGCACCGACGTCACCGATCCCCTCTTCGTCGACGTGATCCGCTCCTGCAGCTCGCCCATTTCCGTTGCGAGGTTCGGCTGGTAGCCCACCGCCGACGGCATGCGCCCCAGCAGCGTAGACACCTCCGACCCTGCCTGGGTAAACCGGAAAATGTTGTCGATGAACAGCAGCGTGTCCGCGCCTTCCTCGTCGCGGAAATACTCAGCAACGGTCAAAGCGCTCAACGCCACCCGCAGACGCGCACCCGGCGGTTCCGTCATCTGCCCATAGATCAGCGCCGCCTTCGACTTCTCCGGCTCCTTCAGGTTGATGACCCCTGACTCCTGCATCTCCAGCCACAGGTCGTTGCCTTCGCGCGTGCGCTCGCCCACTCCCGCAAACACGCTGAAGCCGCCGTGCTTGGTCGCGACGTTGTTGATCAGCTCCATGATCACGACCGTCTTGCCCACGCCCGCGCCGCCGAACAGCCCGATCTTTCCGCCCTTCAAAAACGGCTGGATCAGGTCGATGACCTTCACGCCCGTCTCGAACATCTCCTCGCGCGTCGACTGCTCGTCGAACGCCGGCGCCGGACGATGGATGGGCATGCGCTTTTTCGCATTCACCGGGCCCAGCGCGTCCACCGGCTCCCCGATCACGTTCAGCACCCGCCCCAGCGTCGCTGTGCCCACCGGCACTGTGATCGGCCCGCCCTGGTCGATTGCTTTCATGCCGCGCACCATGCCCTCCGTGGCTTCCATCGCCACGCAGCGCACGCGCCCCTCGCCCAGGTGCTGCTGCACTTCCAGGATCACGTTGATCGGCACCGGCACGGTAAACCCTTCGCTCACCACGCGCAGCGCCTGATAAATCGGCGGCATCGTCGCCTCATCAAACTGCACGTCCACCGCCGGCCCCGATATCTGAATCACTCTTCCAATGTTTTCTGCCATGTCTCTTCTCAATAAGTATTGACTTCCTGTTAATCGAGCGCCCTGTGCAGGATCAACCGCAAATTCAACCTTTCCGCGGCCTCCAACCCCGATGTCTCCCCGCAGTCTTCGTCTTTCGCGGTCAGAGCCGGTCGCATTTTCTGAAACAGCTTATCTCTTTGCAGAGTCTGCTGGTCAGGTTCGGTCATCTCCAGATATTCCTCCCGCCCAAAAGCGATGCTGCGGTCCCGCCGGGTTCGTGCGTCAGCCTGTGCAGCAGCAATCCGCTCCCTGGCCATCGCGTCCCCGATACTGAAATCATTGCCGCTCATCGACTCGAACTTCTGCAGCGCATCGATCTCCGTCAACGCCTGTCTTCCTGCTCTCCGTTCGCCCGGCGTCGTCCAGTAACGCCCAGGCGCCCGCCAGGCACCGCCAACCACAATGACAAATCCGACCCGGACCAGGATCTTCCGCGACGTTGCCTTACTCCACAGCTCGATTCGCAGAATCTCGCGGACTGTCATTTCTCTTCCCGGTCCACCCCCCACTAACAACTGATAACCAGCAGCTGTCTCTAGATCGCCGCCGCCCCGCTCACAATCTCGATAATCTCCTTCGTGATCGCCGCCTGCCGCACCCGGTTCATGGTCAGGGTCAGCGAATCGATCATGTCGGAAGCATTGTTCGTCGCCGAATCCATCGCCGTCATGCGCGCCGCGTGCTCCGCCGCCACGGATTCCAGCATCGCGTGGTAGAGCTGCGAGGTGATGTACCGTGGCAGCACATCGGCAAAAATCTCCGCCGCCGGCTGCTCGTAGATGTAATCCACCTCGGCCGTCCCAAACTGTTTTGCCTCGTTCTCCAGTTGCTTTTCCGCGGCCTCGGCTTCTTTCGGAAACAGGCTGACGCCCGCCGACAGCGCGGCTTCCGCCGCCCGCTCCCGCTCTTCCGTCGACAACTCGTGGGCTTCGGCAATCTGCCGCGCCCCCAGCTGCAAAATCGGCAGCACCCGTTCCACCACGACGCGCTGCTGGATCACCGATTTGAATTCGTTGTAGACCAGGTATGCCGCGTCAAGCTCCTCGTGCGTGTAGCGGTGCACGATCTTCATCGCCAGTTCGCGCACCTGCTCGTAGCTCAGCTTTTCCAGAACTCCCGTGTGCTCGCCCGTGACTTCAATCCTGCCCGCGCGGGTCCGCTCCGCGCCATCTCCGCTGCTCTGCGCCGCCGGATACCGCCGCCGGAACAGATCGCGACCCTTGCGGCCGATGGCCTCGACATCGATCTCCCTGCGATCGTTCTCGAGGATGAAGTTGCTCGCCGCTTTGAAGATGTTCGTGTTGAAGGCGCCGGCAAATCCCTTGTCGCCCGACACCACCACCAGCAGGATGCGCCGCTCCGGGCGCGTCAGCAGCAGCGGGCTCCGCACCTCGCCGGTTTCCGGATCGTAAATCTCCGCGCGCCGCTTCAGCGATTCCAGCACCGAGGCAAGCATCGCCGCGTACGGCCGCGCCGCCACCGCTTTCTCCTGCGCCCGGCGCAGCTTCGCCGCCGAAACCATCTTCATGGCCTTGGTGATCTGCCGCGTGTTGCGCACGCTGCGGATGCGCCGCCGTAAATCGAGGACATTCGCCATGGCCTAGTCCTGGTGCGCCGCTACCGGCTGCGCCTGTTCCTGCGCCTTTTTCCTGCCCTCCTGATTCGGCGCCGGGACCGCTTTCGCCGCCGCGTCCGTGAATCCGGCGACGAAGTTCTGCTTGTATTCCTTCAGCGCCGCGTGAATCCGTCCGCGCAGATCGTCGTCCAGAGCCTTCCTCGTCGCAATGTCCTTCAGTAACTGTGACTGCGACGCATCGAGATATTTGTACAGCCCGTCCTCGAACGCCCGGATCTGCTCCACCTTCAGGTCGTCCAGATAGCCCTGCGTTCCGGCAAACAGGATAACCACCTGTTTCTCCGCCGGCAGCGGATGGAACTGCGGCTGTTTCAGCAGCTCCGTCAATCTTTGTCCGCGATTCAGCTGGTTCTGCGTCACCTTATCCAGATCGCTGCCGAACTGCGCAAACGCCGCCAGCTCGCGATACTGCGCCAGGTCCAGCTTCAGCGTCGAGCCCACCTGCTTCACGGCCCTGATCGCCGCCGAAAATCCCACGCGCGACACCGACAGGCCTACGTTCACCGCCGGCCGCACCCCGGAGTTGAACAGGTCCGTCTCCAGGAAGATCTGCCCGTCGGTAATCGAAATTACGTTCGTCGGAATGTAGGCCGAAACGTCGCCCGCCTGCGTCTCGATGATCGGCAGCGCCGTCAGCGAGCCTCCGCCGTTCTTGTCGCTCAGCTTGGCGGCGCGTTCCAGCAGCCGCGAGTGCAGATAAAACACGTCGCCCGGATACGCCTCGCGTCCCGGCGGACGCCGCAGCAGCAGCGAAATCTCGCGATACGCAATCGCGTGCTTCGACAAATCGTCGTAGATCACCAGCGCGTGCCGGCCCTTGTCGCGGAAGTACTCGCCCATGGCGCACGCCGCGTAGGGCGCCAGATAGAGCATCGGCGCCGGCTCTGACGCAGACGCGGCCACCACAATCGTGTGCCCCAGCGCGCCGTACTCGTCCAGCGTCTGCACCACCTGCGCAATCGACGAGCGCTTCTGCCCGATCGCGCAGTAAATGCAGATCAGGTCGTTCTTTTCGTTATTGATGATGGTGTCCAGCATCACCGCCGTCTTGCCCGTCTGCCGGTCGCCGATAATCAGCTCGCGCTGTCCGCGGCCGATCGGAATCATCGAGTCGATGGCCTTCAGCCCCGTCATCATCGGCTCGCGCACCGGCTGCCGCGCGATCACGCCCGGCGCCAGCCGTTCCACCGGCAGCGTCTCCGTCGTCGCAACCGGACCCTTGTCGTCGATCGGCTGCCCCAGCGCGTTCACCACGCGCCCAATCATCGCGTCGCCCACCGGCACGCTCAGAATCTTCCCCGTCCGCTTCACCTGATCGCCTTCGCGGATCTCCGTATAGTCGCCCAGCAGCACGCTGCCCACCTGATCTTCTTCCAGGTTCATCGCCAGCCCGGCGATGCCGTGCGGAAACTCCAGCAGCTCCCCGGCCATCACCTTGTCCAGCCCGTGCAGCCGTGCGATGCCGTCGCCCAGGGTGATCACCGTGCCCACTTCGTCGACGCGCATCTTCACGTCGTAGTTCGCGATCTGCTCCTTCAGGAGCGCTGTTATCTCATCTGCTTTGATTTGCGCCATGCTGGTTATCCTGGTCTGCTTACCGCTCTGGTTTCTGGTCCTGCTTTACCGCCGTGGTTTGCCGGCAGCCGTGGGGGTCTTTCAGTCTGCGGTCAGTTCCTGTCTCAGCCGATCCAGCCGCCCGCGCACTGAACCGTCATATACCGTGCTGCCGGCCTGAACCACTATCCCGCCGATCAGGCTCCTGTCCACTGCATACCGCGCTTCCACCCGGCTCCCGGTCAGCCGCGCGATCTCGGCCTCCAGCTGCCGCCGCTCGCCTTCGTCCAGGGGCCGCGCCGATGTCACCTTTGCCTCCTCGATGCCCAGCCGGCGGTTCACCTCCCGCCCAAACTCCGCGACCACCTCGTCGAAGCCGCCCATCCGTCCGTTCCGGATCAGCACCGCCACAAAATTCCGTGCCGGCTGCGCCATCTCGAGCTTCGCGTTCAGCTTATCCAGCACCCCGACCTTCTGCTCCACTGGAAACGATGGATCCAGCAGGAATTCCCGCAGCTCGCGGCTCTCGTGCCAGGCCGCGGCAAAGTCCCCAACCTGCCGCTGCGCCTCTTTCGGATTCAGATGCGCCTCGAACACCACCTCGGCAAAGGCGCGGGCGTATTGCGATACGTAACTCGCCATTTACGCCTTCCCTCCGGGGCCCATTCCCTCTCCGAATTCCTTCACCAGCGCCCGGTCCGTCTCCACCGAAAGCTGAATCCGCCGCATGGCATTGTCGATCGCCAAATCCGCGGCAAACTTCTTCAGATCGCGCTGCGCTCCCGCCTGGGCCGCCGCAATCTCCTGCTCCGCAGACGTAATTATCCGCTGCCGCTCCGCTTCCATCGCCGCCAGAATGCGTTTCTCTTCTTCAGCCGAATCGCGTTCCATGACCGCGCGCATGGACTCGATCTCCGTGTCCAGCCGGCTGAGCCGCGCTTCCACCTGCGCCAGCAGCCGGTTCGCCTCCTCGGTCGCCCGCCGCGCCTCTTCCAGAGACTTTGCCAGCCGCTCCGACCGCCCCCGGAACAGCTTCGGCAGCGCCTTCCACAGAAGCCAGGCGATGGCCAGCAGAATGACTCCGGAATTGAAGTCCTCGAAGATATCCGCCGCGAAGTCTGTGCTCACGTGCAGGTGCCGCGCAATCGCCTGCACCACCGCGGCATGCGTGTACTGCGTTTCGCTGGAATCCGCGTCCATGTGCTCGGCTTTGACCGGACCCTGGTTGGCTTGCCGCGAGGCCGGTGCGGCGGTCTGCTGCGCGCGCAGCAGCGGCCCCGGTGCTGCCAGCAGCCCCACTACAAATATTGTTGCCAGGATGGAAACGATTCTCTTCACTGCGCCGACTCCGCTGTCCGGGCCGGTGGAAGCACCGCCGCCAGCACCCGCGTCGCCAGATCTGGAGCCGAAACCTCGATCTGCTTCCGCGCCTCGGCCTTCTGCGCGGCCAGCGCCTGCTGGGCAGTCCGTGTCTTCTCCTGGACCGCCACTCGCGCCGCCGCCAGCGACCGGTCCCGCTCCGCGTTCCACTGCTGGACCATCTGTTCCCGCCGCCGCATCAGGTCGGCGCGCGCCGCCCGCAGCCGGGCCTCATACTCCTGCGACCGCAGGTCCGCCTGGGCCATCGCCAGGCGCGACTTTTCCTGCGCCCCGGCGGTCCGTTCCCGCCGTTCCTCCCGCACCTGCATCATCCGCCCGTACAGGATGAACCGATAGCTCAAGATCAATACAATGAACAGGATCGCGGTCGGTATCGAACCGAGCACAAGATCGCCGATTTCACGCAGCAATTCATCCATGGAGTGCCCACCGTGCGCCGCCGGGAACAATTTGGGAACAATATAGAAAGGCTTTCAAAGGAACAATAGGTTCTAACAGACGCTCAAAATGTGTGTCAAATATCTATAGTTACCTGGCAAACTGGCCCCATCCATGCTCCTGGGTCGCCTCTGATTTCGCGTGCGCCCCGCTCGTTGAGGCCGCAGGCCCATCGAAAGAGACCAGCCCGCAGCTACACCCCACCTGTGCGTCGTTTTCGGCGTTTCCGGGATTTTCCCCGGATGAGACCAAATAAAAATGGCGCCTTTGCGGCAGGGGCTTGACCTGAAAGGGTTACGGCGTACAATGAGGATACCACCTCGACCCGGTTCAGGGTCGGCGAGCCGGACGATCGGAGTTCCCACCACTCTGTCGCCTGGCTCGTTCTATTTCCGCCGGATTTTTAATCTTTCTGCCGGAATCGCCGGTATCGCCCCAGCAGCGACGCCGAACCCGCCACCGTCATCGACACCAGGTTTCCTTCGTACGTGCGCTCGTGAATCACCGCGCCCGCCTCCAGCGCCGCCAGGGCATCCCCTTCCGACTGCGGAATCCGCAGCCGCTGTTCCAGAATCGGGTCCTGCACCAGCTCCGAGTCGATGCGCTCCAGCAGCGCCTCCAGCCCGACCCGCTGCCTCGCCGAAATGGCCACAGCCTGACGGTTCGCCTCCAGCGCCGCGCGCTCCTCCTCGCTCAGCAGATCCACCTTGTTCAGCACTTCGATCCGCGGCCTGCCGAAGACCTCCAGCTCCACCAGCACCTTCTCCACTTCGGCCTTGTGCTCGTCGCGCATCGCGCTCGACGCGTCCCGCACGTGCACCAGCACCTCCGCCTTTCGCACCTCTTCCAGCGTCGCCCGGAACGACGTCACCAGCGTATGCGGCAAATCGCGGATAAACCCCACCGTGTCCGACAGCAGCACCTTTCGCCGGCTCGGCAGCTGGATCGCGCTCAGCTTCGGATCCAGCGTCGCGAACATCCGCGCCGACTCGAGCACCGGCGTCGCGCGTGTCTGTCCCCGGATCTCGGCCAGCGCATTGAACAGCGTGCTCTTGCCCGCGTTGGTATACCCTACCAGTGCTACCGCCGGCACCGGAACCGATTCTCTCCGTTGCCGCTGCTGCGAGCGGATGCGCCGCACCGCCTCCAGTTCCCCGCGCAGTTGCTGCACGCGCCGCTGAATCCGCCGCCGGTCGGTTTCCAGTTGCGTCTCGCCCGGTCCTCTGGTTCCGATCCCGCCGCCCAGTTGCGACATCGCCTTCCCGCGCCCGGTCAGCCGCGGCAGCATGTACTCCAGCTGCGCCAGCTCCACCTGGAGCTGACCCTCCCGCGTTCGCGCGTGACGCGCAAAAATGTCCAGAATCAGTTGGGTCCGGTCGATCACCCGGCAGGGCAGCGCGTCTTCCAGATTGCGCAGTTGCGTGGGGCTCAGATCGTGGTCGAAGATCGCCACGTCCGCCTGCGCGGAGGCCGCCGTTCCCGCCAGTTCTTCAACTTTCCCGCTGCCCACCAGGGTCGCGGGATCGGCTTTCGGCCGCCGCTGTTCCACCTCGGCCGCGACCGCCGCTCCGGCGCTGGTCACCAGCTCCCGGAACTCCTCGCGCCGCGAATCCTCTTCCTCGTGTGGATGCCGGGCCGTACCGCCCGCCGCATCGCGCGCCTGCGCTGCTCCCCGAGGCACAACTCTCCTCGCAGGGCCGAAGGCCACGGTCACCAGCAGCGCCTGTTCCAGACCCATACCTACCGGCATGTCACGGCCAGCGGCCGGCTGCCTCCCTCAGGAGCCGGATGCCTCCTGCGCTGGCTGTCCCTGCCCTACTCCAACCGGGCCGGCCTGCGCCGCATGCGGCGGCCGATGTTCGCCGTGCAGCACCGCGCGGGTGCTCACCACCGTCGAGATGGCGTGCTTGAAAATCAGTTGCTCCTGGCTGTTGTTCTCCAGCAGCACTGAGTATTTATCGAAAGAACGAATCTTGCCCGTGAGTTTGACGCCGCTCACCAGGTAAATCGTGATCGGAGTCTTGTCTTTCCGGACCGTGTTCAGGAATGTGTCCTGAATATTCTGCGCCGGCTTGCTATCCATGTGCCGATCTCCTTTGCCATCTCTCAGTTCGAGCGCTGAATCTGCAGGTTAAAGGGAAAGAACCGTCGGCCGAGTCCTGCTCTCCGCGGCTCCCGAAACCACCCCGCGTGCTAACCACCATACGAGGTATGAACCATTTGTGCAACATTCCGGCCGCCTCTCGGCCGTTCCAGGGCGCTTCGGCTACGCCCGGATCTCCTTCCGGAGAAACGTATCCATAAGTCTGACGTCCACCCGTGAGGTTTGGCCGCAGGTTACTCCAAAAGCCGGAACATTCGCCAGTATCCGCCATCGCTGCCGCCAAATTTGCTTTATTTGGGCGCTCTCAATCTTTTTTCCGGCTCCGGTCCGCTGATCTTCCGCACGATCACCCCCTCCATCCGGAAGCTCTCCGTCGCCGCTGTCCCCGGCTCTGCCCGCCCGGTCTTCGCGTCGATCCGCGCCGAGTCGTCCGTCGCCACTTCAAACGAGAACACCGGATCCGCCTCCCTCCCGAACGTTTCCTTCCCGACTTTTACCGGGAGGTAGCCCTCCAGATCGTGCTCCAGATACGCCGTCTCGTATCGGTGTCGCCTCACATTCCACGTAAACACGCGAATCTGATCGAAGTCATACGGCAGCCCAGCCTTCCACGGCGTCAGCGCCGCCAGATACTCCGGCACCAGCCCGTCCGGCGTATTCGCCTCCGGGTCGCTCACCTTCCGGATCACGTATGCCGCCACCACTTTCTCGTCCGGGATCAATATCGCTATGTCTTCCGGCACATCTTCATCGAGCACTCCACCCCGCACCCAGCCCACCTGGCCCCTGCCGTCGCGCGCCAGCCAGAAATCCTCCAGTTCCGGAGGAGCCGGTTTGCCGCTTTTTCCCGCCGGGAGCAACCACGCGGGCTCCGGCCGCGGCAACGATACGCGTTCCAGCAGTTCCAGCTTAGTGTTGGGCTCGAGCAGATAAAAACGGTCCGAGTCCCGCCCCGGCGCATCGCGCAGCCAGTAGCTCTCCCGCAAAATCCCCTTCGACAGCACAGGATTGTGCGCGGTGTCCTTCGCCAGCAGCTGGAACCTGTCGTACGTCGCCTCGTCGATCACCGTCTCGTTGGGGAGCCATCCCACCTTCCCGTCGGGCGTCATCACTTTCGTGAAGCGGCCGTCCTCCTCGAGCACCTCCAGCTGCTCTCCGTTGGTCGCCCTCGCCACGCGCTTATTCACCGGAGCCACCCGGTCGCGCAGGTACATGTCCTTCACCCAGACATAGACGTACTCGCGGTGGGCATGCGGCGCGAATCGCCCGCAGCCTGCGGGAAGCAAGAGTGCCAGCAGCGCGCCCAGAACCACGCGGCGCAGGCTGGAACTCCTGAGCCCTGGGCTCTGTGTGCTGATCGCTGGCTTTCTGAATGTCACGGGTTAGCCAAAGAATATACCCACCGCACCGCCCAAAAACCAGACCTCAGAGCGCCGCAGCATTTCGCCAGCAGCTCCCGCCAACCGCCTCTTCGCTGCCCGCTTTTTCGCCGACCGCTGCTTCGCCAGCCGCTTCTCAGCCGCCCGGCTTTCAGCTCGTCCGCGGCACCAGCCGCACAAACTTCGCCGCCAGCTCCTCCCACTTTGACAGCAGCCAGTACGCACGCGTGCTCGCCGTCTTCTCGCCGTGCAGTTGCACCAGCCCCAGCAGCCGATCGCGCGACTCCTCATCCAGATCGTCCCACCGCCTCGCCTCAAGAAAATCGGCGTGATACCGCGCCTCGCCCAGGAAGCGCCCTGTCTCGTCGAAGACCCACGCCTCGCCGCCGGTCATCCCCGCGCCGAAGTTCGTGCCCGTCGCGCCCAGCACCGCAACCAGGCCACCCGTCATGTATTCGCAGCCGTGGTCGCCAACGCCTTCCACCACGGCCAGTGCGCCCGAGTTCCGCACCGCAAAGCGTTCCCCCGCGCACCCTGCGGCAAACAGCGCTCCGCCCGTGGCTCCGTAAAGCGCCACGTTCCCCAGGATCGTGTGCAGTTCCGGCTGCAGCGCTGCGCGTCCCTGCCCGCGCAGGATAATCTCCCCGCCCGACAGGCTCTTGCCCACAAAATCGTTCGCCAGCCCCTTCAGCATCAGTTGCATGCCCGGCACGGCGAACGCCCCAAACGACTGCCCCGCTTCTCCGGTCAGACGGAACGTCAGCGGCGCTCGCGCCAGGATCCCCGCCGATTGCAGCATCGCCAGTTCCCCGGCCAGCCGCGCGCCAAACGTCCGATCCTCATTCGCAATCAGCGAATCCACCAGAAACGGCTCGCCCGCCTGGTACGCCGCCACCGCCTCGTCTACCCACGCATCGTCGATCGGCGCGTGATCCTCGGGCCGCAGATTCCGCCGTCCCTGCCAGTGCCGCTCGCCGGACTTGCCGCCGCTGGACGGCGCCGCCAGCATCGCCCCCAGGTCCAGGCACCCGTCGAACCGGGCCTGCTCCAGCAGGTCCGTCCTTCCAATCGCCGCGTTCAGCGATGGCAGCCCCAGCTCCGCCAGCAGCAGTCGAATCTCCTCGGCCAGTCCCTCGAAGAACCGCACCAGATGCTCCGGCTTGCCGCGAAACTTCGCCCGCAATTCCGGCTTCTGCGTCGCAATCCCCGTCGGACACGTATTCAAATGACACTGTCGCGCCATATCGCAGCCCAGCGCCACCAGCGTCGCCGTTCCAAAGGCGTATTCGTCCGCCCCCAGCAGCGCCGCAATCACGATATCCCGCGCCGTCCGCAGTCCGCCGTCGCAGCGCAGCCGCACGCGTCCGCGCAATCCGTTCCGGATCAGCACCTGCTGCGCCTCGGCCAGTCCCAGCTCCCACGGATTCCCCGCGTACTTGATGCTTGACAGTGGCGACGCGCCCGTTCCGCCGTTGTGCCCGGCGATCACGATGTAGTCCGCGTACGCCTTCGCCACGCCCGCGGCCACCGTGCCCACGCCGCACTCGGAAACCAGCTTCACGCCGATCGCGGCCCTGGGATTGATCCTCCGCAGATCGTGAATGAGTTGCGCCAGGTCTTCGATCGAGTAAATATCGTGGTGCGGCGGCGGGCTGATCAGCTGAACTCCCGGCTGCGCATGCCGCAGGCGCGCGATCAGCTCCGTCACCTTGTGCGCCGGCAGTTGTCCGCCTTCTCCCGGCTTCGACCCCTGCGCGATCTTGATCTCCAGCTCATCGGCGTGCATCAGATACTGCGCCGTGACCCCGAATCGCGCCGACGCCACCTGCTTCACCCTGTTGTTCAGCAGATGCGACGGCACCCTGGTGCCCACCAGCGGCAGCTCCACGCCCGGCTGGTACACTGCGGGATCTTCCCCGCCTTCGCCGGTATTGGATCGTCCGCCCAGCGTGTTCATCGCCGCGGTAATCGTCTGGTGCGCCTCCGGGCTCAGCGACCCCAGTGACATGGCGCTGGCAATGAATCGCCGATAGAAGTTCTGCGCCGGTTCCACCGCTTCCGCCGCCAGTGGTCCGGCTGCCGGACGCACCTCCAGCAGATCGCGCAGCGTCGCCGGCTCCTTTTCCGTCGCCTGGGTCGTAAACGCCACCCACGCCGCCGTCGGATCGGTTGCCGCGGCAGCGCCCGCCTTCGTCGCTCCCGTGATCGTCTGCAGCAGCCGCACCGTCTGCGGCTGCCATCCGTGCGGCTCCGCCTTGTCCGCCTTGCGGAAGCGCACCCACCCGTAATCCGGCAGCTCCTTCGCCGCCGCCACCGTCACCAGCGGCCCGCCACTGTCCCCGGAGTCAGAGCTTTCCGACGCCGGCTCACCGTTGTGCGCCCCAATCCACAGCAGGCGCAACGTCGCCTCCAGCTCCGGGAACCCGATACCCCCGATCGGCGCCGGCATTCCCTCAAAGCAGCGGTCCACCACTTCCTGGCTCAGCCCCAAACAGTCGAACAGATGCGCGCCACGGTAGCTGTCCACCACCGAGATGCCCATCTTCGACATGATCTTCGCCAGGCCCAGATCGAACGCGTGCAGCAAATTCTCCTGGCCGTGCTCCGGATTCATCTGCCGCGCCGTCTCCAGCGCCAGCCACGGGCAGACCGCGCCCGCGCCCAGTCCCAGCAGCACTGCCGCGTGGTGCAGGTCACGGCAGTCGGCCGCTTCGACGGCCAGCCCCGCACGCACCCGCTCGCCGGCGCGGATCAGCGCGTGATGCACCGCCCCCGTCGCCAGCGCCATGGGAATCGGAATCGCGTTCTCGCCGCAGCCGCGATCGGTCAGCAGCAGCACCGCCGCACCGCCGCGCACCAGCTCCACCGCCCTGTCGCCCAGATCCTCAACTGCCGTCACCAGGTTGCAGCCCGGCGCGAAGATGCAGTCCAGCACCGCCAGCGGCAGATCGCCCGCCAGCTCGTGCCTCCGGCTGTGCAGCGCGTCCATCTGCGCCAGCGACAAAAACGGGGACTTCAGCGACAGGCCCGGCAGCCGCTCCCGCCGGTGCAGAATGTGCGGCCAGGGTCCCAGCCGCGTGTGCAGCTGGATCACGCACGCCTCCCGCAGCGAATCGATCGGCGGATTCGTCACCTGCGCAAATCTCTGCCGAAAGAACGCATAAACCGGCCGCGGCGTCCGCGCCAGCGGCGCAATCGGCGTGTCGTCGCCCATCGACCACACCGCGTCCTTGCCTTCCATCGCCATTGGCTTCAGGATCATGTTCACGTCTTCCTTCGTGAACCCGAATCCCAGGTGCAGCCTGTTCAGCTCCGCCGCAGCCAGCGCCCCGGTCGGCGCGCTCGCCTCCGGGGGCCCCTGGGGTTCGAGCGTCGCGTTTCCCAGCAGCGCCTCGTACTCCGGCGCGGAGCGGTCGAACAGCGCCTGCAGTTCGTCCTCCTCGTAGAAAACGTGCCGCTCCAGATCCGCCAGCAGCATCTGCCCCGGGCCCAGCCGTCCGCTGTGCACAATCCTCTCCGGATCCAGATCCACCAGCCCCGCTTCCGATCCCGCCACCACCAGGTTGTCTTCGGTCACGAAGAACCGGCAGGGCCGCAGACCGTTCCGGTCGAGCGCCGCGCCAATCAGATGGCCGTCGGTAAATGCGATCGCCGCCGGCCCGTCCCACGGCTCAATGCAGTCCCCGTGATATGCCAGGAAAGGCGAATTCCGCGCGTTCGCCGGCGGCATCGCCATGCGCACGCTCTCCGCCACTGTGCGCCCGTTCCGCGCCAGCAGCTCAATCACTTCGTCCAGGCTCGTCGAATCCGATCCGCTCGGCGTATAAATCGGCCGCAGCTCGTCCGGCAGCGTCGCCGCCCGCGCGTTCATGCGCGCGCGGTTTCCCCAGATGGTATTGATCTCCCCGTTGTGGCCCAGGACCCGGAAGGGCTGCGCGCGATCCCACGACGGCGCCACATTCGTCGCGTACCGCTGATGGAACAGCGCAAATGGCGTCCTAAACCGCTCATCCGCCAGGTCCGGATAGAACTCCGGCAGCAGCCGCGCATCGCACATCGCCTTATAGATGACAGAAGACGACGAAAGCGAGCAGACGTAACCTGCCGCGCCGCTGCGCTCGAACTGCTTCCGCGCCAGATACAGACGCCGGTCCCGGTCCACGTAGTCGGAAGCGCTCAGCGCCGCATCGGTGAGCAGCACTTGCCGGATCACCGGCATAGTGCTCAGTGCAATTTCGCCCAGGATTTTCGGCCGCGTCGGCACTTCGCGCCAGCCCAGGATCGCAAATCTCTGCGCCGCAACTGCCCGCTCCAGCTCGCGCACTGCCGCCGCCGACGCCTTCGCGTCCTCGGGCAGAAACACCATTCCCACCGCCAGCGGGCTCGCGTGGCTCAGCGCAACGCCCGCCGTTTCCAGCAGCAGCGTGCGCGGAATCGCGGTGTGAATGCCGATGCCGTCGCTCGACTTGCCGTCCGCGGCCACCGCGCCGCGATGCGCCAAACGCGACAGCGCCGTCAGCGCCATCTTCAGAATGTCATGGGAGGGCTGGTTGTCCAGCGTGGCCACAAAGCCAACGCCGCACGATTCATGGTCGAAGCGCGCGTCAACCAAACTGGGGCGGGAGCCGCCGGTCGACACGGCCGGTGCAGCACTTTTTCTCGTTCCCATATCCAACTATAACGGCCTTTCTCTCTCCGCCGAAAGCGAAAACCTCGTTTTCCACCAAAGAATTCGCGCGCCCGGCTCCGCACAAGCTGCCGCGCAGCGGCACGACGGTAAAAGCTCCGGCCCCCGGGCCGGGGAACAGGCCCGGCGATCTGCATCAGGGCCGGGGGCCCCCCGCTCCTGGCGACAGAGTGGGTCGTACCAGCCCTGACAATTTCTCGCTTGCATATTTATACATCTCTCCTGTATTTTTATACATAGAGAGGCGCGGCTGGCCCGTCGGCTGGCCGCGATTTTTTGCGTGCAGATTTCCGAGTCCCGGCAGGAACGCCACAACACCATCCGTCACCTCATCGCGGCCGAGTCCATCGCGAGCCAGGACGAGCTGCGCCGCAAGCTCGCGCGCCGCGGATTCGCCGTCACCCAGGCCACACTCTCCCGCGACATCCACGAGCTCCGCATTTACAAGGGGCCGGCCGGCTACGCTCTGCCCAATGGCAGCGCCCACGCCGACGAGCAGGAAGATGAGCCCTCCGTCGAGCAGGTGCTCGAAAGTTTCGGCATCGCCGTCCGCCAGGCGCAGAACCAGCTCGTCCTGCGCACCACCAGCGGCGCCGCCCAGCCCGTCGCCCTCGCCATCGATCATGAGGTCTGGAGCGAAGTCGTCGGCACCCTCGCCGGCGACGACACCATCCTCATCGTCTGCCCCGACACCAAAAAGGCGACCGCCCTCCGCGAAAAACTGGAGCGCATGATCCGATGAGTGCCGAGATTTTCGACCTGACACGAACCGTTTTACTGATCACTGGCAACCGATTACTGACTACTGATCACTGATCGCTGGTCACTTTTTCAGGAGAAGGATGACAGAAACGCCACAAACCGCGATTCTCGGAGTCTCCGGCTACGCAGGCATGGAGCTCGCGCGGCTCCTCCTGCGCCATCCCCGCCTCGCCGCCGCCGCGCCTGTCTTTCTCGGCCGCCCCGACGCCGCGCCCGAGCCGCTCACCGCCGTCCATCCCCAACTGCTCGACAACAACGGCGCCGGTTCTCTCCGAATCGAGCCGTTTTCCTGGGATCTCCTCCGCGACCGCGGCGCTCAGGTTCTCTTTCTCGCCACGCCCCACGAGCAGTCCCGTGAGCTCGTTCCCGTCGCTCTCGATCGCGGCCTCCGCGTCATCGATCTCAGCGGCGCATGGCGACTCGAGCAGCCGGCCAATCGCGCTGTCTACAGGTTTTCCGACGAAGGCTCCTCCGTCGCCACGGCCATTCAGACCCAGGCCGTCTACGGCATGCCCGAGCTGCATCGCGACGCGATTCGTCACGCGCTGCTCGTCGCCAATCCCGGCTGCTACGCCACTTCGGTCATCCTCGCGCTCAAGCCGCTGCTCTCGGCCGGCTGGGTCGACCCCGATCGCGGCATCGTCTGCGATTCCAAATCCGGCGTCTCCGGCGCGGGCAAAGCTCCCACCGCGAAAACCCACTTCATGCACGCCGCCGACAATCTTTCCGCGTACGGCGTCTTCGGCCATCGTCATACCGGCGAATTGCTGGAGCAGCTCGACCTCGCGCCCGACCAGATCGTCTTCACTCCGCATCTGCTGCCCATCCCCCGCGGAATCCTCTCGACGATCTACGTCTGGTTCCGCGAGCCAAAGCAGCCCGCCGACGTCGAAGCTTTATACCGCCGGTTTTTCGCGCAGAGCCCGCTGGTCCGCATCTTCGCAGCCGCACATCTGCCCCAAATCCAGCACTCCGTGCGCACCAGTTACTGCGACATCGGCTTCCATCTCGCTGCTGACGGCCGCCGCTGCGTCATCGTCTCGTGTCTCGACAATCTGCTGAAGGGCGCGGCCGGCCAGGCGGTGCAGAACCTCAACCTCATGCTCGGCTTCCCGGAAAGCGAAGGCCTGTCATGAAATACGTCGTCAAACTCGGAGGCGTCACGCTGGAAGATCCTCAGCTCCTCCATCAGTGCGCCCAGGCCATCGCCGTACTCGCCAGGGACGGCAATCAGGTCGCCGTCGTCCATGGCGGCGGCGTTCAGCTAACCCGCACCCTCAAGCAGCTCGGCAAGCAGAGCGAGTTCATCGCCGGCCTCCGCGTCACCGACGCGGAAACCCGCGATACCGCCCTCATGGTTCTTGGCGGCGGCGTCAACAAGGCGCTCGTCGCTGCGCTGGGCGCGCACGGTCAGCCCGCCGTTGGACTTTCCGGCGGCGACGGTCTCGTCTTCCGCGCGCGCAAAAAGCGCACCGCTCCCGACCTCGGCTTTGTTGGCGAAATCGCCGCCGCCGACCCGCGCTGGCTCGAAGCCATCTGGCAAATGGGCGCCGTCCCCGTCATCTCCTCCATCGCCCTCGGCTTCGACGGCGAGTACTACAACATCAATGCCGATGAAATGGCCGCCGCCTGCGCCGGTGCCTGCCAGGCCGACGCCCTCGTTTTCCTCACCGACGTCCCCGGCGTCCTCGCCGCCGATGGCTCCGTAATGCGCTGGCTCTCGCTCGATCAGATTCCCGCGCTCACGGCTCAGGAGGTCATCAAGGGCGGCATGTTGCCCAAGCTCAGCGCCTGTCGCGAAGCCCTGCTCAACGGCGTCAAGCGCGTCCGCATCCTCCCCGCCAAAGAGGCTGAAGTTCTGCCTGACCTCTGCAGCGCCCGCATCCCCCACGGCACAGAGGTGATGGTCGCATGACTCATTCCTGGCTCCCCGCTGAGCCCATACAGGAGGTTTCCATGTCGAAACTCGAAGAACTGAAGGCTGCCGAATCCAGGCTCCTGCTCGGAACTTATGAAAGGAATCCCCTCCTGTTCATCTCCGGCTCGGGCGTCTATCTGCACGCCGAAGACGGCGCCCGCTACCTCGACCTCCTCAGCGGCATCGGCGTCAACGCCCTCGGCTACGCCCATCCCTCCATCGAGCAGGCCATCGCCCAGCAGAGCCGCAAGCCCATCCACATTTCGAACCTTTACTACCACGAGGGCCAGGCCGCGGTCGCCGCGCGACTGACCCGCATCACCGGCCTCGATCGCGTCTTCTTCGCCAACTCCGGCGCGGAAGTCAACGAAGCCGCGCTCAAGCTCGCCCGCGCTTACGCCAAACTGAAGCGCGAAGAAGGGGCGCCGCTGGGCACGAAAATCCTCGCCCTCGAAAACAGCTTCCACGGCCGCACCATGGGCGCGGTCGCCGCCACCTGGAAAGAGAAATACCGCGAGCCCTTCGAGCCGGTTATGCCCGGTGTTGAATTCGTCCGCTTCAGCGACGTCGCCGACCTCAGGGCGAAATTCTCCACCGAAGTCTGCGCCATCCTCGTCGAAGTCCTCCAGGGCGAAGGCGGCATCCGCCAGCTTTCGCCGCAATTCCTCCGCGCCGCGCGCGAGCTTACCCGCTCCACCGGCGCGCTCCTCATCGCCGACGAAATCCAGTCCGGCATGGGCCGCACCGGCCGCTGGTGCGCCTATCAGCACTATGGCGTTCTCCCTGACGTCGCCACCCTCGCCAAGCCGCTCGCCGGCGGCATTCCTCTGGGCGCTTTGCTTTGCTCCGAAGAAGCTGCGCGCGCCATCCACGCCGGCATGCACGGCACCACGTTCGGCGGCGGACCGCTGGCCTGCGCCGTCGCTCTCGCGGTCCTCGACGCCATCGAGCGCGACCGCCTTCTCGATCATGTCACCGTCATCGGCACATATTTTCGCGAGAAGCTCGACCGGCTCGCAAGGAATCATCCTGCGATCGTCGAAGTCCGCGGCCTCGGCCTCATGCTCGCCGTCGAGCTGGACTCCGCCGACCTGGCGAAGCGGGTTCTCGCCGAGATGATGAGCCGCCGCATGCTCATCAATCGCACCAGCGAAACCGTCCTGCGTTTTCTGCCGCCCTACATCCTCGAACGCGAGCATGTGGATGCGGCCGTCGACGCCCTCAGCGAAATTCTCAGCGAACAATCCGCGGTTGCCGCGGAAATTTCCCCGGCGGGAGGAACCCACAGTGGCAGGTAAACCGCTCTTAGTTCAGGAACTCGATTCCGTCAATCCCGGCGAGTCCCTCGCCGGACGCGATCTCTGCTCCGTCGCCGACCTCAGCCCCGGTGAACTGGACGCGATCCTCGAGCTCGCTCACCAGGTCAAGCGCGAACCCGCCGCATTCCGCTGGGCCCTCGACGCGAAGCAGATGGTCATGTTTTTTGAGAAGGCTTCCCTGCGCACCCGCCTCACCTTTGAAACCGCCATCAACACCCTGGGCGGCGCGGCCGTCTTCGTCGACCAGACGCAGTCGCCCCTCGGCGAGCGCGAGTCCCTCGCCGACATCGCCCGCAACGTCGAGCGCTGGGTCTCCGTCATCGTGCTGCGCACCTATGCGCACGACACCATTACCGAAATGGCCCAGTACGCCAGCGTCCCGGTCATCAACGCGCTCAGCGATCTCGAGCATCCCTGTCAGGCCATCGCCGACTTCATGACCCTCCAGGAGCGCTTCGGCAGCCTGCGCGGTTTCAACTTCACTTACGTCGGCGACGGCAACAACGTCTGCCACTCGCTCATGCTCACCGCCGCACTGCTGGGCGCGCACTGCACCATCGGCACGCCGCGCAACTACGCGCCCAGGGCCGACATCGTCGCCCAGGCCCGCGCCATCGCCAACGTCACCGGCTCGCACGTCACGCTGGTCAACGATCCGGTAACCGCCGTCAAAGACGCCGACGCCATCTACACCGACGTCTGTACCAGCATGGGCTTTGAGCACGAGGCGACCAAGCGCGCGCCGATTTTCAAGCCGTATCAGGTCAATGAGGCGCTCCTGGCGCATGCCTCGGCTAATGCCGTCTTCATGCACTGTCTGCCCGCGCACCGCAACGCCGAAGTCACGGACGCTGTGCTCGACGGGCCGCAGTCTGTCGTCTTCGACCAGGCCGAAAACCGCATGCACGCGCAAAAAGCTCTGCTCCTCATGCTCCTCGGCGCCGGCGGCAACCGCAGCGTTCACCATCCCAGGGCGGTTCTGGACTAACCATGTTCGAGCAGTCCGCCAACCAGGAACCACGCCCCTCTCGGCGACAGCGACCACCGCGCTGGGGCTTGCCCGTGGTGTTGCTCGCCACCAGCCTTGCCTTGGCGGCACACTACGGATCTCTCGCCCGCCGGGACGCTGCCGCAGCACCCAGACAGCAGGTTGCCGTGGGCACGATGGTCAAACTCACCCACGGGAAGTACACCACCGCCTGGTATTCATTCACCTACGCGGGACGGCAATATCGCGGAAAAGACGGCGTCTCTTCCAGCCATTGCTTCTGCGATGTGACCGTCTACTTCGACCCCCGGCATCCCTCAACGAATTCGCTGGTCGAGTACAAACGAAGGACCTGGGCCGATCACTCAACAATGATCATCTGTCTCTGGATGTCGGCAGCGTTCGCGGCAATACTCGTTTTGGCCCTGCTGAAGCGGAGAAGCAAGGCCGAACCTGGCTATTCGCATGTGCCTTAATTCCCGATCCTGTTTTGTAACAAACGACGTTGAATCACCCTAAGGTCCTCGAAGAAATGTCCGTCATACTCGAAACTTTGCCCGCAGGCCAAAAAGTCGGCATCGCTTTTTCCGGCGGCCTCGACACCAGCGCCGCGCTGCACTGGATGAAGCAGAAGGGCGCGCTGCCCTATGCCTACACGGCCAACCTCGGGCAGCCCGACGAAACCGACTACGACGCCATCCCGCGCAAGGCGCTCGAATACGGCGCCGAGAATGCCCGTCTGATCGACTGCCGCGGACCTCTGGTGCGCGAAGGCATCGCCGCCCTGCAATCCGGGGCCTTTCACATCTCGACCGCGGGCGCGATCTACTTCAACACCACGCCCATCGGACGCGCCGTCACCGGCACCATGCTCGTCACCGCTATGAAAGAGGACGGCGTCGACATCTGGGGCGACGGCTCGACCTTCAAGGGCAACGACATCGAGCGCTTCTATCGCTACGGCCTGCTCGTCAATCCCCGCCTCAGGGTCTACAAGCCCTGGCTCGACCCCGTCTTCATCGACGAGCTCGGCGGCCGCGCCGAAATGTCGGCTTTTATGCAGAAGTCCGGCTTCGCCTACAAGATGTCCGCCGAGAAGGCCTACTCGACCGACTCCAACCTCCTCGGCGCGACCCACGAAGCCAAGGACCTCGAGCAGCTCTCCTCGAGCATCCGCATCGTCGCTCCCATCATGGGCGTCGCCTCCTGGTGCGACGACGTCGATGTCCGCCGCGAAGAGGTCACCGTCCGCTTCGAAGAAGGCCTTCCCGTCGCTCTCAACGGCACGGAATTCCCTGACCCGGTCGAGCTGCTGCTTGAAGCCAATCGCATCGGCGGCCGCCACGGCCTCGGCATGAGCGACCAGATTGAGAACCGCATTATCGAGGCCAAGAGCCGCGGCATCTACGAGGCGCCCGGCCTGGCCCTGCTCTTCATCGCGTATGAGCGCCTCATCACCGGCATTCACAACGAGGACACTATCGAGCAGTACCGCGAGAACGGCCGCAAGCTCGGCCGCCTCCTCTATCAGGGACGCTGGTTCGATTCCCAGGCCATCATGCTCCGCGAATCCGCGCAGCGCTGGGTCGCCAGCCCCATCACCGGCCTGGTCACTCTCGAATTGCGCCGCGGCAACGACTACTCGATCCTGAATACCGAGTCGCCCAATCTCACCTTTCACCCCGAGCGCCTCAGCATGGAGAAGACCGACTCCGCGTTCTCTCCCCGTGATCGCATCGGCCAGCTCACCATGCGCAATCTCGACATCACCGACACCCGTGCCAAGCTGATGACTTACGCCCAGAGCGGCCTCATCACCCTGAGCAAAGGCTCGGAGATGCCCCAACTCAACAGCGGAACCACGAAAGGCGAGGAAGCTTCATGACCGAACAACCCGCCAAAATGTGGTCCGGCCGCTTCCGCGCGGCCCCCGATGCATTCTTCGATCAGTGGCAGCGCTCCATTCGCTTCGATTGGCGGCTCCTCAGTGCGGAACTGCAAGCGAGCTCGGCGCATGCGCTCGCCCTCCGCGCTGCCGGCGTCCTCACCGACGACGACTGTTCCCGGATCGTCCGCACTCTCAAAGCCATCGGCACGGACTACTCCGCCCGCCCCGCCGACGTCCGCGACGATCCCCAGGCTGAGGACATCCACCACTTTGTCGAGCTGCGCCTCACCGAAGCCCTCGGCCCGCTCGGCCTCAGGCTCCACAGCGGCCGCAGCCGCAACGAGCAGATCGCCACCGACCTGCGCCTCTTCGTCCGCGACGCCATCGACGCCGCCAATGCGAAGCTCACGGAATGGGCCATCGCGCTGCTCGAGCTCGCTGACGAAGTCGAAACCTCCGCGATGCCCGCCTACACCCACCTCCAGCGCGCCGAGCCGGTCCTCGTCGCCCACTGGCTGCTCGCCTACGTCGAGATGATCCTGCGCGATATCTCGCGTTTCGACGACTGCCGCTCCCGTCTCAACTTCTGTCCTCTCGGCTCCGGAGCTGTCGCCGGCGCGACCCTCGCCCTCGATCGCTCCATCGCCGCCCGCGAGCTCAATTTCACCGCGCCCACCGCCAACAGCATGGACGCGACCTCCGACCGCGACTTCGCCCTCGAATTCGCCCAGGCCGCCTCAACTCTCGGCATACATCTCTCGCGCTTCGCCGAAGAGCTCACGCTCTACTCCACATCGGAGTTCGCCTTCCTCGATCTCCCGGAGGAATTCTCCACCGGCTCCAGCGCCATGCCCCAAAAGAAGAATCCCGACCTCACCGAGCTGCTGCGCGGCAAGAGCGGTCGTCTCCTCGGCGCGGCGGCCACCCTCGCCACGCTCCTCAAGGGACTGCCCCTTGCCTACAACAAGGACATGCAGGAAACCCAGGAGCCCGTCTTCGCGGTCGCCGACACGCTCTCCGGCATTCTCGCCCTGCTGCCGCCCTTCACCCGTGCGCTCCACTTCCGCCACGACCGCATGACGGCCGCCACGCAAACTGGCTTCCTCAACGCCATGGCCGCCGCCACGTACCTCGTCCACAGGGGCGTGCCCTTCCGCACCGCCCACGAGAAAATCGGAAACGCCGTCCGCTACTGCGTCGACAAAGGCTGCGAGCTCGGCGACCTTTCCCTCTACGAGCTCCGCAGGTATGGTGAAGAGTTCGACGAGGATTTCTTCGTCGCCATCTCCCTCCAGGCCACCCTCGATTGCCACGACGTCCCTGGCGGGACCGCGCGCCATCGCGTGCGCGCCGCTCTTGCGGACGCGCAGACCCGCGTGCAGACCCTCGCCGCTCGTTACGGAATCAGCCCTGAAGCCGAACCGGAGGACAGCCATGCGCGTGCGTAAGGCCCGCCTCCAGGACGCCACCAATGTCTACGAGCTGGTCAACAGTCTCTCCTTCGACGGCACCCTCCTCCGCCGTCCCTTTGCCGAGATCTGCGAGAATGTCCGCGACTTCACCGTCGCCGAGTCCGAAGGCGGCATCTTTCTCGGCTGCGGCGCGCTGCACCTCTACGGCCCGCATCTCGCCGAGGTCCGTTCGATCGTGGTCCGCCCCGAGGCCAAGAGCCACGGCGTCGGCGGCGAACTGCTCCAGGCCCTGTTGAACGAAGCCGAGGAGCACGGCGTCGGCTGCGTCTGCCTCTTCACCCGGATCCCCGACTTCTTCTTCCGCTACGGATTCCGCGAAGTCGAGGACCGCGCCGCCCTGCCCGACAAGATTTTCAAGGATTGCCAGAACTGCCCGCGCCTCTACAAATGCGACGAAGTCGCCATGGCGCGCGGCCAGGTGCCGAAGGTTTCCATACTCGGTCCCCGCGTCGAAGCCGAACAGCTCGTCCGCCTCACCGGCTGAACGTCTCTCGCCGCAGCGGGCCTGCGCCGCATCACACCCGCGCTGTACGGCTCCGCGGCTCGTCCTGGTGCAGCCCCGGCACCGCTGCCTGCGGCGTCACCGAGCGCGTCGCGTCCTTCGCCGTGCTCGCCTCGCGCGCCGGATGCGCGCCCGGCCGCCCTACGCTCAGATACGTGAATCCCTGCGCTGCCATCGCCCCACCATCGAACAGATTCCGCCCATCCACCACAATCGGATAGCGCAGCGACGCGCGCAGCCGCTGCAGATCCAGCTCCGCGAACTCCTGCCAGTCATTCAGGATCACCACCGCGTCCGCATCCCGTGCCGCTTCGTAGGGATCGTCCATATAGCGCATTTGCGGCCCCGGCGGAATCACCTCGATCGCGCGCGCCGCCGCGGCCGGATCGTACGCCCGTACCAGCGCGCCCTCGCGCAGCATCAGTTCCACAATTTCCAGCGCCGGCGACTCGCGGATGTCGTCCGTCCCGCCCTTGAACGCCAGTCCCAGCGCTGCAATCTTCTTGCCGCGGAACGTCCACAGCGCCGACCGCACCTTCTGGAAGAACCGCCGTTTTTGCTCCGCGTTAATCTTCTCCACTTCCCCCAGCAGCCCGAAGTCCAGGTTCATCTGCTCCGCCACCTGCCGGAACGCCGCCACATCCTTAGGGAAGCACGATCCGCCGTATCCGATCCCCGCCCGCAAAAACTTCGGCCCGATGCGGCTGTCCATCCCCATGCCCCGCGCCACGTCCTCGACATCCGCGCCCACCGCCTCGCAGATGTTCGCCACCACGTTGATGAATGAAATCTTCGTCGCCAGAAACGCGTTCGACGCGTGCTTGATGATCTCCGCCGCTTTGGTCGTGGTCAGCAGCACCGGCGGCGGATCGTTCGTCTTCCGCGACCCCGGCACCGCATGTTCCACGCCGTAATACGCCCCGGAGGTCAGCGGTTCGTAGATCGCCCGCAGCACCGCCGCGGCCCGTTCTGTCTCCGCCCCCAGTACAATCCGGTCGGGGTGCAGAAAATCCGTCACCGCCGTTCCTTCGCGCAGAAACTCCGGATTCGACGCCACGTCGAACAGATCCTGCGGAACTCCGTTCCGCTCCATCACCTTCCGAATCCACTCGTTCGTGTACACCGGAACCGTACTCTTCTCCACAATCACCTTGTAGTCTTCGATCGAGCGCGCAATCTCGCTGGCCACAGCGTCCACATACGACAAATCCGCGCTGCCTGTCTCGCCCTGAGGGGTTCCCACCGCGATGAAGATCGCCTGCGCCCCCTTTGCCGCCGCTTTCAGATCGGTCGTGAACTCCACGCGGTTCGCCCGGTGCCGGTTCAGCAGCTCCGGCAAGTACTGCTCGTGGATCGGCACGCCGCCCTCGCGCAGCATCTGCACTTTCGCTTCATCGTTGTCGACGCACACCACGCGGTGTCCGATCTCCGCAAAGCACGCCGCGGCGACCAGGCCCACGTAGCCCGACCCCACCACGGCAATGGATACGCCTTCGCTCATCGCCCCTCAAAATCCCGCAAATTTCCCGATCGAATGCCTCATCCTAGCATGCGCCTCCCCGGATATTCATCACTTTTCGTGCATCCTGGCCCGGCTGTCCGTCTCATCCCTAACCGCCTTATCCCTGACCGTCTTATCCCTGACTGCTTCCACCCTGGTTTACAATTTTCCTGTGCTCGCCCTCGCCCATGCCGCCATGCGCCTTGCTGTCTGGCTCTTCTTCATCGGCAGCGCCGGCTCCCTCCTCGTCATCGTCATCAGCTTCGCTGAGGATCTCCACGAGCTCCTCGGCAGGGATTAGCCCCTTCGCCGTGGCCTCCCGCCTCGGTACTCCGTCCCTGCAGGCCGAGCAGTCCACCCGCTCCGCTCTGTGGCCCTCCCTGCTCCTCGCGCTCGTCTCCTCCGTTCTGCTCGATCTCTGCTTCCCCATCGCCGGTCCGCTGCATCCCTGGCAGCCAATCCTTGCCTGGATCGCCCTGGTCCCGCTGCTCGTCGCGCTGCTCGCCGCGGGCAACGCCGCCCATCCCCGCTATCTCCGCCGCGCCGCGCTCACCGGCTATCTCTGCGGACTCCTCTGGTACGTCCTCAACTGCTATTGGATCTACAGGACCATGCGCCTCTACGGCCACGTCCCCGCCATCGGATCGGCCGGCATCGTATTCCTGTTCAGCGCCGTCCTCGGCCTCTATTTCGGACTCTTCGGCCTGGCCCTCGCCTTCTTCCGCCGCCGCTTCGGCCTGATCGGCGCACTTTTCCTCGCGAACTTCCTGTGGACCGCTCTCGATCTCGCCGCCGCCCGCATCACCTCCGTCCCCTGGGATCAGTTCGGCTACTCCCAGGTCAACAACCTCTGGCTCACGCGACTCGCGCCCGTCACCGGCGTCTACGGCATCTCCTTCGCCCTCGTCGCCGTCAACGCGCTACTCGCCGCCGCTCTGCTCTCGCCTGCGCGCCGCATGCGTCTGATTTCCGGACTCACCGGCCTCCTCGCCGCCTTCATCCTCGCCTGCGGAGCCTTCATTTCCCTCCCGCCGTCACCCACCTCCGCCTACGCTGTTCTCCTCCAGCCCAACGATAATGTTGAGGCCGATCAGTCCTGGCACGGCGCGCAGTGGAACGGCACCGCCGCCTGGCTCATCGAGCAGGCCCAGCTCACCTGCACCCCGGCTTACGCCGGCATGCCCAAAGCCCACACTCCCCCGCCCCCACGCGCCTGCCCGCAGAACACACCGCCCCCCGGCGTCGTCCTCTGGCCTGAAACCGGCTCCTGGTTCGCCAGCAACGATCCCGAGACGCTCGCCGCCATGGCCGCCATCGCCCACGCCGCTCGCGCCCCGCTCATCGTCGGCATGGCCGGCATCGACCCCACCGGCTACTACAACTCCGCGCTCTTCGTTCGCGCCGACGGCTCCGTTGCCGGACGCTATGACAAGATCCACCTCGTACCCTTCGGCGAATATGTCCCCTACCGCAGCCTTTTCTTCTTCGCCCACAAGCTCACGCATCAGCTCGTCGATCTTCAGCGCGGCCACGCCCGCGTCGTCTTCCGCACCGACAGCCACAGCTTCGGTGCCTTCATCTGTTACGAATCCATCTTTGGAGACGAAGTCCGCCACTTCGCCCGCAACGGCGCCCAGGTCCTCGTCAATCTCTCCGACGACGGCTGGTACGGCGACACCAGCGCTCCGTGGCAGCATCTCGACATGACCCGCATGCGCGCCATCGAGAACCACCGCTGGCTTCTCCTCGACACCAACTCCGGCGTCACCACTGCCATCGATCCCCGTGGCCGCGTCACCGTCTCCGCCCCGCGCCGCACCCTCACCACGCTCATCGCGCGCTACGGATACCGCTCCGATCTCACCTTCTACACGCGCCACGGCGACCTCTTCGCCTGGTTCTGCTGCGGCCTCATCGTGGGCGCACTGCTCGTGGGCCTCCGCCGCCGCCTGCTAATCGCCAATCACTGACCGCTCCTGCTTCGCCGCTATCCTGCTGGCTGCTGACCGCTTCATCGCCGCCCGCTATACCCTGCACCCCATCCCCTGTACGCTAGAATTTCTGCATGCTTTCCGATCTCGAATTCGCCTACGCTCCCGTCCGCGAAAAAGTCCGCGGTCTGCGGGAGTATCTTTGACCAGGCCCGTCTCCGCTCCGATCTGGCCGTCCTCGAACAAAAATTAGCCGACCCCGGTCTCTGGTCGAGCCCCGCCGCATCCCAGCCGCTCATGCGGGAGCGCAAGCGCATCGAGTCTCAGCTCGCCGACGATGCTGAGCTGGCCCGCCGCTCCGGCGACATTGAGGCGTACTTCGAGCTGGCCCGCGAATCCGGACCGGAAAACTCCCAGGAGGTCGTGGCAATCCTCGTCGATCTCGAACACGAGATCAAAGACCTCGCCGCCTTCGCCGACCAGCTCGAGACCCGCACCCTGCTCTCCGGCGATACCGACCCCCTCAACGCCATCGTCACCGTCCATCCCGGCGCCGGCGGCACCGAGTCTCAGGACTGGGCCGAGATGCTCATGCGCATGTATCTCCGCTGGGCCGAGCAGCAGGGCTTTCAATCCGAAATGAACGACTACCAGGACGGCGAAGAGGCCGGCATCAAGTCCGCCACCTTCACCATCACCGGCGACTACGCCTTCGGCCTGCTCTCCGGCGAAACCGGCGTCCACCGCCTCGTCCGCATCTCGCCCTTCGACCAGGCCAAGCGCCGCCACACCAGCTTCGCCTCGGTCTTCGTCTCGCCGGAAATCGATGACTCCATCCAGATCGACATCAAGCCCGACGAGCTCCGCGTCGATACCTACCGCTCCGGCGGCAAGGGCGGCCAGCACGTCAACACCACAGACTCGGCCGTCCGCATCACCCACCTCCCCACCAACATCGTTGTCCAGTGCCAGAACGAGCGCTCCCAGCACAAGAACCGCGACAAGGCGATGAAGATGCTGCGCTCGCGCCTGTATGAGTACGAACTCGAAAAGAAGCAGGCCGCGACCAAAAAGCTCGAGGACTCCAAGCTCGACATCAATTTCGGCTCCCAGATCCGCAACTACGTCCTCCAGCCCTATCGCATGGTGAAGGACCTGCGCACCCGCGTCGAAACCGGCGACGTCGACAAGGTTCTGGGCGGCGGCCTTGACCCCTTCATCCGCGGCTACCTGCTGGCGAAACGCCAGGGCGGCGTCCCAGTCGCCGCCGTCGCCGACGACGATCTGGACTGACTCCCGGCATCCTGAAGCCCGGTCGCCGGTGATTCCACACTCAGCTTCTCGGATGACTCCTTCGCTTGCAATAAGATTTCTGGTAATTTCCGCCAATTGTTCGAAATTGATCCGGAAGATCCGGTCGCGTGTTGCCGCAGGCGCCGGCAACACGCGGCACCGGCTCTGCCGGGCCGCAGCCGACAACTCAAACCGTCGGCCTTTGCGCCAGCAAAGGCCATCCATATAAATCTAAAAATGGTACGCGACGCCCACCCCGACCGGTAGTGGGAAGGCGTTTCGTCCGGTCCCGACGTCGGCGTGATGGTCGAGTTCAGGTAGTCGCCCGTCACGCGCAGCTTGAAGTGGGAAACCATCGGCGCGTCGGCGCCTCCGCGAAAAGCGTAGCTCCCGAAATGGCTGTGAGACGTTCCGAGCCCGTACACCTCGTTGTCGGACTCCAGGCCCAACCCGCCCAGCGCGTGCGCGAAGATCTCCACCCCCGCAGCCTGAACAGTGGCCCGCGAATCCAACATGATCAGCGTCACCTGTGCTGGCCGCCGGAGCCGGCCTCGAGGCTGTAATGCGAAATATCGCCTTCGACGCCCACAAAGCGTGTCGGACTCACCTGCAGCGCAAACTGCAAGCCGTTCATGCCGGGGTTATTGGGGCCATAGAGGCTCTGGCCTGCGCGGCTGTACCCAGATAGGCGTCTCCCTTAATTGTTTTTGCCTGCGCCCCAGGTCCTGACCAGAACACCAATGCTCCCAGAAGCATCAGCAGGGTGTACCGCTTCATCACTGTCTCCTGAACAAGAACTGTACGAATTGCCCACCTGGTCTGCCCGCCCTGACCCGCAACCCCTGCCGCTCAAAAAACTGTCAAGCATCCACCGCCCGCACCGAAGTAACTCTTGTTCATTCCACTCACTTTCTCCACCAAATCCAGCAGAGATATTTGGCGGGTTAAATCTTTCAACCAGATATTCTGAACTCAATAGAGCAAAAAGTTCAGCAGAACTGGAAATAGTCGAGCAAGAGGCCGCGCCCAACGCGGCTTTTTCCTTTTTCCCCGGTCGTTGTTTTTCTGAACGCTGACCGCTGATCGCTGAACGCGCTTTGCGCTCTGTGCTCTGAACTCTGTGCTCTGAACTCTGTGCTCTGAACTCTGAAAGGAACTAATTTCCTCCGCCTCCCAGGCCATCGCCGACAACCCCGTTCTCCGGCCGCCCTCCATTCGCTGCCGCTCCCTCACCCTCTCCGGACGCATGTGCCGCTCCCATGCGCTGCGCGGCCAGGACCTCTGCGGCGGTACCCCCCTCAACGAAACGCCGCCGCGCTATCCTCACTCCATGCCTCTCAACCTCGCTGACGCTCTCCGCATTGGACGCTCGTTCCCCGACGTCAGGGAGACGACTTCATGGGGCGCGCCTGCGCTGAAGGTTTGCGGAGAGCTGATGGCCTGCGTCCCAACCAACAAATCTGCCGAGCCCGGCTCGTTCCTCATCCGCATGGACCGTGCCGAGCGGCCGGCTCTGCTGGCCGAAGCGCCCGACCTCTACTACGCGCCGGACCACTACCTCGGCTACGACGCGGTCCTCGTCCGCCTCGCCCACTGCACGCCGGAACTCATGCACGATCTGCTCGCCATGGCTCATAAATTCGTCTCCCGCAGGCGCACTTCCCGGAAGAGGCGCCCGAACCGGTCCTGACTGAGCCCCGCGACCCATGGGTAACCTCATTGGGATTACAAGGGTAATGCGCAATCCGGGGTGGTCGCTGCCACGGATGGACCATTGAGATCAGCCGGCCCGGGGCGAACACCTGTATCAGCTTCCGTTACGTGTTTCTGCAATGGAAGCCTCCCAGCTGAGAGCCATTCCAGCGTTCAGGAGGAATTCCATTTTGCAGCGCACAATCAACTCCCTCAAAAATCTGTGGCAGGACGAAACGGGACAGGACGTGGTCGAATACGCGCTCCTCGCGGCTTTGGTGGCTCTGTCGGTGGCCAGCGAGATGCACAGCTTCGGCAAGACCATGAAGAAGGACTACAACACCATCGGCAACGATTTCGTGAAGCACAAGCAGTATTAGGGCAAGCCAGCGCGCCGGCTGCGAATCCATGAAGCACCGCCGCAGCCGATTCCGAACCGAGAGTTCGACGCCCGGAATCGCTCCGGGTTCCGATCCATAACAGAAAAGTTAACGCCGCGAGCCGCGTCCCACGGTATGATTGGGCCGTCCGGTGAACCAGCATCGGAACCCGGCTGTCTCCGTGCCCATGGCTGTGGGAGAGATTGCTTGCCTGCTCTGCGCCTACTCCGCTGTCTCCCGCTCGCGGCGCTGCTGACCGGCGCCGTTGCTCAGCAGCCAGCTCCGGACGCCGCCCCGCAGACCGCGCCAACCCTCACCTACCACATTTCCGTACAGGAAGTTCTCCTCGACGTCGTGGTCATCGACCACGCCGGCAATCCGATCCCGGGCCTGACCGCGGCGGACTTCAGCGTGACCGAGGAGGGCGCGCCGCAGACCATTCGAAGCCTGAGGTGGCACGGGCCGATGACGCCGGCTGAGCTGGCGCGGATGGAGACGATACCGGCGCTGCCGCCGAATACTTTCACCAACTACACGCCCGTGGCCAACACCAATGTGGCCACGGTGATCCTGCTGGATGCGCTCGATACGCCCATCGTTGCGCAGCAGTACCTCCGCCAGGAGCTGATCCGCTGCTTTCGCCACATGCAGCCGGGCGTACCCATCGCCATTTTCCAGCTGGACACGGAGATGCACCTGATTCAGGGATTTACCTCTGATCCGCGGGTGCTGCTGGCGGCCGCGGAGAGCAGGCGGGACATTCCGTCGTTGTCGAAGCCGATCCACGGCGACTACGGGCAGTACCGGCGCGCGCGGGCGGAGATCCTGCGCGACGGAATGAAGATGATGGGGCGCTATCTGGCCGGATTTCCCGGCCGGAAGAACCTGATCTGGTTCACGGGCGAAGCGCCGATGACCCTCCGCGGCTACGGCTTTGGCGATCCGTTTCATGACAGCTTCTCGGTCGCGGGGGACGATCCCGCGGACGATCTGGACAATCTGACGGCCGCGCTCACGACGAGCCGGGTGGCCGTGTATCCGGTGGATGCGCGCGGGCTGAAGGCCCCTCCGGGATTCTCAGCGGCGCGAGCCGGACGCCCTGGCTTCAGCACGACGCGGTATTTCTACCGCCAGAACGAGAACGACGACAATCTGGAACTGGTGGCGCGCCAAACCGGCGGCCAGGCCTTCTATAACCTCAACGACGTCGGTTCGGTGATCGCCAAAGTTACCAGTGAGACGTCGGGGTACTACACGCTGGCGTACTCCACCACCAACACGAAATGGCAGGGCGAGTACCGGAATATCACGTTGACCGTCGATCGGCCGGTGGCGCAGCTGGAGTACCGGCACGGGTATTACGCACTGAATCGGGACCGCCCCGTCCAGCGGGCGCTGAAGCGCCGCCACGGCAAGGCTGCGGTGAAGCCGGTGAGTGGCGGAAACGCGGCTCCGGTTGGGGCGCCCACCCCGACGGTTGCGAGTACGCCGCTCATTCCGGTCGGCGCATTGATCCGCCAGCCGAAGCAAGGAGGATTTGGCGCCGTTATGCAGCTGGGCGCGGTGCCGCCGACGGAGATTGTCTTTGTTGCGAGCATCCACCCTGAAGCCACGGTGGAGAAGATCGACAAACACGATCCCATGCCCGCGAACAACTATCTCGCTCAGCCGTGGCAGCACAAACCGTTCCGGACGTATGACATCCTTTTCAACGCCAGCGGGCGCAACCTCGAACTGACGCCAACGGCGGACGGCCGTCATCACGGGAATGTCGACTTTGTCGCGGTGCTCTACGATGCCCACGGCGACATTGTGAACACGATCGAGGACAACACGAAATTCGACTTCAACGATGCACTCTGCCTGCGGATGCTCGAGCAGGGGCTGCCGTGGATGACGCACATTGCCGTGCCGGTGAAGGGCCATTATTTCCTGCGGCTCGGCGTCCACGACGTAACCGGCGACGCCGCGGGGGCGATGGAGGTTCCCGTCGATCAGATTCGGTCGGGTGCCGCGGTCCCTGGATTTCCGGCGCCGTGACCGGCTGGACAACGGTCGTGCGAAACTCATGAGAGACCACCTCTGAGGGCACCGTGCACGAGTTTCCCCGCATCAGGCGGCTTCCCGCCTACGTCTTCAACATCACCGGCGAGCTGAAGGCGGCCGCGCGGCACCGCGGCGAGGACATCATCGACTTCGGGATGGGCAATCCTGACGGCGCAACGCCGCAGCACATTGTGGACAAGATGATCGAGGCCGCGCGCAGGCCGGAGACGCACCGCTACTCGCTGTCCAGGGGCATTCCGCGCCTGCGCCGCGCCATCTGCAACTGGTATCAGCAGCGTTACCGCGTCGCGCTCGATCCCGACAAGGAAGCGATCGTCACCATTGGCTCCAAGGAGGGCATCGCGCACCTGTGCCTGGCCACGCTGGACCAGGGCGATGTGGTGATGGTGCCGAATCCCAGCTATCCGATCCACATCTACGGGCCGGTGATTGCAGGCGCGACCATCCGCAGCGTGCCCATCCACGACTCAACCGCGTTTCTGGCGGAACTGGAGACGGCGATCCCGCTGATGGTTCCGCGGCCGAAGATGCTGATCCTGAATTTTCCGGCGAATCCGACGACGCAGTGCGTGGACCTCGAATTCTTCGAGCGGGTGGTCGCGCTGTGCCGGCAGCACGGCATCTGGCTGGTGCACGACCTCGCCTACGCGGACATCGTCTTCGACGGATATCGTGCGCCGTCGGTGCTGGAGGTGCCCGGAGCCAGGGAAGTGGCGGTGGAATTCTTCACGCTTTCCAAGAGCTACAACATGCCCGGCTGGCGGGTGGGATTCATGGTCGGCAACGCTGAGCTGGTGACCGCTTTGGCGCGGCTGAAGAGCTACTTCGACTACGGGACCTTTACGCCCATTCAGGTGGCATCCATCCTCGCGCTGGAAGGTCCGCAGGACTGCGTCGCGGAGATTCGCGACACCTACCGGCGGCGGCGCGACTGCCTGGTCGCGGGACTGAACAAGGCGGGGTGGGAAGTGGCCTCGCCGAAGGCCACGATGTTCGTGTGGGCGCCGATCCCGGAGCCGTACCGTTCGCTGGGGTCGCTGGAATTCTCAACCAAGCTGCTGCGCGACGCGAAGGTCGCGGTGAGCCCGGGCATAGGTTTCGGCGAATACGGCGGCGGGCACGTGCGCTTTGCGCTGATCGAGAACGAGGAGCGCACGCGCCAGGCGATGCGCGGCATCCGCCAGATGTTCCAGAAGGACGGGGTCCCGGCGGCCGTGGCTCACTGAAGCGCGGGCCGGCGTGAGGGGTCGCCGGCGGACTCAGACGGATTCGCGCGCGCGATCAGCCTGGTGGTGCCGAATCCTTCTGCGATGGGCACGATCCTGACGCGTCCTCCCCGGGAACGCACTTCCTGAGCGCCGACGATGGCGTCTTCGGCATAGTCGCCACCCCTCACGATCACGTCGGTACGCGGCGCACACGCACCCGATGCCGGTCACCCTGAATGCACTGAATGGCGCAATGGAGATCCTGGATCATCGCGTCAGGCTTCCCTTTTCCGATGCGGTGCGCGCGCAAAACTCCAGCTCTACCCAGTCGCAGAGCATGTGCCCGCAGAGGATGTGCCCTTCCTGAATGCGCGCAGTATCCCGCGAAGGGATGCACAGGACAATATCGGCGATTTGCTTCATGGCTCCGCCGCCCGCGCCGGTGAAGGCCACGGTCAAAGCCCCCAGCGCGCGCGCTTCCGCCAGCGCGAGGCAGACGTTCCGGCTGTTGCCGGAGGTGGACAGGCCCACCAGCACATCGCCGGCCACGCACAGCGCTTCTACCTGGCGGCGGAAGACCTGCTCATAGCCGTAATCGTTGCCGATCGCAGTCAGGATGGAGGTATCCGTGGTAAGCGCGATCGAGGGCATCGCGCGCCGCTCGCGGCGAAAGCGACCCACCAGCTCCGCGGCCAAATGCTGGGAATCGGCCGCGCTGCCGCCGTTCCCGCACCACAGCACCTTGTTGCCGCGCAGCAGGGCCTGGGCCATTTCCGCGGCAACCCGCTCCAGCACCGGCTGCTGTCCGCCCAGCGCTTCGATCACCGCCAGATGCTCGGCGATGGCCGACGCAAACACCTGTTTCTTGTCCGGCATTTCTGCCATACCTGCTCCCGCCATCGGCCCGCGCGCGACCGGTGCAATTCGCTGAGGATTCTTCGCTATCATACTAGCTGCGTCCAGCGCCAATCCTGCGAGACTCCGCCCACGGTGAACCCTCTTTTCCATGGCATCCGTTGTATCTTCCTCGATCGCGATGGCGTCCTGAACCGGAAGGCGCCGGAGGGCGAGTACATTGGCCGCTGGAGCGAGTTCCATCTGCTCCCTGGCGTGGAAGAGGCTATCGCGGCGCTGAATCGGGCCGGGCGCCGCGCAGTGGTCGTCTCGAACCAGCGTGGCATTGCTCTCGGTCGCTACACCGCCGGCGACGTGGAGGCGCTGCATGCGCAGCTGCAGCAGCACCTGGCAGCGCACAGCGCACACATCGACGCCTTCTATTATTGCCCGCACGATCTTGATGCGTGCGATTGCCGAAAGCCGAAGACCGGCCTCTTCCGCCAGGCGTTTCGCGACTTTCCGGACGCCTCGGCAGAGAACAGTGTAGTCATCGGCGATTCCCTTTCCGATATTCAGGCGGCGCGCAACCTGGGTACGCGGTCCATTTTTATTGAAGGCGATCCGGAGACGGGGAAAGCCGCCGCCACGCAGGCTGCGGAACTGGCCGATGCTGTGGCTGCTTCGCTGGCCGAGGCTGTCGCGCTCCTGGACTGAAGGCTGAGCGCCTGGCCTTAGTGCGCCTCCGGCTTCCAGACATACGCGCCAGGCTGCGGCAGCCCGAGGTGCGCGAGCACGCGGAAGACAAACTGGCGCGCCATCTCGGTCGAATTCGCGGGGTGGTTGTAGAAGGCGGGCATGACGGGAAAGATGGTGGCTCCGGCGTCCGCGGCGAGGCCCATGTTCCGGATATGAATTTTGTTGAAGGGCGTCTCGCGCAGGCAGAGAATGAGCGGCCGACGCTCCTTGAGGCAGACGTCGGCGGCACGCTCGATCAGGTTCCCGGCCATGCCGTTCGAGATACCGGCCAGCGTGCCCATGCTGCACGGCAGCACGATCATGCCGGCGGTGGAATAGCTGCCGCTGGCGATGGGCGCGCCGATATCGGATTCCGCGTGCTGCACGATCTTCGCCGAGGTGTGGCCGAGGAGCTTTTCCAGGAGTCCATTGCGGCCGGAGATCCCCAGCTCTTCCACAATCACGCGCAGCGAATTCTCCGAAGGAACGAAGTGCACGCGGCCGACGCGCGGATCGGCGTCGAGGGCGGCCAGAAGCGCACTCCCGAAGACCGAGCCGCTGGCGCCGGTGAGTGCGACGGTGAGGGTGAGGCTCTGTTGCTCCGGCATGGTCCTAGGCCTCGCCTGCCAGCACCCGCTCGAAGATGGCATCCACGTTGCCGAGCTGGCGGCCGAGATCGAAGGTCTGCGCCAGCTTTTCCGGGCTGAGCCGCGTGTACACCTCGGGATCGGCAGCGACCAGCTCGCGGAAGACGAGGTCGTTCTGCCAGGCATTCATCGCGTGCTGCTGCACCCGCCGATAGGCGTCCTCGCGCGACATGCCGGCTTCAGCTAAATCGAGCAGGAGCTGGCCGCTGAAGATCAGGCCACCGGTGGAGTCGAGATTCTTCTTCATGCGCGCAGGGTAGACCACCAGCTTCTCGATGAGGTCGGCGGTCCTGGCGAGCAGGTAGTCGGCCAGGATGGTCGAGTCGGGCAGGATGATGCGCTCCACTGAAGAGTGGGAGATGTCGCGCTCGTGCCAGAGGGCGACGTTTTCCAGAGCAGCCTGGGAGTTGGCGCGGACCACGCGCGCCAGGCCGCAGATCTGCTCCGCGGTGATCGGGTTGCGCTTGTGCGGCATGGCCGAGGAGCCCTTCTGCTTCGGCGAGAAATACTCTTCGACCTCACGCACCTCGGTGCGCTGCAGGTGGCGCACTTCCGTAGCGATCTTGTCGAGGGTCGCGGTCAGCACCGCCAGCGTGGCGACGTAGTACGCGTGGCGGTCGCGCTGGATAACCTGCGTGGCGATGGGCGCGGACACCAGGCCGAGGCGTTCGCAGATGCGCTCCTCGTGGTGCGGGCTGAGGTGGCCGAAGGTCCCGACGGCGCCCGAGAGCTTGCCCACGCGCATCTGCTCGGCGGCGGCCTCGAAGCGTTCGCGATTGCGCCGCATCTCGGCGTACCAGTTCAGCACCTTGAGGCCAAAAGTGGTGGGCTCGGCGTGCATGCCGTGGGTACGGCCGACCGTGGGCGTGTTCTTAAATTCGAGGGCGCGGGCCTTCAGCACGCCGAGCAGGCGGTCGATGTCTTCGCGCAGGATGGCGGAGGCGGCTTTGACCTGAAGGGCCTGCGCCGTGTCCACCACGTCGTTGGAGGTGAGGCCGAAGTGCAGCCAGCGCGCCTCGGGGCCGACCTTTTCGGCCACCGCGGTGGTGAAGGCGATGACATCGTGGCGAACTTCGGACTCGATGGCGTGCATGCGCTCCAGGTCGAAGCCGCCGCGCTCGCGGATGGCGCGGGCAGCTGCCGCGGGAACCAGCCCGTCCTCGGAGAGGACTTCGCTGGTCACGGTTTCGACTTCCAGCCAGGCGCGGAATTTGCTTTCCTCGCTCCAGACAGCGCCCATCGGAGCGCGGGTATAGCGCGGAATCAAAGCGGAAATCCTCCGGAGAACTCCTTATTCTACAGCGGCTTCAGAAACCGCCGGGGAGGCGGCGCGGCGCACTGAAGTGCAGAGTGGTACTCTGCGACAGGAGAAACGAGCCCGGGGGGATTTATGGCAGACGTGGTGACAATTGCGAACTTTGTTGAGCCGCTGGAAGCGGAAATGGCGAAGCTGCGCCTGGAATCGGCGGGAATCGAGGTTTTCCTGTCCGGAGAGAATGCGCGCATCATGGAGCCGGGGCTGGGGCCGCTGCAGCTGCAGGTCAGCCAGGAGGACGCGGAAGACGCCCGGGCGATCCTGGCCGATCCGGGCACCGAGGGGCAGCCGGAAGACGTTCAAGCATCGTAGCACGATATATCGTGCTACGATGTTGGCATGATGCAAGCCGAGAACCGCGGAATCCATCCCGTCGCCTCCTACGGCCGTTCCCCATCCAGCGAACCGATCCCGCTCACCCGCGCGCAAATGCGCAGGCTGGCGGAGTTCCGCTTTCAGTTGCGGAAATTTCTGCACTTCAGCAGCCTGACGGCCGACGCCGCCGGGGTGCGGGCGCAGCAGTATCAGTTGCTGCAGTGCATCTGGGGCATGCCGGAGGAGCTGGATCCAACCATCGCTAACGTCGCCGCGCGCATGCTGCTGAAGCATAACAGCGCGGTGGAACTGGTGGACCGCACCATTGAGCAGGGACTGCTGCGGCGCTGCCCGGACCCCACCGATCACAGGCGCATCCTGCTGCGCATGACACCTCTCGGTGAGAAGCTGTTGGCCTCGCTGGCGGCCTGGCACCTGCGGGAGCTGGAAGAGACGGGGCCGGAGCTGATCCGGGCGCTGCGGCGCGTGCTGCTGACGCCCCAGCAGAACGGCAACAGCCACAGTGCCGAGAACGTCCGCACCCGCCCTGCCGCGCGCCGCGAAGTATCGGCCTGAGGCAGCTGTCGGCGGGGGGCAGGATCCCGCGCCGCACGAGGATTGGCGAAGACGCGTGCAAGCTCGCGCGGCCCGAGTGTGGTGTGCGCGGGGCGGCTCGATCGAAAGGTGGAGGGAAAATGCGATCTTTGGCGCGAAGACAGCGGTGCGCCGGACTTCTACTCTGTGAGTGAAAGTTCGAAGACCTCCTGATCCCCGGCCGATCGCGGCCGGGGATTTTTTCCTGCCCGCAGCCGCTCCGATCTAATTCGAGCCCGTCTCTTCCACTTCTTCCGGCACCGGAGCAATGATGCCGAGCTGCTCGTAGACGGGACGCATGTCGCGGCGGACGGCGGGCATGCGCGACCAGAACCACAGGCCGCCGAGGATGCAGCAGGATCCGGTGAACATGACGGTGCGCGGGGCGCCGACCCACGCCGCCAGCGTGCCGGCCAGCAGACTGCCGAAGGGCGCCATGCCGGTGAAGGACGCGGTGTAGTAGCTCATCACGCGGCCGCGCTTGTCCTCGGGAACCAGCGTCTGGATGATGGTGTTGCTGACGGTCAGCCCCTGCAGCATGCCGAATCCGGCAAAGAGCATCAGGACGAGCGAGGTCCAGATCCAGCGCGAGAATCCGAAAAGCACCAGGCTCAGGCCGAACATCACCGCGGCAATGGGGATCATCTTGACGAGACCGCGGACCGAACGGCGCAGCACCAGAGTAAACGCGGAGATGAGCGCGCCCGCGCCAGCTGCACCCATCAGGAAGCCCAGGGTGTGCGGGCCGCCGTGCAGGACCTTGCCGGCGAAGATCGGCATCAGCACCATGTACGGCATGCCCATCAGGCTGATGAGCGCGAACAGCGTGAGAATGGTGCGAATGGGAGTGAAGGTGGAGACGTAGGCCCACCCCTCGCGAAGCTGATCGAACATGGAAGCCGCGTGACGGCGCACGGCCCTCGCGTCGACGTGCATCATGAGCAGCGAAATAATCACGGCGACGTAGCTGAGGCCATCGATGAGGAAGCACCAGCCCTCGCTGCTGGCGGCGATGATGATCCCGGCGATCGAAGGGCCGACCAGCCGCGCCACATTCACCATCGAAGAGTTGATGGCGATGGCGTTGGAGAGATCGCTGCGGTCTTCCGACCCGCCTCCCGGCGAGCTGGCTCGCTGGGGCGTGACCATCTGCACCATGAATGCCTGGCGGCCAGGCATGTCGAAGGCGTTGATGACGCCCTGAAACGCGCTGAGCGCCAGGATCTCGGGGATGGTGATGATGCGCGCCAGCGCCAGCCACGCCAGCAGCAGCGACTGGATCATGGCCAGCGACTGCGTCCAGACCAGAAGATGCCGGCGATTGGAGCGGTCGACCAGAACGCCGGCAAAAGGCGCGAGCAGGAAGGTGGGAATTTGTCCGGCGAAGCTGACTGTGCCCAGCAGCAGCGCGGAGTGTGTGAGCCGGTAAACCAGCCACGCGGTTGCGATGCGCGTCATCCAAGTGCCGACCAGGGAGATGGTCTGGCCGCCAAAGAAGAGGCGGAAATTGCGATGACGCAGGGCGCGCCACGCGTGGGAAAAACCGCGCGGCGCGGAAGATTCGCCGGAGGTGGGTTGTGGGCCGGGCATGCTTAAAAAGCGTAGCGTGAAAAAGGGAAAGCCAGTCTCGCGAAGCAGGGCTGTGTTACAAGGCCCTGGCTCGGGAGCGACCGACGTCGAACATCACGCGGTCAGATGTTTTTTCAGGAATTCCAGCGAACGCTGGCGAGCCAGCTTTGCGGCTTCGGGGTTATAGCTGGCGCGGTCGTCGCAGTTGAAGCCATGGCCGGCGTCGTACCAGAAGATCGGGACGTCCGGATGCGCCGCGGCAATCTTCTCGTCGATCTCGGCCTTGGGAATGTGCTGATCCCGGAGCCCGAAGTGCAGCATGACCGGCGCCTTCGGCTGTTCCTCGGCGTACTTCGCGATGTAGCCGCCGTAGTAGCCTACCGCGGCGTCAGGATGCAGCCGCGTGGCTGCCGTCCAGGCCATCGATCCGCCGAGGCAGTAGCCGATCACCCCGACTTTTTTCTCCGTCTCGCGGCGCGCGTAATCCAGCGCGGCGCTCACGTCCAGCAGGGCCGTGGCAGGATCGATCTGGCGGGCGATCGTGATCCCCTTCTGCATGTCTTCCCCGGCGTAGCCCAGTTCCACGCCACGCTCGACGCGGTCATAGAGCGCGGGCGCGACGGCGAAAAAGCCGTCCTTTGCAAAGCCGTCGGCCACCGAACGGATATGGCGATTGACACCGAAAGCTTCCTGCACGACCACCAGGCCGGCGATCGGCTCTCCCGCGGGACGCGCGACGTACGCATCGAATTCGTGCTCGTCAAAAGCCTGCAGCTTCACATGCTCGCCCATGTAATCCTCCTGAGATCTGAATCTACCGCGTTTCAGATGCGAGGACCCGCAAGCCCGGAGCCAGCCGGCGTGCGCTCACGGCTGCAGCGGCGCACCCGGGGCGTCGTCGCGACGGATCACCCAGTAGCTGTTGCGGGCGATCACGCGCGCGCCGTAATTCCGCGTGAGCTTGACCTGAATGGCGTGCAGGCCGGGCGTCAGGTCCGTGGGATGAAAGCTGAGAATGCAGCGGTTGCGGGCGTGGTTGGCTTCCTGCGCCACGCGCCTCTCGAAGGCTTTCTCGCGCGTAAAGGGCGCGTATTCGCCGCCGCTCAGCTCGGCCAGAGTTTTGGGCGTGTTGCGGCGCATGGCATTGACGGTCATCAGCAGCGGTGCCATCAGGGTAAGCTCCGGACCGTCGCCCAGGTTGCCGCGCGCCCAATTGATGATCTCGGATTTGGACGGAGCGAAAACGAGGCTGAGCACCAGCGTGTTGCTGGTGCCGATGCGCTCAACCAGATGCGGAATGTCGAAGTGATGGCTGCCGTGGTCGCGCGATTCGCTGACGAGGAGCAGAATGCGCCGCCGATTCGGGGGCTGCTGCTCCAGCAGATTCACGGAGTAGCCCACCGCGTCCAGAATGGCCGCGCCGCCGTCGCCGGCCGGCAGATTGGCCAGATCGTGCGCGATCAGGTCCGTATTGGCGGTGAAGGGATCCACCCACACGGGCCGCGAGTCGAAGGCCACCAGCGCGACATTGCCGCGGCTGCCGCCGGCAAACAGATCGAGCAGCGGCCCCAGATGGCGGATGATGTTGAACTCCAGCGGCGCATCCCGGCCGCGCTCCACGCAGACCACCAGCGAAACCGGCTGAATGTCCAGATCGTCGTCGACGTGGATCTTCTGCTGCACTCCATCGTCGTAGAGAGCGAAGTCGCCGGAGCTGAGGCCGCAGACGATTTGCCCGTTGGGCTTTTCGACGAGCGTCGGCACCACCACGAGGCTGGTGCTCACGCGAAAGGTGGGCGGATTCAGATTGGCATCCGTCGGCTCGGGGAGCGCGTGCGCGGCCGGCTGCGCCTGCTTTGGCGGCATCTGCACCGGCTCGCCAGGAAACGGTTGCTGCCGGGCGTGCGCGATCGGGAACGCCGCGAGCACCAGCGCGAGAGCAAGAAGGCGCATGGCGCGGGTCAGCCCGAGTCTCCCGTCTGTCGGCTCGTCCAGGAAGCCATCTTGTCCGTCCAGTGCAGGAAACGGAGCAGATTGCCCTTCTCGCGCCAGACAAAAGCAAGAACGTCGCGAGTCTTCAGCTCATCGGCCTTCAGGCCGGAGTAGGTCTCGATGCGCCATTTCACATATTCGCTGCGCCAGGGGCGCAGGCGATGACCGCTGGTCGCGTTCCAGATGAAGCGCAGCGAGGCAACCATGGCAGGGACCTGGAACGAGTATAGCGGGGGCAGCGCGGTTTACGGTGCTGGATCGTGGGCGCGGATGCGACGATTGTTGTTGCCTGCGCTGATTGTCGATGCCAGATTAGATAACAATGAGAATTCGATTCCCGGGTGTTGCCGCTGCCTGCTGCGTGGGCGCTTTCGCCTGCGCCGCGCAAACCGCACCCACGGCACAAAGCGTTGAGGCGCAGCTCAAGGGGCCATTCCTGATGCTCCGCGGGATGTACGACGGGTGCAAGCTGGCGTTTGACACTCAGGGAAATCTCATAGGCACGGCGGATGTGCTGCCGTTTTCGCTCAGCGCGCTGCGCGTGAACCGCGTGAAGGTGACGGACTCCAACGTGGAGATTGATGCGATGCGGGAGGGCCTCATATTTTCTTACGGGAGGGCGGCCGGTATCAGCGCCAAACCCTGGGAGCGGCATAATACGGTGGAGGTCGACATTGCCAGGGAACCTCAGCATCCCGAGGTGCTGAACGCCGTCCTCCGCAAAGTGTTCTCGGTCGGATTCAACGAGGCGCTGGTCGACGAAGTCCCGGATTACTGGCGGCCCTGGCTGCGGCACGAACTGGATCAGACAACGAAACTGGAACCGCCATCTGTTCCGGGAGTGTCACGGCTGGGCAGTCCGGAGATGCCGTCAGGCGCGGCGAAATTGGAGCCGCCGACCATCCTCCACTCTGCCGACCCGCTGTTTACCCAGGCAGCGAAGAAAGCGCATTACCAGGGAATCGAAATAGTCGGGCTGATTGTGGACACCTCGGGACAGCCGAGGATGTTTATATCGTCAGACCGCTGGGCATGGGACTTGACGAGCAGGCGGTGGAAGCTGCAAGGAATTTCCGCTTCAGCCCCGCGCAGTTCAACGGAAAACCGGTTCCTGTGCGGATCAATCTTGAACTGAACTTTCGAATCTACTGAAAAGGCGACCGCCTACACGTCCATCACGGAGTCTTCAATCGCGCGGCGGACGTTGCCTTCGGCGCGGGCGAGGCGGCGGACGGCTTCCGGCTTGTCCACCCTGGCCTTCAGCATCACCAGCGCTACGGGCACGCTGCGCCCGGCCGACTTGATGACCTCGACGGCCTGGTCGCGGCCGACTTCGCAGGCGCGCATCAGAATCCCGATGCCCCGCTCGATCAGCTTGGAGTTGTGCATGTGCACGTTCACCATCAGGTTCTCGTACACATAGCCCAGGCGGGTCATGGCGCCGGTGGTGATCATGTTGGTGATCATCTTCTGGGCGGTGGCGGCCTTCATGCGCGTGGAGCCGGAGATGACCTCAGGGCCCACCTCGGCCACGATGGCGGTTTCCACGGCCAGCGCCAGCGGCGAGCCGGGATTGCAGGTGATGCAGGCGGTTTTGGCGCCGAGGCCGCGGGCGTAGGTCAGCGCGGCCACCACATAGGGAGTGCGCCCGCTGGCGGAAAGCCCGATGATGACATCGCGGCGGCTGGGACGGCGGCGCGCGATGTCGCGCTTGCCCAGATCTTCGGAATCCTCATTGACCTCGACGGGCGATGCGAGAGCCTTGGGTCCGCCGGCCATGATGTACTGCACCGTCTGCGGGCTGGTGGAGAAATAGGCGGGCAGCTCGCAGGCATCCAGCGCGGCGAGCCGGCCGCTGGAACCGGCGCCGACGTAAATGAGCCGGCCGCCCTCGCGCAGCGCGTGCGCCACCATGTCGATGACCTGGGCGATCTCCGGAATGGCCTTCCTGACGGCCCCGGCAACCTTCTGATCTTCCTGGTTGATGATGCGGGCAATTTCCACCGCGGAGCGGGTGTCGAGCCCGCGCGTGGCTTCGTTGAGCTTTTCTGTCAGGAGATCATTGATACTGCCTGCGCCCGAGCCGTTCGATCCGTTCGTCGACGCGGAACCTTCAGCTTGCGTATGCAGTGTGGTGGCCATTTTTCCGATTTAAAGCGGGGAGTCCCTTAATAAGTCTAACCCGATATGACGTGCACGCAATGAATTTTGTGAGCGTGCTGATATTTTGCGGGATCATCGGAAATCCCGCCGGGAAAAGCCCTGAATGGTCCTACCAGCTATGCGTTCCGATGTGGCCCTGGCCCGGCTCGATGCCGCGAATTCTGCCGTCGCGCATGTGGATGATGCGGTCCGCAATGGCCGCGGCTTCGGGATTGTGCGTGATCATCAGAACCGTCTGCTTCAGCTCCAGATTGGAGCGGCGGAGCATCTGCAGGACGGCATCGGAGTTCTCCGTATCGAGGTTGCCGGTGGGCTCGTCGGCGAGCACGATGGCGGGCTTGGTGACGAGCGCGCGGGCGATAGCCACCCGCTGCTGCTCGCCACCGGAAAGCTCGGAGGGACGGTGGTGGAGGCGCGTGTCAATGCTGAGCATCTCCGTCAGCCGGTTCAGAAAACCGCGGTCGGGCGGCTTGCCGGAATCCGCAATCTCGTGGGCGATTTCGATGTTGGCGCGGGCGGAGAGCGTGGGCAGCAAATTGAATTTCTGAAAGATAAAGCCGATGCGCGCGCGCCGCATCTTTGTCCGCTCGGCATCGCCCAGCGCGGAAAAATCGACGCCGCCGATGAAGACGCGGCCGGAGGTGGCGCGGGTGAGGCCGCCGAGCAGATAAAAGAGTGTCGATTTGCCGCTGCCGGAGGGTCCCACGATGCTGACGAACTCGCCGGGATCCACCGAGAAGGTGGCGTCGCGGAGGGCCGGCACGTCGAGCTTGCCAGAGCGGTAGACCTTGCCGAGGTGCTCGGCGCAAATCATCGGTTCCACGAAAGCGATTGTAAATGGAGTAGTCAGCGGTCAGCGGTCAGCAGCCGGTAGGCATTGGCAGCGGGGAAGTTGGGAGCGCAGAGTGCGCCCAGGGACTGTGCCTGGCCCGCCGGAGATCAGGAAGCGACTGGATGCGAGGCCGCCTCGTAGCCTGCGCCGACGGTGTCCGCCGGCGCAAAGACCGGGCGGATCACCTTGCGCGGGCCACGCTTGCGCGCGATCATCACCCGGATGCGCTCCAGCATCTCGATGGGCGTAGAAGCGCCTTTGGGCAGAAAGGCGTCGGCGCGGTTGGCGCGCTCGAAGGCTTTCACCGTTCCGCTGATCAGGATCATGGGGATCTCCGGGGCGATGTCCTTCATGCGCCGCACCATCTCATTGCCGTCCATCTGCGGCATCAGCACGTCGCCCAGCACCAGGTCGATGCCTCCCTCGCGGAAGCGCTCGATGGCTTCCTCCGCGGAATGGGCGGACACCACACGATAGCCGCGGGTTTCCAGGAGGAATTTGCGAACGGCAAGCACCTGATCGTTATCATCGACGCAGAGGATGGTCTTCTTCGGTCTCATCGGTTCTCCCGGCACGAGCCTCGCAGCGCCGGAATGCGGCAACAGAAAGGCTCAGCCCGCGCGAGGCGGGGTGCGGCGGCAGGGCACACCCAGGGGGATGGACCATGGGCAATATGCCAGAACGCACGGCGTGCGCCTGCCGACGAATTCCAGTGGCCCGCATCCCGTGCCCCAGGCGGTTGCCGGCACGCAGCAACACCCAGCGTGCGCGTGCAATGCCCGCCAGGGCGCGGGATGCGGAGGAATGGAACGCGATGACGCGTGGAACCCGGGGCCGCGGTTCCCGAAAAAGGGGACGGCCGGGGGCGCCGCGCAGCGGCTACGTTCCGTTCCAAATTCAGTTATTCAGCAAAAGGCGAAAGTGTGTTCCCATGCCGCGTGCCGCATCGGCGGTAGACCGCTTCGGAAAGCGGCGAATCTGCGCCGGAATCCGCCCTTCAGGCCAGTCCGGCCTGGGGCGATCGCGGGACAAATTCCCTCCGCAATCTGAAAGTTCAGCGTGACCGCGTACGACACGCTGCATGGAAACGCCACGCCAGAGTACGAAGCCCCTCCCACCCTGTAAATAGGGAAAAAGAAGCGAAGCTGCGGGCCTGAAAGAGGGGATGTTTGCACCGGTTCCGTGAAAAGGCGATGAATACTGCCCGCGCGGGGCAAAGGCTCTGTTGAAACTATGTGGATTGTCAGGGGAAAAGGAGAAAATTTGCAGCGAAAGCGGTGCGCTCCCCGGGAGGACTTTCGTCCGCTGCCGGGCGACCGCGAGCTGCGCCCGGCAGGAATTACTGCTCCAGGACCTGATTCAACATCTCCGCCTGCACCTGGTTGAGCTGACGAATGGTCGCTTCCAGCGTGGGCCGATCCCCGAGCGATGCCCCCAGCAATAACTGGTGGAGACGAAAGGCCGTGTGGCGGACGAGAATCTCGGCCTTCTGCAGCCGCCTGGCATCGCGCAGCAGGTTCAGGCGGATTCGCCCCGCATAGCCCTGAGCCTGTCGCAGCGAAGCGTAGGCCTGCTGATCCTGGCCGGCTGCAAGCTGCTCTGTGGCGATGTCCGTCATGGAATGCACCAGCTCGGCATAGAGCCAGGGCTGATCGCGGGGCGTCGCCGCGGCTGCTTTCGCCTCGAGTTGAGCCAGCTGACTGGCGTCGGGCGGACGGTCGTTCGAGTGGAAGGCCCAGGCGAGTGGAGAGGAGAGCAGAACGGCAGCAGCAAGAAACGCAGGAAGAACAGGACAGCGCATGGCGCACCTCCGGAAAACGCGCCGCCTCAGCGCGAGTCCCACGTTCTGCGCACTGTGCCTCGGCGCCGCCCCCGGGAAGCGCGGAGCGGCCGCTCAGAACCCGAATGCTCTTCCCGCGGACGCCGTGCGGCGACATGAGGGATGAGCAGCACCACTTATTTTTCGAGAGCGATCAGTCGGTGCCGTGCCTGCCACTCCTGGTCTGGGTATTTTCCCTGGGCCGCGGCGAGGAAGCGATGGTAGTAATCCGCCGCTGCGTTCTTTTGATGGAGATTGTCGTATGCCGTTGCCCAGAGGAACAGGGTACTGGGATTTTCCGATGCGTATTTCGATCTCATGGAAAGCGCCTGGATTTCGTCGGACCAGCGCTCGAGTTTCGAGTCGGCAAAGGCAATCCCCGACCAGGCGTCCACGTCGTCGGGGCGGGCGGCTGCGGCCTTCCGGAACGCCGCGAGGGCTTCGGCATAATGCTGCCGGCGGATCAGGATCTGCCCATGGGAGTCGAGCAGGTCGGGATCGTTGGGCGTGGCGGCCAGGAGCTGCTGGTAGAGCTCGTCGGCCGCATCCAGATCGCCGACCTGGAATTCCGCGTCGGCCAGCATCCCGGTCACGTCATGATTGGCCGGCTCCAGCGTGTGCAACTTCCGGAGCACGTCCAGCGCATCGGCCTGCCTGCCCTCGGCGCTCAGGATCACGGCCATCTGCGCATTCAGCGCGGGGTCGTTGGGATGCTGTTGCAGCGCCGCGGAGATCAGCGGCTGCGCGTCGGTATAGCGCTTCTGCCGGATGAGCAGATGGGCCAGGCCCGCCGTCGCCTGGGGCGAGTCCGGCTGTTCCTGGAGCAGCTTGCGATATTCCTGTTCCGCCAGGTCGGCGTCGCCGGCGGCATCGGCAATCTGGGCGGCCAGCAGGGTGTCGGCCGGAGTTTCCGGCGTCAGCTTCAGCGCCTCCACGAGCGCATCGCGCGCGCCAATGGGGTCGGAGGTGCGCAGCAGTTGCGCCAGCGCCCGGTAGGCCTGCGCTTTGGCGGCGGGATTGGGCGGATCGGGCTCGAGCGTGGTGGCGGCGTAAAGCTGCTGGCGCGCGCCGGCCGTGTCGCCCTGGGCGGCAAGAATCAAACCCAGGGCCAGGCGCGATTCAAACTGCTTTGGATCGGCCGCGATGGCCCTGCGATACCACGACTCGGCGTCCGCCGTCTGTCCCTGCGCATCGGCCACGTAGCCGCGATCGAAGAGTGCGCGAGCATCGGTGGGGTGCGTGGTGAGCCAGACATCCAGCTGCGCCGCCGCGGCGGCGTAGTTCCTCCCCACAATGGACGATTCGGCCTCCTGCAGCGCTGTGGGCTGCGTTTGCTGCTGAACGTCGCCGGGGACAGAAGTTCCCGGTGGCAGCGGCGCAGACTGGGCAAGACAGAGCGCAAAAGCGAGGGTACAGGGTGCAGGGTACAGCGTGCAGCGGACAAGGCGGAGGACGGATCGATACGGAAACTTCACAGAACAACTTCGCTTTCGATGGCTGGGGTGGAATGGGACGCGGCGTGGCCCTGAAGAATGCGAGCCAGCCACTGGCCGGTGTGGGAGAGTTCGTTGCCGGCAACGTCTTCCGGCGTGCCGGCGACGACGATCTGGCCACCCGCAGCGCCACCTTCGGGACCGAGATCGATGACCCAGTCGGCGGACTTGATGACGTCCAGATTGTGCTCGATGACCACCAGCGAGCCGCCGCTGTCGATGAGCTTGCGCAGCGCGACCAGCAGCTTGCCGACATCGTCGAAATGCAGCCCCGTGGTGGGCTCGTCGAGAATGTAGAGCACGCGGCTGCCCCCGCGTTTGCCGTCGCCGGAACCGCGCTCGGCCGAGCGCGTGAAGGCCAGATGCGCGGCGAGCTTGACGCGCTGGGCCTCGCCTCCGGAGAGTGTGGTCGCCGATTGGCCGAGCCGGACGTAGCCGAGACCGATTTCCTCCAGCACCGCCAGCTTGTCCACAATTTTTGGGTGGCCCGTGAAGAAACGCAGTGCCTCGCGGACGGTCATCTGCAGCACCTCGTGGATGCTGCGGTTTTTGTAGTGAATCTCCAGCGTCGAGGCTTTGTAACGCGTGCCATTACATTCATCGCAGGGCAGCTCAACGTCGGCCAGGAACTGCATCTCCACAGTTACAGTTCCGTCGCCTTCGCAGACGTCGCAGCGGCCTCCGGGAACGTTGAAGGAGAAGTGGCCCGGGGTGTAGCCGCGCCTTTGCGCCTCGGGCTGCGCTGCGAACAGCTCGCGAATCGCGTCGAAGGCCTTGATGTACGTCACGGGATTCGAGCGCGGCGTGCGGCCGATGGGCGTCTGGTCGACGAGCACGATGTCATTCAGGCGCTCTGCGCCCCTGAGGTCGCGGTAGACGCCGGTCGGGTCGCCGCCCTCGATGCGGCCCAGCGCGTGCGAGACAGCCTTGTACAGCACATCGTGAACCAGCGTGGATTTTCCCGATCCCGAAACTCCGGTGATGCAGACCAGCAGGTTCAGCGGAATGTCGACGTCGATGCCTTTGAGGTTGTGGGCGCGCGCCCCGCGCAGGCGCAGCCAGTCGCGGGCGCTGCCCGGCGTCTTCCGGCGCGATGGCACGGGGATGGTGAGGTGACCGCTGAGATACCGCCCGGTAATGGAAGCGGGGTTCTCCGAAACTTCGGCAATCGATCCGGCGGCCAGCACCTTGCCGCCAAATTCGCCCGCGCCGGGGCCGAGATCGAGCAGATAATCGGCGGCGCGCAGAACGTCGGGATCGTGCTCGACGACCAGGATGGTGTTGCCCAAATCGCGCAGCTCATCGAGGATGCGGATGAGCCGCGCCGTGTCGCGCGGATGCAGGCCAATGGAAGGCTCGTCGAGAACATAGAGTGCGCCCACCAGCCGCGAACCCAGCGAAGTGGCGAGCTGGATGCGCTGCGATTCGCCGCCCGACAGCGTGGAAGCCAGGCGATCCAGCGTGAGGTAATCGAGGCCGACCGCATCGAGAAAATGCAGGCGCTGCCGGATTTCCTCAAGGATGCTGCCGGCGATCTCTTCCTGCATGGGAGTGAGCCGGAGCGATGAGAAGAACTGCGCCGCGGCGCCGATGGTGAGCGAGGCTGCTTCGCAGATGTTCTTCTCCGCGATACTGACGGCGCGCGCCTCCGCGCGCAGGCGCTGCCCTTTGCAGTCGGGACAAAGCGCGTAGCCGCGGTATTTCGACAGCATCACGCGGACGTGCAGCTTGTACTTCCTGCGTTCGAGCAGCGCGAAGAACCCGTGCACCCCCGGAAACGAGCCGCAGCCGTCAAGGACGAAACTCTGCTGCTCCGGCGTCAGATCCCACCAGGGCACATCGAGCGGGATGCCGTTTTGACGGGCCGCGCGGCGCAGCTCGGTCAGATAACTGCGGTATTTGGGCCGATTCCAGGGATCGATAGCGCCTTCATCGAGCGCCTTCGTCTTGTCCGGAATGATCAGGTCGAGGTCGAAGTCGATGGTGTTGCCGAATCCCTGGCAGCGCGGGCAGGCGCCGAAGGGATTGTTGAAGGAAAACAGGCTTGGCTCCGGCTCGCGATACACCCGATAGCAGGTTTTGCACTCGAAGGCGGCGGAGAAACGAGTTGCTGAAAATGCAGGCCCTTCGACTGCGTTCCCTGCGCTCGCTTCGCTCAGGATGACCGGGGAGAATGGTTCGCCACGGCGAACCAGCTCGAACAGAATTTCTCCTGACTCGCGGTAGCCGATCTCGGCGGCGTCCACAATGCGGGCGCGGTTCTCCGGGGAGATCACGATGCGGTCGACGAGAACGTAGACCGGCAGGGCGAAATCGATCTCCAGCAGCGACTCGGGCGTGGAGAATTCGTAAATCGCGCCGTTCTGGTAGAGGCGATTGAAGCCGCGCCTGCGCAGATCGAAGAGCCGTTCGTGCAGCGCGTCGGACAAGCCCGATTGGGGCCCGTCCTTCGTCGCTTCCGCAGCGGCAGGGGCGGCTTTGCGCGTCCGTCGGGGGGATTTGGCCGGCGCGGATTTCCCGTCGCCTGCCGGCGAGACCGGCGCAGCGGCCAGTGGCTGCACCGGAAAGAGCGCGTGCAGGCGGGTTCCTTCGCCCAGAGTGAGGATCGTCGCGACAATTTCGTCGACGGTGTCGCGGCGGACCACGCCTCCGCAAACCGTGCAGTGCACCACGCCGCAGCGCGCCCACAGCAGGCGCATGTAGTCGTAAATCTCGGTCGCCGTGGCCACGGTGGAGCGCGGATTCCGCGTGGAGTTCTTCTGGCGGATGGCGATCGCCGGCGCCAGCCCGTCGATCAGGTCCACATCGGGCTTCTCCATCCGCTCCAGAAACTGGCGGGCGTAGGCGGAGAGCGACTCCACGTAGCGCCGCTGGCCCTCGGCATAAATGGTGTCGAAGGCGAGCGAAGACTTGCCCGAGCCGGAGACTCCGGAAACGACGGTGAGCTTCCCGTGGGGGATGGCGCAGTCGATGTTCTTCAGATTGTGAGTCCGCGCGCCGCGGATAATAATCTCATCGCTCAAGACGTGGTTCCGGGGCCGATAGATAAAGTCGCCCAGTCTGATTATAGAGGGGCAGGTTCCAACGGGTGGAGAATGAAGCCATGCACGGAAACGGGACCTGGGTGCTGCTGATTTTCGCCGCGGCGTGCGTGGCGACCATGCTGATTCTGCTGTATCTGACCGAGGCTGGCCGCATCCTCCACGAGCGCATCCCCGACCGACCGCGCCGGCGTCTGCTGATTGCGGCCACCAGCTTTCTGGTGGCGTTTGTCGGGGTGCGGCTGGCGGTGGTCCTCGTCTACTTCCACGTTCCGCCTTTCGCCTGGGTCACGATCGGCGGCATGCACGTCCACCATCTGGTGTGGGGTATTCTGCTGCTGCTCGTCTCCGGCTACGGCATGGTGGCGGAGTGGGGCACGCGGGCGACGCCGCTCTCGCTGCTGGCCAGCCGCCTGGTGTCGATCTCTTATGGTGTGGGTGCCGCGCTCACGCTCGACGAGTTCGCCATGTGGACCAACATTCGCGACTCCACCTGGACCTTTCAGGGGCGCGAAAGCCTGGACGCGGTGGTGGTCTTCGCGGCCTTGTTAGCCGCGGGCGTGTGGGGCGCTCCGTTGTGGACCAAGCGGCCGCGGAAAACGAAACACAGACATGCGGGCAAGCCGCTCGCGCGGTAGTTCCGGCATCCTGCCCTCCCACTTCTGCCAATAACGGGCAGAAGTGGGGCACCCGGCTCTCTGTTCCCTACCCTGATACCTGCCGGATTTCCCTGCCGATCCACAGGGGCGGCACGCTATAGTCAAAGCGGCGATTCTCACGGCCTTGCTCGGGCGTGGCGAGACAACCGGACCAACACGGAGGCACAGCAATTCTGGAGGAGCCAGGGGACGATTTTTATCGTCCGCCCGCGGGCGATTCCGAGGCGTTGCGCTCATTTCGTGACTCGCGCGCGGATGCGGACAGCGAGACCGGAGAACCTTTCCTGCGGGCGCGGCGGCGCGTTCCCATCCGGCGCGGCATCCTGCCTGCGTGGGCCCGCACCCGCTGGGGAAGGCCGGCGTTCGCGGCCTGCGTGCTGGCGGTGCTGGGCGGCGTGGTCGCCGTCGTCTGGCAGACGACAGATTTCCTGCACCATGACCCGCGCTTCACCATCGCGTCGGCGTCCTCCATCCAGATTGTCGGCAACAGCCAGCTGACCCGCGCCGATCTGCTGTCCGTCTTCGGCCACGACATCGGGCACAACATCTTTTATGTCCCGCTGGAGCAGCGGCAGACGCAGCTGGAGCAGATTCCGTGGGTCGAGCGCGCCACGGTGATGCGCATTCTGCCCAACCAGATCCGGGTCGCGGTCGCGGAACGCACGCCCATCGCCTTTGCCGAAGTGAACGGCCAGATTGAACTGGTGGACGCCGCAGGAGTGCTGCTGCAAATGTCGCCCCAGGAAATGGCGGCCAGGCGCTATTCGTTTCCGGTGGTGACGGGCATCCATCCCAGCGATCCGTCCGCAGTGCGCGCCGCGCGCATGCAGCTCTACCGGCGGTTCCTGCACGACCTCGATGCCGGCGGACAAAGTATCTCCGCGCAATTCAGCGAAATCAATCTGTCGGATCTGGATGACCTGAAGGCCACCGTTGCCTCGAACGAAACCGGCGTTCTTCTCTACTTCGGGCACGAGGATTTCCTGGCCCGCTGGCAGAATTACCAGGCGCACATTGCGCAGTGGCGCGCGCAGTATCCGAATCTGGCGTCCGTGGACCTGCGCTACAGCGATGAGGTGGTGCTGAAGTTGGCGAATCCGCCGGCTCCGGCAGCAGCCAGGCCCGCAGGCGGAAAGAGCAGGCCAGCCAGGGCAGCAAAAAAGCAGAAGGCCAGGCAGACCGGGCGGCCGATCAGCAGCCGTGCTCGCCGGAGGATGCGTTGAGCCAGCAGCCGGAGAATGTCATCGCCGTCATGGATATCGGCAGCGCCAAAGTGCGCGTGCTGGTGGCCGAGATTCAGGAGGGCGCGCTGCGCTATCGCGGGCACGGGATGGCCGACGCGGCGGGCATGCGCAAGGGCATGATCGCCGACCTGCGACCGGCCACTGAGACGATCAACCGCGCGGCCACGGCGGCCGAGGAGTCCGCGGAGACCGCGATTGAAAAGTGCGTCGTCGCTGTGGGCGGCCCGCACATCCGCGGCGTGAACAGCCGTGGCGGCATCAGCCTGGGCGCGCGCCTCCGCGAGATCACCCGCGACGATGTCCGCGCGGCGGTCGATCGCGCGCGGTCCATCTTGCTGCCCGCGGACCGCGATGTGCTGCATCTGCTGCCGCAGCAGTTCATCCTCGACGAGCAGCCGGGCATCCTCGATCCAGTGGGGATGATCGGCAACCGGCTGGAAGTGAATCTGCACATCGCTACCAGTTCGGCCAGCGCGCTGCAAAGCCTGGTCACCTGCGCCAACCGCGCCGGCCTCGAGATCACGGAAACGGTCTTCGAAGCCATCGCCGCCGCGGAGGCTACGCTTTCTGCCGACGAGCGGGAGCTGGGCGTCTGCCTGCTGGACATCGGCGCATCGACCTCGGAGCTGGTCGTCTTCTTCGAGGGCTCGGTGGCGCACACCTCGGTGGTGCCAATCGGCGGCGACCACTTCACCAACGACCTGGCCGTCGGGCTGCGCGTCACCGCTCCCGAGGCGGACTTCCTGAAGCTCCATTACGGACACGCCACCGTGACCGCGGTCCCGCAGCTCAGCGAGGTGGAACTGACCGGCCTGCAGGGTTACGCGCCGCGCGTGGTGCGGCAGCGCATGATCAGCGAAATTCTGGAGCCGCGCGCGAGAGAACTCTTCCAGATGCTGCGCACCAATCTGCGCCAGGGAGGCGTGCTGGAGGCGCTGGGCGCGGGCTGCGTGCTCACCGGCGGCGGCGCGCGCCTGCCGGGCATGCTGGACACGGCGGAAAGCCTGCTCCGGGTGCCCGCGCGCATCGGCTCGCCGGTACCGCTTTCGCGCATGCCTTCGGAGCTGGCCGTGCCGGAGTGCGCCGTGCTTACCGGAGCTTTGCTGTACGCGCACCGCACCAGCCAGTCGCGTGCGGAGGAAAACCAGAGTCTGCGCGCCAAGCTGCGCGCAATGTTTGCCGGGAGCCTGTAAGACCAGGGCTCCGGGATAGAGGAACGGAAGCAACCAGCAGGAACACAGAGGATCCGATGCCGACGAATCAGCCAGAAGAAATCCGCATTCAGTATCATGACGAAATTCCGCGCAGCGCAAAGATCAAGGTCATCGGGGTGGGTGGCGGCGGCGGCAACGCGGTCAATCGCATGATCGCGGCCAGCATGGAAGGCGTGGAGTTCATCGCCGCCAACACCGACCGCCAGGCGCTGCAGTTGTCGCACGCCGCCGTCAAGCTGCAGCTCGGGGTCAAGCTGACCAGCGGGCTGGGCGCGGGCGCGAACCCCGATGTCGGCCGGCGCGCCGCGCTGGAAGACTCGGAGAAGATCATCGAAGCGCTGGAAGGCGCGGACATGGTCTTCGTCACCGCCGGCCTCGGCGGCGGAACGGGCACCGGCGCCGCTCCGGTCATCGCCTCGCTGGCCAGCGAGATGGGCGCGCTCACCGTCGCGGTGGTCACGCGGCCCTTCGCCTTCGAAGGCAAGCGCCGCATGGTGCAGGCCGAGCGCGGCATGGCCGAGCTGCTGGAGAGCGTGGACACCATGATCGTTATCCCCAACGAAAAGCTGCTTGCCGTCGCCAGGGACGCCGGCTTCTTCGAGTCCTTCCGCATCGCCGACGACGTGTTGCGCCAGGGCGTCCAGGGGATCTCCGACATCATCACGATTCCCGGCATCATCAACCGCGACTTTGCCGATGTGAAGACCACGATGGCCGGCATGGGCTACGCGGTCATGGGCACCGCGATTCGCAGCGGAACCAACCGCGCGATCGAGGCGGCGCAGGCGGCCATGGCTTCTCCGCTGCTGGAAGCCGGCGCCATCGACGGCGCACGCGGCATTCTCATCAACATCACCGGTTCGAGCACGCTCAGGCTGAGCGAAGTCAATGAGGCATCCTCGCTCATCCAGTGCGCGTCGCACGAAGACGCGAACATCATCTTTGGCGCGGTACTGGACGAAAAGATGGGCGACGACGTCAAGATCACGGTGATCGCGACGGGCTTTCGCCAGGGATCGGAGGAACGCCGCGAGCACCTGCTGAGCGCGGCTCTGCGCGCACAACCCGCGGGCAGCCGCCAGCCCTCGATCGGCGCGCAGCCGGTGACGCCGCGTTTTGCCGGCGAGGAAGAGGACGATGATATCGCCCCGGCTGCTGCGCCCAGCGAACCGTCGGTCTTCGTGCCGGTGACCGCGCGGGAAGTGATTTCGGCGTTCCGGCCCCGCGAGGAAGAACCGGAAGACGAGACGACGCGCGCCGATTCCGCTCCTCTGAAGACAGCGTCCGGCGAACAGCCGGCACAGGAAGCGGTGGTCCGGGTGGCCGTCGCTGAAGATCCGAATCAACCCCCCACCGTGGTCGCGCCCCACGCGGGCTTCGAGGAGGAACCCGCGGAGAACCTGGAAATCCCCGCCTTCCTGCGCAAGGGCGGGCTATGACACCAAAGTGACATGATCGCCGTGCGGGAATGTACTGGACAGGCAACAGATACCGGCTATAGTGAACCCAGAGTTCCTGTTCAGCATCCTGATTGGCTGCGCAGCAGCGGCCTTGCCGGTCGCCACGCGCGCTGTGCAGGATGCGGAGAACAGGCGGAGTCGCCACTCGCGTAATCCGAAACTGGAACCGAGTTGCCGATCCGGGAAACTGCGAAAGACTCCGGCTCCCGGCTGGCTGTACCCGGTCCCTTCCGCAGCACGACAAGAGAAGCAGGCCGAGGCAGAGGAAGACCATCTCGTGATGAAGCGTGTTGCTCTCTTTTTGCTGTCAGCACTTCTTGCCGGTCCCACTCTGTTTGGGGCCGCTACCACCAGCACGGCTAAGCCTGTGCACCGCACCCACACGCGAACCCATATCGCGACGACCGCGCACCGGCGGACCATCACACAGCGCAGGACGGCAGCGCGCGGGTCCACGCGGCGGACGACCCACGCTCACGTGGCGTCGGCGACCCTGACCCGCAGGCGCATCCGCCGCCATTATGTGCGGCATCGGTACTACGAGCGCTTCACCGCCGACTCCTTTGCCACCACCGATCAGACCGCGGGCGACGTGACCGCGGGCGAAGACCCCGTGGTGCGCCAGGCAGCGATCGACGCGCTCGGCAACATGAACGGGACTGTGGTCGCCATCGATCCCTCGAACGGCCGCATCCTCGCCATGGTGAATCAGAAGCTGGCGCTTTCCAGTGGCGCCGAGCCCTGCTCGACGATCAAGCTGAGCGTGGCGCTCGCAGCTCTTTCCGAGGGCATCATCACGGAAGACACGCCCGTGAATCTGGGCGGGCATTACTATCTGAACCTCACCGAGGCGCTGGCCCACTCCAACAATCTTTACTTTGAGACGCTGGGCCGCCGGCTGGGCTTTGAGCGCGTGCGCCACTATGCCACGGAGTTCGGCCTGGGTGAGCTGGCGGGCTGGAATATCCCGGGCGAAAAGCCGGGCCTGTATCCCGACCAGCCGATTCCGGCCAGCGCAGGCGGCGTGGGGCGCATGTGCTCCTTCGGTGAAGGCGTTTCGCTCACGCCGCTGCAACTGGGCGCGCTGGTCGCCGCCATCGCCAACGGAGGCACGCTCTATTACCTCCAGCACCCCACCACGCCCGAGCAGGTGGCGGATTTCCAGCCGCGCATCAAGCGAACCCTGGACATTTCCCGGATTCTGCCCGCGCTGCAGGATGGCATGGCCGCTGTAGTGCGCTACGGCACGGCCCGCTCGCTGCGCATCAACTTCAGTCAGTTTCCCGTGCTCGGCAAGACCGGCACCTGCTCCGACGACGGCACGCGCTTCGGCTGGTTCGCCTCTTACGCGGACACGCAGTACGGCAGAGTCGTGGTGGTCTTCTTCCTCGAGGGTGGCCGCGCCACGTATGGCCCGAAGGCCGCCGAACTGGCAGGCGTCTTCTACCGCGATCTGTGGAACGACAGCTACTTTGCCGCGAAGCAGCCGCTGGAAAGCTCGGCCACTGACTCCGCGACGGGTACCGCCGCGGGCGACCCACAGCACTGATCCCACTTTCTGATTCATGGCGGATGGCAGGCCGTTAGACCGCCGGCTGTCTGAAAGTCCGGCGCTCCGCGTCCTCCCTGGCCGGCCGCTCCATCTCGTCGACGGTCTGCTTCAGGTGTCCGCGAAACAGCGCGTCGCGGTGTTTCGCAAGCTCAGCATTCACCTCGCCGCCGATCAGAATCGCCAGCGCCGTCAGGTAAATCCAGAAAATGAGACCGAAGACCGCGCCCAGGCCGCCGTAGAGCTGCGAATAATCCGCGCCGTGGTCGAGGTAGAAGCTCAGCGCAAAGGATCCGCCGAACCACAGGACGATCGCCACGATCGAACCAGGAATCGTGGACGAAAATCGCTGCCGCCGGTTGGGGGCCAGGAAGTACGCGATCTCCAGCCCAATCGCGAATGTAACGAATACGGTGGCGATGCGGATGGTCGGCCACAGCCTCTCCACAAACCCGGGAATCTGAACGACCTCGCCGACGATGTGCCCAAAATGCGGGCCGGCCACGATGGCCAGCAGCGAGATGCTGAGCAGGATTCCGCTGGTGAAGGTGAGGATCAGGGCGCGGATGCGGTCCTGGACCCACGAGCGCTCCACCTTCACGTCGTAGGCGACGTTCAGCGCGGAGATCATGGAGGTGAAGCCACCGGTGCACGACCAGATGTAGCTCAGGATCCCAAAGGAAAGAATTCCGGTGTGCGGCTGCAGCACCTTCCCCAGCAGGTTTTCAACCATGGCCAGCGAGTTGGCCGGCACCAGGATCGCCACTTCCGCCAGCAACTGCGGAATCAGGCCCGGGATGGGCAGCAGCGAGACCAGCGCGATCACCGCCATCAGCAGCGGCGCCATCTAGAGCATGAACCAAAACGCCAGCCCTGATGCGGAATCGATGACTTTTGTCCGGAGCAGCTCCCGGCCGACAATGCGGATCAGGCATTTTGTCTCGCGCCATCGCCGCCGCACGCGGTGCGTCCGGCACCGAAACGTTTGCCGCCGGCGCAGACGACGCGCCGCTCGCATGGTGCCGACAGGCCGCGGCGCCTCGGAAACCGCAGTGTCTTCCCCGGCTCGGGAAATGCCTCGCTCCGGCAACGTGGGCCCCCGCCAGCTGACCAGTCCTCCCCAGTGCGATGTGAAAATCCGGGCCACGGATGCGCGCCCGTTCCCGTTTTTGCCCCGGCGCTTGCTCATCCCGCCGTTTTCTGCGATACAGGTAGGTTCCTCAGGAGGTTCCCTATGAACCGCGGGAATCTTTTCCCGGCCCTGCTGGTCGTCGGCATGCTGGCCGCCGGCAGCCCCGCTCGTGCGCAGATCGCGCAGCAAGTCGGCTGGTCCAGTGGCACGGAAACCGTGCATGGGCTCCTCTATCTGCCATCGGGCTCGGGCGTGCATCCGGCGCTCGTGGTCATCCACGAGTGGTGGGGCCTGACCGACTGGGTGAAGGATCAGGCGCAGGACTTCGCGCGCCAGGGCTACGTCACGCTGGCGGTGGATTTGTACAGCGGCCAGGTAACGAACAATCCCAACACGGCGTATCAGTTGATGAGCGGCCTGTCGCAGGAGCGCAGCATCGAGAACCTGACCGGGGCCGTGGCCTTTCTCTCGCGCCGCAGGGACGTCGATCCGCATCGCATCGGCGCCGTCGGCTGGTGCATGGGCGGCGGCTACGCGGCGCAACTGGCGATCGCCGACCCGAATCTGCGCGCGGTGGTCATCAACTACGGCGAGCTGCCCACGGATCGCACGTCGCTGGAGCGTATTCATGCTGCCGTGCTGGGAAACTTCGGAGGACTCGATCAGGGCATCACGCCCGCCGACGTCCACGCCTTCGCAGCCAGCATGCAGTCCCTGGGCAAGAGCATCGATGTGAAGATTTATCCCGACGCCGGCCATGCCTTCCAGAACCCTGACAACAAGACCGGCTACCGCCCCGCCGACACCGCGAATGCCAAAGCGCGGGAGCGGAAATTCCTGGCGCAGGAGCTGAAACCCGGGATGTAGAGCACCGGCAGTGGGAGGATCGTATGCTGCGAAGCGAACAACTGGTGGCCTTCGTGCCCATCCGCGAGGCGGATCGGTCGCGCTCGTTCTATCGCGACACACTGGGCCTGCGGCTCCTCAGCGAGGACCGCTTCGCGCTTGTTTTCGAAATCAATGGCGTGCCCCTGCGCGCGACGCTGGTAGGGGAATTCCAGCCACAGCGATTCACCGTGCTCGGCTGGCAGGTCTCGGACGCAGCAGCCGCGGCGCGCAGGCTCTCCGCTGCCGGCGTGCACTTCGAGCGCTATTCCGGCATGGAGCAGGACGAGCTGGGCTTGTGGAGCGCTCCTGGCGGCGCCCGCGTTGCCTGGTTCCGCGATCCCGACGGCAACGTGCTCTCCATCACGCAAATGCCGGAAGCGGCGTAGCGCGCCAGTTCGCGTCGGACGGTGCGCCGGAGCTAATCTCATATAAGAAATGCGCGCCGTCGTCCTCCATCATCCCGCGCCGATCGCAAGCCGTCCGCTGACCGTGGAGAACCTGCCCGTCCCTGAGCCGGGTCCCGGCGAAGTTTTGCTGAAGGTCGAAGCCTGCGGCGTCTGCCGCACCGATCTCCACATCACCGCCGGCGAACTTCCTCCCCTGGGCGACGCCGTCATTCCCGGCCATCAGATTGTCGGACGCGTCGGGAAGCTGGGCGCGAGCGGAGGCGATGTTCGCGTGGGTGCTCGCGCCGGCGTCTCCTGGCTGGGCGGCGTGGATGGAACCTGCCCGCTTTGCCGCAGAGGGCGGGAAAATCTCTGCGACCATCCCACCTTCACCGGCTACTCCGTAAACGGCGGCTATGCGGAGTACGCGGTGGCGCGCGCGGACTTTCTGATTCCCCTGCCGGAGCAGCCGCCTGCCACGGATCTCGCGCCGCTGCTCTGCGCCGGCATCATCGGGTTCCGCAGCCTGCGCGTGGTCGAGGCTCAGCCCGGCGACCGCGTCGGCCTCTTCGGCTTTGGAGCCTCCGCGCATCTCGCCATCGAAGTGCTGAAGTTCTGGAAGTGCGAAGTCTACGTTTCGACGCGCGGAGCGTCGCACCAGCAACTGGCGCGCAGCCTGGGAGCGACGTGGGTGGGCGACGCCACGGATCGGCCTCCGGTCCCGCTCGACTGCGCCGTGACCTTCGCGCCCAGCGGCGACGTGGTTCTGGCCGCGCTGGCCTCGCTGCGCAAGGGCGGCAATGTCGCCATCAACGCGATCCACCTGGACCGGATGCCGCAGTTCGACTACGACCGCCTGCTGTGGGGCGAGCGCCAACTGCGCAGCGTAGCCAACATGACCCGCGACGATGCTCGCGATTTTGTGGCGCTCGCGCGGCAGATCGGCATTCGCCCCCGCACGACCGTCTTTCCGCTGGAAAAGGCCAATGAGGCACTGCTCGCCGTGGCCGAGGATCGGATCGACGGAGCCGCGGTGATCGCTCCTTGACACCCTAGGATCGCGCCCTTACGCTGCTCGTATGGATGTAAGCCTTCGTTCGAATTTGTCCGCGCGGCTGGAAGAATGGGCTGCACAAACGGGCCGCGATCCGGAAGAACTGATCGCGGACGCGATGGCGGGCTATTTCGAAGAGCTGGCTCGGACGCGTGAGCTGCTCGACAACCGCTTTGAGAGTCTCCGGAGCGGGAAAACGGACCTGATCGATGGAGACGAGGCTTTACGCCTGCTGAAAGAACGCACCGAAGCAAAGCGCCGCCACACGTGAGCCGGTTCGCGCTTCACAGAGGTGCATTCGCGGACATCGATGAGACCCGGGAATACATTGCGTACGAAAATCCGGACGCAGCCGATCGCATGATGGACGAGCTGTTCCAGGAATTCGCAACTCTGGCTCAGTTTCCGCAAATGGGCCATGCGCGCCCGGATCTCGCATCCGCCCCGCTGCGTTTCCATATCGTCCGCGAGTACCTGATCGCCTATGCGCCCGACGAGACGCCAGTCTGGATTGTTGCGGTCCTGCACGGACGACGCAATCCGCGTATTCTGGCCGCCCTTCTGCGCGATCGGGTTTAGTTCACCAGCGCCAGCGTGAATCCGTCGTAGCCCTTGCTGCCCACGGTCTGCAGACTGGTCGCGCTGACCCGCGGCTCGGCCGCCGCCGCATCCAGGAAGAGCCGAATCCCCTCCACGCGCGAATCGGTCGTGTTCGCATTGGCCACTTCGCCGTCGCGCACGACGTTGTCGACCACGATCACCGCACCGGCGCACGACAGCCGCACCGCCCAGCCAAAATACTCCGCGGTGTTTTCCTTGTCGGCGTCGATGAAGACAAAGTCGAAGGGCTCCGGACCTTCAGCCGCCAGCTCCGGCAGCAGATCGAGAGCCTCGCCCAGCCGCAGGTCCACGCGCCCGCCCACGCCGGCGCGCAGGAGGTTGGCGCGGGCCACTTCGCAGTGCTTCGCCTCGGCTTCGAGCGTGATCAGCCGCCCGTTGGCGGGCAGCGCCCGGGCCAGCCAGATAGTGCTGTAGCCGCCGAGCGTGCCAATTTCGAGGATGTGCCGCGCTCCGCGCATCCGCGCCAGCAGATGCAGAAATTTGCCCTGTCCTGGAGTGACCGCGATATCCGGCAGACCCGCGGCGGAGCTCGCCTCCCGCGCGGCATCCAGCGCGGAATCGGGCGGAATGAGCAGCCCATCCATGTAATCTTCGACGGCTACCCAGGTCTTCTGTGGCTTCTGCCTGGGGTTACCGCGGGAACGCGGCCGATTCGCAGGGCTCATGACGCGGACACCAGTTCGGAGAAGTCGGCGATGCGCGAAAAGGTCTGGAGCACCCACCCAATCAGGTTCAGGCGAACGTCACGAAGTGGTGCATCTTCGACCATGACCATGACCTTATCGAAGAAAAGATCGACGTGAGGACGGAGTGTTGCGATTGCTTCGAGAGCCGGACGATATTCCCGGCGGCGGCGGAGTTCCTCAACCTTCGGAATGAGCTTGCTCGCCTCCTCGAAGAGCGCCCGTTCGGCTGGCTCCTGGAGGTGGTCTTCCATCGTGGCGAAGCCAAAGTCACGGCCGGGACCGATCATACCTTTTTCGGTGGCCTGACGCAGAATATTCCTGATCCGCTTAAAGGCCGCGGAGATCGCCGCCAGGTCCTCCGAGCCGCGCACAGCGGTGAGCGCATCGGCGCGCGCGATGGCGTCGCGGACATCGTCCGCGTCGGCTGCGACGACCGCGTTCACCACGTCGTAGGTAAAGCCACGCGCCTCGCGCAGGTAAAACTCAACTCGCTCGCCAAAGAAGGCAACCAGTCTCTGATTCGCTTTTATGTCGGCCTCAGGGGCAACAGCGCTGAGCAGATCGGAGATTGTCAGCGGCAGTTCTGACTCGGCCAGAATCTTCACAATCGCATTCGCGGCGCGGCGCAGCGCAAAGGGATCCTTCGATCCGGTCGGCTCCAGGCCAATGCCGAACATCGCGACCATGGTCTGGATACGGTCGGCCAGCCCGAGCACCTGCCCCTCGACGGCAGGCGGAATCGGGTCCTCAAGCGCCGCCGGCGAGTACTGCCAGTAGATCGCCTGCGCGACCGTCTCGCCCAGTCCCTGCGCGCGCGCGTAGAGACCGCCCACAATGCCCTGCAGCTCGGTAAATTCCCTCACCAGCTCCGTGGTCAGGTCGGCCTTGGCCGCCCGGACGGCCTGGTTCAGCGCCTGCGCATCAAGCGACACGCCACGCTCCGCCAGCGTCCCGGCCAGGCTCTCCGCAATGCGCAGATTGGCCTGCGTCTTGTCCCGGTAGCTGCCCAGTTCCTTGTGGAACGTGACCGACTTCAGCATCTCCACGCGGTCTTCGAGCGCCGTCTTCTGATCGACGTCCCAGAAAAACCGCGCGTCGTTGAAGCGCGCCCGCAGCACGCGCTCGTTGCCGTGCCGAATGGTCTCGGCGCCCGTTTCCTCAGGATGGGTATTCAGCACCGCCAGAAAATACGGCTCCAGCCTGCCCTTCGGATTTTCAACCGCAAAATACTTCTGGTGGTCGCGCATCACGGTCACCAGCACTTCTTCCGGCAGCGTCAGGTATTCGCGATCGAAGCTGCCCATCACCACCGACGGCCACTCCGTCAAATGGGTCACAGTTTCGACCAGGGCGGCATCCTCGCGCCAGCGCGCGCCGGGAATGCCGCGCGTCTCCTGGTCGAGCGCCTTGCGGATGCGATGCCGCCGCAGCGCTACCTCCGCCGTCACCTGCGCAGCCTCCAGGACGCCCAGGTAATCGTCGGGGTGGTCGATGACGACCGGCTCGCTGCCGTGCAGAATGGGATGCCCGAAGGTCTGCCTGCCGGCACGCACGCCCGCGAACTCCACCGGAATCTCCTCATGATTCAGCATCGCGACCATCCAGCGGACGGGGCGCACAAAGCGCTCCGGCTTCCCCGCGCGCCAGTACATATTCTTCGGCCAGTAGAGCGCGGCCAGCTCCGCCGCCAGCCGCTCGCCCAGCACTTCCGGGGCGCGGCGCCCGCTATGTGTCACCGTCGCAGATACATATTCGCCCTTCGGGGTCGCAACCTTCTCCAGAGCCTCGACGGCCACACCCGCTTTGCGCGCGAAGGCCTGTGCCGCCGCCGTGGGCTGCTCCTCTCTGAACGCGACACCCCACGCGGGGCCCGTCACCCGCTCAGTGACATCCGGCTGCCGTTCCAGCACCCCGCTCACCTGCACGGCCAGCCGCCGCGGCGTGGAGTAGCTGTGTACTTCATTTGGCTCGCCCAGCAGCCGTTCGCGCCGCAGCAAAGCCGTCACCCGTTCGGTCAGCTCCGCCTCGGCGGCCGCGATCATGCGCGCCGGAATCTCCTCCATCCCCGCTTCAAACAGCAAATCCGGCATGGCTACGCGGCCTCCGTTCCCTGGCGCTGCGCCGCATACGCTTTGGCCACGCCCACCACCATGTTGCGAATCCGCGCCATCACCGCGACGCGCTCCGTCACCGAAATGGCCCCGCGCGCATCGAGCAGATTGAACAGGTGCGAGCACTTCAGGCACAGCTCATACGCGCCCAGCACCGGAAACCGCCGCAGCGCCGCGCGCAAATCCTCGCCCGCCGGCGGGGCGGATTCCGCATGCACCAGACGCTCGTGAATCTTCTCGTGGCGTTCGGCAGCTTTCTCAGCTTTGGGGCTGAAGCGCGTGTGGAACTCGTCCAGCAGCGCCTGACATTCGGCCTCGTAGAGCCGCAGGTGCTCCCATAGTCTGCTCATGTCCGCCGCCTCGAAGTTGTACACCGACAACTGCAGCTCCTCCTGCAGCCGAACCTCGCCATAGGTGATGGCGCGGCCGGTCTTCGGATCGCGCGCCCACACAATGTCGTAAATCGACTCCACGTCCTGCAGAAACGCGGCAATGCGCTCCATGCCGTACGTGATTTCCCCCGAGATCGGATCGAGGTCCATGCCGCCGCACTGCTGGAAATAAGTGAACTGCGTGATCTCCAGGCCATCCAGCATCACCTGCCAGCCCACGCCCCACGCGCCGCCCACCGGCCACTCCCAGTTGTCTTCCTCGAACCTGATATCGTGCTCGCGCAGACGAATGCCGATCGCTTCCAGCGAGTCCAGATAGATCTCCTGAATGTCCCGGGGCGGCGGCTTCAGGATCACCTGCAACTGCGTGTGCTTGTACAGGCGATTCGGATTCTCGCCGTAGCGCCCGTCGGCAGGCCGCCGCGAGGGCTGCATGTAGGCAATGGCCACCGGATCGGGACCGAGCACGCGCAGAAACGTATCCGGCGACATCGTGCCCGCTCCCACTTCCACGTCATACGGCTGCGCCAGAACGCAGCCCCGCTCCGCCCAGAAGTTCTGGAGGCGCAGCAGAAGTTCCTGGTAGGTCATGGCCGTGGTTGGCGTCAAAGCTGGCTCTCGTAAGGTGCTTTCACGATTCTATCGGCAGCGCGGTTTCGCTGCATTACGGGCATTTCGCTTCAAGCTGCAGTGTCCGCCGGCACTTCGGGCACTGCGGCAGACGCATCCTCGCCCGCGTTCCTGCGATCGCCCGCAAACACGCACGCCGCCGCCAGAATCAGCATGGGGAAGTATTCCATCGTGTAGCGCTGCTCAGGATCCGGCATGGTGGCCAACACCACGCTGCGCAGCAGGATGTAGGCGAGCAGCGCGCCCGCCAGCGGAACCCTCCGCCGCGCAAAGCCCACAATAGCGAGCACCACGTAGCCCAGATTCATCAGGCCCAGCAGGATGGCGATAACGCTGTCCGCCGGATGATCGGCGAAGGCCCACCAGTCGTCATCGATGTCGAACAGCTCCGTCCGCGGCCGCAGCCACATGTCGGCCACGCGCAGCGCCGGCATCGCGAGGTAATAATCCCACGGACGCTCGCGTATCCTCTGCGCGGCCAGCGCGGCGAACTGCGCGTCGAGTGCCGGCGTCACGTCGTGGAGCCGATTGTGCTCGGCAATCAGCGCCATCGTCTCGCTGCACTCCTGCGCCGTCGAACAGGCGCGCGCAGGAATGTCCTGCGGATCGATGACGCCCGACTGATTCCACGCCACGTTTGCGGTATCCACAAAGTCGATCGACCAGGTGCGCAGCCAGCGATGAAAGCCGCTGGGCGTGAACTCGCCGGGATTGTTGGCTTCGCGCGGCGCAAGCGGCTGAAGCTGGTGGAAGGTCCGCTCGTTGCGCAGCGTCCACGGCACCAGCGGCAGCGCAGCCAGAGCCGCGGCGAACACGGCCAGCCGCAGCGAGCGCGCCACGCCCAGTCCCTCACTCCCATACCAGAAAGCCGCCGCGGCGAAGACCACGAGCAGCAGCACCCCGTCCGGACGCAGCAGGGTAGCGCATCCGGTCGCAGCGGCCAAAGCCAGCAGCGGAGCCACAGTGGTGCGTCCTGCCCGCGCGGCCCGAACAAATCGCGCCAGCGACCAGATGGCCAGGCTGATGCAGGCCATGGACAGACTTTCCGTCATCCCGTCAACGGAATAGGCAGCGGTGAACGGGCAGAAGGCCGCCAGCAGCAACCCGGCCCACGCCGCTCGGCTGGAGACTTCCGCCCGCAGGCAATCGAACAGCAGCCAGCAGGCGCCCAGGTCAATGAGCCCCTGCAGGATCAGCGCCGCGCGGATGTTGTCCGGCCCGAAGACCGCGAAGACCACGCCCAGAAACAGCGGATAGCCGGGCAGCCGGATCAGGCTGGGCACGATGTGGCCGGCATGAACGAATCCGTACACGCCGTGACGGAACCAGTTATGGGCCAGTTGCGTGTAAGCAGCGGTGTCGTCGTCGACCGTGACCGGCAGAAAGAGGTAATAGAGCCGCTGCGCCAGTCCCGCGGCCAGGATCAGCGCGACCGCCCGCCACTCCGCCCTGTGCCTGCGACGCAACGCCACGTCCCCTTGTACCACCATGGGCGCGCGGCGTACCGCCGAAATTACCCGTCCCCGGCGGCGATCTCTTCGGTCTTGCGCGACATGCGCGCGGTGCGCTCGATCTTCTCCCAGTTGAACGGCCGGCCTTCAATGGCCCGCTTGATCGTGCGGAAAAGCACTACTGAGAAAATCTGCCGGTAGGAGAAGCGCTGCAGCCAAATATGGAAGAGCAGCCAGCCGTCGCCCTTGTTCGCGGGATGCCGCGGCTCCAGCAGAAAGGCCAGCGTCGAGGTGAGGAAATCGATGAGGATGAAGATGAAGAAGTACGCCAGCAGCTTCTCAAAGCTGGCCGCGCTGGCGGTCTCCGGATGGAAATGGAGATCCACCAGATACTGCACGACCCCGGCGGCGAACATGATGTCGATCAGCGGCGAAACCAGGGGAAAGAGAATCTGGAAGATCAGAATGTTGGGCAGCGCAAAGAAGCCCATGGCTCGGTTGGTGCGGACGGCGCCCCAATGCTTGAAGACCGCCTGCAAAATACCGAAGGACCAGCGGAAGCGCTGCTGCATCAGGCTGCGTGCCGTGGCCGGCGCCTCAGTAAAGGCCAGCGCGCGATCGTCGTAAATGACTTTGTACTGCTGCTCCAGCAGATTCATGGTCAGGTCGGCGTCTTCGGCGACGGTATTGACGGGGTAGCATCCGCCACGCTTCACGGCGCTGGTGCGCCATGCCCCTATCGCTCCCGGCACCACAGTCACCACATTGAACAGATCCATGGCGCGGCGCTCGAAGTTCTGGCTGGTGATGTATTCCAGCGCCTGCCACTGGGTCCACAGATTGATGCGGTTCCCCACCTTCGCATTACCGGCCACGGCGCCGACGCGCGGATCGGCAAACCAGCGCACCAGCTTCGAAATCGCGTCCGGCGCGATGATGGTATCCGCATCGATGCCGACGTAAACTTCCTCGTCCACGTAATGCAGCCCGTAATTCAGCGCCTCCGCCTTGCCCGCGTTGCGCTGGGTAAGCACCATCAGGCGGCGAGCGGCAATCTCCTCGGGAAACGACTCGCGCGCGGTCTCAAAGGTGCGATCGAGCGACCCGTCATCGACCACAATCAAGCGAATGTCCGGATAATCCGACTTGAGCACCGACCGGATCGTCCGGACGATCACCACCTCCTCGTTGTAGGCGGGAATCAGCACAGCCACGCGCGGCCGGTACTCGCCCGGTGGAATGTGCCGCTTCCGGAAGCGATCGATCAGCGCGAAGATGCCGATCAGCAGCAGGCGCACGCTCATCAGCACGTCGCCGATAAAGAAGACGTCCACCAGGAAATGCGCAAAGACGGAAAAGAAGAAGAACGCCACCCAGTCGACGCGCGCCTGCCAGCGCAGATTCGCCGCGATGGGCGGCATCACTTCCGCCCGCGTCTTCCCCATCAGGTCTGAGACCAGCACGAACTTGTAGCCGCGCGCGCGCAGCGTCGTGATCAGCATGGGCAACGCGGCCACCGTCGCCGAGCGGTTCCCGCCGCCGTCGTGCATCAGGATGATGCTGCCCCGCATCCACGGCAGCGCCTTCATCGCCTGAATCTGCTGCAGTACGCTGTCGGTAATCTCCTGGGGCGTCTTGTGCGGATGCTCATTCCAGTCGTCGGTGTCGATCTTGTCGCCGATGATGGTGTAGCCCATCTGCTGGATGCGATACGCAGGTGCGGCCTCTCCGTTGGTATCGGGCTCCTGATCGATCGAATACGGAGGCCGGAAAAACAGCGTGTGGATACCCAGCTCCGCGGCGAAGAGGCGCTCCGTGCCGTTCAGCTCCAGCACCAACTGGCGGGGTGTGATCTCCGCGATGTTCGGATGGGTGAAGGTGTGGTTGGCGATCTCCTCGCCGTCGGCCACCTCGCGCTTCACCAGTCCGATGTTGTTCATCGCCTCTTCGCCGATGATCATGAAGGTACCCGGCACGTGGTACTGCTGCAGCACGTCCAGAATCTTCGGCGTCCAGGCGGGGTCCGGCCCGTCGTCGAAGGTCAGCGCCATCTCGTGCGGATGATAGCCGTACTGCTCGATGGTGTACGACCGCGGCAGGCTGGTCATGTCCTCATCGATCAGCGTGTAGTTGTCGGACGCCATCTGGATGGTGCGTGTACCCGTTTGCGGTGTCGAAACGATGCGCAGAATGTCGCCTTCGCCTTCGGTGTCCACGTCCTGGCCCGGCGGCACCGTCTCCAGCAGGTCGGGAGCATTCCTGGCTCCGGGATCGTTCCAGACCTTCCACAGCGAAGGATCCTCCTCGCCCAGGCGCCACAGCGCGAAGGTGCGGATGCCCATCAGATTCCCCGCCCGCATCTCATTCAGCGCGGTCACTGCGTCCAGAAACCACACCTGATGGCGCAGGTGCGTATCCTCATCCACGTAGGCGAAGGACGGATTCAGCTCATCGCCCGCCAGATGCACGTCCGCTCCCGCATCGGCTGCCAGTTGCCACGCGTCCTGCACCGTCAGGTCGTCGACACTCACCACGCGGTCGGAGACCTTTTTGCCCTTCACCGCCGCAGGCATCGCCCAGTCGAAACCGTAATTGCCGATGCCGCAGATCAGCTTTTGCAGGGGCACGTATTTGAGGGCGCGCGTCAGGTTCGCTTCGAACCACGGCTCGCTGGCCACCGGCCCGGGATCGCTGGTCTCCTCGTGCTCGTCGTAATTCATCAGGATGATGCCATCGCTGCTGCGCGACATCCTGCGCAGCACCGGCGCCGGCGCCTGGGACGGAAGACTGACGTAAACCTTCAGGTGCTTGGCCTGAAAATCGCTGTGCAATTCCCCGACCCACTCCGCATACAGCTTCTGGTCCTCGTCCGGCACCTGCTCGAAATCCAGAGCGATCCCGCGATACGACGGATTGGCGTACAGGAATTTGTCCAGCTCAAGGTGCAGACGCTGGCGCGCCGCCGGACTGCGCAGCATGCGCCCGATCACGTCCCCCTCCCACTCCGTGGTGAGAGTGTCGTAATCATTCAGCATGGGATAGATTTCCGTATCCTCGTGGGCCGCCGCGATCGCGTCCTTCACCTGGTTCTGCGGATCGACACTGTGCACCCCGCTCGCATCCACCACGCTGTAAAAATGCACGGGATACATCGGCGTCGCGCCCACCAGATTGCCGTCGGGCGAGATGACGTGCAGCCAGTCCGGAAACAGGATGTCAATTTGGTGGATGTGCGCCTCGAGCGATGCAAAGTCCGCCGAGTCGTTCTGATAAAACGCCGCACGCAGCGGCTGGTCCTGGTTGGGAACGACCTCCGAGGCGCGCCGCCGCCTGCGCCGGGACGGTGGCCGCGCCGCCGCCGTCTTCCTCACCATCTCCAAGTGCTCATTGAGAGCCTTGTAATTCGGCTTCTGTGTCGGCAGCAGGAGCCCGGGCAGGTCCTGCCGCGAAATAACGCTGAAAATGAAGACCGCCAGCACCAGCGTGAGCCCCACCACCAACACGTCAGTGAGCCGCCGGAGCACTCTCCGGCGCAGTTGCCTGGGATCGTAGAAGACCTGCTTCATCGTTGGCCGATTATGCTTTCAATCGTACGACAGCGCCGCCCTGCGACTGGCCTGTAAATGCACACCCGCCCTCCCGCCGCGCGCCGCACCTGTCGCCGTCGCGGTGGCGCCCACGACTCCGCAACGATTCTTTCCCATTCCCTCACGCCAGCAGGCTGGTCTAATAATCGCAATGCTCTCTCCCAGGCAGAAGAAAACCGGGCTGCTGCTCCTTCCGTTGCTGGCCGGGGCCGCTCTGCGCCTGTGGTTCATCCGGGCCTACCCGGAAATCGGAGGCGACACGCTCGTTTACGGCGGGATTGCCAAAAACTGGATGCTCCACGGCGTATACGGCGTCTTCAGTCCCGAGGAGGGCCTTCACCCCACGCTCATGCGGCTGCCTGGCTACCCTTTGTTTCTTCGACTCTGCTTCCATCTTTTTGGCATCGAGCGCTACTACCCCATCATGCTGATTCAGGCGCTCATCGGCCTGCTCTCCTGCCTGCTGATCGCCGGGTTTGCCCGCCGGGTGTGGAGCGACCGCGCCGGCTGGTGGGCGCTCTGGCTGGCCGCGCTCTGCCCCTTCACCGCCAACTACACTGCCGCGCCGCTCACGGAGACGCTGGAGCTCTTCTGCATCGCTCTCGCTTTCTACGCTCTGCCGCGCTTCCTCGATGCGCCCGGCTGGAAATGGGCACTTGTCCTCGCCGCCGCCTGGAGCTACGCTGCCCTGCTGCGGCCCGACGGTCCTCTGCTGGCTCTCGCCCTCTGCCCCGCCATGGTCTTTTATGGCCGCCGTCGCTGGGGTGCGGCGCGCATGGTTCGCTGGGCGACGCTCTGCGGCGCCCTCTCCATCCTTCCGTTCATTCCCTGGACCATCCGCAACTGGGAAACCTTTCACGTCTTCCAGCCGCTCGCTCCCCGCTACGCCGTCGATCCCGGCGAGAGCACAGACCCCGGCTTCAATCGCTGGACCAAAACCGTCTGCGCGGATTTCGCCTGCACCTGGGATGTTTACTGGAATGCTAACAGCGATGCCATCGACCCGTCCAGGCTGCCTGCGCGCGCTTTCGACTCCGAGGCCCAGTACCGCCAGACCGTAAAGTTGCTCGACGCCTACAACGACGAGCTCGAGATCACGCTGCCAATGGACGCCGACTTCGCCGCCCTGGCCGCGCAGCGCATCCGCGCCCATCCCTTCCGCTATTACCTGGAACTGCCTCTGGCGCGTCTGGCGGACATGTGGCTGCGCCCGCGCACGGAGATGCTCTGGATCGAGGTGCGCTGGTGGCAATTTGAGGAGCATGAAGGCGAAACGGAGTTCGCCTGGGCCTATGCCGGGCTGAACCTGGCGTATCTCCTCGCCGCTCTGGCCGGATTTCTGAAGCGCCCGAGCTTCCGCGCCGCGATTTTCGTTTTCGTGCTGCTGCGCTGCCTGCTCCTGCTGACGCTCGAAGCGCCGGAGCCGCGTTATACGCTGGAATGTTTTCCGTCACTGATCGCGCTGGCCGCCATCGCGTTTGCCGGACGCGCTCGGGAGCCCGAGCCGTGCGCTCCGCCGGCTCACGCTCAGTCATCTCCCTGATCCAGGCTCAGCGGCGTCACCTGAATCCGCCCGCCGCACACGCTCATCGGCTGCGACACGGAAAACGTCCGCGTGGTGCCGGGCGGGGTGATCAGCAGCCGCGCGACGCTCGAGCAGTTTTCCCCCGCGGACCACACGACCTGGAATGCGGCAACCTCTTTCGGCATCACCACCACCACCGGTGAGGAGCTGCCGACGGTGCCCGCCGAGACGGGTTCCAGGGCAGCCGCCGAGCTGGCCGGGCCGTTTGCTGATTGCGGGGATCCCGGCGCACCTGCGCGTTGAGGCGCTGGTTCCCCCAGCTCCGCGCGAACTTCCGCCGTCGTCGTCCGTTCCACGGCGATACTGCCCAGGTTCTGCCCCTGTCCATTGAACAGCGCCACCATGGGATACCCGCTCAGCCGGCAGGCTACGCCGGTCTGATTCCGGAAACCCAGCTTGATCGAGTGGTAGTCGCCGTGCATATTTCCGGCGATCTCCTGCACCTTCAGCGCATCGGGAGAGCAGGGCGACGCCTGCCCGGCGGCTACAGGAGCGACTTGCGCCGCCACGGGATGCACCGGAGCCGGAATCATGTAGGGTGCGTTGGGATCAGGACGCTGGGACTGGACGGGCGCCACGGCCTGCGCCAGCACAGCCGCAGCAGGCGAAGTGACGGCGCAGCCGGTCCACATCGTCAGAGGGAAAGCGGCAGCGACGGCCAGAATCGCGAAACGGAAGAGCACGATCGGCTCCTTCTGTCATTCATTAGGATGTTGCTTGTGGCGTCCTAAGTTGCAACCAGCGCGCTGAGGGTTGCCTGCCAGCCAGTAAAATCAGTGCATGAAACCCTTGCAGGGACAGGCGGCTCTGGTCACCGGAGGCGCCAAACGGATCGGGCGGGCGCTGGCCCTGGCCCTCGGCGCAGCCGGCGCGCAGGTCGCCATTACCTGGCGCGATTCCGAATCTGACGCGCTCAGAACCGTCGCCGATCTGGAAGCTGTCGGTGCCGTGGCTTCAGCCTTCCGCGCCGATCTCCGCCGTCCCGAGCAGATCCGATCCGCTGTCGACGCCGCCGTCGCCCGCATGGGCCGCCTCGACATCCTGGTCAACAACGCCGGCCGCTACGAAACCAGCGCTCTGGAAACCATCACCGTGGAGCAGTGGGACGCTATGTTCGAAATCAACACCCGCGCCCCGTTCCTCACCGCGCAGGCCGCTTGGCCGCATCTCAAAGCCGCCCGCGGCCGCATCGTCAACATCGGCTCTCTGGGCGGCATGCACCCCTGGCCCACCCATGCCCATTACTGCACCTCGAAGGCCGCCCTGCACATGCTCACACGCACCATGTCGAAGGCATGGGCGCCGGAGATCAGCGTGAACTGCGTGGCCCCCGGAATGATCCTGACGGGCGAACTCGCCGCGGAGTACGAGCCCTTCGCCCGCCGCACTCCCATGAAGCGCAACGGCACCGTCGAGGACGTCGCCGCCGCGGTGCTCTTCTTCCTCACCGGCCCGCACTTCATCACCGGGCAGGTGCTCAGCGTGGATGGCGGCCTGGGCCTGTAGCCGCCCTGCGCTCTCAGGGTGCGGCTTTCCCGGCCGATGAGCTCGAGGGCAGGACCCGGTATGGCCGAATTCGCATGGGACGAATCCTGCGGTGTTCCCGTGCGTGCATTCGACGAGCAGCACAGAAAGCTCTTCGAAGTCATCGGCAGCCTGGCCGAGGCCACGAGCGCCAGCAGGAGCGAGGAAGTGATCCGCCATGTTGTTCACAGCCTGGCTGTGTATACGAGCACGCATTTCCACCAGGAAGAAGTCCTGATGGACCGGACGGGCTATCCGGCTCCTGCCGCTCACAATGCGCAGCGCGCCCGGCTGACGGCCGAAGTGGGGAAATACAGGAATGAACCGGATGAGGGCGGGCGCCCCAACACCGCTGCCCTGCCCTCATTTCTGCGAAAGTGGCTGAAAGAGCACATCCGCAAATCGGACCTGGAGTATTCGGCTCACCTGAACGCGCACGGCGTGCGCTGGAAGTGGTCTCATAAACACGTCCTCGGCTCCAGCGAGCAGCTTGCGCCCCGCCTGGATGGCGGGTCGCACTCGAGCCAGTTCTGAGTGCGAGGCATTGATGAGACCAGTTGCAGCCCGCGGGGCTACTTCCCGAAAATTCGCGAAAAGAACCCTCCGTGCCGGGCCGGCTCATGCTCATCGGCATAAACCCCCTGCGGATCCGGCTGGGGCGGCAGCTTCCGGCTCTCGAACGCAGCCCGCGGGTTTTCGATGCAGAGCCGGTCCGCCGTCGCCTGCCCGCAGCGCTTCGCAATCGCCTCATACGCCACGCTCAGGTGCGGCGGGCGTCCTTCCAGGTTGTGCGCGTCGGTGGCGATGAAATGCACCCAGTTCTTCTCGATCATCTCCCACCCCATCGCCTGCGCCCGCCTGCCGAAGCGCCCGCTCAGCGACGCCGCTGTAATCTGCACCAGGCATCCCGTGCGCATCCATTCCGCCATCCGCTCATCGTCGCGCTGGAGCAGCGGATTCCGCTCCGGATGCGTCACGATCGGGCGGATTCCCTTGATCGTGAACTCGTAAAACGTATCCCCGATGTTCTGCGGAATCATAAATTCCGCGAATTCCACCAGCAGATAGCTGCCCTGATTGATGGTGAATTTGTGGGGATGTTGCAGTGCGTCCTCAATGTTGTCGAACGAGAGATGGAAGTCGCAGCCCAGGCCCAGCGTCAGCTTGTCGCCTATCCGCTCGCGGATGGCCGCCAGCCGCTCCTGATTCGTCTCAGGACTGAATTCGTAGACATCATTGGCATGCGGCGTGCACACGATGTGCGTGATGCCATCCGCCACCGCCGCCTCCGCCTGCGCCACGGAGCGATCCAGATCCTTCGGCCCGTCATCTACGCCGAACAGCAGATGATGATGGATGTCGATCATGAGCGTTGGGCCAGCGCGTCCACCAGCGACGCAAAAATCTTAAACCCGTCGGCGGAGCCCAGCAGCGCCTCGCTGGAGCGGTCCGGATGCGGCATCATCCCCAGCACGTTCCGGCCTTCGTTCAGAATTCCCGCAATGTTGTCGAGGGATCCATTGGGATTCGCTTCCCGCGTCGCCTCGCCCTCCGCCGTCACGTACCGGAAGGCGACGCGATCGGCGCGGCACAGCTCCGCCAGCGTCTCCGCATCGCAGAAGTAGTTCCCTTCCATGTGCCCGATCGGCATCTTCAGCACCTGCCCGCGCTCCAGATTGCGCGTAAAGAGCGAGTCCCTCGTCTCCGCGCGCAGGTACACCTGCCTGCAGAGGTATTGCAGCCCCGCGTTGCGCAGCAGCGCGCCCGGCAGCAGTCCGGCTTCGCACAGAATCTGAAATCCGTTGCAGATGCCCAGCACCAGCCCGCCGTCCGCGGCAAAATTCTTCACCGACTGCATCACCGGCGAGAAGCGCGCTATCGCGCCCGTGCGCAGATAGTCGCCATAAGCGAATCCGCCGGGGACAAGAATCGCGTCACAGTTCTCCAGGTCCGGCGAGTCGTGCCACAAATACACCGCCGGCTGCTGTGCGATCTCCGCCAGCACATGCCAGGTATCCTGGTCGCAATTCGATCCGGGAAAGACGAGGACTCCGAACTTCATACGCTATGTCTTCAGGTTAGCAGGATTGGCTGTCCTCGCGCTTCGCGCAGAAACGAGGCCTGGCCGCAGGCTGTGATCTACGGGGCAGCCAGCCACCTCTCCATTGCCGCCAGTGCCCGCTCGCACTGCATGCAGTGACGCTCCCGCTTATCCCGCACCCGCTGGCGAGTCGCTTCGTCGAGAGGCTCCAGCAGATCGAAGGTAATGTTCGCCGGCTGAAAGCGCTTTGGATCGGCCTGGGTGATGTAGTTCACCAGCGACCCCAGCGCCGTCGCGCGCGGAACCGGTTCGGGCCTGCCGCCCTGCGCCAGGATCGCGGCATACATTCCCGCCAGCATTCCCGTCGCGATCGATTCCGTATAGCCCTCCACGCCTGAGATTTGCCCAGCGAAAAAGATCCTGGGATCCTCCCGCAGGTTGAGCAGCGGCGTCAGCACCCGCGGCGCGTTGATGTAGGTGTTGCGGTGAATCTGCCCGTAGCGCAGAAACTTCGCCTGTTCCAGCCCGGGAATCATCCGGAAAATCCGCGCCTGCTCGCCATATTTCAGGTGGTTCTGGAAGCCGACCAGGTTATACGAGTCGGCGCGCAGATTCTCGCAGCGCATCTGCACTACCGCCCACGGCATCTTGCCGGTCCGCGGATCGCGCAGCCCCACCGGTTTCATTGGCCCAAAGCGCAGGGTGTTGCGCCCACGCCGCGCCAGCTCCTCGATGGGCAGGCAGCCCTCGAAGTATTCGAGCTTCTCCCACTCCTTTGCTTCCACGCTCTCGGCCCCGAGCAGCGCGTCCAGAAAAGCCTCGTACTCCGCCTGCGTCATCGGACAGTTGATGTAATCCGCCGATCCCTTGTCGTACCGCGCCGCCAGGTATACTCGATCCCGATTAATCGAATCCGCCTCGACAATCGGGCTGATCGAGTCGTAGAACGCCAGATGCTTGCTGCCGGTCAGCCGCGCAATTTCATCCGACAGCGCATTCGAGGTCAGCGGCCCCGATGCCACGATGGTCAGCTCGGCAGTGGGATCGTCAGCGGACGCGAGCCGCGTCACTTCCTCGCGGTGCACGCGAATCCTCGCCTCCGCAGCGATCATTTCTCCAATCCGCCGCGAAAACTCCACGCGATCCACAGCCAGCGCGTGGCCCGCGGGAACCGCGGTCGCGTCGGCGCAGACCAGCAGCGGGGATCCCGCACGCCGCATCTCCTGTTTCAGCAGCCACGGGGCGGTATTCCTGCTCTCCGATTTCAGCGAATTCGAGCAGACCAGCTCGCCGAAGTCCGCAGACTGATGCGCCGGCGTCTTCCGCACCGGGCGCATCTCGCAGAGATCGACCTCGACGCCCATGCGCGCGGCTACCAGCGCGGCTTCCGGCCCCGCCAGACCACCACCAATCACGCGAATTCTGCCGCCCGCCGTCATGCCTGGCGGGCCAGCGCCGCCAGCGCCTCATCGCCCAGCCGCATCCGCTGCCAGCTCTCCATGGCGCCCGCGCCCAGCGAGCGGTAGAACCGGATCGCCGGCTCGTTCCAGTCCAGCACATGCCAGAAGAGCAGCCGGCACCCGCGCTCCACGGCCATAGCCGCCACCTGCGTCAGCAGCCCCTTGCCGATGCCCCGCCCGCGAAAGCGCGGCCGCACAAACAAATCCTCCAGATGCATCGCCCGCCCCCGCCACGTCGAATACACAGGAAAGAACAGCGCGAACCCGGCCGGCTCGCCATCCTCCTCGGCCATCAGGCACTCGAAATAAGCGCTTTCTCCTGCGCGCGGAAAGCCATCCCGCAGCAGCTCGGCTTCGCTCACCTTCACCGCGTCGGGCTCGCGCTCATATTCCGCCAGCTCGCGCACAAACGCAAGAATCTGCGGCACATCGGCGGCAGAAGCGGGGCGTATCGTGGCCATAGGCTCTCATTATAGAAGTCGTGCGCAAAGGCTCAGGCCCGGGGGCTGGCGATCCCCCTTTTGGTTTCCGGGAGCGCCCGGTTAACTGTCGTGATGCCACAGGGGGGATGGCACAGAAGTGGTATGACCGTGCGTCCGGTCGCGGGCATCCTGGTTCGACGACTTAAGCCGGGAGCACGCTGATATGGACACCTGCGAAATCATACAGACGCCGGTTGAAGCAGAGCCGGCATTCCGGAGGCACAACTGCGCTGCCGCTTACGCAGCAGTGGTCGCCGCTGAAAGCAAACTGCCTGGCCTCGCACGGGACTTCCTCGCATACCGGGACCGAAACCTGCAAAAGAAGGCGCAGATGGGTGCGGAGGTTGACACAAGGCGCCCATCCGGCCCGCAGCCAACCAGATTCTGTTACCGTCGCGGCATCCGTCCCGGGTCAGCAAAATCGCCTGATTTTGCCCATTTTCCCAAAAACAGACTTCCCTTTTTCGCATTTTGGCGTCATGATGGGGGCATTGCGGTCCTCCGGCGCGGAGGCGCTTATGATTCGCTGCCTCATGGAAGCAGCGCGGATCGGCCTGGTCGCGGTCATGGCCGCCCCGGCGGTAATCACCGCCCACGGCGCTGCTCCGCAGATGTCCCCTCCTCCCACTCCCCCTGCGCACATCAGCCTGCCGCCCGAAGCCCTCGGCGATCTGGCTCTCGCCCGCCAGCAGTACATCCAGGCCATTGAGGACTATCAGCAGGTCCCCCGGAAGACGGCCGCCGTCTGGAACAAAATCGGCATCGCCTACCATCACCTGTTCGCCTACGACGTCGCCCGCCACGATTACGAGCGCGCCCTGCGCATGCGTCCCGACTTTCCCCAGGCGCTCAACAATATGGGCGCCGTCTACTACGCCAAAAAGAACTACGGCAAAGCAATCAAGTTCTACCGCAAATCCCTCCGCCTCGATCCGACCTCCGCGCCTGTTTACAGCAACCTGGCGGTGGCCTACTTTGCGCAGGACAAGGTCCCGCAGGGCGTGGAAGCGATCCGCGCCGCCTTCGATCTCGATCCCTCCATCTTCTCTCTGGACTCTCCGCAGCTGATCAGCTCCGCCCTGCCCGCCCGCGATCGCGCCCAGCAGGATTTCTGCCTGGCTCGGCTCTTTGCTCAGGCCGGCAATTTCCGCCAGGCCATCAATTTTCTCCGCCGCGCCCTCGATGAAGGCTTCAGCGACCAGAAGAAACTCCTTGATGACCGCACCCTCGCGTCTCTGCGCGCCACGCCGGAGTTCGCCGAGTTGATGAACGAGCAGAAACTCCAGAAGCGATAGCCGATTCCGGGCCCTCGGCGCCCAACCAGACGCAAACTTTCCCGCTCGGCGCCCACCGTCCAGACAACCTGCATCGTCGAACTCGCCACTAAAGCACAGACAGGCGCTGAGGGCAGATGCGAACTGCGGCATGCGTCGTGAATTTTTGCTGAACGGCGACTGTAATGGGTTGAGGTTTCTGCGTGCAGCGAATGAACGGATATTCCTGGCCAGGCGCCACAGAACATCGCGCCCGCGCTTCCTCCCAAGGAAAGAACATAAGCCACTCTGATCCAACTTCTCTATGAGCATCTCCGCACCTCAGTCCCCCCTGGGTTCGACGCATCGCCATCATCCGTCTTCGCTCACCCTCGGCATCGCGTTGCTGGCTGCCTTGCTTGCAACAACGCTGGCCGGCTGCGGAGCGGGGAAATCTGCCCCGCCGCCGCAAAAGAACCTCAAGACGATTGCCGTCACCCCCGCGACGGCGAACCTTGCCGCCGGCGCCACGCAGCAGTTCACCGCGACAGCGACCTACACGGATGGCTCGACCTCCAATGTGACTTCGACGGCCAAGTGGGCTGTGGCCAGTTCCACCGTCGCTGGCGTGAGTTCCTCCGGGATGGTCACCGCTGCCGCCGCGGGTTCCACCACCGTCACCGCCTCACTGGATGGATTTAACGGCACAGCGTCCATTACGGTAACCTCCGGCACATCATCGTCGACGTTGTCCTCGATCGCCGTCTCTCCCGCTGCGGCGACCTTCACCGTTGGCGCCACGCAGCAGTTCACCGCAACAGGCACCTACAGCGACGGCACCACCGCGAATATCACCTCCCAGGTCACCTGGACATCGTCCATCACCGCCGCCGCTACCATCAGCTCCGGCGGCCTGGCCACCGGCGTCGCGGCCGGCTCTTCCACCATTACCGCTTCCCTCAGCGGCGTCAGCGGAACGGCCAGCGCGACGGTCACAGCAGGCAGCGGTGTTACAATGACTTCGATTGCGGTCACGCCCAGCCCGGCGGTTCTTCCGGTGGGATCGGAGCAGCAATTCACCGCCACCGCAACCTACAGCAACGGCTCGACGCAGAACGTGACATCGAGCGCGAGCTGGTCCGGTTCCAACAGCGCCGTGGCCGTCGTGTACTCCTCAGGCATGGCGCAGGGTGCCAGCCAGGGAACGTGCGTGGTGACGGCCTCGCTCGATGGCGTCAGCGGAACGGCAAACCTGAGCGTGAAAACGGTTGCGTCGCTGGCGGTCACCCCCACCAACCCCAGCGTCGCGATGGGATCGACGCAGCAGTTCACGGCGACGGCCACTTACACCGACGGGACCACCGGAAACGTGACCGATCTCGCCACCTGGTCAGCCGGCAGCTCGCAGGTGGCAACCATCAATGCTTCAGGATTGGCCACGGCGGTCGATCCCGGAACCACCTACATCCAGGCAGACGTGGATGATGCAACTTATGCAACCAACATTACCGTCGTCAACGCGCCGGGCAGCGGCGAAGTGGATATTCCCACCTGGCACGTGGATAACAACCGCAGCGGGCTGAATTCCGGCGAAACCATACTGACCCCCGGCAACGTCAACTCGTCGAGCTTCGGCAAGCTCTTCTCTATCCCCGTCAACGGTTACGCGTACGCCGAGCCTCTCATTCTGTCGAACGTCCAGATCAATGGCGGCGTACACAACGTTCTCTACGTCGCAACGGAAGCCGACTGGGTTTACGCCTTCGACGCCGACACTGGCCAGCAGCTGTGGGGGGAAAGCCTGCTCAATACCGGCGAGACGCCGTTGACCAATGGCGCCATCCAGCCGTATCAGGGAATCACCTCCACTCCCGTGATCGATCGCAGCACCGGCACCCTCTATGTGGTGTCGGCGCAAAAGACGACCTCCGGCGCGACCACATTCCGCCTGCACGCTCTGGATATTACAAACGGCTCGGAGAAATTCGAGGGACCGGCCACCATCACCGCGTCGGTGCCGGGCACCAATCCCGGCGGCAACGGTTCCACCGTCACCCTCACCACCAGCTGCGTGCAGCGCGCCGCTTTGCTGCTCGTCAACAGCAATATCTACATTGGCTTCGGAGGCTGCCCCACCGGCTGGTTGCTGGACTACAGCGCTCTGAACCTTACTCAGGAAGCGGTCTTCAATATGAGCCCGAACCTTGCCGGAGTGGGCCCGTATGCCAGCGCCGGCGGCGTCTGGATGGGCAGCGGCGGCCCCGTCGCCGACAGCAGCGGCAACGTCTACGTCGTCACCGGCAATGGCCCGTGGGACGGCAACACCGCCTGGGGCGACTCGGTTCTGAAATTCAGCCCGTCGCTCCAGCTGGAAGACTACTTCACGCCCGCCGCTTACGAATATATGGACTGCGACGATGCCGACTTCGCCTCCGGCGGGCTGCTGATGATCCCGGGCACCGCCGATCTGGTAGCCGGCGGAAAAATCGGCAAACTCTTTCTGCTGAATTCCGGGAACCTGGGCCATGAGCAGGCCAACGATGCCGGCGCGCTCGACACCACGTGGTTCGAGGCGGACCTGTCCCCACCCTATACCTCCCAACCCTGCACCTATATGACCCCCGAGCCCACTGCGCAGGTCAGTTCCTACGAGATTTTCGGCACGTCGGCATATTTCAACGGATACGTCTATCTCGGCATCACCCCGACGGACTCCAGCGCGATTGCGCCCGTGCGGCAGTTCGCCTTCAGCAGCAGCAACAACACGCTCACTCCAGGCGCCTACGCCACACCGAGTCAGGGACTGGATACCCGCGGGACCACGCCCTTCATCTCCTCCAATGGCACCCAGGACGGCATCGTCTGGATGATCAACGAGGGCATGCCTCTCCAGGAGGGCACGCCGACCGCTGCGACTCTCTACGCCTACGACGCCCAGAACTTCCCCAACCAGCTGTACAACAGCAATACGAACTCCGCCGATGTCCCCGGCTACGGCATCAAGTTCACGTCGCCGGTCGTGGCCGATGGCAAGGTCTACATCTCCACCGGACACGACCTGACCACGGCAACCAATCCCCAGGGCGAGATCGATGTCTACGGATTGAAATAGGGACAGGCCTGGCCCGGGTATCCATGGATCGTCGCGGCTCATTCGCTGCCGAGCCGCGACGGTCTATAGTGGAAATCGAAGATTTCCCACGGAGAGACCCACCTGGCCTGCGACGATCTCAGAGACTGGATCAAAACCCTCGACAAAGCCGGCGAACTGCGGCGGATTCGCGCGGAAGTGGATCCGATCCTCGAAATGGCCGAGATCACCGACCGCGCCGCAAAGACGCGTACCTCGGCTCCCGGTGGTCCGGCGCTGCTCTTTGAAAACGTCAAAGGCTATCCCGGATCCAGCGTCCTGATGAACCAGTTCGGCAGCCAGCGCCGCATGAAGCTCGCTCTCGGCCTCGATCCGGACCATGGTTCCCTGGACGAAATCGCCGACCGCCTGCGCGCTCTGCTCGAGGTCAGGTCTCCCGAAGGCTTCCTTGAAAAGCTGAAGATGCTGCCCATGCTCGCCGACATCGGCAAAATCTTCCCCAAAACCATCGCCGCCAAAGACGCGCCCTGCAAGCAGGTCATCCTGCGCGAGAACTTCAGCGTCCTCGACTTCCCCGTCCTGCAAACCTGGCCCCTCGACGCCGGCCGCTTCATCACGCTGCCGTGCGTCGTCACCCGCGATCCGCGCACTGGCAGGCGCAACATGGGCATGTACCGCATGCAGGTCTACGACGGCCAGACCACCGGCATGCACTGGCAGCGTCAGAAGAACGCCGCCGAGCATCTGCGCGAACGGCTGCGCGCCGCCGCGGGTGATGCCTCTTCGCGGGTCGAGGCCATGGCGGAAACCGCCGGCGCCACCAGCAATCTCGCCGTCGCCCAGCTGGACCCCGCACACAACCGCCTCGAAGTCGCCGTCGCCATTGGCACCGATCCCGCAACGACGTTCTCCGCCATCGTCCCCGCGCCGCCCGAAGTGGACGAGTTCCTGATCGCCGGCTTTCTCCGCCAGCAGCCCGTCGAGCTGGTGAAATGCGAAACCGTGGACCTCGAAGTCCCGGCCCGCGCAGAGATTATTCTCGAGGGCTGCGTTCGCCTCGATGAGCTGCGCTCCGAGGGCCCTTTCGGCGATCACACCGGCTTCTACACGCTTCAGGAGGACTATCCTGTCTTTCATATCACCTGCATCACCCACCGCCGCGACCCCATCTGGTCGGCCACCATCGTCGGCAAGCCACCCATGGAAGACGCCTGGATGGGCAAAGCCGTCGAGCGCATCTTTCTCCCGCTCTTCCGCCTCACGCTGCCCGAGATCGTCGACATCAATCTCCCCGTCGAGGCGGTCTTCCACAACCTCATGATCGTCTCGATCCGCAAGTCTTACGCCGGGCACGCGCGCAAGGTCATGAACGGCATCTGGGCGATGGGCCAGGCTATGTTTACCAAGTGCATCGTCGTCGTCGATGAGGACTGCGACGTGCAGGACCTGCGCGAGGTGGTCCTGCGCGTCGCCAACAACATCGATCCCGAGCGCGACATCCAGTTCACCCTCGGTCCGGTCGACTCGCTCGACCACGCCGCCCGCCTGCCGAACTACGGCAGCAAGATGGGTATCGACGCCACCCGCAAGTGGGCCGCCGAAGGCTTCTCCCGCCCCTGGCCGCGGCTCATCGAAATGGACGCCGCCACCAGAGCCCGCATCGACAACCTGTGGAAGAAGCTCGGCATCGATTGATGCCACAGGCCCGATTCCCGTCCGGGAAAAACCTCCTCCTGCTCCCTCGTTCTCGTTCAGTGCGCGTGCTGGTCTTTGTTACTGCGCTTCTCGCTCTTCCCCTCCGCGCGCAAACGGAAACTCCCTTGCGCGACTTTTCGCTCAAGCACAGCTGGCCGATCTTCACCGAATACTCGCCGGACTCCACGCACCTCTTTCTCGGCATCTCTCAGGACCGCGAATTCTTCTCCATCGGCCTCGCGTTTCACGACCGCCTCGCGCTCAACCACGTCCGGGAGATCTCGTGGACGCCTGAAATTCGGCCCCTGACGGCCGAGAGCGACCCGGTCCGTACCGGCGAAAACTACAACCTCTGCGTCTTCCCCGACGGCAATACCAACCAGCCCTGTACCCCCATCTCCGGCTACGACAGAATCATCCCCCACGAGCCAGTCCTCAGTCCGACGCCGCAAACCTGGAGCGAGACCGGCTCCGTCGCCGGCCAGCCTTACTACGAGAACAATACGTATCACTATGGTCGGCGCTGGACCTGGGTTCCCGGCCTCAGCCCGCTCGGCTTTCAGGGCGACTTCCTTCCCCGCTCCCACGTGCAGCCGCTGGTCGGGATCTCCGGAGGTTTCGCCGCTTCCCCGCGCGACATTCCCCTCTTCGATACTTCGGCCCTGAACTTCACCTTTTCCTTCGGCGCCGGGATTCGGGTGTTCAGCAGCCTCACGCACGCCACAGAGCTCAAATTCCGCGTACAGCACTTCTCGAATGCCTGTCTCGGCACGAATATCGATCCCGGCATCGACTCCCGCATCCTCCGCCTGAGCTATGTCTGGGGTTCGCGCTGGAAAGAGCCCATTGTAAATTGGCACTTCCTTGTGGCAAATGCCATACCCATATGGTGGCAAAGTGGAACTGATGCAGGTATCGATCGACAAAGCGGGCCGTGTCCTCGTGCCGAAGCCGGTTCGTCATCGCCTGGGCCTCCGCGGCGAAAGCAAGCTGGATCTGGTGGAAACCACGGAAGGGATCTTTCTGAAGCCCGCGGACCGCCGTCCCGGCCTCTCGCTGGACGACGATGGCTGGCTGGTTATTTCGGGCGAGCCCATCGGAAACCTGGACTGGGGCCGCCTCGTGGAGACCAACCGCGAAGAGCGGATGCAAAAGATTGCCGGACTGTGAACGTCTACACCGACACCAGCGTTGTCGTCGCCAGGACATTGTCGAGCCATCCCCACTATGCCAACGCGGTCGAGTTGTTTCGTCACCTGCGCGCGCAGCGGTGGACGCCCCTGATCGCCTCGCACGGTCCTGCGGAGATTTATTCGGTTCTCACTCGCTTGCCGATGCCGCACCGCGTATCGGCGGCCGAAGCGTCGCATCTGATTCAGGAAAACATCCTGCGACAGTTTCAAATTCAGGCGCCTGGCAAAGGCGATTACGCGGAAGTCGTGCGGTCCTGTTCAGTGCAGGGCCGGGTCGGCGGGGCCGTATACGACGCCATCCACATCCACGCTGCTCGAAAGGCAAAGTGCAATCGCATTTACACTCTCAATCTTTCTGATTTTCGCCGTATCGCTCCCGACCTCCACGATCACATCCTCAGCCCCTGAGCCGCGCTTTCATTCCGCCCTCTTCACTTCAATCTCCACCAGGTTCCGCACGCTTCGCGCCGGGCGCTTGTCCAGGCTCACCACCAGCCGGAAAGGTCCCGTCTTCGCGCCCAGCGGCTTGCCGTCCAGCGTGTCCGCCACCAGCACCACGCCCGGATGAAACGCCGGATCGATCTCGCCCAGCGCCACCACGGTCCTGTAGCCGTCGGACCCGGTCGCCACGATGTAATCCGCCAGCGCTTTGCCCATCAGCGTCTTGCCGTGCGGCACGCCCAGCGGCGCCAGCAGATCCATCAGCGGCACCCCGGAATACGTCTGCTGCTTCCTGATGTGGTGGTTGAAGAAGGTCACCGTCACATGCGGATAATCCTTCAGCGTGGCCGGCGTAAACACGCCGCGCTCCTGCGGCCCGGCAATGATCGTCAGCACATTAGCGGCAGCCTGGTTCCCCACTGCCGGCTGAGCGTGCAGCGGCATCGTGCCGGAATGGGCCGGAGGATTCTGCTCCTGCGCCGCCGCGTCGACTGAGATCATCGCCGTCCGCAGCATGGGCATTATCTGCGACGGAGGCGGCTCCGGCGCAGGCGGCCCCGGCACCGCAGGCGGTGGTGCCAGTTCCACGCGAAGCACCATGGCTCTGGTGACGGATAAGTGCTCCTTCACTGTTTCGAGGCCTGGCACATGGACGACGAAGTCGTATTCGCCCGGATCGAGCGCCACCGTCGCTCGCCCGTCGGCACCGGTCCTGACAACCTCGGCAGCGCCCTTCCCCTGCGGAAAAACCTGAATAGCCGCCGCCGGAACTGTGGCGTCCGCCGCGCCGGTGAGCTGCACCGTCACGGGCACCGAATTCTGCTGGACCGCCTTGGCGGCGCTCTGAATCATCGTCGTCCGGAGCGTCGATTTTGTCAGGAGGGGAAGAGCAACTGGAACGACCTCCACCTGGACCCCGATAGATTTCGCACGCAGCACGACAGGGCCGCGCACGCCAGGCGCAACTGTCAACTGCGCCCACATTTCTCCTGTGAATCCAGCTGACGCACAGACCTCATAATCGCCTGGGCGAAGCGTAATCGTGAATCGGCCATGCGAATCGGTGCTCGCCTCGATGGCGACCTCTTGCGATCCGCCACCCGGGAGTTTTTGAAACTCACCGCCGTATCGAGGATATATTTTCAACGGAGCGCCCGGCACTATGGCCCCTTTTCTGTTCTCCACCTGAACCGTCACTGTCACTGGAGCCCGCGCCCAGGCCGAGGCCGCAGCACTCAGCAGAACTGCCACCGTCACACGCTGCAACCCTCGGATCTTCACCATGGGCTTGCTCCTGCACCCCATAGTAACCCCAGGTCCGCCGATCCACCCTTCCCGCTCTCCGTCCACCATCTACACTAAGGATGTATGGCGCACCTCCAGGACCAGCTCGACGAGATCACCGCCCGCACCCGCACCCTGGTGCAGCCGGAGCGCCTCGCCATCGGCGAGCGCTCCATCGAAGAGCTCTTCGCGACGGGCATCGAGCAGCGCATCCTCCCCGTCGGCGCCACCGCGCCCGATTTCTCCCTGCCTGATTTCTCCGGCAAGCTGGTCCGCTCGTCGGACCTGCTCGCGCTCGGCCCGCTCATCGTCAATTTCTTCCGCGGCCGCTGGTGCCCGTACTGTGTCACCGAGCTCGAATCCTGGCGTGACCTCTACCCGGCCCTGCGCGAGCGCGGCGCGCTGGTCGTCGGCATCTCGCCGCAAACCCAGCGCCAGTCCGACTTCACCGCCAGCCAGCACTCCATCCCGTTCCCCATCCTCACCGACGCCGGCTGCGCGGTCGCCGGGCAGTTCGGCCTCGTCTGGACCCTGCCTGACTACCTCCGTCGCTACTACCTCGGCATTCTGCTCAACATTCCCTTCATCAACGGCGAGCCGAGCTGGAAACTGCCGCTGCCCGCGACCTGCGTCCTCGGTCCCGGCGGCCAGGTCCTCTACGCCCAGGCCCATGCGGACTTCCGCGTCCGTCCCGAACCGGAAGACGTGCTGCGTGTACTGCCTGCCTTTGCCAGAAGCGAATAGTCCGGGAACCGCCGCCTTGCTCCCCGCGTACCTCTCTGTGAAATCCAAATCCGGAGGAGCATCCCCATGCATTCCGTCGCACGCGTCATCATCCAGGCCAGCCCCGCCGCCATCTGGCAGGTCCTCGCCGACGTCGAGCGCTGGCCGCACTGGACCCCCACCGTCCTCGACGTGCAGCCGCTCACCAACCACGGCTTCCATGTCGGGTCGCGCTATCGCATCATCCAGCCCAAACTGCGCCCGGCTGTCTACGAGGTCACGGAGTGCGTGCCGCACCAGGCCTTTACCTGGGTGCAGAAAGCCCCCGGCGCAACGATGATCGCCGACCACCGCATGACCGCCTCCGATGCCAGCGGCACCGAGGTCGAGCTTACCTTCTCAACGGAAGGCCTGCTCGGCGGCGTTCTCGGCAGCATGTACGCGAAGCGCATCTGCGATTATCTCCGCACCGAGGCGCGCAGCCTCAAGGCGCACTGCGAATCGCCGCACATCGCCGCGGCTCTGGCCTGAGAATTACTCTTCGCGCTCGTACGGCACGTAGACCGGCTCCCACACATTCGCCGCCACGGCCGCATCCACGTCCTTGTCTTGCAGGTCCGACAGCCCCTCCGCGATCGCCTGCCGGGCAGCTGCAATCGCAATCGAGCGGCTGATCTCCCGCGACTTCGCCATCGGCGGCAGCAGGTTCGCGTTGCGATCCTGCTCCACCGGCGACAGCTTCGCCAGCGCCCGCGCCGCCGTCATGATCATCCCGTCCGAAACGCGCTTCGCCTGCGCCGCCACAATTCCCAGCGCCAGCCCCGGGAAAACGTAGGAATTGTTCGTCTGATCGATACAGATTGTGCGCCCGCCGAACCTCACCGGCTCAAACGGACTGCCTGTCCCGATCAGCGCCTTGCCCTCCGTCCACTGCAGGATGTCTTCCGGCACAGCCTCGCTCTTCGACGTCGGATTCGACAGCGGAAACACAATGGGCCGCTCCGTGTTCTTCGTCATCGCGCGCACCGCTTCCTCGGTGAACATCCCTGCCTTCGCCGCCACGCCGATCAGCACCGTGATCTTCCCGCTGCGCACCGTTTCTTCGAGGGTGACCTTCTTCGGATCCTGCACCTGCCAGCCGTCGAGGTCCCTGCGCGAGTGAACAAAATCCTTCTGCTCCGGATGAATCCCGTCCGCACCCTCCACCAGCAGCCCCGGCCGCCCAATGGGATACACGCGACCGCGCGCCTCCCGCTCGCTCATCCCCTCATCCGTCAGCGCCTTCACCAGCAGGTTCGCAATGCCGATCCCCGCCGATCCGAATCCAACGATCGCCACACGCTGATCCCGCAGCTTCGTCCCTGCCGCTTTCATGGCAGCGAACAGCGCAGCCAGCACCACCGCCGCGGTTCCCTGAATGTCGTCATTGAACGTGCAAAGCCGGTCCTTATACCGGGCCAGCAGCCGGGCCGCATTCGATCCCGCGAAGTCCTCCCACTGCAGCAGCACGTGCGGCCAGCGCCTCTCGACCGCCGCAACGAAGGTCTCAATAAACGCGTCGTAGTCCGCGCCCCGCACCCGCTTGTGCCGCCAGCCGATGTACAGCGGATTTTCCAGCCGCTCCTCGCCGTCCGTGCCGACATCCAGCAGCACCGGCAGGCAATGGGCGTGATGGATACCTCCCAGCGCGGTGTAGAGCGCCATCTTCCCGATCGGGATGCCCATGCCGCCCGCGCCCTGATCGCCCAGTCCCAGAATCCGCTCGCCGTCGCTGACCACGATGCACTTCACCTCGTCGTAGCGCTTGTGGCTGAGGATCTTTTCGATCCGCTCCCGGTTGGGATAGCTCAGGAACAGCCCCCGCGGCTTGCGCCAGATCTCGCTGAAGCGCTGGCATCCCTCGCCCACTGTCGGCGTGTACACGATGGGCAGCATCTCCCGCACGTAGCGCGTAACCAGCGCGTAGAACAGCGTCTCGTTGATGTCCTGCAGATCGCGAAGGAAGCTGTACTTCTCAAACGGGGTCTCAAACTGATCGAAGACCTTCTTGCGCCGGACAATCTGCTCCTCGAGCGTCCCCACATGCGGCGGCAGCAGCCCATGCAGATCGAAGGAGTCGCGCTCCTCCGCGGTAAACGCGGTGCCTTTGTTCAGGCGCGGAGAATTCAGCAGAGCAAAACCGGTGAGTTTCGTGCGAATCGCGGATTCCGGCATAGAGGGCCTCGTCTGCGGGAATTGTGCCGGGTGTTAGCGTGCCATCACGGCCACCCTCCGGCAAACCTTTGAGCCTAGCCCCCGTCCTCAGGGATGTCTGTGAGCATCGACACATCTTCCGTGACCGCAGAAATTCCCCGTTTTGCCGCCAGCAGATAGCGCTCGAATCGCATCTGCCGGATGCGGTCCTTCCCCACGCGTTTCAGCACGCCCTGCTGCGAGTGATGCCGGCTGAATGCCTCCGCTTTGCGCTCCGCGAGCTCGCCCAGTTCGAGCGTCAGCGACCACGGTGTGGTCGGCGACCCAGTCAGCTCCGGACGATCCCGAACCGAGACAAACGGCGTGCTCGCGAGGTACAGCCTGGACGGCGTCCACGCCGGCGCGTCGCCGGGGAACAGCTCCGGCCGCGCCGCCCAGTGGAACGCGGCCGTCGCTACCGCGGAGATCATCGTGTGGTCGCGGTGCAGGTTCACGCCACCATCGGCGCCAAAGGTCAGCACCACATGCGGCCGCCAGCGCCGGATCCTGTCCACCACGACCCCGGCCATTTCCAGAAAACTCTGCTGGCAGAGCGCGCCGTCGGGAAAATGCAGCACCTCATGCTGCGTTACGCCCAGAACTGCGCACGCGGCGGCCATTTCCTCGCGCCGTATCCTGCCCAGGTCCTCACCGGCCGCCACATCGCCGCGAAAGTGCGCGGCCTGCCCATCGGTAAAGCACAGCACGCGGGTTTCCGCCCCGGCCTGGTGGGCCAGCAGCAGCGCGCCGCCAAAGGCGCCGCTCTCGTCATCGGGGTGCGCGGTTACACAGAGGAGTCGACGAGACAAATGACTTCATCCTCGGCAGGAAAATCCTCCCACGGCAATTCCGTCTGCGCCACGGGCGTGAAGCTTCTTCGATGCAGCGGGCAGGGTCCAAGATTCCTGAGCGCCAGGCGATGCTCCGGCGTCGCGTACCCTTTGTGCGACGCCAGGCCGTAGCCGGGATACTGCGCGTCCAGCTCGCACATGCGCCGGTCGCGATACACCTTCGCCACCACCGACGCCGCCGCAATCGAAATACTCAGCGAGTCGCCGTAAATAATGCTGGTCTGCGCATGCGGCAGGTCCAGCCGCAGCGCGTCGATCAGCAGATGATCCGGCTGCGGCTCGAGGCGCAGCACCGCAGCCGTCATCGCCATTCGCGACGCCTGACAGATGTTCACGCGGTCGATGGTCTCCGCGTCGACCTCCTCAATCGCGACGGCGATCGCACGCGACTCCACAATCTTCGCCAGCCGCTCGCGATCCTCCTGCAGCAGTTGCTTCGAGTCGCGCAATCCGCGAATCCGCGTATCCGGCGGCAGAATCACCGCCGCGGCGACGACCGGGCCGAACAGAGCTCCGCGACCGACCTCATCCACGCCCGCAATCAGCGCCGCTCCCTGAGCGCGCGCCAGCTTTTCGTATTTATTCCCGCAGGCCAGCGAGCGCAGCATCCGCATCTTGCGCGTCGCCGCGGAGACTTCCTCATCTGCGGCGCGCCTGCTGCGCGGCCTGACAATCGGTTCGGCGCCCGGCTGCGGATTCCGCTCCATGCCCCGAGTGTATCGCCGCGCCCCCTGCGGATGCCCGTGGAAATCCGGGTCGCCAAAGGGAACACGTCCCGGCAGAATCGAAATCAGCGGGTCACACCTGTTTCCGCTGTTTTCGGCGAAGCGCGATCGCCTGGACGGCCAGTCCCTACTGCCAGCCCCGCGGCAGCTCGATCCGGTAGCGACGCATGTAATCCAGAAAAACCAGCCCGCGCATCTCCTGGAGGCGCCGCTTCTCGAAATCCACCAGCTTGTCGTGGTTTTTCAGCTCGTCAAGATCGATGTCGTATTGCAGGGGATCCATCGCTACGTCGAGCTGCTCGACTGCGGTGCCATGCGGCGGAACCGGCGTCCCCTGATCCCACTCCACGGAATCCACTTCCTTCATGGATCCGTCCGGCGTCCTCCGCATCAGCTCGCCATAGGTCGGCTTCTGCATCCGGTACTTCTGCCCCGTCCGGTTGGTCAGCTCGTAGCGGAGGACGAGGTGCACATCCGTCTGTCCCCTGGCCACGCTCAGCTCCACAAAACGCGCAGTGATCGCCTGGTCGTTCCAGAGCGCCTCCCGCGAACGGTGAAGAGCCCACCAAACCAGAGCCGCTGCGACCGCGATCCCCACCGCCAGCAGCGCGCTCCTGGGCACGCGCGTCTTTCCGGGACCGGCGGGATGCAGCTCCTCGGCCATGGCGTCTCACCTCTCTCCCGCGCAGTCACCCGCTGCGCGCCAGGGATATGAGATGTTAACCCAACATGCGGAGACGCGACGCGGCAACGCCCCGGCCTACACACGTCCGCCGAGGCGCCGCAGAACCTGATGGATGGTTTTTCCTGACTCGCCGGTGATCGCTGCCGGCTACGGGCTGGCGGTTGGCAGCCGACTACTGGCTCTAAGCCCGCTCCACTTCCTTCAGCCGCGCCGCCTTGCCGCGCAGCCCGCGCAGGTAGAACAGCCGGGCCCGCCGCACTTTCGACGAGCGGATGGTCTCCACCTTGTCGATGACCCTGCTGTTGAAGGGGAAAATGCGCTCCACGCCCTGCCCGAAGCTCATCTTGCGCACGGTAAAGCTGCCCTGGGGGCCGTTCTTGCGGGCAATGACAACGCCCTCAAACGCCTGGAGACGTTCCTTGTCGCCTTCTTTGATCCTCACCTGGACGCGCACTGTGTCGCCTGGCGCAAAGGGGGGCAGATCGGTGCGGTTCAGCTTATCGGCAAGGCGCTGCATGACGGGGTGTATCGACATAGGCTTGATCCTGTTGGGAGATTGCGAATCTTCAGTTTACAGGAAAATCCGCGATCCCGGAGCCGCGCGCCGCCCAAATCGTGCTCACGAAGACCCGAAATGCATCCCTCCCGAAAAATGTAGTAACATTGCTACATTGGAGTTGCCATGCGGATCACGACCCTCAGCAGCCGCGAATTCAATCAGGATGTGGGACGAGCCAAACGTGCGGCCGGCAGGGGCCCTGTGATCATCACCGACCGCGGCCGCCCCGCCCATGTCCTGCTCTCGATCGAGGAGTACCAGAGGATTGCCGGAAAAGGCCGGAGCATTGCGGATCTGCTGGCGGACCCGAAGGCTGCGGAGATCGGTTTCGAACCGCCCCGCCTGGACGACTTGCACCGCTCGGCGGGTTTCTGATGTTTCTGCTCGACACCAACATTGTCTCGGAGCTGCGCAAAGCCCGGAAGGCCAATCCCGGCGTGCGACGCTGGGCGGTTCGCGTTTCCGCCGCTGATCTTTACCTCTCTGTCGTCTCGGCTCTCGAGATCGAGATCGGCGTTCTGCTGGCGGAGCGCCGCGATCCTGCGCAGGGAGCGATGCTGCGCTCGTGGTTCGAGGATCAGCTTTTGCCAGCCTTTGAGGGCCGTCTCCTTCCCGTCGACCTGCCGATTGTGCGCAGATGCGCCCTTCTCCACGTTCCCGACCGCCGCTCCGATCGCGATGCGCTGATTGCGGCTACCGCGTTGACTCACCGAATGACGGTGGTCACTCGCAACACGCAGGATTTCTCCTTAGCGGGCATCCGCCTGCTGAACCCGTGGCAGGAGTGATCAGTCCGCCGCCGAACTTCCGCTCCTACTCGTCCCGCAGCAGAATCATCGGATCCACCGCCAGCGCCTTCCGCGCCGGAATCCACGCCGCCAGCAGCCCCAGCGCCAGCATCGTCAGCACCACCCCGGCCAGCACCACCGGATCCTTCGGCGTGGCCTGGTACACGATGTAGCTCAGAACCTTCGTCGCCAGCAGGCCCAGCACGATCCCCGCTGCGGATCCAAGCGCCAGCAGGCGGAACGCCCGTCCCAGCGCCGCCCGCAGCACTTCCTGCTGTCCCGCACCCAGCGCCACGCGGATCCCCAGCTCCCGCAGCCGCTTGCTCACCACATACGACGCCATGCCGAAAATCCCCGTCACCGCCAGCATCGCGCCCAGCAGCCCCAGCACCCCGAGAGCCACCGTGGCCACGCGCGCCGGAAACAGTGCCGAATCCATCTCGCGGTTCCAGGTCTGAATCGTCAGCGGCAGACCGGGGTCCAGTCCGTGCAGCGTCCGTTCCAGAGCTCCCGCAGTCTCCCGCGGATCGCGGTCGGAACGGACCAGCAGATAAAACTCCGAATCCGTCTCCTGCAGGATGGGGAAAAACATCACCGCCTGCGGCCTCTCCGTCAGCGATTTGTACTTACCGTCCTGCACCACCCCGACCACTTCCTTCCTGACTCCGTTCCAGACCCTGAAGTCGCTGCCAGGGGCTTTCTGCACCGAGCCGAAAACTTTACGGGCGAAGGTCTCATTCACGATCGCAACGCCAGGCGTCTTCGCATCGTCGTGCCACGTAAAGCCCCGTCCTCTCATCAGCACCGTGCCGGCAGTTCGGAAGTAACCAGGAGAAACATCGTAATCGTCTGCGTCCGTGACCGCATTCGAGGGCCGAAAATCCGTGACGCTCTCCCGATATGCGTAGGTGTCGCTGCCTCCGCCCAGCTCCAGGGGAAGGTCGCCCGCATAAGCGGCGTTCGTCACGCCCGGGATATCCGCCGCTGCATCCCGCATCCGGCGTTCCATCTGCGTCGCCTGATCGCCCTTGTAGCCGGCCATGTGCAGATCGACGCTGACCAGCATCACGTGATTCGGGTCGAACCCGAAATTGCTGTGCAGCGACCGCACCAATCCCCGCACCGCCACCAGCGACGACGTCACCAGCACCGCACAGATCGCAATTTGTCCCGCCAGCAGCAGATCGCGCAGAGTGAAGCGCCGTGATCCTGTTACGCCCAGCGCACCGGCGCGAATGACCTGATAGGGATTCGACCGCATCACCTGCCGCACCGGCACAATGCCGAAGAGGAACCCGCTCAGCAGTGCCAGCCCCAGCGCCACGGCGTACGTCGTCAGATCAGGATTCACCGGCACATTGATGGGAATATTCGGAATGGGGCGCCACAGGCTCAGCCAGCGCAGAATCCACATGCCGACCAGCAGCCCCAGCGCACCGCCCGCCAGCGAGATCAGGATCGCCTCCGTCAGCAGTTGCCGTACCACCAGCCTGCGTCGCGAACCCAGCGCCATGCGCACCGCGATTTCCTTCGCCCGGTCCGCTGCCCGCGCCGCAAACAGGCTGCCCAGGTTCGCGCACGCCGCCAGCAGAATCAGCCCCGCCAGCAGCATCATGCCCGCCATAAACGCCCGCGCCGGCCGCCCGAAATAATCACCCACCAGACCCGGCCGCGCCAGCACGAAGGAGAGCTTCTCGTCGCTGCTCGGATACGCCTTCGCCAGCGACGCCGCGATCGTGTTCAGGTCCGCCGTGGCCTGACCGGGCGTCACGCCCGCTTTCAGATGGCCGATTACCCACAGGAAGTGGCTGCCGCGGTGATCCAGCCCGTCCCAGCCCGCCAGCTCCGGCTGGTCGACCATCGGCGCCCACAAATCTGGCACAAAGAACAGCTCCGTCCCGCGAAACTTCGGCGGAGCCACTCCGATCACCGTGAACGGCTCCTGATTGATCTGCACCGCCTTTCCGATAATTCCACGGTCTCCGTCGAAATGGCTGTGCCAGTATCCGTAGCTCAACACCACGAACGGCGCGCTGTTCTTTCCGTGCTCGTCGGAAGCATGGAAGAACCGCCCCAGATACGGCTGAATGCCCAGCGCGTCGAAGTAGTTCCCGGTGACCAGGTACGGCCACGCCACCGAGGGATTCCCTCCTTTGTCGAGCCCCACCTGGCCCATGATGTGGTACGCAATCAGGCTCTGGAAGCTCCGGTTGCGCGCCTGCAGATCGAGATAGTCCTTGTACGACTGCGAGGGACTGTGCTCCCAGGCCTGCTCCACCATGTACAGGCTTTGCGCCCGCGGCACGTTCAGCGGATGCAGCACCAGCGCGTTCAGCACGCTGAACACGATGGCATTCGCGCCAATCCCCAGCGCCAGCGTCACCACCGCCGTCAGCGCAAATCCCGGCGACTTGCGCAGCTGCCGCCCTGCGTATCGGATGTCACTCAGCATCTCTGCTCTCCGCCAACGTTCTGCGCTCCGTGCACCGTTCTACTGGTCCCGCAGCGCCTCCACAGGATCCATACGGGCCGCCTGCCGCGCCGGTTCCCAGCTCGCCAGCATCGCCACCAGGCCAATCGTGGCGACCACGCTCGCAAACACCACCGGATCGCCCGGCCGCACGCCGTACAACAAACTGGCCAGCAGCCGCGCCAGCACCGCCGCGAAGACCACCCCCGCGGCGACGCCCGGGCCCGTCAGGATCGCCGCCCGCTGCAGGATCATCCGCAGCACATCCGCGCGCTGCGCCCCCATCGCCAGCCGCACGCCGATCTCCCGGCGCCGCTCGGCTACCAGATTCGCCATCACCCCGAACACCCCAATCGCCGCCAGCAGCAGGGCGATGCCCGCGTCGCTCCCCAGCATCGACGCCGCATAGGTCAGACCGATCGTCGTATCGTGCAGGAACTGCTCGTACGTCTGCACAAAATCCAGCGGCAGCGTGTTGTCGATCCCCGCCAGGCGCCTGCGAATCGCGCCGGCCGGCGCCAGCGGATTCCCGTCGCTCATCACCACGTACATTGCCCGCTCCGGCGGCGCCTGAGCCACGTCCAGATACATCGCCGGCTGCGCGGTCTGGTCCACCCACTGATACGCCGCGTTGTCGCTCACCCCCACAATCCTCACCCACGGGTCATGGCTGTCCCGCGTTGCGCTCATCTGGATGCGGTGCCCCAGCGGATCCTCATTCGGGAAATACATCTGAACGAATTTTCGGTTCACAATCGCCACCGGCTCCGTGGTCGCTCCATCCCCGGAGTTGAACCCCCGCCCGGACAGCATCGGAACATTCAGCGCCCGGAAAAATCCGCCGCTGATGTAAAGCCGCATTGCGCTGTTGAACTTCCCCGGCTCCGTCGGCCGCCCTTCGATGCGGAAATCGTCGGTCCATCCGCCTGATCCGTAGGGCAGCATCGTCGTCACCTCGGCGCTGCGCACGCCCGGCAGCGTGCGGATGCTGTCGAGGCTCTGCCGATACCACGCAATCTGCTTCGTGGCGTCGGGATACTCCGACTCCGGCAGCGTCACGCTGAAGACCAGCATCCGGCTCGGGTGGTAGATGTCCGCAAACTGCAGCGTGGCCAGAATGCCTTTGGACATCAGAGCCGCGCCGATCACCAGCGCAACCGCCAGCGCGATCTGCGTAATGGCAAATCCGTTGCGGAGCCGGTGCGACCGTCCCGAGCCCGTTTCCGTCCGCGAGCCGGATTTCAGCTGATCCGCCAGGCTCACGCGCAGCGCCTGCAGCGCCGGCGCAATGCCCGCCAGCAGGCCCGCGCCCACTGCCAGCGCCAGCGAAAACTCGAGCGTCGGCACGCTCAGCCCGATCCTGTCCCATCCCGCCAGATACCGCGCCACCCGTGCCGGCATGGAAACCATGATGAAATGCAGGTCCACCTGCGCCAGCAGAATTCCGCCCGCCGCTCCGATCAGCGCCAGCACCAGATTCTCCGCCAGCAGCTGCCGCAGCAGACGGCTCCGCGGCGCTCCCAGCGCCGATCGCATGGCAATCTCCGGCCGCCGCGCCAGCCCCCTCGCCAACTGCAGATTGGCCACGTTCGCGCACACGATCAGCAGCACGAACAGCGTCCCGCCCAGAATCAGGCGCACGTATTCCGGCGTCTGCGCGCCGTTAATCTGGTCGACCAGCGGCGCCACCTGCACCGACCACCCCAGGTTCGTCGCCGGGTACAGCCTGGCCAGCCGCGCGGCGATGCCCCGCATCTCGGCCTGCTCCTGACCGACGCTCACTCCTGCCCGCAGCCGCCCCACTCCCATGTAGTCGTGTGCGCCGCGGTCTTCCAGTTGCTGCGGCGTCAGCGCCAGCGGCAGATACACATCCGTAGCCTGCGGAAACTCCAGCCCTTTCGGCATGATGCCGATCACCTGGTACTTCCGCTCATCCAGCTCGACCGCGCGCCCCACCACCGAGGCATCGCCGCCGAAATGCTGTTGCCAGAAAGCCCACGACAGCACCGCCTCGCCGTCCCGCCCTGGCTGGCCTTCGTTCTCGCGGAACGCCCGCCCCGCAAACGGCGCGATCCGCATCACGTCGAAAAAGCTCGGCGAAACCGTCGATACTGTCACGTGCTCGGCATCCCCCGCGCCGGTCAGGCTCATGTCGTCCTGCTTGTACAGAGCCAGGCTCTGGAACCCGTGGCTTTCCCGCTGCCAGTCGCGGAAGTTCGGGGCCGTCACCCACTCGTACATGTACTTGCCGCGCCCGCGGTCCTCGTTCACCGTGACCACGCGGTGCAGATCGGGCACCGCCATGGGCCGCAGCACCATCGCGTCCATCACGCTGAACGCGGCCGTGTTCACGCCAATGCCGATGGCTAACGTGGCAATCGCCGTCAGAGCAAATCCCGGCGACTTCCGCAACTGCCGCAGCGCATATTTCAGATCGCTGAGCATGGTGGGCGCTCCCTCAGGAAAACCCGGACGGAAGATTCAGCAGAAAAAGAACGATTTGCTGGTAAGAGTACGAGCAATCCTCGCACCACGCCCGCCGCCCAGGAACTTCCTCAGGGCAAAGACCTTAACGCGTACGCCTGGCGGGCGGGCTGTCCACAATCGCGAAACCCCTGTCCGGAATCGAACACAAGTCGCATTCTGCTTTGACGATCTCCCGCCAGCTCAGGAACTGCGCAGAGGCTTTCCGCGCGGAAATACGCCATGTCGCGCCTGCTTCGTTTGATGCCATGTTGGGAGCGCGGACTATGATAAGCACTGCACTTCGGCGAGTGAATCCCGAGGCCTACTGCCGCGCGCCGGGCTCCCAAACCCGGCAAACCCCTTGTCCATCGCCCATACGCTCACTGAAACCCCTGCTCAGGCACGAGGAAAGGCCTGCATCTGATGAAAGTTCACCTGGTCAACCCCAGTGACCACTCCTTCGGCACAGCGGTGATCACACCGCGATGGCTGTTTGTACTGGCGGCGGCGACGCCCCGGAGCGCAGGCGATCCGATCCTGACGGACGAGTCTCTGGAGCCGATCGATCTGAAGGCGATCGAGGCCGGAGATGTGGTGGGCATCAGCGTTCACACCGGCAATGCTCTGCGCGGGTACCAGGCGGGCCGCATGGCGCGCGCGCGCGGCGCCTGGGTGGTCTATGGCGGTATTCACGCCACGCTGTTTCCTGAAGAAGGTCTGGAGCGCGGCGAAGGCCACGCCGTGGTGAAGGGCGACGGCGACGTTGTCTGGGCGCAGGTCGTGGCCGACCGCGTGGCAGGACATCCGGAGAGCGTTTTCGAAGGCGGGCGCATTGCCGGCATCGACTTTCTGCCCGCCCGCTGGGACCTGATGCGGCCGGAGAAATACATGTGGGCCTCCGTGCAGACCACTCGCGGATGCCCCAAGCACTGCTCATTCTGCAGCGCGTGGCGCACCGACGGCCAGCAGCTGCGGCAAAGACGTTTTCAAGGCGTTGTCGATGAAATCGTGAGCCTGCGGCGCATGGGTTTCCGCTTTGTCGCGCTGGCCGACGACAATTTTTATCCGGTGACTCTCACCGATCTGCGCCTGGCCCGCGAACAAAACAATCTGGCAGACTGCAGCTCGATCTCCTGGTGCAGAGACGTGCGCATCGCATGGGCCGCGCTTCCCCGCTTCTCTTCCATGGCTGGCTGCGGCGCCGCGGCCATGCCCGCCACTGCTCTTCGGCGCGTCACGGTGAATGGACTCCGGTTCATTGCCCACCTCCCCTGGAATTGTGGAAACGCAGCCATCCCATCACAACCCGAAAACACGATCAGGAACAAAGAACATATTTCCGAGCTGCACTCCGCTCTCCGCGCTGTTATCCCTCCCAAATCGAATCCGCCACACTCGTCGCCGCCGGAGCCTCGTCGGCCGCCAGCCGGCGGGATGCAAATCGCCACTCCGCACGATCACAGCCGGAACCACGCGCTGCTCCTTACCACTCGACTGAGCTTCTGAGCCCGGACGATCGGATCGGCGAATGCGCAGCGGACGAATGCTGCCCGGTTTGCGAACCGAATTCGATCATCGGTCACGGGCAGCGGTGCTGGCGGGCAACGATCACGCGCCTCTGCAGTTCAGTTTCATCGTGAAACGCGGTTGCTGTCCTCCTGGCACGGAGAGCAGGTTTTCTGCTTTATACTCGGTGCATTCAAGAGAGATCCTGCTCCCTGGCATGAATGCCCCGCCCAATCCGGCGACGGGCTCCGGCGGTGAGGACCGCACGCAGAGTGCGCCGACCCTCCGGCTGTGGGGCAGCTTCGAGCTGCGGGAGCTGGTGGGCCGGGGCAGCTTCGGCGAGGTTTATCGCGCCTGGGATCCACACCTGCAGAGGGAAGTGGGGCTGAAGATTCTGCTGGATCGGCCGGGGCAGAGCACGGCGCCCTACGAAGAGATTCTGCGCGAGGCGCGCGCGCTGGCGGCGGTTCGGCATCCCAACGTTCCGCCGGTTTACGGCGTGGACCGCCACGATGGCCGGGTGGGTTTCTGGACCGACTTTGTCCACGGCAAGACCCTGGCGGCGATGGTGCGCGAGCAGGGACCGTTTGGCTGTCGGGAAGCCGCGCTCATCGGCCTGGACGTAAGCAAGGCGCTCAGCGCGGTGCATCGGGTGGGGCTGCTGCACCGCGATATCAAGGCGGAAAACGTGATGCGCGAAGAGGGCGGGCGCATCCTGCTGATGGACTTCGGACTGAGTACCCTCGGCGCCAGCCGCCCGGGCTCCGCAGGCACGCTGCGCTGCATGGCGCCGGAGCTGTTACGCGGAGGCGGAGCCACGATCGCCAGCGACGTCTATGCCGTGGGCGTCCTGCTGTTTTTCCTGGTGACGGGGCGCCACCCGTCGCAGCCGGCGGATTCAATCCCGTCGCAGAGCAACGGCGGGGGTGACGTCGGCACAGAGCTCGAAGCGGTCACGGCCACGCAGGCCGGCCCGGCGAGCAGCTCGGATGGGAACCTGGGCTTCGGACATCTGTCGGTGCTGGATTTGCGGCCCGACCTCCCGGAGGGTTTCGCGCGGATCGTTCAGACGGCCATGCAATCGGATCCGAAGAAGCGGTATCTGAGCGCGGGGGCGATGTCCGGCGCGCTGGCGGAGATGCTGGGCGCCGCGCCTGGCGAAGTCAGCGCGCCCACCCGGCGCTCGCCCCATCCGCGTTGGATCGGCGCCGCAACCCTGGCGCTGGTTCTGGCCATGGCGGGAGTGTGGTGGCACGAGCACAGGCGGACGGGGTCTTCGCAGGTTGTGGGTTCTGCCGGCGTGCCCGCGACGGTGAATGAGGAGTTTCTCAAGGCGGACTCGCTTCTCCGGCAGTCGTATCTCCGCAGGAACGTCGATCAGGCTGTTGCGCTCCTGCAGGATGTGCTCGCGAAAAATCCTGATTTTGCCCTCGCGCAGGCGGGCCTCTGTCGCGCCGATATGATCCAGTACGCCAACAGCGGCGTACCCTCTTTCCTCGATCAGGCGCGGCTGGCCTGCGAACGAGCCATCTCCATCAACAGCGATCTGGCCGCTCCCTACGCATCGCTTGCGACGATGGACGCCGACGAGGGCCACACCGATCTGGCCACGCAGGAGATCGAGAACGCCATCCGCCTGGACCCGAACAGTGCCGAGGTGTACGGCGCGCAATCGAGGGTCCTCGAGGCGGAAGGGCGAACCGCCGACGCCGAGGCCGCCCTGCAGAAGGCAGCGGACCTCGACCCTGCGGACTGGAGCTGGCCTATCATGCTCGGAGTCGATGAGTTCAATGACGGCAAGCTCGACGAAGCCGCCGCTGCGATTCGCCAGTCTCTGTCCGACGCTCCGGATAATCCCATCGCCATTTGGGATCTCGGACTGGTTGCCCTCCAGCAGGGGAATTATCCGGAAGCCGAAGAGGAGATGAGGGAGTCCATCGCCATTCAGCCCACCTACGGCGCGTACTCGGCTATGTCGGAAGTGCTGCTGTCGGAGGGCAAGAACCAGAACGCCGTGGATGCCAGCCGGAGGGCGCTGGCGATGGATCCAAAGAATTACCTGGCCTGGGGAAATCTGGCAGCGAGTTACCAGACCATCCCGGCCGATCAGGCCCAGTCCATGGCCGCCTTCCGCAAGGCGATCCAGCTCGGGGAGATCGCGCGCAAAGCCACTCCGCAGGATCCAACCCTGCTCTCGACGCTGTCCGGCTATTATGCCTTCGTGGGCGATGCGGATCGCGCCCTGCCCCTCGTCCGTGAGGCGCTCTCCCTGGCGCCTGACAATCCCGACATCCTCTTCGCCGCCGGGGATACTTACGAGATCCTTCATCAGCGCGACCAGGCCATCCCCCTCATCGCCCGCTCGGTCGCGCTGGGCTTTCACACCGACGAATTGAAAAACGTACCCGAACTGAGGCCGCTCCGCCAGGATCCTGCCTTCCAGCAGGCCCTTCGCGCCGCGCTCGCCAACCGACCCAGGGAGGCTGCGGAGCCGGCGCACTGATGCCGGTGGCCGGCGATGGCCGATGCCCCAACGGGGGCACCCTGTTTGCCCTGGAGGAACATTATGTCCTGGCAGGAGTTGGTCGTAATGAAGAAACAGCGACTTTGGCTGCCTCAGGCGCAGCGCCTGATAGCTCCCCGGTATCGATCTGGTTGGGTGACTCCGCCCGTCGTGGCAGAAAAGTTGTGGTTTCCTGGCCGGGTCATGTTAATTTGCCGCCATGGCCAGAGAGCAGGTCTGTTTCCGCTGCGGAAGACCGCTGGTGGCCGGACAGTGCCCGGCGTGCGGAGACAGCGTGGCGCTGGCGGCGCCGCAGCGCAAGCCAGATTCGCGGGCAGCCCTTGTGGCCATGGGGGCCATCGCGGCGGGAATGGTGATGCTGGCCCTGGTCCCGTTTCTGGTTTTGCGGCACCGGCTCCCTCCACAGTGGGTGCGACAGAATACGGCAATACGGCCGCTGTGGCCGGCGCACGCGGGTCCGGCAGCTCCGCTCAGCGACCTGCGCGGCCAGGGAACGATTTATCTTGTGCAGCTTACCCCGCACCGGGCGGCTTACTCAGCCGAGCATCTTGCGCAGTGGCTGCACACGCGTTACGGCCTCGACGCGCGTGTGCTGCCGCTGGAGCCGCTGCCTGAGTCGGCGTGGAACCGGTGGCGGCAGCAGTACGTGGCGGAACTGCTGTATGCGGAAATCAAGCGCGAGCATCCGGTACTGGCGGCCAATCAGGACGCTTATCTCATTGGTCTGACGGATGCGGATATGTACTCCGTCATGAACCGCTGGGGGTCGACGTTTACGCAGCGGGATGGCGCGCGCGCAGCAATCATCTCGTCGGCCGAGCTGGAGGACAGATCGGGATGGTGGGTGCGGCCGGCGCAACGGGAAGCGGCCAACGCACGTTTGCAGGCGCGGATGCGGCGGGTGCTGCTGAAGGATCTTGCCCTGCTTTACTGGCATCTGCCGGTCAACAATGATCCGACCAGTCTGCTGCACCAGCCCGAAGATCCGGACCTGCCGACCGAGGACATTTATGCATCGGACCTGGACCCGGCGCGGACCCGCTGGGGACAGCTGGAGGGCGAGCCGTGCCTGTACTTCCGGTATTCGGCAAAGACGGGCCTGCAGATCGTGCCCGGGCGGCTGGTCCGGAGCTGCCAGGAGATACGGACGCCCCAGCAGGACGATGCGACCGAGCTCTTCGAGGTGGACCTGCGCCTGGGAACGATGATCGACCGCCGCACCGACGTCTGGATTCCGGGGGCGATGCCGATCGCCTTCGAGCGGGCGCTGCGTCCCGGATGGAAGGGCGACAACTCGTTCGGGGTGAGCGGCGCGGACAGCTACGACGGCTATCTGGCGTCGCGCGACAATATTTATATCTCAGTAGTGTCGGATGATGGCGGCGGCGCCCAGCTGGTGCGCGATCCGATCTGGCTGTCGTATCTGCCGCTGACCAGGTACGTGGACACGGAATTTTCCGGGCACTATTACGAAATGCGCTGGCGGACAACCCCGTATCGACAATACGATTTGCGGAGATATGACGGAGAGGTGGAGTCCTATCTTCCCTGTTACTCCTCGACGCAGTTCTGTTATCTGAACGGGGTGACCTATGCGGACGGGCGGAAGCTGAAATTTCAGCGTGACGCAAAACTGCGCCTGTTGCAGGTGAATTCTTCGGACGGGAGCTTCCTGAAGCTGCACTACGGGCAGGGGTTCCGGATCGAAGAGGCGGACGACAGCCGCGGTCGGACGGTACGCTACGGCTACAATCCACGGGATCAGCTGACCAGCGTGACGTATTCCGACGGCGAGACGCTCTCCTTCGACTACGACGATGCGAACGAGCTGACGACCTTCAGCGCGGCGCCGGACCGCGCGACGAAACCGAAGGTGCTGCTGACAAGCCATTACGAGCATGGAATGCTGCAGAGCCAGACTCTGGCCGACGGAAGCACCTATTTGTATCGCTACGGGCCGGTGAACGACTCGCAGACGCGCCTGGCCGCGGTGAAGTCGCCGGACGGGACGGTCTACGCGATCCGGCGGTATGGGAATCTATCCCTGATTTGGGAAGTCAATGCGGGCGGGAAGAGCGCCGCCGGAAGCGAAAGCACGTCGGCAGGCGAGCCGGCGGACGCATCGGCTATTCCGTCCCCCTCCCGCACGTCACCGGCTCGTACCACGGCGCGTGCAACGCCCCGGCATGCAGCGCCAGACAGACAATATCGCCCGGCCTCGTCGCGGCATACATCGCCCCGCTGACCTTCATCGCGGTATTGCCTGCCTCATAGGGACCCCATGGCTCCAGAATCAGGTAATAGCTCGTGCTCCGGCTCCCCCGCGAAATATGTTCGCCCAGCACCTGCGCCGTATAGGTTTGGGGCGCAGACCGGTCTGCTGCCGTGTCGACGGAAAGTGCGAGGCCCCATCCGTAGAGCGCGCTCAGAAAGCACAACCCCATCAGCGTGGCAGCAAATCGCGGACCCCTGCGAGCGGCTGGGTAGAACATCGCCAGCGACGCCAGCACTCCGAATGCAATGAATGGAAACAAGAGGTCCATCGAGACGAAGGTCACCCTCATTGCGCCCATCAGCAGGCCGAACCCGGAGATCATCGGCACCGGGCTCACATCTCCGCGTGGATCGCCTCTGGCTTTGAAGGCTCCGTACAGCAGAGGTCGCCGGTACAGCAAACAGGAGGCCGCGACGGGCGCCAGCGCCAGTACCGTCATCGCCGCCAGGCGATAGTCTGCCGGACCCCACACGAATGCGGCTGCCGACCCGGCATCCACCGCCAACACGGCGATCGCGACCCGCTTCGCCCGTTCCAGCGCGCTCCGCCGCTCCTCCTGTGTCGCCCCCAGCTCCGCATCCTGGTCAATCTTCTCCAGAAGCTGCTCCTCGTCCTGCTCATCCAGGTCTTTGAGCTTCCCAAACCACTCCTCGAACCTGGCATCGGTGGCATAGCTGGTCACAGCGAATCTCCCCGCCCGGTCCTTCAGGCAGATAACCCGGGAGGATCCGTAACGCCCCTGATACGTGCGGTAGCCTTCCACCTGGCCCAGATCGAACTCCCGCACTCGGAGCGCGCCCTGCAATCGCATCCGCGTCCCGTCGATCGCCAGCCGCGAGCGCAGCGCTGCCATCGCCATGTACAAACCGAATGCCGTCAGAGCAGCCGAGAACACCATGGGCGCTGCCGGATGCAGGTCGCCCGCGCTCTGGACCAGAAATATGGCGGCCATGACCCACGACATCGCTGCAAAGAACAAGTGAGCGGCTTTCTGCGCAGCCCGCAGCCTGTACTCACGGGGCCCTGCTGCAATCTGCTCGACCGAACCCATGACGCGGCCTCCAGTTTCTCCGCTTTGTACCATAACTGAGCGGCAATCAGCTTGTAATTTTGAACTGGACGCCTTATGCGGGGCCGTGTGCCCCACCCTTGTCGCCGCCTTTGGGCAACAGGGTGGGTTCACGCTCGCCTGGAGAGCCTGTGATCCCGACCGAAACACGGGAATCATCCCCCGAGCACCGGCGAGCGGAGGCGCTCCTTCCACTCACAGCCACAGCGCGTGCACCGGCGATTCGGCGTCGGTTGACGCCGGCCGGCAGGATGGTTGGATTAAGCCCCGTCTGAACTCATACTAATCCGCCCAGTATCCGAAAAGCCGACTTTTGCTGGCGGCCGGCGGCGTAGCTGCTGCCGTCCAGCTACTTCTGTGGAGCGGGCTTAAAAAGCAGCTGCCGTACCTCACCCGACGCCCGGCACGCCACGGCGCCCTTGCGCGCCCACGCCAGCGCCTCATCCATGTCAGCGGCTTCCAGTATCCAGAAACCACCCACGTGCTCTTTGGCTTCCAGATATGGGCCGTCCGTGACGAGCACCTCGCCACTGGCCTGCGCGCGCAGTGTTTTCGCCCTCGCCACGGGCTCGATGCCGCACGCGAAGACTCTGGCGCCGGCAGCAATCATCTCGCGGTTCAGCGCGTGGATCGTCTCGATCGTCGCTTCGGTTTCGACGGACGGGTCGTAGTTGTCGGGGTGGTAAACAGAAACCAAAAACTGTGCCATAATCTCTCCCTTATCGGTCTTACCGCGGGCCGGTCTGGCCTGCCTTCACTCTGACGACGAATGGCCTGACCCGAATTCTACAAATGGTCTGAGATTTTTCATCTCAATCACGCTTTCGATGAGTTCCTTCGAAACGGGATTTTGGAGGCTGACAGGTATGCCGGAGGGCTCATGGCAAACACAGAAACACTGATAGCTCAGGCCTGCTCTGCTTTTAACCGGCGAAACACTGACGCCGCCCCTGCGCTCATGAGTGAGAACGTCAGCTGGCCCGGGGCACCGGGAGGTGGTCGTGTGGATGGGAAAGAAGAGATTCGTGCCTACTGGACCCGTCAGTGGCAGGAATTCGCTCCTCACGTGGAACCGATGGAAGTGATCGACCGCGAAGGGGGCGGGACGCATGTCAGGGTTCACCAGCTCGTGAACAGTCTCGGTGGCGACCTTCTTTCGGACGGCGACGTGCGGCACATTTACACCATCGCGAATAGTCTCATCGAACGCATGGACCTCGGGGACAGCGTCGTTGCTCGATGATCGCAGCACCCGTCCAGTGTGACGCTGATGGAATACCGAAGCGGTCGCATTGCGCAGGAGTAGCGCCGACCGCGGCAGACCAGCAAGGTCAGCCCGCTTCAGGGTTCACCGATTCCAATCGTTACCGGGAGGCGCATTTCCCATGAGCATCGCCTGCTTGAGTTTTTTCGACAGCAGTTCAAGCTCCCGCCTGTTTCCCGTCATCGCCATGGCGCATTCAAACTCTTCGCGAGCTTCGGCATATCGTCCCAGCTTTACCAGCAGATCTCCCCGGACGCTGGGCAGCAGATGATAATTGGTGAGCGCCGGCTCAGCCGCAAGAGCATCCAGGGCCTGGAGTCCGGCGGCCGGCCCCTGCGCCATGCCGACGGCGACCGCGCGGTTCAGCGCAACGATTGGAGATGGGCTGACCTGAAGCAGGGCGTCGTAGAGAAGAACGATTCGCTCCCAGTCAGTCTCCGCTGCGGTGGCGGCTCGCGCGTGGCAAGCAGCGATCGCCGCCTGCAGGGCATAACCGCGGGCGCCGCCACCCAGCTCCTGCGCGCGATGGAGCGCAGCCATTCCTCGCCGGATCTGTGCATGGTCCCACATCGAACGGTCCTGCTCCGGCAGGAGAACGGCTTCTCCTGTGGGTCCGCGGCGCGCCGCGGTACGCGACGCCTGCAGCTCCATCAGCGCCAGAAGACCATGGACCTCAGACTCTTCAGCAAGAAGCTCCACCAGCATGCGTCCAAGCCGCAGTCCCTCGTCACAGAGTTCTGCCCGCATCCACTCCTCTCCGGAGGTTGCGGTGTATCCCTCATTGAAAATCAGATAGACCACGGACAGTACCGATTCAACCCGCTTTCTCAACTCATCGCCACGAGGGGTCTCAAAGGGAATATGGGCTTCGGACAGGGTCTTCTTGGCTCGAAAGATCCGTTGCCCTAATGTTTTCTCCGGCACCAGAAAACCTCGAGCAATCTCGGCGGTTGTGAGGCCGCAGGCCACGCGCAGCGTGAGCGCAACGCGCCCCTCGACGGCCAGCACCTGATGGCAGGCGGTAAAGATGAGGCGAAGGACGTCATCATCGATGACCTGATCCAGAGCCTGATCCATGGCTTCACCGAGCAGCTGCTGCTGGAATTCCAGTTCTCGCGCAATCTCTCCGTGCTTCAACTCCAGCATTCGGCCGCGGCGCAGAGAGTCGATGGCGCGCCGCTTCGCTGCTGTCATCAGCCACGCCGCAGGCTTTTCCGGAATCCCTTCCTCCGGCCATTGCTCGAGGGCGGCAATCAGCGCATCCTGAGCGAGCTCCTCGGCAATGCCGATGTCGCGCGTAACGCGAGCGATCCCGGCGATCAGGCGTGTCGATTCGATCTTCCACACCGCCTCAATCGTCCTGTGAATGTCACTCATTCTTTGGAGGCTGCGGCGTTGGGAAGGTCATGGAAGCCCTCCGCTGCTTTCCGCACCTCTTCGGGGAAATCGGCGATCTCCTGGATCTGACGCACTTCAATGATGCAGTCGTCAGACATCGGTGCCCGTTTAGCCCATTCAATCGCCTCTTCCCGCGAACGCACCTGAATGATCCAGTAACCCCCAATAGCCTCCCGGGCTTCAGCGAAGGGCCCGTCCGTAACCGTGACTTTGCCGTCGGTGCAGGCAACGCGCGCCGCGGTCGAAGGCGGAAAAAGTCCATCGAGCGCGAGCAGTACGCCAGTTTTCTGCAGGCTTCTGTTGTACTCCATCATCCTGGCCACGGCCTTCGCGTCGGGGACTGCGTCCGGAGCTGCCGTTTCGTATCCTTTGGGGATCACCATCATCATGAAACGCATCCATCTCACTCCTCGTCATGGATTCGAGCTGCATTGCCGTTCTACCTGGACGTCGAACGGGCTGGAGATGATTTCTACCACTCAGGGATAAAAAAGAGCTGTGCCGAAGGAACGGAAGGCGCAGGGGAAGCGGCAGACCTCGAAAGTACTAGCCATTTGGTAATCCCACAGGCGAAGCATTGTCTTCGCAGCACATACCCGTCAAGCTACTCATGAGAGTTGCCCCATGATTTTGTGTTGACCGCTCTCACCGGCCGGATGGTAATCCGGCACTCCATAATCGATCGCGATTTCGATTCCCCTATGGCTCAGATCTGGTGGACAGGCTTCTGCAAGAGAAAAGGGTGCCAGCAGCGGCTCCCGGTTCGTCCGTCGCTGGCCAGCGATGTGGTCCTTAACCCAAACCGCATCGCCCATGTCCCGTGTCCCCACTGCCTGTACGACAATCAGTTCTGCGACACCGAGCTGGAGCAGGTGCCGGTAACTTCTTTTCTGCCGGTAGAGGTGCACTAACCGCGTGTCAGCCGCCAGCAGATGGTAGCCAGTGAGCAAAAGCTGCTGAATGATCTCGCATAACGGATCGGTGATGGGTACCGACTGTCCCCCGACAAGGCGAGCCCTTTGGGTTCAGGAGCCGGCCGCCGGCAGCAGACGCGGCAGCCGATGTTCGAGATGGGCAGAGGAGGAGATGACGGCGGCAGTCCGCGGCCCGGCCAACTGGGCTCTCACTGCTGATCACTGCTCTACCCGGCTTTGTCCAGCAGCATGATGGAGAGATCGCGGTTGTGGACCATGTCCGCCTGAATCTCCAGCTCCTTCACCTTCTTGTTGCTGGGCAGGTGGTACATCAGGTCGAGCATCAGCTCTTCGAGGATCATGCGCAGGCCGCGCGCGCCCACCTTGCGCAGCAGCGCTTCCTGGGCTACGGCCCGCGTCGCGTCCTCGGTGAACGTCAGCTGCACGCCCTCATAGTCGAAAAGCTTCTGATACTGCTTCAGAATGGCGTTGCGCGGCTTGGTCAGAATCTCGACCAGCGCCGCTTCATCCAGCTCGTCGAGGATGCCCATGACCGGCAGGCGTCCGACAAACTCGGGAATGAGGCCGAACTTGATCAGGTCCTGGGGCTCGCTCTGGCGCAGCAGCTCGGCGTCGCGCTGGGCGCGAATGAGCCCACCGCCCGGCTCCAGTTCCTTGTCCGACAGCGCCTTGAAGCCCAGCGCCTTCTTGCCCACGCGCCGCGCGATCACCTTCTCGAGGCCGACGAACGCGCCACCGCAGATGAACAGGATGTTGGTCGTGTCCACCGGCGTGAATTCCTGGTGCGGATGCTTGCGCCCGCCCTGCGGCGGCACGTTGGCGACCGTGCCTTCGAGGATCTTGAGCAGCGCCTGCTGCACGCCCTCGCCGGAAACGTCGCGGGTGATGGACGGATTCTCGTCCTTGCGCCCGATCTTGTCGATTTCGTCGATGTAGATGATGCCGGTCTGCGCCCGGGCCACGTCGCCGTCGGCGGCCTGCAGCAGCTTCAGGATGATGTTCTCGACGTCCTCGCCCACGTAGCCGGCTTCAGTCAGCGTGGTCGCGTCCACAATGGCGAAGGGCACGTCGAGCATCTTGGCCAGGGTGTGCGCCAGCAGCGTTTTGCCGCTGCCGGTCGGGCCCACCAGCAGGATGTTCGACTTCGACAGCTCGACATCGGTACCGCGTGTCCGGTTCATCTGCACGCGCTTGTAATGGTTGTAGACGGCGACGGCCAGCTTCTTCTTGGTCTGGTCCTGGCCGATCACGTACTCGTCCAGGAAGGCCTTCACTTCCTGCGGCTTGGGCAGATGCGTGGGCGCGGCGCCGGTCGAGGCTTCGGTGCGGTCGTCTTCCAGAATGGAATTGCAGACCGCCACGCATTCATCGCAGATGTAGGCGCGCGGATAGTCGCTGGGCGACGATATCAGCTTGGCGACTGCGTCCTGCGATTTGTGGCAGAACGAACAGCGAAGTGCTTCTTCCGATCCCGTGCGCGTCTTCATGTCCCCGGCTACTCCTTGAACTCAGGCCTTGATCGTGCGCGGCCGATCGATAATCTCGTCGATAATCCCGTACTCCCTGGCTTGCGGAGCGTTCATAATGAAGTCCCGCTCCACGTCCCGTTCGATCTTGTCCAGTCCCTGCCCGGTGTGCTTCGCCATCAGCTTGTTGGTGATCTCGCGAATGCGGATGATCTCCCGGGCGTGAATGTCGATGTCCGTCGCCTGCCCCGCCAGCCCGCCCATCGACGGCTGATGGATCAGGATGCGCGAGTTGGGAAGGCCGAAGCGCTTGCCTTTCGTTCCCGCCATCAGCAGGAAGGCCCCCATGCTCGCGGCCTGCCCGATGCAGTAGGTAACCACATCGTTACGAATAAACTGCATCGTATCGTATATCGCCAGCCCGGCGGTGATCGATCCCCCAGGAGAGTTAATGTACAGTTGAATATCCTTCTCCGGATCTTCGCCGGACAAAAAGAGCAGCTGGGCGATTACCAGGTTGGCAATCATATCGTCGATGGGCGTACCCAGAAAGATAATATTGTCGCGGAGCAGACGCGAATAGATGTCGTAAGCCCGCTCGCCGCGGCTCGTCTGCTCGATCACCATGGGTACCAGCGCCATATCTCTCCCTACTCTCGTTTCTGAGGCCTGGACCGCCTCGCCGTCTGTGACTATTGTCACTCCTGGTTTGTCCGTTGACTTTTACGCCAGCCGTTCGACCAGCAAATTCCCGGTCTTTTCCCTTCTCAATTGCTCCCGAATTCTAGCCAGGCTGCCATCCCTGGTCAAACGCTCGCGCAGGATCTCCAACGGCTCTCGTGTTTGCAACGAGATTACCTGAAGTTCCCGCTCCACTTCCTCGTCGCTCACTCCGATGTCTTCCACATCCGCGATGCGGTCCAGCACCATTGTGCCCTTCACTTCGCTCGCCGCCGCTTCGCGCTGTGCCTCGCGCAGGCGGTCGAAATCCAGCTTGCGCATGTCCTCGGTGCGCATACCCTGCGCGGCCAGCGCCCGCAGCCCGCGCTCCAGACGCGTGTCGATCTGGTTCTGCACCAGCGACTCCGGCAGCGGGAACCGGAACTTCTCCACCAGAGCATCCACCAGCCGGTTCCGGGTATCCACCAGCAGACGGTGCTTCTTGTCCGCCGCCATGCGCTCGCGCAGCTTTTGCTTCAGATCGTCGAGGTTTTCGTAGTCGCCCATCTCTTTGGCGAATTCATCATTCAGTTCCGGCTGCACCTTTTTTCGGATACCGCGCACCTCTACCGCGTAAGCGACGGTTCTGCCGGCCATGCGCTTCTGCCCGAAATCCGGTGGGTAACTCACCTCGAACTTCAGCTCCTGCCCCGGCTTCGCACCTCGCAATGCATCGGAGAAGGCCTCCACGGTGTCCCTGCCGCCGATCTCCACGGAAACGTCGTGCCCCTCGATCGGCTGGGGTTGAGCGGCTTCGCCTTCCGCGCCCTCGGCGTTCTCGCCGTGCAGCTCGCCGGCAAAGCTGATCTGCGCCCAGTCGCCGTCCCGGAGGCCACGATCCTCGGCCACCGGCTCCATGGTGGAGTGCGCGTCGCGCAGACGCTCCAGCTCGTCGTCGAATTCAGCGTCGGTCAGGTCGGTCGAGGGCTTCTCCACCTTCACTTCCTGGTAGCCGTCCACGGAAAACTCCGGCATCACCTCGAAGACCGCCTTGAAGCGCAGCGGCTGATCCTCTTCCAGCTGCAGGTTGCTGACCTGCGGCTGCGAGACGGGCCGCAGCCCCTTCTCATCCATCGCGACGCGGAAATGGGGCGGCAGGATCGCTTCCACGACCTCGTCGCGAATCGATTTCCCGAAGCGATTGCGCAGCACGCTCTCCGGCACCTTGCCGGGGCGAAATCCGGGAATTCTCGCCAGCTTCTGGTAGCGCTTCAGCACGCTGCGAAAGCTCTTCGTCACCTCATCGGCCGGGATTTCGACCTCGATCTCCCGCATGCATTCCGGATTCAGCGTCGGCTGGGCATGCGCATGCCCCTCGTGGGTCTGTCCTTCGTGGGTGTGTTCGCCGGATTCGTTTTCCGCAGTCGTGCCTGGCGTCTCAGTGGTCTCTGCTGATGTCAAGTTATTTGCCTTCCGAAGCCGCACTTCCCGAGGTTCTGGCGTGGGCCGTGAGGGAAGCGGCGAGAAATTCCGATGGCCCGTGCGTTCCCCACTTCGCGCGCGGGGAAAAACGCTTGAGCTGTCTCTCCCCTATGGTACGGACCTGGCAAAGATCAGGCAAACCGAGGAAACCTCGTTACCGCCAGGCGTCGAAGATCCCCTGCCGCACCGCGGCTGCCAGGCTTTCGATGTCCCCCGCGAGCACGCGGTCTACTTCGAGCGCCCGAACCCGCTGCCGAACGTGCGCCAGCGCCTCGCCCACGCGCAGGGCCGGTTTTAGCGGCCGCCGGAACTCCAGCCCCTGCGCGGCGCAGATCAGCTCGATGGCCAGCACCTTCTCGGCGTTCTCCACCACCTGGCGGAATTTGAGCGCCGCCGTCATCCCCATCGAAACGTGATCCTCTTTCCCGCCCGAGGTCGGCACGCTGTCCGCGCTCGCCGGATGCGCCAGCACTTTCGCCTCATTCAGCAGCGCGGCCGCCGCGATGTGCGCGATCATCAGTCCCGAGGAGACGCCGGGGGTGTGCGAGAGGAATGGCGGCAGCCCCTCGTTGATGTCCGGATTCACGAGCCGGTCGATGCGCCGCTCCGCGATGCCCATCATCGTCGTCATCGCGATCGCCGCCGCGTCCAGCACCAGCGCCAGCGGCGCGCCGTGGAAATTGCCGCCGGAAAGAATCTCGCCCCCGGGAAACACGAGCGGATTGTCGGTGGCGGCGCCGGCTTCCGTCTCCAGCGTGGAGCGGGCCTGCGCCAGCGCATCGCGGGCCGCGCCGTGCACCTGCGGCATGCAGCGCAGCGAATACGCGTCCTGCACGCGCGGATCGTTCTCCCGGTGCGACTCGCGAATTTCGCTCTCGGCCAGCAGCGCCCGCAGATGCGCCGCCGCCGCCACCTGCCCGGGGTGCGGACGTACCTTGTGAATCCGCTCGTCGAAGGGGGTCGGCGTGCCACGCAACGCCTCCAGCGTCATCGCTCCGGCCAGATCCGACAGCTCCACCACGCGCAGAGCCCGCGCCAGCGCCAGTCCGCCCACCGCTGTAATGGCCTGCGTGCCGTTCAGCAGCGCCAGTCCTTCTTTGGCTTCCAGCGTCAGCGGAGGCAGAGCCCATTGCAGCAGCGCCATGGCCGCGGGAATGTGACGATCGTCGAAAACCACCATCCCCTCGCCCATCACGGCCAGCGCAAGATGCGCCAGCGGCGCCAGATCGCCGCTCGCACCCACCGACCCACGCGACGGAATCACTGGATGGATGCGCCGGTTCAGCATGGCAATCAGCCGCTCCACCAGCTCCACGCGGACCCCGCTGAATCCCTTGCTCAGAACGTTGGCGCGCAACAGCAGCATGGCGCGGACGGCGTCCTGGGACAGCGGCTCGCCCACCCCGCACGCGTGGCTGCGCACGAGGTTGCGCTGCAGCGCCTGCACCTGCTCCGGCTCAATGCGCACGTCGGAAAGCTTGCCGAAGCCGGTGTTGATCCCGTAGGCTGTGCCGCCGCCGGCCAGGAGTGCATCCACCACCGCCCGTGATGCGCGAATGCGCGGCACAGCAGTCGGCGCCAGGGCTACTTCGCGGCCGCTCAGCGCCACTTCGCCAATTTCCTCGAGCGTCAGCGGCTGACCGTCAAGAACCAGCGGAGAAGACATAACGGATGATGGTAACGCGGCGACGCGATCCCGCGCCGGATATGGTCCGGACGGCGGTCCGCCCAATCAGGCCGCCCTGACCTCGCCCGTTTTGGGCTGAAGGATCCGGTACCCCCTCAGCCCGTAGTAGGTAATGTACGTGTAGCAGAGCACAGGAATGATGAACGCGTGGTGGATACCGATGTGGTCGGCCAGCACGCCCTGAATCTCAGGAATGACTGCACCGCCGACGATAGCGATCACCAGCAGACCGGAGGCTTCGCCGGTCAGCGGACCCATCTCGGCAATGCCCAGCGTAAAAATACTGGGGAACATGATGGAGTTGAAGAGGCCAACCGCCAGAATGCTCCACAGGGGGCATGAATGCGGAATGAGCAGTGTCCCGTGCCAGTGGAATAAATGCAGCGGCAGAGATGTGATCACGCCTGAAGTGAAGGAAGTGTTCATGCTGATCAATGTCAACGCCATCGCCACTACCGCGCAAATCGCCACCAGTGTGTGGGTCTTCATCCTCTGAAGCAGTCCCGAGCCGATAAATCGCCCCACCATCGCGCCGCCCCAGTAGAACGGCACGAGGTTCGCTGCCGCCAGGGCCGTTATCCCCGCGATGTACGACTGCCCAAAGTAGTTGATCAGGAAGCTGCCGATCGAAACCTCAGCACCGACATAGACAAAAATCGCCACCGCGCCCAGCACCACATGCGGATACCTCCAGATACTGCGATGCTCGCGATCTTTATTCATGGGGCGGAAGTCCTTCGTCGCGTCGATGCGCGGGAACCTGTACCATGCAATCGCCAGCCCCACCAGCACCAGCACCAAAGTGAAAACCATGTACGGCATCTTTACCGTCGCCGCCTGCTGCAGTCGATATGCACGCAGCGCCGGGGAAGGCAGCACTTGTACGTTCTCAACCAGCTTCTCCGCGCCCTTCAGGATGAGAAAGCCGCCCAGGGGAGGACCCACCGTGGTGCCCAGCGAATTGAACGCCTGCGCCAGGTTCAGCCGGCTCGACGCGGTCTGCGCCGGGCCCAGCACCGTCACATACGGATTCGCCGAAACCTGCAGTGCTGTCATGCCTGCGGCCAGAACAATCAGCGCCCCCAGAAACAACGGGTAGGAAGGCAGGTCCGCCGCCGGGATAAACAGAATTGCTCCCACAGCCATCGTGAACAACCCCACTACCATCGTCCGCTGGTAGCCGATCCACTCCACGACTTTCCCGGACGGATACCCGAAGATCGCATACGAAGTGAAAAACGCGAACTGCACCAGCATCACTTCGGCATAGTTCAGATCGAAGATGGATTTGAGGTGCGGAATGAGAATGTCATTGAGAGAAGTGAGAAACCCCCAGATAAAGAAGAGGGTGGTCACCATCGTCAGAGCGCCGCGATAACTGGCAGGACCCGCGCCAGGCGCAACCCTGACGGAATCAGAACTGCCGCCGCCGGAAATTGCCATTGGGTTTCGTAAGCCTCGTGGTGTCCGGTTGCGGACATGGAGTTGCTGCGGCGGCCCTGCAGCAACCGCCACTGCCGATCATATCCTGTCGGCAGCACAGCCGCGCATTGCCGTGGTCTGCCGCTGTCACCGCAAACGGCTGCACTTTATGAAACTTTCCGGAATACGCCCCGTCAGATGGACAGGGCTTCTCGCGCACCAGATGCAAGGGGAGAGGTATGACTGGAGTACGACGAACTCTTTCCACAGCCGCCGGCCTGACCGCATTGCTCGCCTGCTCCGCGTGGGCTGGCGCGCAGGCTGCGCCCTCCAGCCGCATACTCGGCACCGTCGCGTCCGTCAGCGGCGACACCCTCGTTGTCAAAACAGATGACGGCGCCGCGGTGAACGTCACCGTACCCGACGCCGCAAAAATCCTCAGGACCGCGCCCGGGCAGAAAACGCTGGCCGGCGCCGCGACCTATGCTCTCACCGATATCCACCCAGGCGACCGCGTACTGATGCTGGTCCATGGCACTCCGGCGGCCGCCGCGATCATCATCGTCAATACAAAGGCCGACCTCGAGGCGCTCCAGCGGAAGCAGCGCCGGGAATGGCAACAGAATGGGGTGGGCGGCATCGTGAAATCTGTCGACGCGGCCGGCGGCACGGTGACCATTCTCTCCGGCTCGAAACCGCTGGTGATCCACACCACGCCTTCGACGATCGTCCGCCGCTATGCGCCGAATTCCGTAAGGTTCAGCGATGCGCAGTCTTCCACGCTGGCCGCTATTCAGCCCGGCGATCAGCTGCAGGCGCGCGGGCAGAAAAATCCCGAAGGCACTGAGATCACGGCCGATGAGATCGTCTCCGGCTCTTTCCGCAACATCGCCGGCCTGATCACGTCCACCGATGCCGCGGCAGGCACCTTCACTGTGAAAGACTGGATCACGAAGAAGACAGTGACCATTCGCGTCACGCCCGAGTCCGATATGCGCGAGCTCGATCCCAAAATAGCCGAGTGGATCGCGGCGCGTCTGCGGGCAGCCGGAGGCGCGCACCCAGCCGAAACCGGCGACCACCCCGGCGCAGGCGGCAATCAGCAGAATGGAGGCGGCGGAGCCTGGCAGCAGCATGCGGGACCCGGCGCACAGAAGAGCGGACCCGGCGGCAACGATCTGGCGCGCATTCTGGCGCAGTCGCCTGAGATTCGGGTCGCCGATCTGCACAAGGGCGACGCTGTCGTCATTGTGGCTACCTCGGGTAATCCCGATTCGGCGACCGCCATTCGCGTGGTCACCGGTGTGCGGCAGATGCTGGAGGCCTCGGCGAGCGGCAGCCAGAACATGTTTTCCTCCGCGTGGAGCCTGGGCGGCGGCTCGGCTGCCGCCAACGGCGCCCCCGCAGATATGAGCGGGGGAGGAACTCCTTAAAGAAGGTCCACGCGCGAGCCGAGGGACCCGACAAATTCCTGCCACGGCTTTCCGGAATTCCGAAAACGGCTTCCGAACTGCGGCAATCATCAGTGAGCAAACATTTTCATCATCACCTTACGGAGAACTGTGAAGCTCGGAATCATCGACTGCTGGAAGTGTGCGGGCTCCGCGCGGCGGCTGGCTCGTGTTGCTGGAATCTGGATCCCTGTCCTCGCCGCGCTGGCCCTGGCCTCTCCATCGCCGGCGCGGGCCCAAAGCGCCGCCACCGGCGTCATTCGCGGCCTGGTCGCTGACCCGACCGGCGCAGTCATTCCCGGCGCGACCATTGTGATCCGGAATGGCTCAGGTAAGGTGGTGGCGAAGACCACCTCGAACGCCACTGGGGCATACTCGGTTCCAGGTCTGCCTCCGGGACGCTACAGCATCTGGGTCACCGAAACTGGATTCGCCGAATACAGCGCCCCGCAAGTTATCGTCACCGCCGGAGGGGTGCGCACCATCAACCCCACCCTCCAGATCCAGGTTCAGCGGCAGCAGGTGAATGTGCATGCGGAAACGACGCACATCAGCACCAGTCCCTCCAACAACGCCAGTGCGATGGTCATTCAGGGCAGCGAACTGAACGCGCTCTCCGACGATCCCAACGAACTGGAGAATGAGCTCCAGGCGCTCGCCGGACCCTCCGCCGGGCCCAATGGCGGTCAGATCTACATCGACGGCTTCACCGGCGGGCAGATTCCGCCCAAGTCTTCCATCCGTGAAATCCGCATCAACCAGAACCCCTTCTCCGCCGAATTCGAACGCCTGGGCTACGGCCGGATCGAGATCTTTACCAAGCCAGGCACAAACAAACTCGAAGGCGAAATTCATACCGCCGGCAACTACTCAGGCTTCGACTCGCAGAACCCTCTGCTCATCAATCAGCACGAGCCGTCCTACTACACCTGGTTCATGCACGGATCTCTCAGCGGTCCGATCGGGAAGAACGCCTCTTACTTTCTGAGCGGCGTCGGCATGAGACAGCAGAATGAGAATATCCTCACGGCGGTGAATCCCGCCTCCATCGTGGTCGGGGCGAACAACTCGGTCAGTTCGACCAACCTGAATGAGGCGTACGGCTACCCGGATTACTGGATGGATTTCAGCCCGCGCGTCGACATCCAGCTTGGCAAAGCCAATACGCTCACCGTGCGGTATGACTGGGGAAAATTCGGGAGCACCAACTCTCTGGGCGACAGCGCTTACGTGCTGCCAACACAAGCGACGAATTCGAGCGACGTCCACAACACTCTGCAGGTATCCGACAGCCTGGTGATCAACAAGAACCTGGTCGACGATATCCGGTTCCAGTACCGCAGGGATAACAGCGCCGACTCTGCCGTTTCTCCGCTGCCCTCCTATGGTATCCCACAGAACTTCGAGGCCGGCGGCAACTCCGAGCAGACGGACCAGGACCGCGAGAATAACTACGAGCTGCAGAATTACTTCTCCGGCGTGCTCGGCACGCACTCCCTCACCTTCGGCGCCCATCTGCGCGCCTATGACGACTGGAATTACACTGACAGCGGCAGCAACGGCTCCTACACCTTCATCACCCTGAGCCAGTTCAACAATTGCAACGAACCCGCCGGCGATACCGGCCCTGCTCCTGCCACCTGCGCGCCCCAGCAGTACAGCTATACGAATGTCGTCAATGGCGACGCGCAGGCCATCCCCTTCGACGCCGCGCTCTTCTACCAGGACGACTGGAAAGCGAATCAGCGCATGACCTTCAGCTACGGCCTGCGCTGGGAGACCCAGAATTTCATCAGCGACAAGGACGACTGGGCGCCCCGCGTCATGCTGGCTTACGCGCTGGGCCGCGGCCACAGCGCGAAACCGGCGAGTACCGTCATTCGCGCGGGCTATGGGTGGTTCTTCAATCGCTTCACCGTGCCCAACGGATTCGGAGGCCAGGTTCCTTACGTCATCCAGACCATCCACGACAACAACTACAACGAAAAGCAGTACATTCAGACCGCCACCAGCACTCAGCCGATTCCCTTCTACCAGAATGTGACGCACCCCATCTCCTCCAGCAGCCCCGGTTCGCAAACCGGGATAGAGGCGCCCACCTACTACACCATCGCGCCCCGTTTCCACGCCGCGCTCGACATGGAGGGCGCCGTGGGCGTGGACCGCCAGTTGACGAAGCGGATGACCGGTAACGTCACCTATATTTACTCTCAGGGAATCCATCAGTACTTCACGGACAACGTGAGCGCGGCCACCGACGGCCAGTTCCCCCTGGCCGATGCGCAGCAGGACATCTATCCCTCAGCCACGCCGGGCGAGCCCACCAACAACGATCTTCAGTACCAGTCCGGCGGCTTCTACAAGGAGAACCAGGTCATGTTGACGGTGCGCGCCATGTACAAGGCCGCGATGTTCTTCTCCAGCTATACCTGGAGTAACGCCAGGGGCGATACCAGCGGCGTCGGCACGGTCCCGTCTGTTTCGAGCGACCCCGGCCTCGACTACGGGCGCACCAGCTTCGATATCGCCAACCGCTTCGTGCTTCTCGGCAGCTTCAGTCTTCCCTGGAAGATCTCGGCTTCGCCGATGCTGGTCGCCAACTCCGGCACCCCGTACAACATCACCATTGGCAGTGACCTCACCGGCGACAATCAGTTCAACGCGCGTCCGACCTATGCTGCGAGTTGTTCCGAGGCAGGCGCAGTCGACACTGCGCAGTTCGGCTGCCTCGACACCACGCCCACCATGCCGGGCCGCAGCAACGAAAAGATCATCCCCTACGGCCTCGGCATCGGCCCGTCCAACGTTGCCATCAACATGCGTCTTTCCAAAGTCATCGGCATCGGCCCCAGGATCAAAGGCGAAGAAAGCGCGGGCGGCGGGTATCACCACGGGCCGGGCGGCCTGCGTGGCGGCGGCCTCAGTGGCGCCCGCGGAGGACCGGGACGCCTGGATCAGAGCGTCAACCGCAAGTACAGTCTCACCTTCTCGGCCTGGGGAACCAACATCCTGAACCAGGTGAACCTGGGCACGCCCAACGGCAACATCATCCCCCAGACTTCTTCGACCACCGGCGCACTGGTACCGGGCCCTTACTTCGGTAAATCCCAGACCCTCGCCGGCGGATTCTTCGGCCACTCGGCGGCGGGCAACCGCATCATCTTTCTGGAGACGGCATTCAACTTCTGACCCGGGCATTCTCAGGATTCCCCAACCCCGCTCCTCGCGAGCGGGGTTGGCTTTTCTGCCGCTCGATCCACAGCCGATACAGCCCCCAGGCCGCCAGCGTGCAGCCATCCTGGATGCGGCCGTCCAGCAGCATCCGCTCGAACTCTGCGATCGCGATCCGCCGCACCACCAGGTCGTGCTCTTCCGGATCAGGATCCGCCGACTCCATGTGCAGCCCCGTCGCCAAATACACGTGCTGCTTCTGCCGCGCGAAGCCGTAGGCGATCCACAACGCTCCGAGAGAGGTCATCCGCTCCGCCACCAGGCCGGTCTCCTCGCGCAGCTCGCCGCGCGCCAGATCCTCCGGATCGACGTCTGCCGTTTCCCACCCGCCCTGCGGCAGCTCCAGCGCGCGCTGCTGGATGGTGTACCGGAACTGCTCCACGAGATACACGGTGTCGCCCTCAATCGGCAGGATTACCGCGCAATCGTCCTTCTCCACCACGCCGTAAATGCCGGGCTTGCCGCCGGTCCGCTCGATCGCGTCCTCGCGCACCCGCAGCCACGGGTTCCGATACACCTCGCGCGTGCTCACCGTCCGAATGCTCATCCCCGTCCTCTCAGTATTCGATTCCGCGCTGGGCCAGCACGCCCTGCTCATACGCGTGCTTCACCTGCCGCATTTCCGTCACCGTATCGGCGATCTCCACCAGCGACGGATGCGCGTTTCTCCCCGTCAGGATCACATGCACCATCTCCGGGCGCGCCTTCAGCGTCTCCACCACCAGCGCCGGGTCCAGCATCCCGTAGCTGATCGCGTAGTTGATCTCGTCCAGCACCACCAGATCCCACTCGCCTGAGAGAATCGCCTGCCGCGCCTCCTCCCACGCCGCTTCCACCAGCCGCACGTCTTCGGGATCGGTCTCCGCTCCGCCAATTTTCACAAAGCCGCGGCCCATCTGCCGCATCACGAAGTTGTCGCCGAAGGCCTTCACCCCGTCCAGCTCGCCGTAGTGCCACGACCCCTTCAGAAACTGCAGCATCAGTACGCGCATCCCGTTGCCCACCGCGCGCAGCGCCGTCCCCATCGCCGCGGTGGTCTTGCCCTTGCCCGCACCCGTGTTGATCAGAATCAGTCCCTTCCGCGTCTCGTTTCCTGTCTCGGTCACTTCGCCCCCGCTATATCCGATCGCCGGTTCCTGCTCTATGGTACGGGTGTCCCCGGAGGATGGTCAGGGCGCGATACACCTGCTCGCAAACGACCACCCGCGCCAACTCGTGGGGCAGGGTCATGGGACCGAGGGAAAGCGTCGCCGTTTCGGGAGGCAGCTTCGACCAACCGTCCGGCGGCCCAACTGCGAAGATGATGAGCGGGCGGCCGGCGTCGAAGGCGCGGCCCAGCCAGGCGGCGAAGGCCTCGGAGTCCATCTGCCTGCCGCGCTCGTCGAGTAGAACCACCAGCGGAGCGGCGCGGGTGCGCTCGCGCTCGATCGCCTGCCAGAAGCCGTCCTCGCTGCGGAAGAGCGGAGCCTGCACCATCTTCGGGACGGACTTCGAGCTGCCCGGCAAAAGCGGGGCGAGGCGCTCCAGATACATCCGGGCCAGCTCGTCAAATCCCTCCCGCGGACGCGACCCCACCGCCGCTACCCAGATTCTCATGCATCCAGTCTATGCACTGCCCTCCAATCCGCTCGCCTGCAAGCGGCCAGCTTTCAGCTCCCTGCCCGCTGAACCGCTGGCTGCAGGCTGCTGACCTCCGGGCTCCTGACCACTGATCTCCGATTTCTGATCGCTGGTATAGTGGAACAGGCCGGTTTCCCGCGGGAACCCGCCCCCATCCTGCACGGCGCCATGGTGTAACTGGTTAACACGCCGCCCTCTCAAGGCGGAGAGTTCGGGTTCGATCCCCGATGGCGCTACCATCCCTTCAAAATCCCCCAAAAATCTGGCGGAAGACCGATGCGGGCGCGGCTTTGCGCGCCTACCCATGACCGCTTCCTTTCCTGCCCCGTGCCTCGTCTGATTCTGGCCCAGGTCAGCGAGATGCTACCGATTTATCGGATAGCTTGACACAGTTCCCTGCGAAGGTCCTTCATCAGCAGCATCATGTGCAGCTCATCATCAGGGCATGGCTCAAACTCGAATTTTTCATAGAACGCCCTTGCCTGTTGATCGATGGCATGAACCAGGACCGCTCGAATCCCCAAAATATCTGCGGCTCGTTCCATGCGAGTCAAAGCATCTTTCAGGAGTGCCCTGCCAAGGCCAGTTCCCTGCTCCTCTTTGTGAACTGCCAACCGCCCGAGCAGGGCGATGGGAATTGGATGTTTTCCCAGTCCCTTAGCGGCGCGCAGCGTTGCGCTCTCTTTAGAGATGCTGCCAGCAGAGATCGCATAATAGCCCACGACGACGTTCGCACGATGGACCACATAGGTACGTGCGTTGTCGTTTGCCTGGTTCTGAAGCGCATACTTATTCAGCCACAGATTCAGAGACTCATGTACGCCACAGTCAAACTGGCTCAGGTCATGAATCTTGCTCAGTGCTTCAACCTGAGAAAGTTCCGGCATCCTAGCGCCGTTCCAGAATGCCTGGTTCGCTCAGCAGTGCTCTCAGGCGCGGCTTGTCCTGCTCCGGACGGTCCAGAGCTGCGGTGAAGGCGTTCCACTGTTTTTCGGTATAGACAAAGTGCTGCTGTGAAGCGAGCGCTTCCTCGGCGCGCAGGCAGGCACTTTCTACGAGGAAACTGGATATATTCGCCCTGGTCTCCTTTGCCGCCCGGCGAATGAGACGAGCCTGGTCCTCTGTAACGCGCACGTTCAGGCGTTCGGTTCGGTTTTTTTGTGCAATTGCCGACATAAGGATCTCCTGTACATACAAAGTATGACAAATTGCGAGCGTTGTCAAATCGCGTCCGTCCCGCGCGGAGCGCGATTTCCACCCGGCGGGAGAACCGCTTCAGCCACTTCCCTTCCCCATCGAATTGGTTGATACGCGAGTAAGATTGTCGCTTCGCGTCGGCTTGCCGGCAGTTTCATGCCCTGAAAGGTGCGAGAAACCGACATAACTGATTTCAATGTCTGCCCATTTTTCTTCAGTTGTCAGGAAGCTTCCTGATTTCGGCGAGGATTTTGGTGAGGCAGTTGGCGAGTCGGTCGAGACGAGAGCGGGAGTTGCAGTCGGCGAGCGAGCGACGGAAGATTTGCAGGAGACGCTGCACGGCAAGAAGGGAGTCGATCAGCGCATCGCGACCCCTGCGCAGAGACAGGGGTAAGGCTTTGGGCAGCGGAACCAGATGTCTGGGTTTGCAGCGGGCGAGGTGGAACTCGCGCTCCAGATCGGTGAGGGCCACATCGACATAACGCATGGTCATGTCGGGGTCGAGGTGACCGAGTAATTTCATCAGGACGGGGAAGCTGACGCCGGAGCGCAGCATTTCTGTTGCGAATGTGTGTCGACTATTCCGGGGCCGGAATAGTCGACACAGCTGGGCCACCCATCTGCTCGAAGCGGGCACCGACCTGCGTACCATCCAGCTTCTGCTCGGTCATGAGGATCTGGAAGTGACAGCGAGGTACCTGCACCTGTCGCCGCAACAGCTGCAGCAGGTCGCGAACCCGATTGAAGATCTGAAGCTCGCCAGTGTCGACGAGAGCCGCCGCTTCTATCATCGTCCGCTCCAGCCATGACGCGGCCGGCCATCGAGGTGGCCGACATCGTCCGTCGCAGGGGCAGGCAGATTCTGGAACGCTATCAGTGAAGCCTCAGCTGTCAGCAGCTGAAGGCTGAAGGCTTATCGGGCTGTGCTGCGTTGCCGTACCGCAGCTCTCGGCGGATCAGAATATCCGGAATGAATTCATAAACTGGTCTGCCAGCGTCGCCGGATGGTCTCTTCTGTTCACCACGATCAGTTGGCAGAACCGCTTGCCGTTCAGAAACTGGTGTACCGAGAACGATTGCCCATCCTTGCCCACCGGCGTAAATGCCCGCCCTCGAACCCAATTCAGATCGATCTCCACGCAGCTCATCAGCTTCCCGCCCCGGACTGCGCGCCCAATTCAACCAGGGTCCCTCGAAATGAACTCCATCGAGCAGCTACGCCGGCGACCTATCCCTTCGGTCTGATCTGCGCTGTTCCCGGCCGGCGGCCCGCTATGTTACGCGCGCTTCCCGCTCCGTCTTTCGGGACCGCGCCAACCCAGGTTGCGCTGATCGCGCTCACCCGGCGGGCCAGCGCAAGGAGACAGTGGCCGGGCGCCTCCTGCAGGGACGATGCCGGGGCCTCCATCAGTTCGTGCCACAGCCGGATGACGCTGTCCTGATCCCGGGCAGGACAGGAGCGGCCGGACTCCCTGTGCTTTCATCAGCTCAATGGCCCGATTGCCCGAGTGCGTGACTCCGGCAGCAGCCAGCGCAGGCGTCCAGTGACACAAGAACAGCGCGAGGCAACTCCGTGCGCGAACGGCGGAACAAGACAACAAACGGGGCATTCTGAGAGATCCGGGAGCAGAAACGGCGGAGAGGTCGTGCGGCGCCGCGGTGGAACCTTGCGCGAAGCCCATGATCTGCCGGAGACGACAGAGAGTGGGCGAGCGGGGAACTGTAAGCATTTCGCCGAGTGCGTCGTGGTCGCGGGTTCGGACGGTCTCAGGGGAACTTCACATCGAGCGCGTAGATTTCCTGGGTGCTGATGTCGCGCGTCGCGAGGATGGAACCGTCCGGAGCCACTCCCGTCCACCAGCCAAATACGCCGAAGGCCAGGTCTCCCGCCTGGGCCATGTCAGCAAGGTGCTCAAGCCTGCGATCAGCCAGACAGACGCGGTATTCGGGATCCCCGCTACTACCCGAGGCATTGAAATACACGCACTTACTGTCCGGCGACCAGGTGGGGTAAGCCGCGGTTCGGAGCTGTCCCTGGCTGAGCTGCTGCCAGGTGCGACGCGAGAAATCATAGAGCATGAGCCTGCTGCCATCCAGCGGCATGGCGAGCAGATAGCGGCCGTCGGGAGACCAGCGCGGCGAAAAAAGGGCCTGCGACTGAGGTACGGTCGTCACCTGATGGTTTTGCAGATTCAGGACGTACAGAGGAGGATGATCGAACCGGACCGTGGTCACCCATGCTGAATATGCCAGGAATCGCCCGTCGGGCGACCACGTGGGATCCATGCTGCCGGAGGTACCGAAAGTTAATTCCTTCGCTTCGCCGCCTCCGGATGGAATCAAATAGATTTCCCATGGCTCGCCGGGAGTGCGGCCTGTGAACGCAATCTCGGAACCGTCGGGCGACCAGCGGGGAAGACCCGCTTCCATGGGAGGAAATGTGAGCTGGACTCGGTCACTGCCATCTGTCTTGCTCTGCCAGAGGATGCCGTCCGGAAACGACGCCCAAACCATGTGCTGCCCATCTTTCGAGAAGTCCAGGCCTATGGCCGAAAAACCGGGCAGGAATGGCTCGAGCGAGCCGGTGTGAAGGTTATAACGCATGACTTCGCCGCGACGCAGCGATCCGATAAAGAAGATCTTTTTCCCATCCCGGCTCGGCAGCGGAGACTGGGCGCTCATGACGCCCTGAGTGAGCCGGACGGGCACATGGCTGACCTTATGCCACAGATCACCGGTCTCGCGCATGATCCACAGGCTGGAAATTCCAATGCTCGTGGCCTGGAAGATGAAGTACTTCCCGTCCGGCGTCCAGCTGCCGCAGCAGACGTTTTCCCCCGCGTTCCAGCCGCTCAGCATGCGCCGCAGGTGACGGCCGTCGGTATTCGCTTCCCAGAGCGTAGTCCGCGTACCCAACTGATCGCTTGCGGTCAGGCTCAGCAGGCGGCCATCGGGCGAAACGCTAAACCAGAAGTAGGGAAAGCCCGGAGCCCTGAAAAGCCTGCGGAGATGGCCTCCGTCAGCGTCGGTCACGACGACATCCGGCGCGGAAGCGCTATACAGCAGCTTCCCGTCGGGCGACCACACCGCCGAGTGATAATTCCCGGTGAGGTTGCCAATGCGGCGAAGCTGCAGGCCGGGCAACGACAGCGACCATAGGGAGCCGACGAAGGGCTGACTCGGCTTGGACACCAGAAGGTCGAGCCCGTCCGGCGAAATTCCCTCGAGGTTGTACCACCCTGCGGAAACTCCCAGGGGGACAGATTCGCCCCCTTCTGCTGAGACTTCCATCAGCGGTCCCGCACCCGTCCCCGGCTTGGTGGGGACGCCTTCGGGCAGCCCCTGGAAGTAAATCCGGGATCCGTCGGTGGCGAGAGGCATCTGAAGCGTAGCGTATCCTCCCCACAGCTTCGGAATATTGTCTTCGCTCAACTGTGTCGTTCCTGTCACCTGCGGAGGGGGAAGCGCAGGACGCAGGAGCCAGGCCACTGCGAGAAGAATGACTGCGGTCAGGGGCCAGAGCCAAACCGAAATCCTGCGGGCAGACCATGCGCGGGCAGCGGCGATGGTGACGGAGTCAGAGGGGGCAACCTGAGAGACCGAGTAAGGCCTCGACCCGGCGTCGCGCCGCAGCCGCTTCAGGTCCGTGCGGATATCCGAGGCATGCTGATAGCGGAGGTCCGGATCCTTTTCGAGCGCCTTATTGATGATCTGCTCCAGCGCCAGGGGGAGTTCCGGATTCAGGCGCACGGGCGCTGTCGGCGCGCGGTTCAGGATGGCATCGAAGATCAGCCCGGTGCTTTCGCCGGAAAACGGCCGCCTGCCGGTGACCATCTCGTACAGCACTACGCCGAAAGAGAACAGGTCGCTGCTGGCGTCGGCCTCTTTGCCACGCACCTGCTCCGGCGACATATACTCCACCGTGCCCATGGCCGAGCCGGGACTGGTAAGATGCGCTTCGCTCACCGCCTCAGTCCTCGCATCGCCTTGTGCTTTGAGATGGATCACCTTCGCCAGGCCGAAATCCAGCACCTTGACGTGGCCACGACTGGTGATGAAGATGTTGGCCGGCTTGATGTCCCGATGGATGACGCCCGCCGAGTGTGCGGCATCCAGACCGTCGGCTATCTGGACGGCCAGCGTCAGAGCGGTCTCCAGTTCCAGCGCCTGGCCGGCCATCTTCTCGCGAAGGTTCATCCCGTCGAGGAACTCCATCGCGATGAAGACCAGCCCATCCTGCTCGCCGATTTCATAAACCGTGCAGATGTTCGGATGGTTGAGCGAGGCCAGGGCGCGCGCTTCGCGGCGGAAGCGCGCCACGCCCTCCGCATCACGCGCCAGCTCCACACGCAGAACCTTCACCGCGACGGCGCGGCCCAGGTCCGTATCGACAGCGCGAAAGACTTCGCCCATGCCCCCCGATTCCAGAGGCTCGACGATCGAGTAGCGCCCGAGGCGGGTTCCGCGGGGAAAACGCCGGGCGGCCGCGCCGCTGCCGGTATCGGATGGAGGTGCGAGGGGAGATTCCGACAGGAATCCCTTCAGCCGGTCGTTCTCTTCCAGCAGCGCCTCCACGCTGGCGCGCAGGGCAGGCTGGCCACGGCACACCCTGTCCAGGAGGGCCCGCCGTTCCTCCGGATCGAGGTCCAGCGCTTCTCCAAAAATGTCCTCTGCCGCTTGTTCCTGATCGGCCATGGAAGCGGTTCCCAGTCGCCGCCGGCGGGCCCGCGAATCGGTATCCACGTTATCACGGCAATTCTGGATTCGATACGGATTGCTATTGTCCGCAAAAAAGTGCGGGAGCCCCTGGAGTGGAGCTCCCGCGGAGGAGTTGTGACATTTTGGGCTATCGCGCAGGCTGGTTCAGCAGCGCCAGGAATGTCCGGCTGGGAGCCTGGCGGTTCATGGCCCATTCGCTGGCGTACAGCCGTTCGGTCTCCGATTGCGGAATGGAGATCTCCGCGCCGGTGCCGTCAATCGTCAGCTCTTCGAGAAAGTAACGGTGGCCGTACTTGTTGAACACCACCTGGCTGGCGCTGACCCCCGCCGGGTCGTAGCTCACGTCGGTCAGCGCCATGGCCGTGGCGGGATAGCCGCTGATCGTCACCACGCCGTCGTTCAGCGTCAGGACATAGCTGCCGGCGGGCATGTGCTGGGTGCCATAGCTGAACGCGAAAGGCACCTTCACGCGGGCGTAAAGGACCGTGGTCTGCGCGCTCGCCAACATGGGGAGAGAGGCGAACGCGGCGAGAA